>Ga0207720_100898_pt1 | contig 14157 bp, 16 predicted proteins | sample A23P2SouthBayCA_2_FD_187751 | JGI IMG/M metagenome (GOLD analysis project Ga0207720, IMG submission 187751) | Aerobic enrichment media microbial communities from Eden Landing Ponds, California, USA - A23 E3 (2) (SPAdes) | ecosystem: Environmental > Aquatic > Marine > Unclassified | place...
CCGCGAGGCGGCGGCGTCGGCCGCGCCGAAGGCGTCGCTTCCGGCCGCGGCAACGACGAATCCGAGGTCGAACGAACCGAGCGAGTCGGGGGCCGTCTCCGCGACCGTCGCGTCGATGTCGGCGCACGCCGCGCGAATCGACTCGGCGGCGGGACCGCTCCCGACGAGTCCGATGTCCATGCGCGCGACGAGGAGAGACGGAGGGAAAAAGCGAGGGGGTCGCGGTCGGCTACGCGTCGAGCAGTTTCTGGGCCTCGTCGGCCAGTTCGTCCGCGCTGGCGGCGACGAGTTCGTCCGCGCCGAGCTTCAGGCGGAGCCGCGGACGGCCGACGTCGATGGGGACTTTTTCGGTGTCGATGAGGCCGAGTTCTTCGAGCTTCGTCTTCGTCCGGGAGAACGTCGCCTTGCTGGCGATGCCCACGTCCTCGCCCCACTTCGAGATGTCGTAGAGGAGGACCTCGTTGCGGGCGGCGACGAGAAGCGAGATGGTCACCTCGTCGAGGCCGTCGCCGTCGCCGCGGGCCGACGACAGCGAGGCGAGCACGGCGTCGAAGTCGGCGAGGGTCTCCTCGCCGATGTCCTCGCCGAGCGTCTCGCGGACGCGCGACAGCGGCGGGGTCCGGAGCTTGAACTCGGGGGCGTTCTCCCAGTGAGTCTGGTGGGCCTCGAACGCCGTCTCGACGAACGCCTCGTCGTCGGTGACGAGGCCGGCGACCTTCCCACCGGCCGCGACGAGCGCGACGACCGAGTTCGGCGTGACGAACAGCGTGTTCTCGACCTCGTCGGTGGCGGTCCGCATCGAGAGCGCGCCGTCGGCGACGAGGTTCGCGGCGTTCGAGGCGACGATGAAGTCGTCGAGGACGTCTTTCAGGATGCCCTCGTCGGCGACGAGACGGATTTCCGGGAGGTCGTTGGCGACGTCGGTCGCCACGGCGACGAGTCCTTCGATGACTTCGGCGGTCGGATTCGCGACCAGCACCTCGTCTTCCGAGGAGGAGAGGACGGACTGGATGATGTCTTCTACCCCCTCTGCGAGTAGATTAGAACGAATAGCCATAGCTTGAATATCGCCAGTAATATATTTAATATTAACGCAAGACGACCGGCAGAACGTATTCGAAATCGGGTTGTAACAACGCTGTATCGAGCGAATTGAGCGATACGTTTCAGAAATTTTACTCCAACAGAACAGTGGGAAAATCGAATTCGAACCGGCTGACTCGGTCGGGAAGAAGTCGTCGCCCGCGAGGGCCGCCCCGAGCGGTCGACTCGGGTCGGAGACACGTCGGCGACGGGTGGCATCACGCGTTCGTGTATCTGTTCACGGTAGCACGCCACAGAATATACACGGGTATGTAACACAACACCGGCAGGCGTAGCCAAATGGGACACATTTATGCCGTGATTGGACCGGATACTACGTATGGACTACAGCCACGTCCGCGACGTCGACCCCGCCGTGGCAGACGCCCTCGACGGCGAGGTCGAACGCCAGCGCGACACGCTCGCGATGATCGCCTCGGAGAACCACGTCAGCGAAGCGGTCCTCGAAGCACAGGGGAGCGCGCTGACGAACAAGTACGCCGAGGGCTATCCCGGCAAGCGCTACTACGCTGGCTGTGAGTACGCCGACGACGTGGAGAACCTCGCCGTCGAGCGCGCAAAGGAGCTCTGGGGCGCGGAACACGTCAACGTCCAGCCCCACTCCGGCACGCAGGCCAACATGGGCGTCTACCTCGCCATGCTCGACCCCGGCGACAAGATTCTCTCGCTGGACCTGACCCACGGCGGCCACCTGAGCCACGGTCACCCGGCGAACTTCACGGGCAAGCTCTACGACGTCGAACAGTACGAGGTCGACGCCGAAAGCGGCTACATCGACTACGACCAACTCGCCGAGACAGCCGCGGAGTTCGAACCGGACATCATCGTCTCCGGCTACTCCGCGTACCCGCGGGCCGTCGAGTGGGAGACGATTCAGGAGGTCGCAGACGACGTGGACGCGCTCCACCTCGCCGACATCGCCCACATCACGGGGCTCGTCGCCGCCGGCGTCCATCCCTCGCCGGTCGGCGTCGCCGACTTCGTCACCGGCTCGACCCACAAGACCATCCGCGCCGGCCGCGGCGGCATCATCATGTGCGACGAGGAGTACGCCTCCGACATCGACAGCGCCGTCTTCCCCGGCGCGCAGGGCGGCCCCCTCATGCACAACATCGCCGGCAAGGCGGTCGGCTTCAAAGAGGCGCTCGAACCCGAGTTCGAGGAGTACGCCCAACAGGTCGTCGACAACGCGAAGGCTCTCGCCGAGACGTTCGAAGACCACGGCCTCAGCGTCGTCTCGGGCGGTACCGACACGCACCTCGTGCTCGTCGACCTCCGCGATTCGCACCCCGACCTCACCGGCGGCACCGCCGAGGAGGCGCTCGAATCGACGGGTATCGTCCTCAACGCGAACACCGTTCCCGGCGAGACGCGCTCGGCGTTCAACCCCAGCGGCATCCGCGCCGGCACGCCCGCGCTCACCACCCGCGGCTTCGGCGAGGAACAGATTCGCGAAGTCGGCGAGCTCATCGTGCAGGTCGTCGACGCCCCGGAGGACGACGACGTGCTCGCGGCGGTCTCCGAGCGTGTGCAGGAACTCTGCGACGCCAACCCGCTGTACGAGTAAGCGACGCCCGCGGGCGACCACCGCCGCGGCCCGGCGCGTTCAGTTTTTCAAATCCCTGTCTCGAGTAACACTATTAGTCGCGCCGCCGTATCGCCGTCCGACATGGCTCCGATTCGTCGGCTCGTTCTCGACGTGTTGAAACCGCACAGCCCCTCGACGGTCGAAGTCGCCCGCGAGGTCGCCGACGCGGCCGGCGTGGCCGGCGTGAACGCGACGCTCCTCGAAACCGACCGCGAGGTGCAGAACCTCAGACTCGTCGTGGAGGGCGAGGCCGTCGACGCCGACGAGGTCGAACGTCGCGTCCGCGACCTCGGCGGGACAGTCCACTCGGTCGACGAGGTGGTCGCGGGCGAGGAACTCGTGGCGTACCGGAACCAGCCGCAGGACCCGTCGCCGTCGTGATGTCGGCTCGGCTCGCCTCGCTCCTGCGCGACGACCGCGTCCGCGCCATCTCTCGGCGGTACTTCGTCTCGAACGGCTTCGACGGGGCGCTGACCTGCATCGGCCTCGTCATCGGCGCGTACCTCACCGGCGTCACGGAGGGGCTCACGGTCGTGAAAATCGGCGTCGGCGCGGCGGTGGGACTGACCACCTCCGGCGTCTGGAGCGTCTGGGAGATAGAGCGCGCCGAGAAGCGGGCCGAACTGGGCCGCATCGAGGACGCCATGCTGACCGACCTCGGCGGGACCGGGGTCGAACGCGACAAGGTCGCGGCGCGGGGAATCAACGCGGCCGCCAGCGGACTCGGCCCGCTCGTCGGCATCGTCGTCCCGCTCCTCCCGTTTCTCGCGGTTGGAAACCCGCTGTCGATGACGTGGGCGACGCTCGTCTCGGTCGGCCTCGGGACGGGCATCCTCTTTTCGTTCGGCGCGTACATGGGGTCGATATCGGACCAGCGGTGGTACGTCGCCGGCCTGCGGATGGCGCTGGCAGGCGTCGCGGTGGCGGCCGTGAACCTGCTGTTCGGCTGAGAGACAATCGACACAGACGTGTATATTTTGGCTATGTTACGGCCGAGAATACGCACGAATCCGAATCTTTGAAATGGTCGGGGCGCGCTGTCTGAGACAATGACGACCATCATCGACGGCAACGCCGTCGCCGAAGAGGTTCGAGACGGGCTGGCCGACGCCATCGACGCCCTCGACGAGGCGGGCGTGAAGCCGGGTCTCGCGACCGTCCTGATGAGCGACGACCCCGCGAGCGAGACGTACGTCTCGATGAAACAGCGCGACTGCGAGGAGGTCGGTATCGAGGCGTTCGACTACGAGCTCGACCCCGAGACGCCGGCCGACGAGCTGTACTCGCTCGTCGACGACCTCAACGACGACGACGAGGTCCACGGCATCCTCGTCCAGATGCCCGTTCCGGACCACGTCGACGACCGGACGGTCCTCCGCCGCATCGACCCCGCCAAGGACGTCGACGGCTTCCACCCCGAGAACGTGGGCCGCCTCGTCGCCGGCGACGCCCGCTTCAAGCCCTGCACGCCCCACGGCGTCCAGAAGCTCCTCGCCGCCGCCGACGTGGAGACCGAGGGCGCGGACGTGGTCGTCGTCGGCCGCTCAGACATCGTCGGCAAGCCGATGACGAACCTGCTCATCCAGAAGGCCGAGGGCGGCAACGCCACGGTCACGGTCTGCCACTCGCGCACCGACGACCTCGCCGCGAAGACCCGCGAGGCCGACATCGTCGTCGCCGCCGCGGGCGTCCCCGAACTCGTCACCGGCGACATGCTCTCGGAGGGCGTCGTCGTCATCGACGTGGGCGTCAACCGCGTCGACGCCGACAACGAGAAGGGCTACGAACTCGTCGGCGACGTGGAGTTCGACTCCGCGAAAGAGAAGGCCAGCGCCATCACGCCCGTCCCCGGCGGCGTCGGCCCGATGACCCGCGCGATGCTCCTCTGGAACACCGTGAAGGCCGCCGCCGAGGCCGAGGGCGTCGACGTCGACCTGCCCTGAGTTCGGAACGGGAGACCACGGGCTGATTCGGCTCTCGTGCGGGCGCTGACGTCCGCCCACCCCACGTTTCTCACTCGTGAGTCGCCACGAGCAGTCGGTCACCGTCTCGCCGGACGCAGAATCGGGTGTCGGCGTCCACGTCGAAACTGTGCGCGTTTCGGTCGGAGATGAGCAGTTGCGAAAAGCCGTCGCCGCAGGCCGGACAGGCCACGCCGTCGCGGTTCTCGACGAGCGTGGTCTCGCCGTCGTCGCGGAGCAGTTTCACCCGGTGGCGCACCTCGTGGATGTCGAATCCGGCAGTCATCGTGGGCGAAGGGTCGCCGCGGGGCAAAAACGTTCGGTGAGCGCGGTGGTCGAGCGGCCTCAGAACAGCGACGCCAGCGTGTCGCGGGCCGACGCGAGCGCGTCGAGGTCGTCGTCGACGAGCGCGGTGTGGAGCTCGCGGGCGGCCTCGACGAGCGCCTCGGACTCCGAGAGCGAGACGGCTCCGTCGAGCGCTTCGACGCGCTTGCGGTGGTTCGAGAGGGTTTCGAGCGTCGTCCTGACCTCGGGGTTCGGGTTGTCGTCGAGCCACGTCGAGAGGTCGCGGCAGTAGGCGTCGATGGCCTCGGCGTAGGCGAGGCCGCGGGCGTCGGCCATCGAGTCGGGGACGGCGTCGTGGTCGGGTCGTTCGCCCTCGTCGGCGCGGCGGAGCAGGGTGATGACGTAGAGCTGTTCCTCGTCGGTGGGTCGGTTCGACCGGGCGACCACGTCGACCGCGTGGAGGAGTTCGTGGGCCGCGAGCGGGGTGTCGCCGAGCGGGAGCAGTTCGCCCCCGCGGATGTAGCCCGTCTGCCGGACGTAGTCGCGGAGGTCGGACTTCAGCGCCGGCGCGGCGTCCCGAATCGACCCGTCACCGACGGCGGTGCGGTGCGCCGAGAGGTCCAGTTCGGCCTGCATGGCGGTGTGTCGCTCCCTGTCGCCGACGCCGACGCTCCGGAGGCTCCCGCACTGCGGGCACGACACGCTTCCCGTCTCGTAGTACGACCATCGGTGGTCGCACTCCTTGCACTCGCGCTCGCCGCGTATCTCCATGCGGTGCGATTCGTCCCGACGGCGCAAAAGCACGGCGACCCGGACCGGCAGGCCCCACGCCGGAGCGAGCGATGCCCCCGAGGCGACCGCCGGGCTACATACGTCCGGCGACCCACCATCGACCCATGCGAAGCGAATCCGAGGTCCGAGAGCAGTACGAGTTCCTGACGGACGAACTCGAATCCGAGGAGATGCGACACGAGGGCGTCAGAAAGCTCATGACGCACTACAAGCGGGCGCTCGGTTGGGTACTGGAAGAGGAACACATGTGACTCACCCAATATAAACGTTCGAGCGGACCGGCATCCGGCGAGTATCCGGAATTCGACGCGTACGTGCCACGTAGACGGACAGTTAGTCGCGTTGTCAATGTTTGGCACGCGTCGTTATCTTTAAGTAAAACCGAACAGTAGCCGTAAGTGACGCTTCGCTTTGGAGGGCCGAAGCGTCAGCGGGGACCAATTCAGGGCGGCATGCCGTGCCGGAGATTTCCGGCACGGCTTGCTTTCCTTCTGCGCGAAACGACGACCCGAAACCGGTAGGTCCGTCTCTCTCGCCGTCCGTGAGCGGTGTCCTGTCGCACCGAACCTGTCGACAACCATACAGATGTCCCGTGAGCTACGTCGACACCCACGGAGTTCCGGTTCCGACAGCCCAGCCATGTTTATAGATAACAATTACCAAGATAGTTGCTGTGATTCGTTCGAGTCGTCCAGCTGTGGACATATCCAGTCGTCGAAACGGGTAGTTCGACAGATTAGTAATCTGGTCAACATAATCACGGCCGGGAGATTTCGGGGACTGGCGCGTTTTCGAGGGGAAATCGTCGGCCGAGGCCGATATGTTTATTTGAATTAGACAGTAACATACGAGTCGAATTTACCGATGTACGACCTGACAGGATTCCAGCGAGACCTGCTGTACGTCATCGCCGGTCTCGAAGAGCCGCACGGACTCGCCATCAAAGACGAACTCGAAGCCTACTACGAAAAGGAGATTCATCACGGGCGGCTCTATCCCAACCTCGACACGCTCGTCGAGAAGGGGCTTGTCGACAAGGGACAGCGCGACCGCCGAACCAACTACTACACGCTCACCCGCCGCGGTCGCCGCGAAATCAAGGCCCGCGACGAGTGGGAAGCGGAGTACGTCCCCGAAGACTTCGAGGCGTGAGCGGACGACTCGGGCTACCCGCCCGCGCCGGCGTCAGACGGCGATTGGGAGTCTCGACCTGACCTCGTCTCGTCTCGGTCGGTAAACGTCTCCGAAGCGTCAGACTCGCCTTCCACAGACCGGTCGGTTTCGGCTGTTTCTCGCGGCGCGTCGTCCGCCTCGTCGGCGGTTAGCTCCTCGACCGGCGGGCCGTCGACCAAGTGCCCCGGGTCCACCATGTACGGCCGAATCGGCTTTCCAGCCAGGAGCTCCGGCAGGACGAGTCGGGCGAAGTTCACGAACAACACGAGTATCATCGGCATGAGGAAGATGCCGTACCAGCCGAAAAGCAGTGGGCCGAACGTGTACGCGAGCATCACGGCCCCGACGTGGAGGCTCCGACCGGAGACGTACGGACGGAGCACGAGGTCGGGAATCGTGTCCACGATGACGAACGAGACGGCGGTGAAAAGCAGAACGAACCAGAGTCCGGGCGGGTTCGCAATCACCGCTTCGAGCCCCATGTAGCCGGCGACGGGGACGTAGACGAGCTTCATACCGACGACGGGGATGAGACTCGCGACGCCCGCGAGCAGACCGATGAGCGCCGGGGCGGGGATGCGGACGCCCGTCGGCGCGAGGACGTTCAAAAGCGAGTACACGATGACACCGATGGTGCCCGTGAGGATGGCGTTCAGGATGTTGCCGAAGAAGATGTTGTTGAAGTCGCGGTCCACGCCGCGCATGTAGGCTTCGAGGATGCCGTGGTCGTCGGCGAACATCGACTGGCCCCACCGTCGCAGGCGGTGACCGTCCCGGAGGAGGTAGAACGCGAACGCGATCATGACGAACAGATGAATCGCGCCGACGCCGAGAAAGGCGAACGTGTTGGCGGCGACGCTCAGCGAATCGAACACCGAGCTGACCGCCTCGGGCGTCAGCACCGACCGGAAGTCGTACTCCAACAGCGCCTGCGGGCTGGCGATTCCCTCCAACAGCGTCGGGTCGATGCCGTAGGCCTCGAGGTTGAGAGGCACCTCGTCGGTCGAGAGTCGGTCGGCGTACTTCAGGAACTCGCGGAGGGCGATGGTCGCGGCGTAGATGACGAGCCCGAGCACCGGAAGCGCGAGGGCGAAAAGCGCCACGGCGGCCGCGAGACTCGGGGGCTTCACCCGGCGACGAATCCGCCGGTAGATGGGCCGCGTGGCGTAGTAAATGAAGAGACCGAAGACGAACGTCCCGATGAAAGAGTAGAGGACGTAGGCGAGCGCGCCCGCGAGGACCAACGCGAGCGTCCACCACATCGCCCGGGAGCGCTGAATGTCACGGAGAGCCATACCCAATCACGGACGCGGAGGCGTCAAAAGCCTATCGCGGGAGCGACAGGTCACGACGGGACGCCGTCACGACCGGCCGTCGAAGCCGTCGTTCGCGCGGTGAAACCGACTGACTCGGCCGCACCGCGGCCGATATTGCATCAATAATAACGAATATCTTAACTCATGTGTCTCCGTACCGGGTCGCATGGACCGAGAGACGGCGGTGCCACGCGTCGATTCGATGCCCGGAGAGAAAGCGCGCGAGTGGGTCGAGTACCACCACGAACACGCCGCGCCGAGCACGTACGTCTACGACTTCGTCTGGGACATCACCGCGGAGTCGGAAGGCCCCTTCTGCACCGACGTCGACGGAAACGTCCTCCTCGATTTCACGAGCCACGTCGCGGCCGCGCCGCTCGGCTACAACAACCCGAAGCTCATGGACCGCATGGCCGAGTTCGACCTCGTCGACCCGACGAAAATCGCCGGCCAGGACTTCTACGTCAGCGACGGCTCCGCGCCCGGCGAGGAGCGACTCCCCGGCCCCGCCGCGCTCATGGACAGACTGACCGACCTCACGAGCCACTACGGGATGGACACGGTGTTCCTATCGAACTCCGGAGCCGAGGCCGTCGAGAACGGCATCAAAATCGCCTACGACCACGCCGACGGCGCGAAGTACGGCGTCACGTTCGAGGGCGCGTTCCACGGCCGCACTCTCGGCGCGCTCTCGCTCAACCGCTCGAAGTCGGTCTACCGGCGGCAGTTCCCCGAGATTTCGGGCGTCCTCGACGTGCCGTTCTGCGACGACCGGACCTGCTCGCCCGCGACGTGTTCCTGCGGCTTCTTCCCCGACGGCGATTCCGCCGTCTCTAAACTCCGACAGAAGCTCCACCCGAAGAAGGGCCACATCGACGCCGACGAGGTCGCCTACGTCATCGTCGAACCGATACAGGGCGAGGGCGGCTACCGCTTCCCCTCCGACGCCTTCGCCGAGGAGCTCGCCGCCGTCGTCGACGACTACGACCTGACGCTCATCGCCGACGAGATTCAGACCGGCGTCGGTCGCACCGGCGAGATGTGGGGGTCGGACCACTACCCCATCGAGCCCGACATCATCACCGGAGCGAAGGGGCTCCGCGTCGGCGCGACCGTCTCGAACGACGATATCTTCCCCGAGGAGACCTCGCGGCTCTCCTCGACGTGGGGCGCTGGCGACATCGTCTCGTCGATGCAGGGCGTGTTCACGCTCGACGCAATCGAGGAGTACGACCTGCTCGACAACGCCGTCGCCCGCGGCCGGCAGTTCGTCGAGCGGATGCGCGACGACGCTCCCGAAACCGTCGTCGACGTGCGCGGCAAGGGCCTGCTTCTCGCCGTCGAGTTCGACACCAAGGAACGCCGCGACGCCGTGCAGGAAGCCGCCCTCAAGCGCGGCCTCCTCACCCTGTCGTGCGGCTACAAGGTGCTCCGAATCCTCCCGCCGCTCGACGTGACCGACCGCGAAATCGACCTCGGCGCGACGATGCTGTTAGACGCCGTCGAAAACGTGTCGTAGTCGCCGAGCCGCCGCAAGCGGTCGTCTTGGCGTCGCGTTCACCGACTGCGCGCGTCGCCGTCAGGAGCCATCGATAACCGTCCCGTACACCTCGCCGAGTTCGCGCATCTCGCCCTCGCCGACGAGGTAGTACGTCGTCGCTTCCACGCGGTTTCGCCACATCGGGTGCGTCCCATCCGCCAAGTCGATGCCGACTTCTCCGGCGTGAATCAGGTTCGCCGCCCCCTGTGCGAGCACGCCCGCGAACGGCGAGTCGTACGCGTCTCTGACCGACCGAAACCGACGGACTGCGCGTCGCTTCGCTCGAAACGTCCGACCGGAGTCGTAGCCGGTGTCGCCGGGTGAGACGCCGAGTTCGTCGAGAGCGAACTCGTGGCCGCGCCTCCCGAGGAGGGCGATAGCCGACTCGACGACCCGCTGGACGGTGTGACCGTGTCGGTGCCCGTCGGGGCCGTAGTCGCGCCGGTAGTCGCTGTCGAAACATATCGAGAGGAGCTCCCAGCGCGCCGCGCCGTACGGCGTCTGTTGGCCGAGGTCGCGCTCGTCGCTGATTCGGTCCCGCACCTCGCTCGCCGTCGGAAACGTCGCTATCGACTCGGTGAGCGTCGTCAGCGCCGAGTCGAGCGCGTCCGCGTACGAGCGCGCCTCGTCGCCGAGACCCTCTCGATAGCGGTCGCGGTAGTACCGCGCGTTGGCGAGGCGCTGTTCGGCCTGCAGGTAGGCCGCGTTCGCGTCCGCGACCGCGCCGTCAGTGAAGTCGTCGCTGGCGGTCGTCGTCTCGCCGGCGAACCGCTTTCGGTACCGGGAGTTGAACCGGGCGAACGCGAGTTCGCGCTCGACGAAATACAGATACGCGAGGTCTCGCGAGGGGTCCGAGACGGCGTAGTCGCCGACGGAGTCGAGGACGGCTTCGGCACTCGACCGGATGGCCCGCCCGCGGTCGGCCAGTCGCTCCGGGTCGGCCTCGTCGAGGACGAACGTCGCGGCACCGACGACCTCACCCGCGAACGACAGTCCGATAGTCGCGTACTGTAGTCGCTCGTGCGCGTCGGACGCCGATTGGGCCGAATCCAGCCACCCACCGGAGGGGTCGCCGTGGTCGAGCGAGAACCGCAACTCTCGCGGCACCGAGTCGAGGTCGACCCGTTCTTTGAGCGTCTGCGCCCGCTCGACGGTCCGTTCGAGTCGGTCGACCGCTTCGTCGGCGTGCGCATCGGAGACCGCCGGTCGCCACACGTGTGCCGGCGGGTTGGGATACAGCGTCGTCAGCCAGTCCGTTATCGGGTCGGGAAGCCACGTCGGCCTGAACCAGCCGACGCCACCGACCGCTCCCGCGCCGCCGACGAGACCGAGCAGTTGGCGACGCGAGAGCGAGGAAGGGCCGTCGAGGCGAGGCGCGTCGGAGGGCGAGTCGGAATCGGTGTCGGTGTCGTCGCGGGCGCGGGCGACCTCGGAATCGTCGTCCGCGGGAGGAACGTCGTCGGGGGACACACGCCGGAGTTCCGAATCAGCCCGTGTAAACGTGTCGGGTGGCTGTCGACTCGGCGCGAACGTGGCCTACGTCCAGCGGTCGAGTCCGGTCTGGGTGACCGACTCCTCGATGCGCTCGAAGCCGCGGCGAACCTCGTCGGGGTCGACCTCCCACGTCTCGGTGACGAACTCGCGGGCGGCGGCCACGTCCGGGTCGATGTCGGTGTCGTAGTCGTAGTCGTCGGTGACCGGTGGGTCCAAGAAGAACTCGCGCACCCGGTCGGCGTTGGGGATGCTGTCGCCGCGGGCTTCGAGGACAGACCAGAGGTCGCCGTGTTCCGTGACGACTTTCACGGCCGTCTTCGGGCCGATTCCCGTGATGCCCTCGTTGAAGTCGGTCCCGCAGAGCATGGCGATGTCGACGAGTTGCTCGTAGGTGATGTCGTGGCTGTCGAGCGTCGCGTCGAGGTCCATCAGCTCGGGGTTCCCCTTGCTCGTGAGCTGTCGGAGCGTGTAGGGCGCGCCGAACAGGAGCGTGTCGTAGTCTTCGCTCCCCACGTAGTCGGCGTCGCCCCTGCGGGCCATGTAGGACGCCTGCGCCTCGCCCTCGGCGGGCGCTTCGACCACCGGCACGTCGAGAAGCGAGAGGAGTTCGCGGCTGGTGTCCTGAATCGTCTCGGTGAGCCGCTGGGTCCGGGCTTCCATCCGGGCGGCCTCGGCCGCGTCGCCGGCCTCGCGCGCCGCTTCGAGGCGTTCTTCGGCCTTCTCGCGCTGTTCGCGGCGCTTTGCAACCTCGTCGTCTTTCATCTCCGTGACGCCGCCGTCGAAGACGAACACCGGCGTCAGGTCGTGTTCGAAGAACTTGGGCAGTCCCTGGACGATGCCGACGAGATTGGCGACCTCCTCGCCCGCGTCGGTCGTGTACTTCTCCGAACTCGTCCACTTGACCGTCGTCGTGAGATAGCGATACAGCCAGTTGTGGGCGTCGACGGCGACGACGCTCCCGGCCACCTCGTCGAACGACACCTCGGAGAGCGCGGCCAGCGTCCGCAGGTCTGCGTTTCCCATTTGCTCGGCCTTCGGGGGCCGAGGGTTTCAATCGACCGAGTGTCGTCGAGGCGGGACGCGGCCGTCGGCGTCGTCCCCGTCGCCGGTCACGACGACTCGACGACTCCCGGCGGCTCCGCGGCCTCGCGCTCAGCGAGAAACGCCCGCTCCGGGTCGCCGAGGTCGCGGTCGCGGTAGCGGTCGAGGCCGGACTGGTACGTCTCGCGGGAGACCGCGGCGGGCGCGTCGGCGGGGCGCTCCAACACCAACTCGGCGACGCCCGTCTCACGGCCCGTGAAGCCGAACCCGGCCTTGTGGCACGCCTCGTAGGCGAAGGGGTTGTTCGCGGCGATGCGGACCGTCTCGTAGCCGCGGTCGGCGGCGGCCTCGCAGGTCCGACAGAGGAGGTCGGGGCCGAGCCCGTCTCCCCGTCGGTCCCGCCGGACTGTGACGTACCGGAGCCAGAGCGTCGTCGGGTCGGTCCGGTCCTCGTTGAACGCGACCGCGGCGACCACGTCCTCGGCCAACGGCGGCAGAGCGTCGGGACCGCCGGTCGGCGCGGGTCGGTCGTCGTCGAGGGGTGGAAGGGACTCGTCGGGGTCGCGGAGCACCGTCTTGCCCGTCGCCGCGGTGACGAACTTCCCCGCGTAGGCGAACCGCCGGTAGTCGAGGCGGAGTCGCGGGCCGTCTTCGGGCCACCCGAGCAGGTCGAACTCCATGGCCGAGGTGGGACCGCCGCGCGCAAGAACCTTCCCCGGCGGGGCCGTGGCGTCTGCCATGCACGGCGCAGGCGACGTTCGGTTCTTCGACCGCTTCGCACCCGTCTACGACCTCGTGATGCCGCCCGCCGACCCCGGCGCGCTCGCCGACGCCCTCGACCGCGCCGACCGCCCCGCCGAGCGCGTCGTCGACATCGGCGGCGGCTCCGGGCGGGCGACCCTCGCGCTCGACGTTCCCAAGCGAATCGTCCTCGACCGCTCGGCCGGGATGCTCCGCCGGGCGCGCCAGCGGGGCCTCGACTGCGTCCGCGGCGACGCCCGAGACCTCCCGTTCGCCGACGACGCCCTCGATGCCGTGACCGTCGTGGACGCCTTCCACCACATGCCCAATCAGCGGGGCGTCGCCGAGGAGGTCTTCCGCGTGCTCGCGCCCGGCGGGGTGTTCGCCGTCAACGAGTTCGACCCCGAGACGCTCCTCGGGCGCGGACTCGTCGCCGCCGAGCGCGTCGTCGGCTTCGGGTCGGCGTTCGCCGCGCCGGACGAACTCGTGCGCTTTCTCGAACGCGTCGGGTTCGATGCCGACGTGGTCGAACGCGGCTTCGAGTACACGGTGGTCGGAAAAAAGCGGGAGAGCCATTAGGGGGGCGACGAATCCACGCCTATGGCAACCTCGACGTCGTTCTTAGAGGAGCGACTCGATGCCGGGGCGTTACCCATCGCCGTGGGCGACGTGCTCGCCATCTTCCTCCTCGTCACCGTGGGCGTGATTCAGCACAACGGAGTGTCGTACCTCTCGGCCGACCCGGTCGGGTGGGTGCTCACCGCGGTCCCGTTCCTCATCGGATGGCTCGTCACCGCCCCGCTTTTGGGCGCGTACTCGCCGGGCGCGGCCGAGTCGGCGAAGTCGGCCGTCCCGCTCGGCGTTCGCGCGTGGCTCGCGGCGACCGTCATCGGCATGGCGATTCGCTGGACGCCGCTTTTCGAAGGCGGCGTCGAACTCACGTTCGTCGCGGTCATGCTGGTGCTCGGCTCCGTCGCGCTCGGCGTCTGGCGGACGCTGTACTTCAAACTCGTCTGAGCGTCGAACGCCGAGCGCCGAGTTCCGGCCTCCGAACCGCACCGAAGGACCGACCCAACACGAATTTTCTGTCGGCCGTCCCCGCTCGACCCGGAGTCAGGCGGG
>Ga0207720_100899_pt1 | contig 14157 bp, 11 predicted proteins | sample A23P2SouthBayCA_2_FD_187751 | JGI IMG/M metagenome (GOLD analysis project Ga0207720, IMG submission 187751) | Aerobic enrichment media microbial communities from Eden Landing Ponds, California, USA - A23 E3 (2) (SPAdes) | ecosystem: Environmental > Aquatic > Marine > Unclassified | place...
GTGCGCTCTCGTGGATGCACGTGTAGAGCAGCTGTCGGGGATGGTCGAGCACGAGCGGGACGTTCAGGTACGCGCCGTCTTCGAGCCCGATCCCCATCTGCCCCCCGATACCCAGATGGACTGTCACGTCCGACAGGTCGACCTCGGGCGCGACGCGTTCCAGTGACCGCTCTATCTCTTCGGTCCACGCGGCTTCGTTCGACCGCACGTACCGGATGATCCCCCGGATCTCGCGGCGGCGCTCGTCGAGACGCTCGACGCCGCCGAACGCGCTCTCCTCGCCAGCGACCGCTCGCTCGACGGCCGCCGGCGTCAGGTCGGACCCGAGCAGTTCCGCCTGCTCGCGGACGATCCCGTAGCCCGGGTGTGTCCAGACGTCCGTCAGCGAGTACTCGCCGTCGACGTAGCCGAGCAGCCGCTGGGCGGCAGAATCGTCGATCTCCACGGGGCGTCGTACCGCCGTGGCGACAAAATGAGTTTCGGCCGTCCGGTTCCCGGCGAGCGCGGATCAGTCGGCGGCGACGGCGTCGCCGAGTTCCTGCGCGTTGGCGAGCACGTCCTCGATGGAGTCGCCGGTCGGCTCGTTGTTGAGGAGCACGTCGATGGGCAGCGTGGGCGCGCCGTCGACGAGGTTCTCCATGATGACCAGTCGCTCGCGGGCGCGGGACATCCCGACGTAGAACACGCGCCGTTCGTTGTCGGTCAGCGTCGGGACCGGCGAGGTGCGCTTGGTGAACTCCTCGTCGCCGGGCACGTCGCGGTCGGACTGGTCGACGGTCGCGGCCATCTGCTCGACGACCTTCTCCGTCAGGTCGGTCGCGACGAAGACGTGGTCGGCCTCGCGACCCTTCGCGCTGTGGATGGTGCCCAGGCGGACGCGGTCGGTCTCCATACCCGCGTACTCGCCGGAAAAGTACGCCTCGACGGAGCGCTCCTGGAAGCTGGTGACCTTCCGGAGCATGTCGGCGGCGGCCCGCGGGTCGGGGGCGAAGGGCGCGTAGTCCCGAACCGTCTCCGGTTCGACAGACAGCTCTTCGAGGTCCTCGACGTCGGCGGCCTCCTCCATCTCGTCGAGTTCGTCGAACAGGTCGTCGCGCTCGCTCGTGCCGAACGCGGAGTCGGCCAGCATGTCGGCGAGTCGGCGGGCCTCCAGCCCGGTGACGGGTTCGTCCTCGTGGAGTTTCTCGATGGCGCGGACGTACTGGGTCAATCGATCCGTCCACATCCGCTGGTCGGTCAGGCAGGTGAAGGGGATCCCCTCGCCGATGAACTCGTCGATGAACTGGAACATCTGGTAGCGCGCCCGGAAGAGGATCATAGCGGTGCCGTCCTCGTCCTGTTCGATGGTGGTGCGGACGTTGCGGACGAGGTCGATCATCGAGGGGTTCTCGACGCCCTCGACGCGACCGCCCTCCTTGCGCGGGTTGAGGTCTTTCTCCTGGCGCTTGTCGATGTGGCTGACCTGCCTGTTGACGACGTTGAGGATGCGGGAGGGGAGCCGGTAGGAGTTGGGCAGGATGTTGTCGTCGGTCACCTGCTCTTCGAGCAGCAGGTCGGGGTCGGCGCCCTGCCAGGCGTAGACGACCTGGTCGTCGTCACCTGCGATCAGCACCGTCTCCATGTTGGGGCGCCACTCGCGGTAGACGTCGTACTGCAGGGTCGTGATGTCCTGGAACTCGTCGATGACGAGGTAGTCGACGGTCGGCATGAGCGAGCGCTGTGCGACCCGTTCGAGCATGTCGGCGAAGCCGACCACGTCGTTCTCGCCCTTGTACTGGCGCCAGGCACGGATCGTCTCGGGGACGCTGATGCGGTCGTCGTCGGAGGGCCAGGTCGGCGTGTACTTGTTGCCGGTCTGGGCGTTGTCGTCGATGTCCGGCGGGAGCCGGACGACCTCGTCGTCCCACTTGAACGGAACGTCGTACCAGTCGGCCACGTCCCGGCGGGTTCGCTGGAGCCACTGGCTCGTGGCGATGATCTTGTTGCCGATCGTGGTCGAGCGAGCGGTCCGTCGGCGCGACCCCTCGTACTCGTCCTCGTACTCGACGCCGTACTCGTCGCAGAAGTCCTCCTTGTCGGACTCGCCGACCACGTCCCCCCGCGAGAGATTGAGGAGTTCGTACGCTTTCGCGTGCATCGTGCAGACGTTCCCCTTGAGCGCCCGCGGTGACTCGCCGAGTCGTTCGGCGAGGCGTTCGCGGATCTCCGCGGCGGCCGCCCGGGTGTAGGACACCACCAGCACGTCCCGGAACTCCACGTCGTCGTTCTCTTCGAGCAAGGTCTCGACCCTGTCGAGCAGTGCCGTCGTCTTCCCGCTCCCGGGACCACCAAACAGGCGCGTCACCTGGGTGGACGGTTCAGTCATTGGACCACTAGTGGGGCCCGTGGGTCATAAACGGCGTGGCTTGGACTCGTCATCGCGTCCGGACGCGGGCGCGGGCACTCGGGCGACGACCCGAGCGGCGCGAACCGTCGGTCTCGCTACGGCGTACTCAGTCTCTGTACAGCGAGACGTACAGCATCGCGAACCCGATGATGAAGGGGATGGCCTCGGTCATCCGGAAGAACAGCCGGACGACTTCGGACGCTTCTTGACCCCCGATCTGGGCGATGACGGTGCTGGCGACGCCCATACTGATGAAGGCGAAGCCCATGAAGGCGTACTGCAGGCGCTCGGACGGGCGTTGCCGGTACGCCTGGAAACTGATCAACGTGATCCCGAGTGAGAGCCCGAACACCGCCATCCGCATCAGCGCGAGGACCCCCCGCATGACCGCGACGACTTCTACCATTGGCGTCGTCTGTCCGACAGCACGCTCCGACATATAATTTCGCCGATCCGTCGCGCGGAATCGAGCGAGCGCTGGACTGGACCGGTGTCGCCGCGGATGCACGGGGGCGCCCCGTCGCGCGAGCAGTCACTCCGGGTTGAGGTCGTCCCAGAGCTGGCTGAACCGGTCGGGGAGGTTCTCCTCGCGGTAGATGCGCACCTTGTACTCGTCGTCTTCCAGCGAGATGACCGTCGACTCGAAGTTCGACTCGTAGACCTTGTAGTGGTTCCCGTCGTCGGCCACGAGCGTCTGGTCTTTGACGAGGTCGTACTGGGTGAGCATCTCGATGCGGCGGTAGACGGTCGGCAGCGAGAGGTCGCACTCCTCGCTCAGGTCCTTCGCCGACCGCGGCTCGCGACTGATCGCCGCGAGCACGCGGCGGGCGTGTTCGTCTCCGATGGTATCGAGAATCTCCTCGATGGCCCGTTCGTCGTCCACTACCAGTGTGATCTATTGAGGTGTTACAAAGGCCTTTCGAGCGGTCGGCTCTTTCAGGCTCAGAAAACGCGCCTACCCCATTATACGAATCCCCCCACAACGCTGAGATGCGGACCAAGTGCGAGCCCAGACGACCCATCGCACCGTGCGCATCCGTGTGTGCCTGGTGGGGTGTGGGTTCGACCGGCCCGCGGCGGGAGCCCGACCGCGCCATCCGGCGTGCGGTGTTCCCTCGCGGGCCGGCCCGGGTCGGCCGGGCTCGCATGCGGTCCTCGCCGGCACGAGCGCGCTGCCGGAGGTCGGTCCCGGGCATTCCCCCCCAACGCGTCTCCCCCGACGCAGCTCGGGACCGAACGGGTCTTCCGACCCGCCGGCTCTCCCCCCCTGCCGGCCTCCGTTGCCCGCCTTCCGGTGGACTTCCCCCCTACTTTCCCCCTTTCGAGAACGGTCAGGGCCGCGAGCGACCGCACTCGACGGTGCCCGTCGAACGCCCTCGGCCGCTCGCGATCGCTCCCTGCAGTCGCAAGGAACGGACACAGGTGTCCAACACCGGTATATCGGGGCGCTATGGCGACTGACATCGAAATCACCGACTCTGACGAGGGCAAGAAAGTCATCGGCGCCGACGGCGACGAGGTCGGCCGCGTCGTCGAGGTAAGTCACGGGACGGCCCACGTCGAACCCGACCCGGACATCTCGGACACGATCATGACCAAGCTCGGCTGGGGGAGCCGGGGCGAAGACACCTACCCGCTCCAGGAGGAGAAAATCGAGTCCGTCACAGACGACGAGATCCGGCTCGGGGGCGTCTGAGGCGGCGCGCGCACCGGTTCCCGGCGTTCTCGGACCGCGAGACGACGAACAGCGCAGCGGCGCTGCTGGTCAGCGCCGCGAAGGCGTAGCTGGCCAGTAGACGATGGCGATAGAGAGCTTGGTCGAGAACCACTCTCTAATACCGCTGTATCAGGTCAAATCGACCGTGATGTTACTATCGCTGCTTTCGATCGCATACGCTCCGCAAGCGATCGTATCCCCTCCTCGAGGTGGCGCGATAATGCGTAAATACAACTGTACCGAGTAGGACGGTTGAATCAATGACAATACGTCGGAGAGACCTCGTTCGAAGCGTGTCCGTAGCTGTGATCTGTCTCTCGGGTTGCGGATCTGAGTCGGAGAACGTACAGGACCCTGGTCACTCCGACGAAGACACCTCCGAACTGCGAACCTCGACGATACATTCAAACTCACCGGATCAGAACGGTGACCATGCCGAAAAACGGCCGTCTTCTCCGATCTACTTCTCCGAGGTACTGCCAAACCCTGAGGGAGATGATGCGGGCAATTTAGATGCAGAGTATTGTCTTCTTGAGGTCAATACAGACAGCACCGTCGATCTTGCCGGATAGGAAATAAACTACGGTGAGAAGCTGTCATTTTCGCTCCCCGCTACGCTCACAGATGTAGACCCACACACATCGATTCGACTTGTCACTGGGAAACCGAAGGACCGCACGCCCACACCACGGAACCGAACTCGAACGATCTTCTTGGAGAGGGATAGCCCGGCCTTGTCAAACTCGGGGATGAAGCTCGAAGTACGTACCAGAGATGGAAAACTCGTCGACCGAGTAGAGTATGGGGAGCTCAGAGAAGGGGTGCTGTATGTGAGACCCGAATGACTCCGCCCCCTACAGGACACGTCTCGATCTCAGAGCGGCGAACTGCTGCTTGCCGTATCGAGCCCACGAGTTCGCTGGCGATTCGGCTTCGAGGAAGTCGTCGTCGGCAATGTTCGATTACATCGACGGCTGGACGTGTTTCGATACGCGTTCGAGCCGACCGACCGAGTGCACCGCGCCCCGTAGAGACTCCGATCACGACCGCGAGACCACGTACAGCGCCGCCGCCCCGCCGGCCAGGACGGCAAAGACGTAGCTGGCCAGCCGGTAGACGATGGCGATGGAGAGCCCCGTCGCGAACGAGAACCCACCCAGCGTCCCGAGCAGGCCGGCCAGCGCCGCCTCGACGCCGGCGAGACCGCCGGGCGAGGGGGTCAGCCCGGCCAGCGTGCTCGCGGGGACGATGAAGAAGACGAGGAAGATGGAGATCTCCCGACCGACCGCCTCGACGGCGGCGTACAGCGGCAGGGCGAAGAACAGCCAGCCGACGAAGGAGTAGACGAGCGCGTGGGCCAGCGCGGCCCGGTCCGCCGCGATGCGCTCGAAAGCCGTGTTGAGCTCGCGCAGTCGCTCGCGCAGCCCCTCGACGCTGACGAATCGGACCCGCCGGACGACCGGCGCGGCGACGCGCAGGACGAACGAGCCCAGGCGCCGGCGCGAGCGCCAGCCGACGACCGCCGCCACGGGCACCCCCACGGCGAAGACGACGAGGATGCCCGCGACGCCGCGGACCTGCCCCGAGAGCGTCGTTCGCACGACGAGGACGACGGTGCCGATGGCGGCGAAGGTGAAGAATGGGAGGAGGTTCAGTAGATCCGCCGTCACCACGGAGGCCAGCGAGTCCTCGTAGGACGCCTCCGTATCGCGGGAGAGCACGTAGGCGATAAAGGGCTCGCCGCCGGCCTGGCCCAGCGGGGTGACGTAGTTGGCGAACGTCGCCGCGTAGTAGGTGACGACGAGCTTCCGGAACGGGACGTGGTAGCCGACGACGCGGAGGACGACCTGCCAGGCTTTGGCCCAGGCGACCAGCCCGACCGCCGTCGAGAGACAGCCCGCGGCCAGCCACACCGGGTCCGCGCGGGCGAGTTCCGCGCGGATCTTTTCGACGCCGATGCCGTAGGCGATCAGCCCGAGGGCGACGAAGGCGATGGCGAACCCGCCGACGATCTTCAGCGCGGTCGCGCGGTCGACGAAGTCGAAGAGATCCCGTCCGGTGTCGCTCACGGTTACTCGATGTAGCCCAGGTCCGACAGGCGGTCTTTGGCCTCGTCGCCCATGTCGTCGAGCACGTCCTCGTCGGTCACGTCGTCCCACTCGCCGTCCATCTCCGACTCGAACGTGACGAGCGCGTCCTCCGTCGCGGCGATCACCTCGTCGTCGTCGCCGACGAGGTCGTCCAGTTCGTCGGGATCGGTGTCGAGGCGATAGGCCTCGTCGGCGATGCGCTCGTTGCGGATGTACTTCCCGTCGGTGCGGCGGCCGGCGCGCATCCGTGAGTAAAAGCGCGAGTCGGTGTCGAGCTCGATGCCGGCCGCGCTGGCCTTGCTCTCCAGCTGGTTGAGCTCGACGACCGGTCGGTGGTAGTCGACGAAAGCGTAGTCGTCGAGTTCGCCGTCGTCGTGGGCGGCGAATCTGGACTCGGCCCCACGAGGTGCGTCGACGCTGGCGAACTCGCGGTAGTCGGCGTCGAGCAGCGAGCGGGCGCGGTCGAACGGCTCGCCGCCCGCGTCGGCCTCGACGCCCGCGTGGTCCAGCACCGTGTGATACAGATCCTGCAACTCCACCTGGGTCTCGGTGTCGCGCTCGGCGTCGACCTCGGGGTGTTTGACCATGAGCGGGACGTTCACGAGCGGGTCGTAGATGCCGAACTCGTGGCCGTAGAGCCCGTGTTCGCCGAACAGTTCGCCGTGGTCGGCGCAGACGACGACCAGCGTGTCCTCCCACCGACCCGTCTCCTGCAGCCAGTCGAACAGCCGGCCGAGGTGGTGGTCGATGTGGGCGATCTCGGCGTCGTAGAGGCCCTGGATCGCCTCCCACTCGTCGTCGTCGATGTCGCGGGCGCCGGAGTTGAACTCCTTGGAGTTCTGGCAGACGGCGGTGGAGTCGACGCCGGGGGCGAACTCGTCGGCGAACGCCTCGGGCGGGTGGTAGGGGAGGTGAGCGTCCATCAGGTTGATGAAGGAGAACCACTCGTCGCCGCGCTCCTCGCTGTCTTCGACGAACTCCTGGACGCGGTCGACGATCTCGGGGGTCTTGGTGTCGCCGCCGCCGCTCTCGGCGAAGTACTCGTGGGCGGTGTTGCCGAGTTCGACGAGCCGGTCGGCGACCGACCGGAGCGTGTCGTTGTCGTTCATCGTCTTCCAGATCTTCGAGAGCGGGCCCGACAGCAGGTCGCCGGGCATGACCTGGAAGAAGTTGTCCTGGTCGTCGAAGCCGTCGGCGAGGTTGGTGTAGGGGGTGATCCAGGCGTTCGAGGAGTAACAGGCGGTGGCGTAGCCGGCGGCCGACAGCGACTCGGCGAGGGTGGTGGCCCCCTCCAGGTAGGGGTTCTCCTGGGTGGCGCCGTGCTGGGTGGGGTACAGGCCCGTGAACAGCGAAGCGTGGACGGGCAGGGTCCAGGGCGCCGGCGCGACGGCTTCCTCGAAGACGCGCGCGTCGTCGGCGAAGTCCTCCAGGTTCGGCGTCGTCGGCCGGTCGTAGCCGTACACCGAGAGGTGGCTCTGGCGGACCGTGTCCATGACGACGAACAGGACGTTCCCCGGACCGTCTGTGTCGCTCATGGCAAGGTGGGCGCGGCGCACGGAATTAAACTCCGTGATTCCGCGCCCGCTCCGCGCCCACCCCCCTCCGTCCGGTCGCGGGCCGCCACCCACGACGGCGGGTCAGGAGGGATGGCGTCGAGTCCGGGAGGTATTTGCCGGCGGTGGCCCTCGGGCCCGAACATGCAACGAACGCCGTCGCCGGCGGTGTCGACGACTCGGCTGGGCGCGGAGACCGAGCCATGAGCGAGCGCGCCGCCGACGCCGCGGACGACGGCGAGGACGTCGCCGACGCGGCCGGGTCGACGACCGCTATCCCCTCGGGCACCTACGCCTACGTCGGGATCGTCGCGCTGTACGCCGCGACCATCGTCCTCGGACTCGCGCTGACCGACGAGGTCGCCGCGATGGGACTGGCCATGTTCCAGAACCCCGGTAGCGTCGGGAACGTCGGCGTCTTCGCCGCGATGTTGCTCGTCGCCACCGGGGGGATGGTCGCCGCGTTCCGCTACGGCTACGGCGAGGCGCTCGTCCGCGTGTTTCTCCTGGGGTCGGCGAGCACGCTCACCGCCGTGGCGTTCGTCGCCCTGACCGGCGTCGGGGAGATCGCCGCGAGCGGGAGCGTCCTGATGGGACTGCCGACGAGCCCCGCGTCGATCGCGGTCGCGCTCGTCACCTTCGCCGTCCTCTGGGGCTACCCCGAGTGGTACGTCAACGATATCGCCGCCGTGGTCTTCGGCGCCGCGGCCATCCCGATGCTCGGACTCGGCTTCGGCCCGCTGCCCGTGGTCGTCCTCCTGGTCGTCTGGGCGGGGTACGACGCCTACGCCGTCTACGTCTCCGGCCACATGCAGGAACTCGCCGCGGGCCTGGGCGACCTGAGAGCACCCATCGTCTTCGTCGTCCCCCACTCGCGGTCGTTCTCGATGCGCGACCCCGAGTTCGATCTGATCGGCGGCGACGAAGACGACGAGGACGACGGCGAGCAGTCAGAGAGCCCCGCCCGTTCGGAGATCGCCCTGCTCGGGCTCGGCGACGCGATCATCCCGGGGATGCTCGCGGTCAGCGCCGGTCACTTCCTCGACGCGCCCGCGGTCGTCCCGGCGCTCAACGCCAACGCGCCCGCCCTCGGCGCCCTGGTCGGCGGTCTCGTCGGCATGGGCGGCCTCCTGTATCTCGTCCACCGCGTCGAGGGCGCCCACGCCGGCCTCCCGCCGTTGAACGCCGGCGTGCTGGGCGGGTACCTCCTCGGCGCGGTCGCCGCCGGGACCCCGATCACGACGGCGTTGGGACTGTAGACGCTGCTCGCGACCGTCGTCCGGTGCGTTCGGCTCTCGTTCGAGTGCCGGCGCCGGGGCTGGTCGGTGTGAAAAACGCGAGAAGATGAACCGAGGGGACGGCCTCAGAACGGCGCTTCGGGGCCTTCGTCGTCGCCGCCGATGTCGCCGCCGCGGGAGTCGCCGGGCATCGAGGGGCCGGTGTCGCCGCCCATCATGCCTTCGCCACCACCCATGCCGCCGCCCGTGCGGGCGTTGACCGTCTCGATCTCGGGGATCTCCTTGGTCATACGGGTCTTGATGGCCTGGATGGTCATCGGGGAGATACCGCAGCCGGAACACGCGCCGCCCAGCTGGATCGTCACGGTGCCGCTCTCGCGGTCGATCTCCTCGATGGCCGCGCTGCCGCCGTGCATCTGGATCTGCGGGAAGTTCCGCCGCAGGAAGTTCGAGATGCGCTCTCGCAGGTCGTCGCCGTCCTCGGTTTCGGTGCTCATAGTGGTTCGTCGTTGGCGACGACGGTGCTTAGACCTTTGGACTCAGGTGTTCGCTCCACGAGGTTCGAGTCCGGTCGCGCCGCTCACTCCATCCAGTCGGGGTTCGCCCGCGGCGGCGCGAACACGTCGATACCGTCGAGGGGCTCGTCGCCGGTGGCCTCGACACTGTGCGGTTCCTCGCTGCCGAGGTGGTAGGCGTCGCCCGAACTCACCGGGAACTCCTCCCCGTCGACGACGAACACGCCCGAACCGCTCGTGATGTAGCCGACCTGCTCGTGTTCGTGGCTGTGCTCCGGGACGACGGCCCCGGGCTCGATGTGGACGTGTTGCATGCTCATCCGGTCGCCGACCGCCAGCTGTGTGAGGTGGACGCCGTCGACGACTTCGACCGTTCGGTTCGCCGAGTGTGCTTCGACTTGCATGGATCGGCTGTGGGTGTGTGCGCACCTAAGCGTGGGTGGTGTTCGAGACGACGACACACCGTTGGCGTTGGCAATTGAGTCGTTGTTGCTGGTGAACGGAGCATGGAACGAAGTCGGGAGACAGCGACCGCACTCGACGGAGACAGCAAGCGATGAAAGCCCTCGGCGCGCTCGCTCACGGGTCGCTCCGCTCCCCGTTCGCATTCGAGGTCTCCCTCCGATCGACCTCGCTCTCGCGGTCGCTGACCGAGATATCCGCGTTCTCCGCACCGCCCACGCGGATAGTGCCCGCTCAGGCGACTATCGACGCGAGCGCACCTCGCCCGTTCGGTCCGCCAGGGACCGCACAGCACCACGACCGCCCCGCACAGCGACCGCAGACGGCCACGAACCTCCCCAGCCGATTCCTTCGCTCGCTATGCTCGCTCAGTCATCCCTCGCACGATGCTGTCGCGACACGAGAGTCGCGACAGCGCGCGCCACGGTGGATTGCCACGTCTCTCGCCTGTACCGAGCATCCGGCGCCGCAGGCGCCGGTTCGCCGTCAGAGCTTGCTCTGACGTGCCTGCGGTCGTTCGCGATGCTCACTCCCGCAGACGCCGGACGCGAAGGAGCGGAGCGACTGAGTCGTCCGGCCTTTTTCACCCATGTTTTTGCGGACGGAGTTCTCCGCAGCGCGCCGAAGGCGCGCGAGGAAACCCCGTCCGCAAAAAGATGGTCCCGACAATTTAAATCACGGAGCGCACTACCTCGCCGGTAATGGACGTCGCGGACATCCCGGCCGTGCCCGAGTGGTTACCCGACCACCTGCGCGCGGACGGCATCGAGTCGCTGTACCCGCCACAGGGCCAGGCGGTGGAAGCGGGTATCACAGAGGGCGAGAACCTCGTCGCCAGCGTGCCGACGGCCAGCGGGAAGACGCTGGTAGCCACGCTCGCCATGCTCGCCTCTGTCGAACGCGGCGGGAAGGCGCTCTACATCGTTCCCCTCCGTGCCCTGGCGAGCGAGAAGCGCGAGGAGTTCGAACAGTTCGAACAGTACGGCCTCGACGTTGGGGTCTCGACCGGCAACTACGAGTCCGAGGGCGGCTGGCTCGCCACGAAGGACATCGTCGTCGCGACCAGCGAGAAGGTCGACTCGCTCGTGCGGAACGACGCGCCGTGGCTCGACGACCTCACCTGCGTCGTCTCCGACGAGGTCCACCTCGTCGACGACGGCCAGCGCGGTCCCACCCTCGAAGTGACGCTGGCGAAGCTGCGCCAGCTCAACCCCGACCTGCAGACCGTCGCGCTGTCGGCGACGATCGGCAACGCCGAGGCGCTGGCCGAGTGGCTCGACGCCGCGCTCGTCGATTCCGACTGGCGCCCCATCGAACTGAAGAAGGGAGTCCACTACGGGCAGGCGCTGCATCTGGAGGACGGGAGCCAGAGCGAGTTACCGGTTCGCAACTCCGAGAAGCCCACCGCGTCGATCGTCCGTGACACGCTGGAAGACGAGGGGTCGACGTTGGTGTTCGTCAACTCCCGTCGCAACGCCGAGGCCGCCGCCGGCCGGCTGGCCTCGACGGTCGAGCCCCACCTGGAACCGGACGAGCGCCGGCAACTCGCCGATATCGCCGACGAGATCCGGGAGGTGAGCGACACGGAGACGAGCGAGGACCTCGCCGACGCCGTCGAGGGCGGAGCGGCGTTTCACCACGCCGGCTGCGCGAACGACCACCGTTCGCTCGTCGAGGAGGCCTTCCGCGACCGGCTCGTGAAAGTCGTCTCGGCGACGCCGACGCTGGCGGCGGGCGTCAACACCCCCTCGCGGCGGGTAGTCGTCCGCGACTGGCGCCGCTACGACGGCACCGCCGGTGGAATGCAACCGCTGTCGGTGCTCGAAGTGCATCAGATGATGGGCCGGGCCGGCCGCCCCGGGCTGGATCCCTACGGCGAGGCACTGCTGATCGCCAACAGCCACGACGAACTCGACGAGCTGTTCGAGCGCTACGTCTGGGCCGACCCCGAACCCGTCGAGTCGAAGCTGGCCGCCGAACCCGCCCTGCGGACTCACATCCTCGCGACCGTGGCCTCCGGGTTCGCCAACTCCCGCGAGGGACTGCTGGAGTTCCTCGAAGGGACGCTGTACGCCTCTCAGACGACCGAGCGCGGCCGGCTCGAGCGCGTGATGGACGACATGATCGAGTACCTCGAGCGCAACGAGTTCATGGAACGCGAGCCCGACGGGAGCCTCACCGCGACCTCGCTGGGCCACACCGTCTCGCGGCTCTACCTCGACCCGATGAGCGCGGCGGAGATCATCGACGGGCTGCGGGCCTGGCAGCGCGGCGACGGGCGCGCACGCGCCGAGGACGGGGCGAACGCAGCCGAACGCCCGGCCGCCGCCGACGCGGTCGCCGAGGGCGAGGAGCCACCGGGCTTTACGACCGCGAGTGATCTCGCCGACGACGGCGACGGCGACGAGGCGGCCGAACGGCCGGACCCCACCGCGATGGGGCTGTACCACCTCGTCGCGCGCACGCCGGACATGTACGAGCTGTACCTGCGCTCGGGCGACGAGGAGGAGTACCAGATGCTCGCCTTCGAGCGCGAGGCGGAGTTCCTCGGGTCGATGCCCAGCGAGTTCGACCCGGCCTTCGAGGACTGGCTGTCGGCGCTGAAGACCGCCCGCATGCTCGAAGACTGGGCCAGCGAGGTCGACGAGGAGGTCGTCACCGACCGCTACGGCGTCGGCCCCGGCGACGTGCGCGGCAAGGTCGAGACCACACAGTGGCTGCTGGGCGCGGCCGAATCGCTCGCGGGTGAGCTGGGCCTCGGACTCGCGCCGGCGATCCGCGAGGCGCGGGTGCGGGCCGAACACGGCGTTCGCGAGGAGCTGACGGATCTGGCGGGCGTGCGGAGCGTCGGCCGCAAGCGCGCCCGGCGGCTGTTCGACGCGGGCATCGAGGACCGAGCGGACCTCCGGGAGGCCGACAAGTCCGTCGTGCTGGGTGCGCTCCGTGGGCGCGAACGGACCGCGGAGACGGTGCTGGAGAACGCCGGCCATCGGGACCCCTCGATGGACGACGTGGATCCCGACGACAGCGCCCGCCCGGACGAGAACGACGGAGGCGCGAGCGGCGACGGCACCGGGACCGCGGGTACCGAACCGGACGACGAGGAGGACCAGTCGAGCCTGGGTGACTTCTGATGGAGTTGGTCGAGGGGGTCGCGACCGTGGAGGACCTGGACGCGTTCGTCGCTGAACTGGGCGCGATCGGCGACGAGCACGACGTGACGGTCCAGGCGTTCGACGCGCGCTACGTCGTCGACCGCGCGCACCTCCGTCGGGCGGTCGAACTCGCCGACCGGGCGCTCGCCCGCGGCGAGAACGTCGCCCGCGACCGCGCGGTCGAGATCCTGCTGTACGCCGCTGGGACTCGCCAGATCGACCGGGCACTCGAACTCGGCGTCGGTGAGGGCGAGTGCCCGACGGTCGTCCTCGTCGACGACGGTGACGGCGGTGAGAGCGGCCGGGGTGGTGAGACCCAGGCGGCGCCGACGGAGACAGCCACGGCGGCCGAGCGACGGGCGGCGGCGGCCGTTCGCGACGTGGAGGGGCCGGGTCGGATCGAACCAGCGGAGACGTTCGGAGCCTACGACGCCCAGCGGGTCCGCGAGTACTTCGACGTGAGCGACGCCGAACTGGACGCGGTCGAGGGGACGCTGGCCGACGCGGTCGGCGAGCGGGTCGCGTTGCTCGACGTGGAGAAGTGAGCTCTCGGGAACCGGGAGCGGCCGTCACCAGTTTATAGCTCCGAATCGAACGCTCGTGTATGTACGAGGACATCCTCGTTCCGACGGACGGGAGCACCGGCGCGAGCGCGGCGCTCGCGGAAGCTATCGAGCTGGCGGCCCAGTTCGACGCGACGGTCCACTCGCTGTACGTCGTCGACGTAGCGTCGGTGGGCGCCGAGGCCGGCACCGTCGATCTGATCGAGTCGTTCGAGCAGATGGGCGAGGACGCGACGGAGGCGGCCGCGACGCGAGCGCGCGACGCCGACGTCGAGGCGACCGGGTCGGTCGCGACCGGAAGCCCCCACCGTGCGATCCTCGACTACGTCGACGACCAGGGGATCGACCTGGTCGTCATGGGAACCCACGGCCGCACGGGACTGGAGCGGTACCTCCTCGGCAGCGTCACCGAAAAGGTCGTCCGCACCGCCGACGTGCCGGTGCTGACGGTCCGAGCGGACGAGGAAGGCGGAGCGGA
>Ga0207720_100900_pt1 | contig 14151 bp, 16 predicted proteins | sample A23P2SouthBayCA_2_FD_187751 | JGI IMG/M metagenome (GOLD analysis project Ga0207720, IMG submission 187751) | Aerobic enrichment media microbial communities from Eden Landing Ponds, California, USA - A23 E3 (2) (SPAdes) | ecosystem: Environmental > Aquatic > Marine > Unclassified | place...
CCCGACTCCCTGGACGACCCGGAGTGCGATCACGAAGGCAAAGCGGTCGACGAACGCGATCGCGACCCCGCTGGCGCCGAACACCGCCAGACAGGCGATGAAGATCGGTCGCCGACCGACCCTGTCCACCAACACCCCGATAAGCGGGCTGATCACGATGCTCGGAATGATAAATGCCGTTACGACCAGCCCGATAGACGCCTCGCTTACACCGAACGGGACCGTCAGTTCGCTGAGGATCGGGGTGAGTGGGACGATGCCCAGCGTGAGAATGAAATTAATGAACAGGAGCGTCTGGAACTCTGTTCGACCCAAGATCGCGAGGTTCCCACCGACTAGACGACTCATGATTGACATCGGACGTACGTTGTAACACTGATTCGTATATAATACTGTATGGTACGCCGGAAGCGGAGACCCGGTTCCGATCGTCCGGTCGATAGCGTCCCGCTGTGGTGTCCGTCCTTGACGGCGGTGGCCGGTTTCTCGTTTTCGACCGGTTAGGCTTCTCAACCGGCCTGCTCCCGGTCTATAGTCGAATTCGAAAGCGTTTGTACAGTCGATCGCACGACTGCGTGCGATCGCCTGAGCGACGTCTTTTAAATTCGACTATAGTCGTCGAGGCGAGCCGCGACAGCGAGCAGTTCTTCGTGTGCGTTGCCATTGGAAGCGACCAATCCCCGACTCTCGGGCGTCCAGCGGTCGCCCTCTTTGTCGGTGACCGTCCCCCCTGCTCGTCGGACCATGGAGACGCCACCGACCGTGTCCCACGGGTTCGTCGTGGACGCCGTGACGGTCCCGTCCAGCCGACCACTGGCGACGAGGGCGAGCGTGATCTGGATGCTTCCGATGCGACGGATATCACCGAACCGTTCGAACATGTCGCCGATCCCGTCGCCGTAATCCTCTCGCTGTCCGTACGGTGGCAGCGCGATCGGTGCCACGATGAACGTCGCCGGGTCGGTCCGGTCGCTCACGGTTATTGGCTGGTCGTTGAATCTGACCCCGTCGGGCCCCGCGTGGAACCGGTCCCCGAGCGCTGGAAGGGTCGTCACCGCCGCGACGGGCTCCCCGTCTCGCACCGCCGCGACACACGTCGCCCAGTAGACCTTGTTGCGGACGTAATTGTACGTTCCGTCGATAGGATCGATTATCCACGCCAATCCCTGCTCCGGAACAACCTTCGATTCGTCTTCTTCCTCGCCGACTACTTCTCCGTCCGATCGTTCCTCACGAATGCGTTCGATCGTTCGCCGCTGTGCTTCCTTGTCCGCTCTGGTGACCACGTCTCCGGCGTTGACGACACGGTCGGCACCGCCTTTTGTCTCGCTGGGTACCCCGCTCCGGAACTGTTCTAGCGCGGCACTACCGCCAGCCTCAGCCGCTCGTGCGACTATCTCGTACACGGCGCGGTCGTTAGTCATTTCTATTCGATCTATTGACCATTTCGGTCTCGCTCATATTTGTTGATCGGACACGAGTCACGTTACAGCCGGAATGTATAAGAACATATCGAGCGCTTTTGTGACGCTCTCGTACAGCTCGGAACCGATTCCGATAGCGTCCCGACGCATGCGCGCCGTGCTGATTCCCTCGAGGCGCCGAACCGTGATCCGCGTAACGCCGGACACCAGAGAGAAGCCCCACTCTTGTTCTGTTCGACCAGGCGTGACTCACAAACAGAATCGCTCGGACAGTCGCGTCACTGAGAGACACAGGCCGCTGACGAGTGCGATATCGGTCGTCCAGTCGACAGATATCCGTTCTATAGATCACCCGACCGACGAGCGAGCAGCCCGTTTCTGCGAATTCGACCGGTCGCTTGGAGAGATGTGGGCGGAGACACGGACTGTGCCCCGCAGCCAATAAATATATATTCGATCCTACTGTTGTTCCAGGCTATGTGGCAAGACTGGCCCAAAATCAACCATTTAACGATCGATTCTGTCCCGAAATTTAAAAGAATGATCGGTTTCCGGTCGGGACATACGGGACTCCACTCACTCTGGGAAGGGGACGTCACCGACGGTGACGGGGGTCGCCGGTATTCCAGATTAAGTGAGGACCACTTCGTTGCAGCGGATCCGGACATCACGTGGTCTTCTATCGACGGCGATACCGCCGTCTGGTTCGGACCTGTTGACGGCGAAACTACCGGACGAGCAGTCGAGGGGAACGGACTCGCCGACACGTCCGCCCCCCACTCGGGCGACCCGGTCCCATCCCACTGGGCAAATATGGATTATTACGGGACCTGTACCGAGTTCCCGGGATCGGTTTCCTCACCCGAACAATGAGAGAGGGCCTACTCCCTGGTTCGGTCATTTGCGACGGTCCACCCGTAGAATTCTACCCAGACCGCGACCGGACTTCCGTCACCGTCCGGAACAGTGGGTCACACATCGTTCAGGTCGGGTCGCACTACCACTTCTTCGAGGCAAACCCGGTACTGGGGTTCGACCGGTTGGCCGCGTTCGGAAAACGGTTAGCCGTCCCACCCGGTGACCGGGTTTTCTTCCCGCCTGGGGAGACGGTCTCCGTCGAACTCATCCCCTACGGCGGCGAAAACCACATCCACGGCTTCTACGGCGTCGTCGACGGTGCAGTCGAGTCCGTTGACCCCGAGCGGGCACTTGAGACGTTCCGCCAACGGACGGCCGAACCCGTCGCGGACCCTCCCGGAGAGAGGCTATGATCGACCTCACCAAGACAGAGTACCTCGACCGATACGGTCCGTCCGTCGGGGATCGGGTCCACCTCGCAGACACGGGGCTGGTGGCCGAGGTCCCGGAATCACTGATACCGACGGGCAGCGAGTCGTTGATCGGTGCCGGAAAGAACCTGCGTGCCGGGATGCACGTTCACCCTGGACGGCATCCCCAGGGGTTAGACACCGTGATCACGAACCCCGTGGTCATCGATCCGGTTCTCGGAATCGCGAAGGCGGATATCGGGATCCGGGACGGACGGATCGCAGGTCTCGGGAATGCGGGCAACCCCGAGGTGATGGACACGACGGATGGTTTAGTGATCGACTCTCAGACGGCGATCGTCCAGGGGAAGGGTTTGCTCGCTACCCCGGGGGGCATTGACGCCCACCAGCACTTCAAAAGCCCGCAGATACTCGACGCTACACTCCACAGCGGTGTGACGAGCGTCATCATGATGGGTCACGCCCCGAACTACGAGGCTCGGACGGACCGACAGTACCTCCTAGACGCGATTCGAGCTGTCGAGTCCACGCCAGTCAACATCGGTTTCCTGGGGCAGGGAAGCGATACTGATACCCGAAGCATAGAGGAATCGATCGAGGCGGGGATGTGTGGCCTGAAAATTCACGAGGACCACGGCGCCTATCCGGCGGTGGTGAACGCAGCGCTGGCGGTCTGTGACGAGTACGACGTGCAGCTGTCGATTCACACGGATTCGATCAACGAGTCCGGTCGTCTCAGGGCGACACGGGACGCGATCGATGGACGGACCGTTCACGCGTTCCACATTGAGGGGTCCGGCGGCGGACACATTCCGGATCTCCTCGAACTGGTCAGCGACGAGAACGTACTCCCCTCAAGCACGAATCCGACGATTCCTCATACCGCCTCGACAGCCAGAGAACTACGCGGTATGATCATGCCTGTCCACCAGATGGAAGAGACTGTCCAGGAGGACCGCGCGTTCGCAGATGCCAGAATCAGAGAGTCGACAATGGCCGCCGAAGAGATCCTCCACGAGACGGGGGCGATACCGATGACCGCATCGGATTCGATGGGGATGGGACGAGCCTACGAAACGGTTGTTTCGACGTGGCAAACTGCGAGCAAGATGAAGCGGACTCTTGACGGGAGCGGGCCGGACAACGAGCGCATCTGTCGCTATCTCGCCAAGTACACTATCAACCCGGCCATCACGCAAGGAATTGCCGAGTATGTCGGCTCTCTGGAACCCGGGAAGTTCGCTGATATTGTGCTCTGGAAGCCGACATTCTTCGGCGCAAAACCCGAAAGAGTTCTAAAAAACGGGGTCATCGTGTCCGCACCGGTCGGCACCGAGAACGGGACAACTACTCACGGGCAACCGACGCTACAAAAGCGGAGCGTCGGCGGCGCGGGTACCGCTCCGGCACAGCGGAGCCTCCTGTTCACGAGCCAGCACGCGGCCCGCTCGAAGACCAATTCTGACTTCGACACTGACCGCCTTGTCGTCCCGGTTTCGGGAACGCGTGCTCTCTCTAGGGACGACATGGTCCTGAACGGAGAGACACCTGCCGTCTCGGTCGACCCGGACTCACACGACGTTACTATCGACGGCGAACGAGTAGACCCGGACCCCGCAACGGAGGTTTCGCTCGCACGACGTTACTTCCTTCATTAAGATGAGACTGACACAACACGAACGCGACCGCCTGCTGGTCTTCCTGGCCGCGGAACTAGCTCGCCGCCGTCTCGACAGAGGGATCGAACTCGGTCACCCGGAGACAGTCGCGCTGATCGCCGACGAGATGCACGTCGTCGCCAGGGCAGGAGGCCATTTCGACGATGTGCAAGACGCCGGTCGCGCCGCTGTCGACGAGCAAGACGTGCTGGATGGCGTTCCCGACATGATCGAGATGGTGCAAATAGAGGCTACGTTTCCGGAGGGGACAAAACTCGTCACGCTCACTGATCCGTTCGAGTGACGCTCGCATATGTCGACCGGTAGTACCGGAACTGTCCCCGTGACGCTCGATGTGCGACGATACTTTCGACCGCGGAGCGGTCTCAGCTCGAACCAGCGGCCCACTGCACTCCCTGCTGCCAGAACCGTTCGTACTCGTCCCATTCCAAGAGATCGAGTCCCCACTTCGGGGCTGGGTCCGACGTGTAGGCCAGTACGCGTCCGTCGCCGTGTTCGCCCGCGGCGAGAAGAGCGTTTCCGTCGACGGTCGCGAGCAACGTCGCCCGCTCTCTAACTTCCCCCACCTTGTTGTACCCGTACACCTGTGGGAGGTCGCCAGGTTCGATCCCCTCGAGGACCGGATGGTCCGGCTCTGTGATTTCGGTTTCAACCCCCTCCGGCGCTTCCACTCGGTCGTCCGGCAGCGGGAGGACCTCCACCGGAAACGTCTCGGCGAGGTGGCTGTCGTGCCAGTTCCCGTGTCCCTGGTATCCCTGGTAACTCATCCAGCCACCGCAAAAGAGGAGGCCACCTCCCTGCTCGACGAACTGGCTTGCGAGTTTTACCCTGTTCGGTCCCGGGATCGCGTCTGGAAGGAAGTGCGGCAGGAGAGTGTCACGCGAGAGGTCGCTGAAAATGAGCACGTCGTACGTGGACAGTTCCTCGATTGTTTCCGGGAACGCGTCTATCGCTTCCGCTCCAGTCAGGTGGTCTACGTCGATGTCGGCGGTATCGTCTAGCGCTGTCTGAAGCGGTTGGTAGTCCCTCGTGTTCCGCTGGTACACCTGAACAGATTCCGTACCAGCAAAAAAGTGATTCGTCGTCTGTTCGTTGTCTCCGATGTACAATACGTCCATACCTGCATCGTCGGTCGCAGAGATGGGATAAAAATATTTTGTATGTGGTTCCAGGCGGTCGCACCAGATTGAGGGTCCCAGTCGACGCGTCCCGCTCGTCGACAGCGCGCTCACAACTGCTCGACAAGGCCGAGACATCAGAGATGTTCGACTCAACTCCCCCTCAAGAAACAGTAGTAGAAGGCCGTGTTTAGACGCCAGCAAGAGCGGGTGAGAACACTGTTTTCGAGTCTGCGAGGCAGAATTGTCGACGAGTATTGACGATTTCTGAGCCGAAATCGGGCTGATCAGTTTGGATTGGTCGCAGAAGCCGGGCAATTCGGGACGGAGCAGTAAGTGGACAACCCGAACTACTGGCGTCTGTTCATCCCTGATCGAGAGACAGGCTCTCAACGGCCTGCAATTCGGCGTCTAAACAAGGCCGTAGTAGAATAAAGATAGTGTTCTTTAGGAAGTCAACAGTACAAGCGTGCCTCCGGAAATAACGCGTATCGAGAGCGTCGAGCGGAAGCTGTTCGCCGTCACCGTTCACACGGGCGAGGGGATCACCGGCGAGTACGTCGGCGGCAACTCCCCCGGCGCCGCACAGATCAACACCTTCGCCGACTACCTCGTCGGGAAGAACCCCCTCGCTCGCGAGAACCACTGGTCGGAGATCAAGCGCGCGCTCCGCAAGTACGACCGCATGGGCATCGGCCCCGTCGACATCGCGCTGTGGGACTTCGCCGGCAAGTACTACGACGCGCCGATCCACGAACTGCTGGGCACCTACCGCGAACGGCTGCCCGCCTACGCCTCGACGTACCACGGCGACGAGAACGGCGGCCTCGAAACCCCCGAGGACTTCGCCGACTTCGCCGAGGAGTGCCTGCAGCTGGGCTACCCCGGCTTCAAGATCCACGGCTGGGGCGGCAGCGACGGCTCCCGGGACCTCGGTCGCGAGATCGACGCCGTCCACGCCGTCGGCGAGCGCGTCGGTGAGGAGATGGACCTGATGCACGATCCGGCCTGCGAGCTGGAGACGCTGGCCGACGCGCTGAAACTCGGGCGCGCGCTCGACGAGCAGGACTTCTTCTGGTACGAGGACCCCTACCGCGACGGCGGGGTCTCCCAGCACGCCCACCGGAAGCTCCGCCAGCAGCTCGACACGCCCATCCTCCAGACCGAGCACGTCCGCGGGCTGGAGCCGTTCACGGACTTCGTCGACGCCGAGGCGACCGACTTCGTCCGCGCCGACCCCGAGTACGACGGCGGCATCACCGGCGCCATCAAGCGCGCCCGCGTCGCCGAGGGCCACGGTCTCGACGTGGAGTTCCACGCGCCCGGGCCCGCCCAGCGCCACTGCATGGCCGCCACGCGCAACTCCAACTACTACGAGATGGCGCTGGTCCACCCCGACGCGCCCAACACCACGCCGCCCGTGTACGCCAGCGACTACGAGGACCAGCTGGAGAGCGTCGACGACGAGGGGACCGTCCCCGTTCCACAGGGAGCGGGCCTCGGCGTCGACTACGACTGGGACTACATCGAGGCCAACGCGACCGGGAGCGTCCACACCTACGAGTGAGGCCGCGCTATCCCGGCTGTGGCTGGTCGCCTGTCGGTCGCCGGATCTCGACCGGGAACGAACACTCCGCGGTCCGGTCGAACATCTCCACGGAGACGGTCACTCGCTCGGGCAGGCTGTGGCGGAGCGCTCGCCGAGTGGGACCGGTCAGCGGGACGTCGCGGACGACGATGCGGTCGGCCGAGGTGTCCCACCGGACGCCGCTATCGCCCGTTCGGAAGCGGCTGTCGAGGAGCGATCGCATCCGGTCGATGGCTGCGTCCTCGCCGTACCAGCAGGCGTACACGTCGAACGGTTCGACCGCGCGGTCACTGCCGCTCCCGCTCGTCCAGAACCGGACGCTGTCGTTCTCCGGGTAGTAGTGCGCTGGTCCGAACGCCACAGGGTCCGGCTCGTCGTCGACAGCGAGCGCGTCGTCGACCGGCTGGACCGTCGTGGGCCAGAAGCCGATCAGGAGGAAGGCGGCGACGACCAGCGGGACGGCGACCGCACCGCGTCTCGCGAGCGCGCGGAGCACACCCGATCGTTTCGCCGGGCCGACAAGTGCTTTTCCCCAGGGTGCCGGCGGTCACGTCCTCGCCGCCACTGTCGAAGCCACTAAGCCACCGTCGTCCTGAGCAGGGCCATGCGACTGTTCTGGCACCAGCGGGACCTGCGACTGCGGGACAATCGCGGGCTGGCGACCGCCGCCGCCGACGGCCCCGTCGTCCCGGTGTTCGTCTACGACACCGACGTCCTCGAACACGTCGGCCGGCGCCAGCGCGCCTTCTTCATGCGCGGGGTGCGACGGCTCCACGAGGCCTACCGCGAGCGCGGGAGCGACCTCGTTGTCCGGACGGGCTCGCCGAGCGAGGTACTGCCCGAGGTGGCCGAGGAGTACGGGGCAGACACCGTCGTCTACAACGACCACTACCGGCCGGCTCGCCGCGAGCGCCAGCAGACGGTCGAAGCGGTCTGTGACCGCGCCGGTATCGACACCGTGGGCGAGACCGACCTCGTGCTGGTCGACCCGGGACGGCTCGACGACCGATATCCCAACCACAGCCAGTTCCACGACGACTGGCAGCGGGTGCCCAAGCCGGCGCCGTCCCCCGCGCCCGGCGCCGACGACCTGGCCGATATCGACAGCGGCGAGGCCGTCCCGGTCCCCGACGCGGACATCGACCTCCCCGAAGCGGGCTCCGACGCCGCCCGCGAGCGCTACGACGCCTTCCTGCAGGAAGGGATCTACAGCTACAACGACACTCGCGACGACCTTCCCCTGGCGGTCGAGAAGCCGACCCAGGCGGTCTCGCGCATGTCGCCGTACGTCGCAGCGGGGATGATCGGGATCAGGGAGCTGTGGCGCGACGCGACGGTGATTCACGACTCGGTCTCCGGGAGCGAGCAGCGTAACGTCCAGAAGTACCGGTACGAGCTGTCCTGGCGGGAACAGAACTACCACCTGCTGTACTATAACCCCGACCTGCCGGTTGCCAACTACAAGTCGATCCCCAACGAGATCGAGTGGCGTGACGACCCCGACGAGTTCGCGGCCTGGAAGCGCGGCGAGACGGGCTATCCGCTCGTCGACGCGGGCATGCGCCAGCTCCGCGAGGAGGGGTACATCCACAACCGCCCCCGCCAGGTCGTCGCCTCCTTTCTCACGAAGCACCTGCTGGTGGACTGGCGGAAGGGGCTGGCCCACTTCGCCGCCCAGCTGGTCGACCACGACCCGGCGTCGAACTCGGGCAACTGGCAGTGGATCGCCTCGACGGGCACCGATTCCGTGGACGTACGCATCTTCGACCCGGTGAGCCAGCTGAGCAAGTACGACGACGGTGCGACGTTCGTGAAAGCGTACGTCTCGGAACTGCGGGACGTGCCCGCCGGAAACGTTGTCGACTGGCCGACGCTGCCGCCGGAGGAGCGCGAGCGGCTCGCGCCCGACTATCCCGACCCGATCGTCCACCGCAACGACGGCTACGAGCGCGCTCAGCGTGTCTTCGAGCGGGCGCTGGGGAAGCGATGACGGAAGCGGACGGATCCGTACTGGCCGAGGCGTCGGCGGACACTCGGGTCTGTGTGGTCGCGACACGACCGGCGACCTTCGAGCGCTGTCGCGAGGGGTTCTACCCGGCACCGGCCTCGTACGACCGGGTCGACGAACCGTTCGAGCACGTGGCGTTCTACCGGACCGCGCCAGTCTCGGCGGTCACACACGTCGCTCGCGTGACCGAGCGGGTCGACCAGCGTCGGGGCGATCCCGGGCCGCTCTCGGAGCGCGACTGGCTGGCGACGATCGATCCGTTCGTGGACACCGACGCCGTCGTGGTCTTCGAACTGGGGCATCTCGAAGCGCTGGCGAACCCGATCGAGAACGACATGAACGGCCTCCGCGGCGCGTGGTACTGCACGGTCGGCGACCTCGAGGCCGCGAGTGGCCTGTCTGACCTGACCGAGCGCGACGACTCCCGTTGAGAGGCCGGCGAATCGCATATCACGAACCGGCCGACCGCCGGGCAACAGCCAAGTCCCCGCCGCCCGATGCGGTAGCCATGACCACCTACCGCGCGGGCATCGTCGGGGCCGGCGGCATCGCCGGGCTCGGCATCCTCGGGATGCACGACGAGGACGATATCGGTCAGAAGAAGTTCACGGCAAGCCACGCCGGTGGCTACGCGGCGACCGAGGACGTCGAGCTGGTCGCCGTCGCCGACGTCGACGAGGACAAGCTCGACCGTTTCGGCGACGCCTGGGACATCCCGACCGAACGGCGCTACGTGGGCCACGAAGCGATGCTCGAGGCCGAGGATCTGGACGCCGTCTCGGTGTGTACGCCCTCCTTTCTCCACCGCGACCACGTCGTCGACGCGGCCCGCTCGGCGGCCGACCCGGACGTGATCTGGTGTGAGAAGCCCGTCGCCGCCTCCGTCACGGGTGCCGAAGAGATGGTGGAGGTGTGCGCGGAGACCGACACCGAGTTGCTCGTCAACCACTCCTTTCGGTTCACCGAGAAACAGGAACGGCTCCGCGAACTCGTCCGCGAGGAGGGGCTCCTCGGCGACGTGCACGCGGTGTCGATGCAGTTCCGGATGGAACTGTTGCGCAACTCGACGCACCTGCTGGACATGCTCGTCTCGCTGCTGGACGCCCGGGCCGAGCGGGTCTCGGGGTACATCACCGGCGAGAACGAGGCCATCGACACGCTGGCGGGGGGCGACGACGCCGACGGCGGGAGCGGCGCCGGTGGAACGGCACCCGCGGTCGACGACGCCGGCGGCGGCGGGTTCGTCGTCATGGACGACGGCACGTTCGCCACGGTCGACTGCACGATCCCCCGGGCGGACTCCTCGATGACGATGCAGTTCGTCGGGACCGAGGGGAAGCTCTACCTGAACAACGACGACGGGGAGTGGCGCTACTGGCGGCTGGACGACGGCGACCACGTCGAGGCGGACCTGGCCGACTACGGTATCGAGGGCGCCTGGACGTGGGACGACGACTACGAGCGGGCGTTCCCCAACGCCGCCGCCCACGTCGAGGAGCTGCTGGACGGGACCGCCGAGAACCGCTCGACCGGCCGCGAGGCGACCCGGTCGCTGGAGATCATCGTCGGCTTCTATCTCTCGCATTACACCGGCGGACAGGTGTCGATCCCGCTGGACCGCCCGCTCCGGGACGCCGAGATCACGTCGTGGTAGGTGCGGCGCGGTTCGCCGGTCGCGTCGACCGCCAGTCACACGATTCAAGCGCGTTCGCACGAACGTCACGGCATGGAGCACGACCACAGGGAGTTTCTGGACGATCTGCTCGCGACGGCGAGCCCGTCGGGCTACGAGGTCCCGGGCCAGCGCGTGTGGGTCGAGTACGTCGAGTCGTTCGCCGACGACGTCCAAGTCGACGAGTACGGGAACGCCGTCGCGGTTCACGAGGGTGCGGCGGGCGTGGACGCGTCGATCGCCTTCGCGGGCCACGGCGACGAGATCGGGTTCATCGTCCGCGAGGTCAGCGACGACGGCTTCCTCTCGATCGGCCGGGTCGGCGGGTCGGACAAGACGGTCACGCAGGGCCAGCACGTCACGGTCCACACCGACGGCGGGCCCGTCGAGGGGGTCGTCGGCCAGACGGCGATCCACCTCCGGGACCGCGACGACGACTCCGCGCCGGACATCGCCGAACAGTACGTCGATATCGGCGTCGAAGACGGCGAGGACGCCGGGGAACTGGTCGAGGTGGGCGACCCGATAACGTTCGCCCAGCGGGTGCGGGAGCTCGAAGACGGGCGGCTGACCGCTCGCGGGATGGACAACCGCGTGGGTATCTGGGCGGCCGCCGAGGGGCTGCGACGAGCGGTCGAAGCCGGGGCGGACGCGACGGTGTACGCGGTCAGTACCGTTCAGGAGGAGGTCGGGCTCCGGGGCGCGGAGATGGTCGGGTTCGACCTGGACCCCGACGCCGTGGTCGCCTGCGACGTGACTCACGCGACGGACTCACCGGGCGTCCCGGGGAAGAAATCGACCAACGTCGAACTCGGTGAGGGACCGGTCGTGGCGCGGGGGAGCGCGAACCACGCGGCGCTCGTGGCGGCGGTGCGCGAGGTGGCCGACGACGAGGGGATCGACGTGCAGCTCCAGGCGACCGGGTCCCGGACGGGAACCGACGCGGACGCCTTCTACACGGCCCGCGGCGGGACGCCGGCGTTGAACCTCGGGCTGCCCAATCGGTACATGCACACGCCGGTCGAGGTGATCGACGCGGCGGACCTGGACGCGATGGCCGATCTGCTGGGCGCTGTGGGCGCCGCGGCCGACGCGCACGCCCCGTTCGGCGTGACCCTCTGAAGGCGGTACCGCGCCGGCAGCGCGTGGACCGGGTCACGTCCGATTGGGCAAGCGGTACGTTTATGCACGCGACGGCAGGCAGTTCGGGTATGAGTGGACGACCGCTGGACGTGCTTGAAGCGTCGCTCGGCGAGGAGGTCACGGTCCGTCTGAAGGGCGGCGAGGAGTACGTCGGCGAGCTCTCGGGCTACGACCAGCACATGAATCTGGTTCTCGAGGACGACCAAGACACAACGATTATACGCGGCGACAACGTCGTCTCTATCAACCCATGACTGGTGCAGGAACCCCGAGTCAGGGGAAGAAAAACACCACGACACACGTCAAGTGTCGTCGGTGCGGTGAGAAATCGTATCACTCCAAGAACAAAGTCTGTGCGTCCTGCGGGTTCGGCGAGTCGGCCAAGCGACGGGACTACGCCTGGCAGGACAAAGCGGGCGAGTAAGGAATGCACGAGAAGTGCGGCGTTGTCGGCATCTCCACCGCCGACCGAGACGTCGCCCGCCCCCTCTACTATTCGCTCTACGCCCTCCAGCACCGCGGCCAGGAGTCGGCCGGGATCGTCACCCACGACGGCTTCCAGCAGTACGAACACGTCGAGATGGGGCTCGTCGGGGACGCCTTCGACGAGTCCGACCTGGACTCGCTCAACGGCTCGAACGGCATCGGCCACGTCCGATACCCCACGTCGGGGTCGGTCAACAACTGCTGTGCCCAGCCGTTCTCGGTCTCGTTCAAGAGCGGCTCGCTCGGGCTTGCCCACAACGGGAACCTCATCAACACCGCGGAGATCCGCGAGGAACTGGCGGCGCTGGGCCACGCCTTCACCTCCGACGGCGACACGGAGGTCATCGCCCACGACCTCGCTCGCAACCTCCTCGAGGAGGACCTGGTCCGAGCGGTCAAGCGGACGATGAGCCGCATTCACGGTTCGTACTCGCTGACGATCACTCACGACGAGACGGTCCTCGGGGTCAGGGACCCGCAGGGCAACCGCCCGCTCTGTATCGGCGAGCTCGACGACGGCTACGTCCTGGCCTCCGAGAGCGCGGCGATCGACACGCTGGACGGCGAACTCGTCCGCGACGTGCGGCCGGGTGAACTCGTCGTGCTCCACGACGACGGGAGCGGCTTCGACACCTACCAGCTCGTCGAGACCGAGCAGACCGCTCACTGCTTCTTCGAACACGTCTACTTCGCCCGGCCGGACTCGGTCATCGACGACGAACTCGTCTACGAGGTTCGCCGGGACCTCGGCGGTGCGCTGTGGGAGGAATCGGGTATCGAGACCGACGTCGTGATGCCCGTGCCCGACTCGGGGCGGGCGTTCGCTTCGGGCTACGCCGACGCCGCGCCCGAGGGCGTCGACTTCGCCGAGGGGCTGATGAAGAACCGGTACGTCGGCCGCACGTTCATCATGCCCACGCAGGACGAGCGCGAGCGGGCCGTCCGGCTGAAGCTCAACCCGATCAAGAGCACGGTCGAGGGCAAGACCGTCACGGTCATCGACGACTCCATCGTCCGCGGGACGACCTCCTCGCAGCTCGTGGAGTTGCTCTACGAGGCCGGCGCCGAGGAGGTCCACGTCCGCATCGGCGCGCCACCGATCGTCGCGCCCTGCTACATGGGCATCGACATGGCCAGCCGCGACGAACTCATCGCGGCGGACAGGTCGGTCGAGGAGATCCGCGAGGAGATCCAAGCCGACTCGCTGTCGTACCTCTCTATCGAGGCCATCGCCGACGCGCTCGGCGCGTCCGATTCGGATCTGTGTCTGGGCTGTGTCACCGGCGAGTACCCCTACGACATCGAGGGAGAACGGACCGACCGCGAGGTCACCCGGCCGGTCGTTGGCCACTCCTCGGCCGACGACTGACGCTCCGTCCATCCTTCACTTCTCGCGTCTCCACCTGGTTCAGAGATAGCTGAGCAGGTCGACTCCCACGTCGAAGTGGTCGAGGACGACGTACCCCAGGTAGATCCCGACGACTCCGAGCACGCCGGCCGCGTTCGGGGGTGCCGGGATCGGGACGTTCAGGAATCGGAAGACTGCACCGGTCAGAAACCCCGTCAGCAGGGCGAGAGCCGCGGTAGTGGCCGATACCATGGCTCTCCGTACAGTGACTCGCTACTCAGGAGTTTCGACACGTCGCCGCCGGTCTCGACGGTACTGGCGTCGCTGATGGTCTGGCTAGCACGAGCCGTCGCTCGGTCGGTAACTCCCGCAGAAAGGTGGGGTGGGTGTGGGGGT
>Ga0207720_100904_pt1 | contig 14069 bp, 12 predicted proteins | sample A23P2SouthBayCA_2_FD_187751 | JGI IMG/M metagenome (GOLD analysis project Ga0207720, IMG submission 187751) | Aerobic enrichment media microbial communities from Eden Landing Ponds, California, USA - A23 E3 (2) (SPAdes) | ecosystem: Environmental > Aquatic > Marine > Unclassified | place...
TCCACCAGGAGAGCACGCTCTCCTGAGCCTGCGCTCACTCCGCTCACGGCTTCGCCGTTCACTTCCGTGGTTCTCGCGGTGCTCGAACCACGCCCCGTTCGCGCAGACACCAGGACCGCACAGCACCGCGGACGGCCACACACCTCCCCAACCGATTGCGCTCCTCGGTCACTTCGTTCCCTTCGGTGCTCATCCCTCGCGCGGCGTCGCCTCGCGACAAGACGCGAGCCGGCGCGCGCCACCGCAGTTGCTCCGGAGACATACCGAACACGCCGTCGGCATTCAGCTCATTCGGTCACGCTATCGAAACCAAGAGCGTCGCGAAGACAACAGTCAGTCGTCGGCAACGCCGGGTTCGGGTTCGGCGTCGGAGTCGGTGGCCTCGTCGGCGCCGCCGTCGTCGTCGGAGTCGTCGTCATCGGTATCGAGGTCCGGAAGCTGTGACTGCCAGTCGCGGACCTGGTCGGCGCTGACGCCCTGGACTTCCGTAGCGATCTGTTCGGGGTCGACGTCGAGCAGGTCCTCGGGCGCCTCGATGCCGACGGCTTCGAGCCGTTCGGCCGTGGCCGGGCCGATGCCGTCGATATCCTCCAGGTCGTCGACAGCCTGGCGGGCCTGGTACTCCTTGTAGTTACAGATGGGACAGCCCAGTTCCCACGGGTCGTCGCTGTCGGGGTCGACGACCAGCGCGGGCAGACCGTGGTCCTCGCAGTAGTCGTCGGTCACCTCGATCTCGCCCCGGCGCGGGAGCGGGAGCGAGTACTCACAGTCGGGATAGCGCGTACACCCGACGAGGCGCGAGCCCGACCGGAGGTGTTTGATGGCAAGGTTTCCATCGTGCTCTTCGCCACACTCCGGGCAGGCACCGATGACCTCGTCCTCGCTCTCGTCGGCCTCGTCGGCGGCACACTGCGGACAGCCGTGGACGAACGTGTCCCGGCCGGCGAGCATCTTCACATGGTTCAGGCCATGCTCCTCGCAGGTCTCCTCCAGAACGAGCGGTTCGCCCGAACTCGGGAGCGGCAGCGTGTACTGACAGTCCGGATAGCCGTCACAGCCGACGAAATACGAGCCCTGCCGGCTCTGTCGGATCAGGAGGTCGTGGTCGCTCTCGGGGCAGGGACCGAGCCTGCGGTCAGCCTTCAGCGACTCCTGGAGGTGGTCGCCGACGGCCTCGCGCGAATCGCGCAGTTCCTCGAAGACGCGTTCGAGCATCTCGCGGGACTCGGCGGTCACCTCCTCCAGCGTCGCCTCGCCCTCGGCGATGGCGGTCATGTCCGCCTCGAGTTGCGCGGTCATCTCGTCGCTGACGACGTGGTCGGCGAACTCCTCGGCGGCCTCGACGACCGCCTCGGCGAGCGCCGTCGGACGGGGCGGGTCGCTCTCGATGTAGCCCCGGTCGTAGAGCTTTTCGAGAGTGTTGTGCCGCGTCGCCTTGGTCCCCAGTCCGAGGTCGGACATCGTTTCGATGAGCCGGGACTGTCCGTAGCGACGGGGCGGCTGGGTCTGCTTGGCTTCGAGGCGAACCTCGGTCACGTCCAGGGCATCGCCCTCCGAGAGGTCGGGCAGGAACGACTCGCTGGCCGACGAGTAGGGGTAGACCTCGTGATAGCCGGCTTCGACCAGGCGCTTGCCGGTGGCTTTGAGCTGACAGCCGTTGGCGTCGGCGACGATGCGGAGGTGGGCCCACGTCGCGGCCTCCGCGACCGTGGCGAAAAAGCGCCGGACGACGAGTTCGTACACCTCCCATTCGTCCTCGGAGAGGTCGCCCCGGTCGGGGAGTTCGCCCGTCGGGTGGATCGGCGGGTGGTCGGTCGTCTCGTCGTCGCCCTCGGTCGGGTCGAGTTCGTCGAGCGCGAGCAGCGTCTCGGCCGCGTCCCCGAACGCGCGGCTCTCGCCAAAGGCCGCGACGAGCTCCTCCGGGTCCAGGTCCTCGGGATAGACGGTGTTGTCGGTCCGTGGGTAGGTGATGTAGCCGGTGGTGTAGAGCTCCTCGGCGATGGACATGGCGCGCTGTGCCGAGTAGCCGAGCGACCCCGCGGCGGAAATAAAGGCGGTCGTGTTAAACGGCGCGGGCGGGTTGTCGGTGCGGGTCCGCCGGCGAACGGTCGTGACCTCGGCGCCGTCAGCCTCGCGTAAGCGCTCGTGGGCCGCCTCGGCGTCGGCCTCGTCCCAGACGCGCTCGGCCTCGCTGCCGTCGTCGTCGTAGAAGTACTGTGCCTCGAAGTCGTCGCCGTCTTTCCCGATATCCGCGAACAGTTCCCAGTAGTCCTCGGGGTCGAACGCCTGAATCTCGCGCTCGCGGTCGACGATGAGTTTGAGGGTGGGGGACTGCACCCGGCCCACGGAGATGAAGTCCTCGCCGAGCTGTCGCGCCGAGAGCGAGAGAAAGCGCGTGAGCGCGGCGCCCCAGACGAGGTCGATGACCTGGCGGGCCTCGCCCGCCGCGGCGAGGTCGAAGTCGATGTCGTCGGGTTCGGCGAAGGCGTCGCGCACCTCGCGTTCGGTGATCGAGGAAAAGCGAACCCGCTTGACCGGCACGTCGGTCTCGTCGCGGATGAGCTCGTAGGCCTCCTTGCCGATGAGTTCGCCCTCGCGGTCGTAGTCGGTGGCGATGATCGCCTCGTCGGCCTCGCGGGCGAGCTGTCGGAGCGTCCGGACGATGTTCTCCTGGGTCGGCGACTTGACGATGTCGGCGTCGATCAGTTCGACGGGTTCGACGTCGCGCCAGTCGCTGTACTCCACGGGGAAGTCGACGCCGACGACGTGGCCCGAGAGGCCGACACAGGTCTTCGTTCCCCACTGGTAGACGTTGACGCCGTTGCGCTGGGTGGTGCTCGCGCTCCCGTCGCTCAGGATCTCCGCGATGCGTCTGGCCGCGTTGTTCTTCTCCGTGATTATCAGTTCCACCGGGGCTCACCCCGTGGGCCGCGCGGGTCAGTCATCGGGCGTTGCTACGCGGTCGTCTGTTCATAAGTTTTCGGGAAATCGACGGATAGCGCGGGTGTGCGCGCGATCGAGCGGGCGCGAGTGCGACGCGCTCGCGGGCGTGTGCGATGGTCTCCATAGGTCTCCGGAGCGGGGCCATAGGTCTCCGAAACGGGGGATACTGCGCGGTCTCACGCCGTTCTTTCGGCAAGATCTCACGCGGCGCCGTCGGCGGCCCGCGGGGCGTCGGACTCGCGCGGGATCCGACAGGCCGGGTCGTGGCTGGCGCGGATCACGCTGCCGGTGAGGACGATGACGCTCACGGCGAAGAAGATGCCCCCGACCGGCGAGGTCGGGTCCATGAACGCCCAGTAGACCGGTGTCGCGGCCGCACCGAAGAGCACGCCGGCGACACCGTAGAGCGCGGGCGCACAGCAACAGCAGGCCGTCGCGCCCGACGCGGCGAGCGTCCCGACCATCGCCCGCGGCGAGTCGGTCGCACCCTCGGCGGCCAACTGACGCGCGACGAGGCCGGCGTTGAGCGCGACCAGCCCGCCGAGCAATCCGACGAGAATGACGGTCCCCGGCGAGAAATAGCCGGAGAGCGACGCCTCGGGCCAGTAGAACTCCACGGCCGGCCAGTAGACGAGCGGCCCCACGACGCGCTGGACCGTGACGAACCCGTCGCCGGCGATGGCGGGCGTCACGTCCGGGTTGACGGAGACAGTGCCAGCCGAGACGACGAAAAAGACCGCGAACAGGCAGAATGCGGCCGCCGAGACTGCCTTCGAGCGGAGGTCCGCAAGCGCCGTCGCGACGACGGCGCGGCCGTCCACGTGGAGGATGGCCGCGACCGACAGCGGGACGGCCAGCGCCAGCAGGTAGCCCAGCGGGTGGGCGATGCCCTCGTTGGGCATCATCGCCGGGTAGCCGATCCAGCAGGCGAGCAGGAATCCCAGTCCGACATAGCGCGGGCGCTCGGGCCACTTCCAGCGGACGACGACGAGGCTGCCGAGCGCGACGACGATGGCGGCGACGGTGTTGACCACGGGGAACCAGCGCGTCCACTCGGGCGTCGCCCCCGGCGTGATCTGCACCTCGACGAGGCCGATCAGGCCGGCGATGGTCACGACGGCGCCGATGCCGACCGCGGCAGCGCCGAGACGGGCACGTTCGCCCCGGAGGAGCGACCAACCGCCGACCGCGACGGCGACGCCGACCAGCGTCAGCGCGCCGAGCACCCAGTGGGGCGTCCCCGCGTGGGTCGTCCCCGCGTGGGCGACGACGTCCGCGACCGTCGCTGCATCGAGCGCGTCTGGGAAGGCCATTGGCGACGCTCGGGACCGGACGCTCAAGGACGTTCTGATGTGTGTCGGCCTACCCCTCCAGTTCCTCGCGCAACAGTTGATTCACGTCGCCCGGGTCCGCGCTCCCGCCCGTCTTCCCCATCACCTGGCCGACGAGGAAGTTGATGGCGCCACCCTCGCCGCTGTGGTAGTCCTCGACCGCATCGGGGTTCTCCTCGATGGCCGCCTCGACGGCCGCCTGCACCTCGCCGCCGCTGGTCTTGCCGAGACCCTCCTCGTCGACGACCTCGTCGGGTGATTTCCCCTCGTCGAGCATCCCACGGAGCACGGTCTCGCGCGCGTTTTTCGTCGTGATCTCGTCGGTGGCGACCAGTTCGACCAGCCGCTCGATTTCGTCGAAGCGGTCGGCCACGTCCGCGATCTGCATGTCACGGTAGTTGAGTTCGCCCAGGAGTTCGTCCGCGACCCACGTCGCCGCCAGGTCCGGGTCGAACTGCTCGGCCACGTCCTCGAAGAAGTCGGCGACCTCCTTCGTGCTCGTGAGCTTGTCCGCGGCCTCCGCGTTGAGCCCGTATTCGGACTGGAAGCGCTCGCGTCGGGCGTCCGGAAGTTCCGGAATCTCCAGTTTCTGCTTCCAGTCGCGGACCTCCAGCGGCGGCAGGTCCGCCTCCCGGAAGTAGCGGTAGTCTTTCTCCTCTTCTTTCGAGCGCATCGAGAGCGTGACGCCCTTGGACTCGTCCCAGTGGCGGGTCTCCTGCTCGACCGCGCGGCCGCGCTGGATGGCGTTTTTCTGCCGGGTCTCCTCATAGGCCAGGGCCTTCTCCGCGCCCTTGTGGCTGGAGATGTTCTTGACCTCGGTGCGGTTCGGGTCGGCGTCTTCGAGTACCGACCCGTCTATCTCGTCGGCGTCCACGTCACTCATATCGACGATGGAGAGGTTGGCGTCCACGCGCAGGGAGCCGTCGCGGGTGGCGTCGAACACGTCCAGATACTCCAGCACTTCCGTCAGTTTCGCGAGGAACGCGCGCACCTCGCCGGGTGAGCGGAAATCGGGCCTGGTGACGATTTCCATCAGCGGCGTGCCGGCGCGGTTGTAGTCGACCAGCGTGTAATCGGCGGTGTCGATGGAGCCGCCCTTGTGCTGGAGACTGCCGGGGTCCTCCTCGAGATGCGCGCGCCGGATGTCGACCGACCGTCGCTCCCCCTCCACGGAGAACTCCAGTTCGCCGTCCTGGCAGATGGGGGCGCCGTACTGGGTGATCTGGAAGTTCTTCGGCAGGTCCGGGTAGTAGTAGTTTTTCCGGTGGAAGGCGGTCTCCTCTGGAATGGTGGCGTCGATAGCCTTCCCGACCTCGACGGCGGCCTCGACGGCTCCCTCGTTGATGACGGGGAGCGCTCCCGGAAGCCCGAGACAGACCGGGCAGGTGTTGGTGTTTGGCTCCTCCGCGGCGGCGGTCGAACAGCCACAGAAGATCTTCGTGTCCGTCTCGAGCTGGACGTGGACCTCCAGCCCGATGACGGTCGCAAGGCCCTCGCTCGCGACGGCTTGTGCGGTCATTGCCCGGAATTCGCGCGCGCCCGGCTAAAGGCTAACGACCCCGGACGAACGGACAGGAACGCGAAATAGTGACCGCAAACGGCGCACCAAAAGGGACCGCGTCAGCTCGCGTCCGACCACTCGCTGCAGGCGTCCATGTCGTCCATGAGTTCGGCCCGCAGCCCACAGTAGGGGGTGATCTTCTCGTCGACCTTGACGTACTCGAAATGTTCGCAGTTGCCACAGTAGGCGTCGGGGCGGCCGCGCTCGGACGCGGCGTCGAGGAACTCGGCGTCGTTTCGGGTCGGGCCGGTGTCGGCTCCACTCGCGCCGCCGTCGACCGTTGCTGACCCGCCGTCGGCGGTCGGACTGGCGCCCGGACCGGAAGCGGGAGACCCGGAGCGCCCGGAGCGCGAGCCACGTCCGGACCCCGAGCCGCGACTGGACCGCGAGTCGCGCCCGGCGGCGGCGTCGTCGGCGATGATCTCGGCGCCGCCGTCGCCCTCGTCGCGGGGTTCGGGCGGGGACTCGCGGTTGGTCTGGGTGCTCACGTCGCCGTCGGGGTCCGTGCCGAACATGCCGACGCTCCCGAACCCGGGGACGGGGTCGGCGTCCTCGACGAGGCGAACGCCGCCCTCCTCGGTGATCTCCATCCGGGCGGTGCCGCCGGGGTCGGTCCGGGTCTTGAACGTCGCGAGCGCGGCGAACAGACAGGACAGCGTCGTCATCGCGCCGGCGAAGTAGACGACGGCGGTGACGGCCGCGAACGGGTTTCCGGTGCCGAACCACTGGTCGGGATAGGCGACCCAGAACAGGGCGACGCCGAAGACGGTGACGCTCGCGCCGATGACCGACGCGGCGCGGGTCGTCCGTCCGGCGGGGAGGACGGCGAACACGCCGAGAACGGTCGCCGGTAGACCCAGGCCGGCGAGCACGCCCGCGAGGCGACGTGCGGCGATCCGGTCGAAGCCGAACTGTGCGCCCAGGGTCGTCGTCGCGACGGCGATGCTGCCGACGACCATCGCCGCCCCGAGCGCGAACAGGCCCGCACCCAGCGAGACCCGCCGTGAGGTCGTCACCGTGCGCAGGTGTCCGTCGTACACTTCCGTCAGGCTGGCCATGCGCTCACTTCTCGGTCGAGCGTCAAAACTACCCGTCAGACGGGCGTCTGACCCGTGCGGAAGAGCCCACTCGATGGTCGGCTCGATGGTCGTCCATCCGGCCCCCGCGAACCAGACCGGATCGGTCGTGAGTGACTCAGACCAGCGCGGAGCCGTCGAAATCGCTCCGGTCGTAGTCGACATCCATCAGCTCGAGGATGGTCGGCGCGATATCGTAGAGGTCGACATCGTTGATCCGGGCGTCCCCGTCGTCGACGACCAGCGTCGCGTTGTCGAAGCTGTGCATCCCGTTGCGGGCGCCGTACTCGACGAAGGGGTTCTTGCGGCCCTTGAACCCGGATTTGAGGTCGAAGCCGTGGTTCGGAACGACCACCAGGTCGGGCGCGATCTCGTCGTGGTCGCCGCGGAAGGCCTCCTCCTTCGTGACGACCTGACTGGCGACCGGTTCGCCGTCGGGCCCTTCCAGGCTCTCGAGTTCGGCTTTCAGTTCCGCGCGGACCTCCTCGTACTCCGCCTGCGGGACGCTCCCGCGTGGTTCGCGGCCCTCGAGGTTGATGTAAAATCGCCCGGGAATGAGCGAGTACGCCGTCGCGTCGTCGGCGATATTGCCCAGTTCGCTGTGGGTGTACTCCAGCACGTTCCGGTCGGGGTCCATGTCCGTCCCGAGGTCGACCCCCTCGGACGGGTCGATGGTGACGCGGGAGGCGCCGTCGACGTCCTCGACGTCGACCGCGTCGAAGAGTTCGGTCGTGTCGGCGCGGTCGATGCCGAGCGACGCGGGCGTCGCGCCGTCGAGCGTCGCCACGGCCTCGTCACGGGCGTCCTCGGTGAGCGCGACGATGGTGTCGCCGTCGACGTAGGCGCTTCCCTCGACGCGGATGAGGTCGGCCTCGACGTGGTACTCCTCGGTCGTCTCGTCGCCGTCGGACTCGACGAGGTGCGTGTCGACGTCGACCGAGTCGAGCACGACGGCGGTGACGGCGTCGTCGCCCTCCTCGACGATGGCGGGTGAAGCGTCTTCGAGCGCGCCGACGGCCTCGTCGCGGGCGTCGGCCGTCTCGGCGACCAAGGCGTCGTCCTCGTAGTCGATGTCGAGCGTCGCGGGGTCGACCAGTTCGTCGACGTCGCCGGCGTAGTCGGGGTCGACATCGAGGTCGCCCCCCTCGCGGAGCCAGGCGCCGAGCTGGAAGACGTAGTCCGATTCGTCCTCGTAGGAGAGCCAGCCGTTCTCGCGGAGCCAGCCGTTGCAGTTGACCTCGTAGTCCAGCGTCGTGAACCCGTGGTCGGAGGCGACCATCATCGTCACGTCGTCGGGCAGCAACTCGCGGAGTTCGCCGAGATAGCGGTCGACCTTCCGGTAAAAGTCCATGAACTCCTCGGCGTACTCGCCGTCGTGTTCGTAGTCGCGAAAGAGGAAGTGATTGACGCGGTCGGTCGCCATGTAGACGCCGAAAAACAGGTCCCAGTCGTCCTCCTCGATGTAGTGTCTGAACGCCTCCTGGCGCTTGTCCAGCGTCTCGTGGGCGTTCTCCATGAACTCGCCTTTGTCCTTCTTGCCGAGGCCGGCGTTGACGTCGATGGGGTAGCCCATCCCCGTGAGGTAATCCCGGAGGTCGTCGGGATAGGCGGCCTTGTCGACACCCGGGGAGAGAAAGCCCGAGACCATCCGCTGAACGTCGCGCTGGGGCGGGAACGTCGTGACGACGTTCATCACCGTGGCCTGACGGCCGGCCTGCTGGACGCGGTCCCAGACGCGCGTGGCCTGGAAGTCCCGTCGCATCGGGACGTACGTGTCGTACGAACCGATCTCGCGGTCCTGGAAGCCGTAGATGCCCGTCTCACCGGGGTTGACGCCGGAGGTCAGCGCCGGCCAGCAGGCGCTGGATTCGGGCGGGACGATGCTGTCGATGGCACCGCCGCTTCCCTCCTCTATCAGTGCGGTCAGATTCTCGAACTCGTCGGGGTGGTCCGCGATGAGGCTATACGGTACCCCGTCGATACCAAAAAAGGCGACCCGCGGGTCGTCGTCGCCGCCGCGGATCCGGTCGAACAGTCCCATACCCCGCGTTACCGCGGTGGGGCACAAGAAGCTTCTTTTCGCGGACAAACGAGGGGGGCGTCGGTGACGCCCGGCGCCGCGTCAGTTGTCGGCGCCGCGTCAGTTGTCGGCGCCGCGTCAGTTGTCGGCGCCGCGTCGACTGTCAACCCCGCGCTCGGCGCCGCGTCACGCCCGGTGTTCGTCGTCGTACCGGTGCTCGGCCTCCACGTCCGCCCCGTCGATGTCCGCCCCGTCGATGTCCGCATCGGCGTCGTCCGCGTCGGGGTCGAAGTTCTCCGGCACGACCGTCGGGTGGGCGAGACCACCCGTCGCGCGTCTGGTTGCCATACACCTCTATGTCCGGCTCGAACCCTCAAGTAATTACCCATGCTCATAATTTATGAGCTGCGGGGCGCACATGCGGGCGGCGAATACTGCCGATTCTGACTGGAGCCCGATCCGGTCGAACGCGTGGCTCGTCGGACCACGAGAGACGAACGGGGCCGGCCGGACTCCGGGCATTCCGGAGTCGGCCAGCGGTGGGGCGTCTTGGAGAGGGAAGGGTCAGCGCATCTCCCCGCGGCTGACGGCGGAATCCGAACAGATCCACCGGTCGCTGTCGTCCGTGTCGAAGACGACGACTGCGTTCCCCAGTTCGAAGGCGGCGAACCGTTCGGAGACCGGGGACAACTGGGCGCGCAGTTCCGCGGGCGAGGGGGTGTCTGCATGTTCCATTAGTATCACCTCGGAGGGCATCCGACAGTACGGGAGCCACGGAATTATAGGGGGGCGACGCTGTCCGTGATTTCGCCCGGTTTCACCCGATTTCGGAACCGTTCAGACCAGCGCCACGTCTTGCGATTGAACGGTTCATTCTTGCGTTACCCGTACCGTGAACTGTTCACGGGGAGGTTCCCGATAGAAATCCCGGAGAATCCCCGCCGGTCCGCAGCGGCGGCGGTGGCGGTCCGCGGCAGCGGCGGCGGTCCGCGGCGGCGGTCCGCGGCAGCGGCGGTGGTCCGCGGCGGCGGTCCGCGATAACTGGCGCCCTACTCGAACTGTTCGTCGTAGAGGTCCTGGGCGTGTTCGATGGCGTCCATCGCGGCCTGCTTGTCCTCCCAGCCCAGCGTCTCGACTTCCTTGCCCTCTTCGAGGTTCTTGTAGGTCGCGAAGAACTCGTCGATCTCGTCCAGGGTCTGCTGGGGAATGTCCCCAAGGTCCTCGATGTGGTCGAATCGCGGGTCCTCGACGGGGACGGCGATGACCTTGTCGTCCTGTTCGCCGTCGTCGTCCATCTTCATCATCGCGACGGGGCGGGCCTCGATAACACACCCGGGGAACGTCTGGTCCTCGACGAGGACGAGCACGTCGAAGGGGTCCTCGTCGTCGTAGTACGACTGCGGGATGAAGCCGTAGTCGGAGGGGTAGTGAACGTTGCTGTGAAGCACCCGGTCGAGGACGACGCCGGGCACGTCCTTGTCGTACTCGTACTTGTTGCGTTCGCCTTTCAGACACTCGACGACCGCGTAGATCTCTTCGGGCGGGTTCGGTCCAGTCTCGAGGTCTTCCCAGAGGTTCACCATCACTCGCGAGTCGCTCTGGCGCCGGCAAAGACCTTTCGACCTCCAGTTCGCACGCGGACCGACGCTGGTCGACGCTGCGATCGAAGACCCACCCGTATGACGGTTGTACCGGAGAATTTTCGCCGAACGACCGAGTATCATTCGGTGATATTAGCTCGAATAACGCGAGATAGCCGGACAAATAACCGAAGTAAGGGAGGAAATTTAACAAGTGTTAAATAGCCTGATGACATTTCACTAACCATGTCAGAGGCACAATCCGTAACTGACACACCGGGTATCGCACGCGAACTCACCGCATTTCAGCAGAACATCCTCGTCATTCTCGGAGAGGAGCCACGCTACGGCCTCGCTATCAAACGTGAACTCGAGGACTACTACGACGACGAGGTCAACCACGGCCGGCTCTACCCCAACCTCGACGACCTCGTCGAGATGGGGCTGGTCGAGAAGAGCGAACTCGACAAGCGGACCAACCAGTACGCCCTGACCGACGAGGGCTACGAGACGGTCCTCGACCAGCTCGGCTGGGAGTTCTCGAAGCTCGTCATCAACGAGGACCGCGCGGAGGACCTCCACGAGCTCGTCGACGAAGCCAACTGAACCCAAAAGGCACGGTTATCGGGGCTCGATCGGACACCGCTCGTCCGCGGCCTCGAAGGTCACTTTCACCGATTTTTCGACGACCGTACGCTGCTCGTCAGTCGGCCATGCGTTCCGCCGGAAGTAGTCCGTGAGAAACTCCGTCAGTTCTGCCTTCGTCAGCGTGTCGACCGGCTTGGCGTAGTGGTTGCCGGCGAAATCCGCCAGCGCTTGCGCGTTCTCGCCGTGGACCTCGCCGTGTTCGTCCCGCACTGCCTCGACGAGGTCGCGGTTGTGGGCGTCGATTTCGGCCCAGTCGTCGGCTTCGCCGGGGCCCGACAGCGGGATCTCGATCCCTCGATCAACGTCGTCGATCCGCGAGGGGTAGACGGTACCGTCCTCGACCCACTCGGCGGGATGGACGACGAGCACGTCGCGGGTCTCGTCCTCGCGTACGCGGGCAGTGTAGTCGTACTCGGCCAGCAGTCCGTCCCGGTTCTCGCGGTAGGCCGCGGCCTCGGCGTCGTCGACAGCCTCGCGGGCCAGCCGCGTGAGTCGCTCGGCCTCGTCGACGATTTCCTCGGGCGGCGTGTCGGTCGCCGCCCCGTCGTCGGGACTCGACGCGTCCGTGGCCGCCGCTGGAGTCTGGGCGCGGGCGATACGGTCGGCGTCGGTGGGGTCGGGCGTCTCGTCAGGCATCGTCGAGTGCGTCGTTGGCTAGTTCGTCGGCGCGGTCGTTTATCTCCCGCGGTACGTGCTCCAGCGACCAGTCGTCGAACGCCGTCAGCAGTTCCCGGACAGTCACCCGGTGCTCTCGCAGATCGGGGTCGTTCGCGTCCCACTGGCCGCGGACCTGCCTGACGATGAGTTCCGAATCCCCCCGGACGTCGATATCGTCGAAGCCGTAGTCGCGGGCCACCTCCAGAGCCCGGATCAGCGCCTCGTACTCGGCCTGGTTGTTGGTCGCGCGGCCGATGGTCTGGCCGCCCTCGGCGGCGATGCCGTCGCCGGTGACGATAACCCACCCGACCGCCGACGGCCCAGGGTTTCCGCGACAGGCCCCGTCGAAGTAGACGTGAGCGCGGCCGCCGCCCTCGCGGATCACCGCCTCGAGATCGGCGGGGGACCGACCCTGGATCACGACCTTGTCGTCGTAAGCGACGGCCGTCGCGTCGCCGCGCTCGGCCCGCCAGCGCTCGTGGTCGGTGTTGCCCTCCTCGACATCGACGCCGGCCGCCTCGAGACGCTCGCGAGCAGCCTCGACGTCACACTCCACTGTCGGCATGTCCCGGAGTCGCCGACGGCCGGGCAAAGCGGTTCCGGTCCCGCCCGGGCGGCGCTTCTCGTTCGCGATTCTCCGTCCACAAGTTCTCCCGCACCGCGTCAGTCGGCCACCGCTTCCTCGGACCCGGTCGCGGCGTTGGGGTCCTGGATCCACATGTCGCCGAACAGGTCGTCCTGCGCGAGTCGCACCTGGCCGCGGTGGGCGAGAAAGAGCAGACCGAGGAACGTCTGGACGCGACTCCCGCCGGATCCCTCGATTTCGCGGTAGAGGACTTCCTCGCGGCCCTTGTCGTACTGCTCGCGCAGGGCGCCGTGGACGTCGCCGATGACCGTCTCGATGTCCTCGTTGTGGGTCTTGCCCGTGACCTCGGCGGCGGTCGGCTCGTCGTCCATCCGGAGGTCGTCGCCGCTGTGGTAGTCGAGTTGCTGGGTGCCCCGCTGGAACCCCGCCGGCGACTCGCTGGTGTCGTACTCCCGGGACTCCTTCCACCAGTTGTCCCGCTCGGCCTCCCGCAGGTCGCGGACGAGTTCGTCCAGCGTCTGGGGCATCCCGCGGGCACGCCGACGTTCGAGTCGGCGGTCCATCTCCGACTCCAGCGCCGCGAACGGGTCCGGGCCGCCCACGGGCTCCTCGTCCATCCCCTGCTCCCATGGCTGGTCCCACGGCTCCTCGTCTTCCTCCTCGTCGTCGTCCGCGAGCATCGCGTCCCCCTTCATCCGCAGGAGGACGCTCGCGTAAAAGAGCGCCCGGCCCGACGTGCGAAGGTCCCGCTCGTCCAGCCGTTCGAGGAACTTGTCCGTCACCGCGACGATGTCGATGTCCCACGGATCGATCGCTCCTTCCTCCGCGAGACCGACCAGCACCTCCACGGGTTCGACGTCCTCGTCGTCTTCGGCTGCCGACGCGTCGTCACTGACCGCGTCCTCGCCGGGCGCGATATCCGCGCCCTCGTCGTGCCCGTTCTCGCTGACACTCACGTCGCCCTCGTCGTGCCCGTTCTCGCTGACGGGCACGCCCGCGTCTTCGAGTGCTGCCGCCGGATCGTCAGACTCGTCGTCACTGCCGAACAGTCCGTCCGAGTCACCCGAGGCGCTTCGCGCCTCGCGATCCTCGTGACCGGCGATATTCAACGGGATATCGTCCTCGCTATCTCGCGAGTCGCTCCGCGACCCGCTACCCTCACGGGTCGCATCGCTTCCCGTTCGGGTGTCCGAGGCCGCCGTCGCCGTCTCCGACGGCTCGGCGTCCTCGCTGTCTCGCGAGTCGCCTTGCTCACGAGTCGCTTCGCTCCCCGCTCGCTGTTCCGAGGCGCTTCGCGCCTCGCTCTCCTCGCTCGATTTTTCCGGGTCACTCCGTGACCCGCTAGTCATCGGCCGGCACACCTCCCGCACTCAGGTCGATGCCCGTCACCGCACTGACGTTGTCGTCCTGCATCGTGACGCCGATGGCCCGCTCGGAGCGTTCGAGCATCGCCGAGCGGTGCGAGACGACGACGAACTGGGCTTTCCCGGCGAGTTCGTCGACCAGTTCGCCCACGAGGTCGGCGTTGGCCGCGTCGAGGAAGGCGTCCACCTCGTCCAGGGCGTAGAAGGGCGCGGGGTTGTGCCGCTGGATGGCGAAGATGAAGGCGAGCGCGGTCAGGGACTTCTCCCCGCCGCTCATCGCGTTGAGCCGCTGGATCGGCTTTT
>Ga0207720_100905_pt1 | contig 14064 bp, 14 predicted proteins | sample A23P2SouthBayCA_2_FD_187751 | JGI IMG/M metagenome (GOLD analysis project Ga0207720, IMG submission 187751) | Aerobic enrichment media microbial communities from Eden Landing Ponds, California, USA - A23 E3 (2) (SPAdes) | ecosystem: Environmental > Aquatic > Marine > Unclassified | place...
CCCGTCATGGGCGAGGCCGGCATCGTCGTCCCCTCGGAGGCGTGGCTCAAGCGCGTGCGGGACATCGCCCACGACCACGGCGCGCTCCTCATCGCCGACGAGGTCCAGACCGGCTACGGTCGCACCGGCGAACTGTTCGCCAGCGAGCAGTTCGGCATCGAACCCGACATCCTGACGCAGGCGAAGGGCATCGCCAACGGCCTGCCCCTCGGCGCGTTCACGGCCCCCGCGGACATCGCGGACGCGTTCGGCTCCGGCGACCACCTCTCGACGTTCGGCGGCAACCCCGTCGCCTGCGCGGCCGCCCTGGCGACCATCGAGGAACTCCAGAACGGTATCATCGACAACGCCCGCGAGAACGGCGAGTGGCTCTCGGCCGAACTCGCCACGCTCGAATCCGACTACGACGTGGTCGGCGAGGCCCGCGGCCTCGGACTGATGCAGGGCATCGAACTCGTCGACTCGGAGACGACCGGCCCGCAACACGTTGCGCCCGCCCCGGACAAGGAACTCGCGGCCGCGGTCGGCGAGCACCTCCGCGAGGAGTCCAACGTCGTCATGGGCGTCGGCGGCTACTACAAGAACGTCATGCGCTTCCAGCCCCCGCTGACGATTTCGCAGGCGCAACTCGGCGAGGCCGTCGAGGCGCTCCGCGCCGCGCTGGACGACTTGGCCTGAGTCGCCTGCGGCGACCGCGACACCCGCTCACGGCCTCGTTTCGATTTCTCTCGGTCTCGCGGCTTACGGTGGTGACAGTTGTGGATTTGAGCCGGGGAGGATGGCCCCTGCTGAAACGGCCGTCTCCGCCGGAAGTGCGTCCCGACCGTCGGTCTGGGTGCGTCTTACTCGTCGATTTTGACCATGACCTTGATGGCCTCGCGGTCGTCCATCGCCTGATAGCCCTCCGGGACGCCGTCGAGGTCGACGGTCTTCGTCAGGATGGGCGACGGGTCGAGGGTGCCCTGCAGTACGTCGTCCATGAGCTCCTCGATGTAGTTCCGGACGGGCGCGCCGCCGGCGGAGAACGAGAGGTTCTTGTAGAATATCGGCTGGAGGAAGTCGGCGGACTCGACGTGCGGGACGCCGACGGCGCCGATGGAGCCGCCGGGGCGGGCGACCTGCGCGGCGGTTTCGAGCGCCGACGCCGCGCCGACGCATTCGAGGACGTGGTTCGCGCCGCCGTGGGTGAGTTCGAGGACTTCTTCGACGGCCTCCTGCCCGCGAGACGAGACGGTGTCGGTCGCGCCGAGTTCCCGAGCGACCGCTAAGCGGTCCTCGTGGTGGCCGACCGCGATGATGCGCTCTGCGCCGATGCGCTTCGCCGCGAGGACGCCGCACAGTCCGACCGCGCCGTCGCCGATGACGACCGCGGTGTCACCGGCTTCGAGGTCCGCCAAGACGGCGGCGTGGTGGCCGGTCGACATCACGTCCGTCAGCGGGAGGAGCGATTCGAGCGTGTCTTCGTCGTCGGCGTATCGCTCGGGGACCCGAACGACCGTGCCGTCGGCGTGGGGGACGCGGACTTTCTCGGCCTGCGCGCCGTTGTCGTCGCCGTGCGGACCGAAGAATCCGCCGTCTACACACGCGGTGTGAATGCCTTTGCGACAGAACTCGCACTCCCCGCAACTGTACGCGAACGGGACGAGTACGCGGTCGCCCGACTGGACGCTCGTGACATCCTCGCCGACTTCCTCGACAATACCCATCGGCTCGTGGCCGACCCCGGCGCCCTCCTCGTGTTCCTCGTGGCCGCGGTAGAACCAGAGGTCGGACCCGCAGATGGCGGTGTGAGTGACGCGGATGACCACGTCGGTCGGTTCGTCAACTACCCCACCCTACTTCGCTCACCCTGGCGGGTTCGCTCGTGGAGGGTGGGGCTTGTCCATGAACTCGGCCTCGAACCCGTCTGGGTGGGCGGTAAACCCGCCGCTCAGCGTCACTGTTCCAGACTTTAGGGCAAGCTGACTGTCGCCCGTCCGCCGAGACGACTGTTGGCCCCGACGGACATACCGCATTCCGATATTCTTTGCCGCGTTATAATCTGCGTTCGCTTCCGACCCGCACTTCACACACTGGAAGTCGTTGCGAGTCGGGCGATTCTCGTCTGCGGTGAATCCACACTCGGCGCACCGCTTCGACGTGTACGCCGACCCCACCTGTTTCACCGCGATGCCTTCCGATTCGGCTTTGTACTCAACTTGCTCGTACAGCGTTCGGAACGCCCACTTGTGTCCCCACGACGCACCCGTGCGGTCGCGGATGTGGGTCAAGTCCTCGAACGCAATCACGTCGCACTCATAACGGCGTGCTTCGTTCACGATGGCGTTCGACGCTCTGTGGAGTACGTCGCGGATGTATCGCAGTTCTCGGCCACTCGACTGTTCGAGCGTTCGGTGAGCACTTCGTGTGCCGGTCTGTTGGAGTCCGGCGCGAACCGTCTCGAACTCGCGGAGGTTGTGGGTCAACTCCCGCTCGCTGACGAATGAGGCGGTGCTGGTGACGGCGAGGTTTTCGATGCCGAGATCGACCCCGAGGACCGTTCCGTCCTCGGCGGTGTTCCGTTCGGTATCGGTCTTGGGTCGGCGGAAGCCGATATGTAAAAAGTAGTCGCCGTTGCGGGCAGTGAGCGTGCTTTCGGTGACGCTCCATTCGTCGGAGTCGAGGTACTGCCGTTGGTAGCCATCGTCGGCGTCGGGGAGCGCAAGCGGACACCGGACGCGACTCTCCGTGGTGGTGAGCGACACCGTATCATCATCGAACAGCGTCATAGTTCGAGTGTCGTACGTCACTGTGGGTGCGGTGAAGGTCGGCTTGCTCACCGTCTTGCCGTTGGACCGGTGTTCGAGACTGCCAGTGATGGCCTCTGCGGCCTGGTGAGTGGCGAGAATCGCGTGCTGACTCCCGAGGCCGGTGTGTTCGCGCACGTCGTCGTAGGCGAGGGGCTGTACGTCGCTTTTCGCGTTGCACCTGCCCCACGCCATGTCGGTGGCGATTTGGCACCCACGTTTCCACTCGGAGATGGTCTCCTCGAGCAACTCGCGTTGCTCACCGTCCACCGAGAGGCGGGTTATTGCTGTCCGACGCACGTAGTCATCCGCTACAGTTTCAATGTAGATACGTGGCTATTTGTAGGTTGGTGGTTGTAGCCAATACGAACGCGCTCCTCCCCCCCCCTACTCACTCGCTTCGCTCGTTCGTTGAGGAAGGGGACTCCGCGCTACCGCTTCAGTTGAAAGCGTGGTTCGCCGACGAACTATCGGGTTGTCCCACCATCAACGGTGCCGAGATCGGGCTCGTCAAACTCGAGGGCTTGCGCGACAGCATCCGGAATCTCCGGCCGAGGCGCCGATTCGTGGCGCTCGATTTTCTCGGTCTTCCGCGTGTTCTCGTAGAGGGCGCGTGCGACCGGGAGGCCACGGAGATACTTGTAGTCGTGGAGGATCTCGACGCCCCGCTCCGTGAACCCGTAGAACTGGGAAGGGAGATCACGTTTTCCCTCACTTGGTTCGTATGTGTAGCGTGCGAGGAGCCCGGCGTCGATCAACGTCTCCAGCTGATCTTTGATAGCTGCTTGGCTCTTCCCAGTCATGTACTCGAGTTCGGCGAGCGACATCAGATGTGCGGGGTGGCCCAGCAGCTCTTGGATGATGAGATGGCGCGTATCCTGGGACAGCAGCTTGAACAGCCGCTGTTGTTCCGCGAACGGCCCTGCATCGGCCGCGCCAGTGTCGGTTTCGCTCATATGTGATGGTACGAGGTAGGGCGCTATAACAGTTAGGGCCATCCAAGTTGGTTAAGTCAGAAAAAACCAAGGTGATTCAGAAAGGATAAGGAGGTGTGGTTTGAATCGGCAGTTAATGACCGACCCAAGCCCTCCGCCGGACGCTGGGGACATTCTGACCGTTGTTCACGAGGCCGTCGGGGGCATCGAACTTGAGCCTGCAGAGAAACGAGAGATTTGGCGGTTCACACAGCGCGAATTGCCGTACCTCTGGAGTCAGCGGACATCGTATTTCATCCTGGGGAGCTATCGCGACCCCTATCTCCGCCGGCTCCGCGCCGTCCAGAACGAACTCACGAAGCAGCTCGGTGCCTATCCGTTCATCATGGGTGATCTCCTCGAACTCCCGACTGACCGGCTCAATACGTTCGATATTATGTTTTCGTTACTCGCGACCTACAGCGACTACATCGTCGGGGTATTCGAGAAGGAGAGTGGTGGGGAGGCTCCTGAATTGGGCGAGATCGATGACCCGCCGTATTTCGACAAGTCGTACGTGTTCCCGCGCGATTACGCGTGGGTGACTGACGAGAACCTTGACTCGAAACAGCACGTCATTCAGGCCGCTCTCGAGATTGCGTTCGCTGACGATTTGTCGGGGGATGAAGTCCAATCAAAGGTTGATTCGCTTGTTGATCGCGCACGAGAGAGCGGGTTTGACATCGACGAACAGGAGGTTTGGGATGTGATCGACGAGCGGCTAAATAAGGGAGTAGAGCCAGCGACGTACAGCTGGGTCCATCTCAACAAGTTCCGCAAATTCGAACTCCACAATCGGTGCTTCCCGTGGACGACAGAGGAGGAACTCCGTACTGTGGTTGGCGGCCTCCCGTCCCCAACACCGCGTCCGGAGTGGGAAGCAAGTGGGGAACGGTGAACGAGCCTACCCTCCTCGCTCGGCTACACACCCATCAGAGTGAGTCGATTTGGTAGTTTACTCTCGAGTAAACTACTTTACTACGCCCGGTTGAACACATCGTTATGAACGCTGGTTGGAGTGTCGGCGACGACACGACATCCCACGAGCTCGTCCACTTCGTTACCCAACAGACGCGGTTCGCGCTGATCAACAATATCCTCCAGCATCCCGAGCAACTCCCCGCGATGTACGAACTCGAGGAACTCAACCCCAGCGTGAGCGACGCTACTGTCTACAAACACATCCAGAAGCTTATCGACGCAGGTATCGTCAAAGAGGTCGCTCTCGATGACGATCAGCGCCGGCAGGGCTACCCTGGAAATTCTACGGGCTCACAGAGGGAGGCCGAACCTTCCTCGACGAGCACAACCTGCTTGCCGCGGAGGAGACGCTCCAGCAAATCTACGACACTATCGCTGACAAGCCCGAGAAGATGGTCAAGTACCAGAACGCCCCCCGGCCGGACGGCGCGTAACTCCTGCAGAATCGGCTCCGTGTCAGCACTTGATCACTGTTCGATTTCGTAGTCAGCCGCCAGCTTCTGGAACTCGGACCACCCAGGGAGCCGGTCGTCGTCGACCTCGCCGTGCGTCTCGAGGTAGCGGAGCAGAGCGTCGATTTCGTCTTCGAGGTCGTACTTCGCCGCCTGCTCTCGGAGGTCGTCCTCGTCGACGTCGACGTGGCTGAGCAGGAGGAGACAGTACGAGCGGTGGCGGCTGCCGTCGTCGATGAGTAGCGTGTGACAGCACAGCTCCGCCGGAGAGACTACGTCGAGTTCCTCGGAGAAGAGGTAGTAGCGGTGGCTGGTGAGCAGAAACTGAAGGTCAAACACGGCAAACCGAGAGAGGCCGGTTTCGTGGAACCCCTCCACATCGATCTCCGTCTCGGTCTGGGTGAGGAATTCGTCGTAGTCCTCCCAGAGAATCGTGCCCTTCGTGGCGACGGCTTCGAGGCGTTGGCGATGCAGATGGTGTGCGAGTTCACGGGCGAACTCGTGGAGACGGTCGAAATCGGCGTTGAAGTCATAGCGGCCGTCGGCCGTCCCGACGAGACCACGGTCACGAAACCGCTTGAGGACGCGGTTAACCGTGTTGCGGTAGTTGTCGCTCCGGGCGGCAATCTCGGAGACGGTTCGCGGCTGGTCGAGGTAGTACAGTACCTCGAGTGTCTTCCCGGTCAGCAGTTCGGGGAACTCGATGTGGGAGTGCTGGCGGACGAGGTCCCGATAGAGTTCGACGGCGCGAGCATCCGACGGGACGACTCGTTTTCGCCGGCCATCGCGTTCCGTGTAGACGAGTCCCTTTTCGACGAGGTCGTCCTCGGCGTTACCTCACCGACTGCCTACACCGAGATCGCTGAGCTTGCCGAGTGCTCTCCGAATGCCGCCAAAAAGCACCTCGACCGCTTGGCGGAGATGGGCATCGCTCGAGCCGATAGCGACAGCCGCCCAGCAACATACGAACGTAACGAGGGGTATCTCGAATGGCAGGACGCCAGTCGAATCGCAGCCGAGCTCTCTCTCGAAGCGATCATCGACCGCGTGGAGGCGCTTGAAGCCCAGCGAACGGAATACGAAGCGCAGTTCGAGACGACAGACCCAACGGCTGTCAATGTGTTTGATCACGATAGCCACGAAACCATTCACGAGCGGATGACCGACATCAGCGAGTGGCAGGGCGTGATTCGGGATATCCGGCTGTACGAACTTGCTCGCCAGCTCTCCCAGAACGACGGGCATCTGATTCCAGCGTAAATGAGTCAGCCACCGGAGGATCCGGCCCCACACTCAACGGGTCCACCGGATCGACAGACGTTGCGCCTGCTGGAGCGATACCTATCGTCGGATTCGCTCATCGCCGAGACTGCGTTCGACCCGGATTCATACGAACCTCGACTGCTTCGTGGACTGCTCGACGCTGGACGATATCCTGACACAGTAACAGCGGCCCGTCTCGACATCCGATGGTTCACGACTGGCGATTTCTCAGTCCACTACGTCGAAGAGCACGAGGACGGGATACACTGGGAGTGTCGCTGGGACTGGCACCCGAACGCGCACAACACCCGGTTGCACTTCCACAAGCCACCGTCTGCCACCGAAATTACCGACCTCGAACTCCCGTCGCTCCATCCACTCGAAGTATACTCCACCATCCTCACGGCGATAGAGCAACGCATAGAGACACTATGGTCGTCACAATGATCTCGTGATGAAGGGTGGTATTCAGATAAGGGTTGAAAGTTGAGGCGGAGCGTTTTGCGAGTGATTTATGCCCGAGCTCGCTTTGACGATAGTCTCGGCCAGATTGAGTTAGAGTTTGTGGAACGAGAAGCGATACCGCAGCTGCTGATGAAGCCCAGTATTCAGCTCCACCTGCAGAACTGTCTATTTCAAATACTGTTCTTATTCTTGATGTATCTGGTGTCGAACGGGCACATGTCACCGTTCACAATTGGGTACACAAGGAAGATTTACAGCCCGACAATGGTTGATTCCCGAATCACGTTGCGGTCGATGAGACCGTGATTCGACTCAATGACGAGTAATACTGGCTGTACGTTGCTCTCGATTCCGAACCAAACAAATTACACGTACGTCACTGTCTATAGTAGCCATTAGAATTTTCACCTCGAAGACTCTTGCAACAGGCAGTGGATCATCTCGACAAGATCTCTGTCGAGGAATTGCAAGCCTCCCTCGACAACGTTGAAGGAAAGAAGCCGACACAGCGGCTGTTGGCGGCTATCGCGTACAAAAACGGTGTGACTCAAACCGAGTTGGCCGAGTGGTATGACGTTGAGCGGCGGACAATCTACGGTTGGCTCAAGCGACTCGATACCGACGAGTCGCTTGAGCACGCCGTAGTCGATGATAAACGAACTGGGAGAAAGCGAAAACTTTCAGAAACACAGCAAGAAGAGTTCGAAGAGACGGTCCACGAGCCACCCGAAAATGTGGGGATTGACGTGCCGGCGGTTGCTGAAAGAGGCGGGATTGAGCTATCAGAAACCACGCCGGACAGCCGCTGAAGCTGACGAAGACGAACGAGAAGAGTTCTACGACAAATTCAAAAAAAGCGGCGGGAGATGGACGCCACCGTAGTCTGTATCGATCAAACCAAGAGATCTGTGCAAGTTGAGCCGCGTGCCGCGTGGTTTCCGCGCGGCACGCGGCCCTCTGTCGAACTCTCTGGCCAACGCGACTGGACGTGTCTGCTGGGCGCGATCACCGAGGGCGGTGATCGCTTCTTCTCGCGATTCGAAGAGTACGTTACTGCCGATCACGCAAAACATTTTATTTTAGCACTATGTGAAGAATTCAAAGATGACTTGCTCGTAGTGCTGGACGGAGTGCCGTACTTTCAGGCGTCGGCCGTCACGGACCTAGCGGCCCGTGACGACCTCGAGTTCGTTACGCTTCCATCGTATTCGCCGGAGCTGAACCCGGTCGAAGAGTGTTGGAGACAGCTCCAAGCAGCTCTGAGCAACCGGTTCTTCGACTCACTCGACGAGTTAACGACGGCGATTGACACTGCTCTCGAGCAACTTTCGATCGCAAAAGTGAGTAACTACTTCTAATAACTACTATATCTGGCTCTGTTGAAACCCTATCTGGACGACGTCAAATCGGATTAGGCCAGTGCGGCAGCCGCTACACATACGCGATTTCGACTTTCGAGCAGCATATCACCCCCGAATTAACGTATTTTCGGAAAGAACCCGCCCTCATGCCCTCCCACACGCGCCGCCAACTCCTCACAACCCTCGGCTCCACAAGTATTGCGCTTGCTGGCTGTCTCTCGCCGTCTCGCCCCTCGGGAGATTTCGGAGACGTCACCGGAACGTGGCCGATGAGCGGTCGAAATCCCGGTCATACTCGACGGGCGGCGTCTGGTCCGACGGACCCGAAGACGGTCTGGCAAACCGACCTCAGTCAGGTACGGGCCACTGGCACACCAGCTATCAGCGCTGGGCACCTCTACCTTCCCGTCGACGCGATCTCCGATACGGCACGCCATCGGTATCGGATTCACGCGTTGCGCGCGGCAACCGGCGAGGAACGATGGCAGGTGCCACTTCGGTCGGAGCCGAACGGACCACCCGCAGTACGTGGTGATCACATCGTCGTGACGGCCAAGCGGGCGCTCGAAAAAGGTCGTATCATCGGCTTCCAGACGCGGTACGGTGACGAGGACTGGCTCGTCGACATCGACGCCAGACTCACTGCCCCACCCACGATTGCCGACGGAGTCGTCTACGTCCCCGACTGGAGCGGTCGCGTCCACGCTCTCTCAGTCGGGGACGGGTCTGTGCGGTGGTCACACAACGTCGATGCGGAGGCTGGTGGGCGAACATTCACCGAACCAGTCGCCGTTCTCGATGGGACGCTCTACCTCGGCTCGCGGTCAGGAAAGACCGGCCTCGTTGCGCTGGACGCCACAACAGGCGAAAAAGAATGGGTCGAATCTACACGCACGGTGACTGGTGGGCCGGTAGCCCATCCCGAGGGTGTCGTCGTGCAGAGTCATCAACTCGTGACGGCGTTCGACACCGATGGAACACGCCAATGGTCGTTCAACATCCCCGATGCTGGGGTGCAACAGATCGCGGTCGACAGTCAACACCTGTACGTGTCCGCCGGAGACACGGTCCAGGCGATCGATTGGAATGGGGAGGACGCGTGGACGTACGAACCTCCCGGAGAGCGGGTGGGAATTCCGACTGTCGCCGGCGAGACGGTACTCATCCGAAGCGAAAAACGGCTTGTCGCGTTATCTCGGGCAACCGGGGACGAGCGGTGGAGCACGACCCCAGGTGGTGCGGGTCGTGTAATCGTGACTCCTGAGGCAATTTTCTCACCCGAGTCAGACGGAAGCGTGGTTGCACTCGGAGAGAGCTAGGAATCTCCCCCGTAGTCGTGCTTCGGCGTCTTCCATTAGAGATGCGCCTCGACGGCCCTCTTGAAACTCTCCTCTTCAGATACGTATTGCCTGAAACAACCGCTCGCTGAGTATTGCGTATCTCGCAGCCGCCCTACATATCACACCGTCCTCGTTCATGAAGACAGATCACCGGCGAGGCCAACGAACCCGACACTCACTCCCAGGACCATAATCAGGAGTCCAATTTGACCAAACGCGTTTGAATCCGCCGCGAATAGGTCTCGACCCGAGATAAGAAACCTCCGAATAAAACGAGAAGAAGACTGAAGTCAAACGCACTATCACTCAGATTTCTCGATTGAGAGCGGTCACTCATGTCTCTCGATTGAAACCGTCAGTTCATATTCTTTTTTGATAGACTCATCCTCTGTACCGTCCACGGCAAGCCAAAGTGTGACTCCTGCTGGGGTTCCAACAGAGCCGTCTCGACCGATCCGGAACTAACGAACCATCGCCTCCTGCTGCTGGTGAAGCGGTACGTCATTCGCAATGGCGAAGTCCTCTCTACAGGCCCCAGTTCCTCCGAACCGATCCACGAGTGGGTTGTTCGTCTCCAAAGAGGGTTGTGGGATGATTCGCAGAAGCCAAAACTATTTCATGTCGATTATACATACGTACTGACATGGCCCCAAGAGAGACGGCCCTTCAGTACTCTCCGGCGGTAGAGTCGCCCTCGGGAAACTCGTCGCTGCCACCTCGGTATTATACACGTGGTTACAAGGAACCGTTACGAGTCGACCTCTGCTCAAGCGAATCTGGCACGGGGTAGTCGGCCGACGACGGAGGACCTCAGTTGCGGCGGTCCTCTCGGCCCCGATAGCGGCGATCGTGACCGGACCGTTGGTGGCCGCAACGTACGGCTACAGTCGCGTTGAACAGTGGGTTCTGGGGAGGTTAAACGTGACGGATCCGAACGCGATTGCGGTCATTGGCATCGTCGTGCTGGTCGCGGTCGCTGCAGCTTTCGCCGCCAGAAATTCCGGGTTAGTGCCCACAATCCTCCACCGACTCTTCGGTGCGACGGGGATGCACTTCGAGACAGTCGGTCCGCTGGAGACCCTCGGAACTGCCGTATTCCTCGCCTGCTTGTTCGGTATTGCCCTCGGGACGGTCGGGTTCACGCTCGGAACGATCAGTCGGAAAATTAGCGGTCTGTTCGGCCGCCGTCGCAACGGTATGCCCTCGAAAGCGTAGCCCGTAGCTCGTTTCTACTTGAACTTCGTCTCCACGGTTCGACGTCGGAAGCACGATGATACGGTACGCGCGAACCCTGTCTTGGCTACAGCCGAGCCAAGTTACGTTCTATGCAGTCCCCGAACTCACATCCGTGTCCGGCCGCTCGTCGAGGTCCACATCGACGACGACGGTGTTTTTCCGCTCCCGATGGCTGCGGGGCGCACCAGGCTGCGTCACGCCTCATCACAATCTTTATGCACGGGATAATATAATCTACTGCATAATGATTAACCGAGAGCGGGAATTAGAATGGCTGACCTCACATCTCAAACGAGATGACCGGCAGTTTCTCGTTGTGTACGGCCGCCGTCGAGTTGGGAAAACGACGCTCGTGACGACAGCACTCGATTCGCTCGAACAGGAGACCCAATATTACCTTTGCGACCAGCGAGGACCGCAACACAATGCAACGCAGTTTGCACGACAGTGCGCGGATCACTTCGACGATGTTCCACCCGATGTGGACACGTTTCTGGATGCGTTTCGATATCTCAAGGGACGGGCTGACGGCCCGTTTGTCGTCGCGTTAGACGAGTTTTCCTATCTCGTAGGGGAGGACGAGACCATCCCGTCGGTATTCCAGACTATCGTCGACGAGGTGCTCGCTGACACAGACATTTCGATCGTCCTCCTCGGCTCGTCGATATCGATGATGGAAGAAGGCGTGTTGAGTTACGAGAGTCCACTCTATGGACGTCGAACTGGACAGTGGCGACTCGAACCGCTCACCATCGGTGACGTCTCGAAATTCTTCCCTCGGTATGATGCTGATGCGATAATCCAGACGTACAGCGTTCTCGGTGGGGTGCCGGCGTACTTAGAGCAATTTGACGGGACTCAAGACCTCTTTTCGAACATCGAACAGCACATCCTCTCCAAGGGTGCGTTCCTCTACGAGGAACCCGAATTCCTTCTCCGACAGGAACTCCGGGAACCGACCACCTACATGGCGATTCTTGAGGCGATTGCCAACGGTGCAACTCGTGTGACCGATATCGCGAATAGCATCGATAAGAAGGCAAGCGGCATCTCACGGTATCTCCAAAACCTGACTCAGTTAGCGCTCGTCGAGCGCGAAACGCCGGTCACAGATCCCGACGGACGCGGTGTCTACAAACTGACTGACCAGTTCGTCCGGTTTTGGTTCCGCTACGTCTCGCCGAACCGGGGAACACTCGAACAAGGGCGAACGGAACCTGTCCGAGAATCGATTGCTGAAACAGTACCGACGCACACGAGCTTCGCGTTTGAAGAGGTCTGCCGACAAGCCGCCCGAGCGCCGTCGTTCCCAGTTTCCAGTTCCCGAGTCGGTCGCTGGTGGTACAGCGAGCAGGAAATCGACGTGGTCGGATTGAATCCGCAAACGAAGTCGCTATTTCTCGGCGAATGCAAATGGACCACTAGCCCCGTTGGCCGGTCACTCCTAGACGACCTCGAAGCGACTGAACCGGACGTGCGTTGGCAAGGTTCCGACCGAGACGCTGCGTACGGGCTCTTTTCGCGGTCCGGTTTCACGGACGGACTCGTGGAGCGTGCAGCACAGCGTGAGGATGTCCATCTATTCACCCCGGCAGATGTGTTGGCGCTGTTCGAGTAGAGTCCCACGTTTTTGTCCTCCGTACGGGACGACCGGTTCGCTGTTCAACATACGCTGATGCCGTACGCCGCTGCATCCCATCAGCCGACCACAAAATATCTAACAGCCAACACGAAACTGCTAGTAGATGCCCTCCTCTCACCGCCGCCGATTCCTTCGTGCTTGTGCCGCCGCCGTTGGGCTCGGAACTGCTGGCTGTCTTGGTTCCGAGGTGCCTGCAGAGACGACGACAGAGACCGAAACCCGGACAGAAACGGGAACGGAGACGACCGCACGTACCCAAACCACGCAGCCAGACTCCCCAGTCGTCTGGCGGCAAACGGTCGGGTCAGAAATCACGACTCCCCCGACGAGTACGGGAGAGAGTCTCTACGTGGGAACGAAGTCCGGATCCCTTGAATCGCTGCACACTACTGACGGAAGCAAACAGTGGTCGTATGACGCGGACACCGAACTCCGTGGTTCGCCGGTCCACGTCGGCGAGACGGTGTTCGTTATTGTTGGAAAGAACGATTTGTTCGAGAACCACGGCGTAGTCGCCCTCAACGCCGAAACCGGAACCGTGGAGTGGACGTTCAGTCCCGAAGCATGGTGGCTGGAGATTCTCGGCGTCACCGAGGATGTGCTGTACGTCGGGACCGAAGACGATGCGATTGAGGAGGCCGGTCAGACACTCTACGCGCTCTCTGTTGCTGACGGAGCAGAGCGGTGGTCCGGAGAGATTGGCGACCCCTCTGGCGGACTGACTACTGAGACGATCTACGTCCCCACGTACGGCCGCCTCTATGCGTACGATACAGCAACCGGTGAGCAGCGGTGGACTGCAGCGGTCGAAGATTATTCGTACCAGACAATTGTAGCGACCGACGAAACAGTCTGTTTCGTTGCCGATGAGGGCGATACCCGTGGAAAACTCATTGCGCTGGATAGCGAGACGGGTGTGGAGACGTGGAGTCACGACGACTGGGTCGCGACGTCGACGACGCTCGATAGTGGCACCCTCTATGTCGGTGGCCAACACATCGCCGCATTCGACCCGGAAAGTGGTGAACAACAGTGGCAGGCAGACGAGTCGGGGTTCGTCCCACGGGTGCCAGTTCAGGACGATGTTCTCTTTGCCGGTGGAGGAACGGTGCGAGCGTTCGATACTGAGGGCGGTACTCTCAGTTGGACGTGGTCCCCCAACGAGGGTGTCGAGGGTGTGGTCCCGTCTGTGACGATAGGTGACTCGTTGTACGTCGACTCGTGGAGGAGAGACGACCCACGGAACCGATTCAAGTTCGCGCTCGATGTAACGGCAGGTGAGCAACAGTGGGCGTTCGAGGACGGAACCCAACTCACTGACCTCTCGGCTGATAGCACTCAGACCTACGTCGGGTCTGCGAAGGGTACGGTCTATTCGCTGCAGTGATTTCCGGTCACGAGTCCGGTGTCCGCTGAGAGGGGATTCGTCACCGGCGAGACTGGGTAGCGAGCGCATTACATAGTTCACCGGTCGCCCAATCTACGTTGATGTGGCCTTGGGGACACCTGTTATTCGGTGCTTTCGCGTACTTCGGCTATCGTCGAATACGACAGCTGGGCACCT
>Ga0207720_100906_pt1 | contig 14043 bp, 9 predicted proteins | sample A23P2SouthBayCA_2_FD_187751 | JGI IMG/M metagenome (GOLD analysis project Ga0207720, IMG submission 187751) | Aerobic enrichment media microbial communities from Eden Landing Ponds, California, USA - A23 E3 (2) (SPAdes) | ecosystem: Environmental > Aquatic > Marine > Unclassified | place...
TGCCGACGGTCTTCTCCATGACCGTCCGGGCGCCCGGCACCTTCGCCGCCCAGTTCGAGAGCGGCGCGAGCGTCGACCCCAGCGCGTTCAGCGCGTCGATGTTCGCGAACAGCCTGTCCCGGAGCGTCGATCCGTGGCGCTCGTGGTGTTCGTGGGTCACCTCCGCTTTCATCTTGGCGAGGTCGACCTCGCTGGGGCAGTCCTTCGAGCAGCCCTTGCAGCCGATACAGAGGTCGAGCACCTCGTGCATGAACTCCACGTCGGTGGCGTCGTCGTCCAGGTCGCCGCTCATGGCCTGCCGGAGCAGGTTGGCGCGTCCCCGCGTGGCGGTGATCTCCTCCTGGCTGGCGCGGTAGGTGGGACACATCACGCCGCCGGTCGTCTCCTGTGGGCCACGACAGCCGCCACAGCCGTGACAGAGTTCGACCATGCCCTGGAAGCCGTTCTCGTTGTCCCAGTTCAGGGCGGGATCGAAGCCGGCGTCGAACTCGTAGTCGGGATCGAACCGGAGGTTCTCGGTCATCTCGGTGACGGCGGCACGGCTCGGCGTCCGATCCGGCATCGGTTCGTCGGTGGCGTAGCCACAGACGGTGCCCGGGTTCAGCAGCCAGTCGGGATCGAACGCCGTCTTCAGGTCGCGGAACGCCTCCCAGAGGCGGTCGCCGTACAGCTTCCGGTTCCACTGGGTGCGCGCCCGGCCGTCGCCGTGCTCGCCCGAGACGGAGCCGTCGTACTTGACGACGAGGTCGGTCGCGGCGTCGGCGATGGCCTCCATCTGCCGGACGCCCTCGACGGTCTTGGTGTTGACCAGCGGGCGGATGTGGAGCACGCCCGGTCCCGCGTGGGCGTAGTAGGTGGTCCGCGTGTCGAACTCGTCCAGCATCGACTGGAAGTCGGCCACGTAGTCGGGGAGGTTCTCGGCCGGGATGGCCGTGTCCTCGATGAACGCGATATGTTTGTCGTCGGTCGTGCGGCCGAGCAGGATCGGGAGCCCGGACTTGCGCATCTTCCAGAACTTCGCGCGCGTGTCGGCGTCGTGTGCCTCCAGCGCGTTCCGGGCGTAGCGGGGCGCGTCGGTGAACTCGGCCGCCCCCTCGCTGGGGTCGGTCTCGGGGGCGCCGTCGCGCACGCGGTCGGCGACGAGGTCGGCGACCTTCCGTCGCCCGTCGGCGTCGCTCTCGGCGTAGAACTCCACGAGCAACACCGAGTCGGTCCCCTCGGGAAGCATCCCGACGACGTCGGCGAACTCGGACGTCTCGCGGGCCAGATCGAGCAACACGTCGTCCATCACCTCGACCGCAGCGGGATCGTGTTCGAGGATCGGAGCCACGTCCTGCATCGCATCGAGCAGGTCGTCGTAGGCCAACAGACCGATGGCTTTCGTCTCGGGCAGGGGTTCGAGCGAGACGGTCGCCTCGGTGACGATTGCGAGCGTCCCCTCGCTGCCCGCGAGCAGGCGCGCGAGGTTGATCGAGCCGGATTCGGCCTCGTCGACGAGCACGTCGAGGTTGTAGCCCGAGACGTTGCGCTTCATGTCCGGATAGCGCTCGTCGACCTCCTCGCGCTCCTCGTCGAGGATGCGACACACTTCGGCGTAGATGCGCGCTTCGGCGCCGCCGTCGGGGTCCGCGCCGGCCCGCAGGTCGTCGAGGTCGATCTCCCCGAACGTCGTCACCGTCCCGTCCGCGAGGACGGCCTCGACGTCCTCGACGTAGGCGTCGGTCTTGCCGTATTTCAGGGAGTGTGCACCCGTGGAGTTGTTGCCGATGGCGCCGCCGAGGGCGCTCTTGTCCCCCCACGCGGGGTCGGGCGCGAACTTCAGGTCGTGGGGTTCGAGTTCGGCGTTGAGGTCGCCGAGGTTCACGCCGGGTTGGGCGCGAGCACGGCGGGCGTCGGGGTCGATCTCCAGCACGTCGGTCATCTCCCGCGAGAAGTCGAGGACGACCGCCTCGTTGACGGTCTGACCGGCGAGGCTGGTGCCGCCGCCGCGGGGGAGGACGGGAATCTCCCGCTCGGCGCAGTACGCCATCGTGGCCGCCACGTCGTCGGTCGAGGCGGGGAAGACGACGCCGATGGGCGTCATCTCGTAGGCGCTGGCGTCGGTCGCGTACAGCTGCCGGGAGTAGTCGTCGAATCGGACGTCGCCGTCGATCAGGCCGTCGATGTCGTCGACCATCCCCGGGCGGTCGACGTCGTCGCTCCGGTAGTCGTAATCGCCCCCCGACGCGGGGTCGCCGGCGGCGTCGCCTGTCGTTGCCATCGTCGGCCTCTTGGCGTAGGGGCGCATAAATTCCGGGTACTCAGAGAGCCGGTCCCCGCGTCCGACCGCGCGGTCGCCCCGCGAGCGACGTCTCGCGGGATAGAATGACATCTCATTCCGATTAATTTAAAAGATAACTATCATAAATGTAAATTCCACTAATTTATAAACTATGAAGATTAGGCGTCGAACGAACTATGCGCACACTGGCTCGATCCACTGTCAAGCGGTCGACTGTATCGCGGTGTAGCCGGGTGAATCGAACGTGGTAACGACGGTCGAGACGGCGATGGCGGCGCTCCCGCTGCTGCTGGCGGGCGTGTTGCTGGTCGGCTTCCTCTGGCCGGCGACGCGGGCGATGCCTCTCGCGTGGCTCTCGGCGCTGGGTGTCGGCTACGTGGCCTGGGACATGCCGACGAACTGGCTGTTCGCTGGCTCTATCGTCGGCGTGATGACGGCCGTCGAGATCCTCTGGATCGTCTTCGGCGCGCTGTTGCTCCTGTACACGCTGATGGAGGCCGGCGCGTTCGACCGGATCAACGAGGGCTTTGCCGCGGTCAGCGACGACCGGCGGGTACAGATCGTCCTGATCGCCTTCTTCCTCGCGACGTTCATCGAGGGTGCGGCCGGCTTCGGGACGCCCGCGGCGGTCGTCGCACCGCTGATGCTGGGGCTGGGCTTCCCGGCACTGGCGGCGGTCATCGCGGCCATCATCGGCCACATCATCGCCGTCACGTACGGGGCGGTCGGGACGCCAATCGTCGTCGGCATCCGCGATCCGCTGTCCGCGGCCGGCTTCGGCGAGGCGATCCAGGCCGGCGGGTTCACCGTCACCGAGTACTCGAATCAGGTCGCGGCGTGGGCGGCGACCTACCACGCGCTGGTCGGCTTCGTGATGCCGCTTTTCGCCGTCGCGATGGTCGTCTACTTCTTCGGCGAGGATCGCTCGCTGAAGCCGGCGTGGGAGGTCGCCCCGCTGTGTCTGTTCGCGGGCATCAGCTTCGCCGTCCCCTACTGGCTGTCGGCCTGGTTCGTCACCGCCGAGTTCCCCAGCCTCATCGGGTCGATGGTCGGCGGCGCCATCGTGACGAGTGTGGTCCGGGCCGGCTACCTGCTGCCCGAGTCCCACTGGGACTTCCCGCCGCGCGAGGAGTGGCCCGACCACTGGGTCGGCACCATCGAACCCGGGCAGAACGGCGGCAGTAAGACGGCCGCCACCGACGGCGGGACCGCGACCGCCTCCGAGATGTCGCTGCTGAAGGCGTGGTCGCCGTACGTGATCCTCGTCGTCCTGCTCGTCGTCACGCGCGCCGTCGATCCCGTCTCGGCGTTCATCAACCGGTCGTGGTTCGTCGTCTCCTGGGACCGCATCCTCGGGACGACGCTCGGCAACAGCATCGCGTGGATGAACGTGCCGGGGTTCTGGCTCATCGTCAGCGCCGTCCTCGCCATCCCGATCTTCGGCATGTCGAGCGAGAAGGTGTCGTCCGCGTGGGGGGAGACCGCCCGGAAGATCGTCGCGCCCTTCATCGCCCTCATCTTCGTCATCGCGATGGTGCAGGTGATGCTCAACTCCGGCGCACACCCCGGTGCTCCGGAAGCGGGGAGCATGATCGTCGTCCTCGCGACGATCACCGCCGACTTCCTCGGGCCGATCTATCCCTTCTTCGCCGCGCTCATCGGCGCGCTCGGTGCCGCGATGGCCGGATCGAACACCGTCTCGAACATCACCTTCGGCGGCTTCCAGTTCGAGGCCGCACAGCAACTCGGTCTCCCGACACAGATCATCGTCGGCGCACAGGCCGTCGGCGGTGCCATCGGGAATCTGGTCGCAGTCCACAACGTCGTCGCCGCCGTGGCGACCGTCGGTATCGTCGGTCAGGAGGGGCGGGTGATGCGGTACAACCTCATCCCGCTCACGTACTACGCGCTCGGCGTCGGCGTCCTCGGGATGCTGTTCAGCTACGTGCTCTTCTCCGGACTGTTCTGACGGTCTCGGCCCCCGGATCGGCGGGGAGCGCGTGACGCGGGGGTCGCCCCCGTTTCGGCGGTCGTCGGAGCGCACCACGGGACCGAAGCTACAAAGCCGCCGCGTTCCAATCCACCCTCCATGGCAACGACGACCACGAATCCGACGCTCTCGACGTTCGAGGAGTCCCTCGCCGACCTCGGCGTCGACTGCACCCGGACGACGGGCGAGGAGTTCGCGACGACGCTCGACGGCATCGTCCGCGACCCAGCCGTCGGCGTCGACCTCCCGTTCGACGTCGAGTACCCCGACAGCGTGACGGTCGATCCCACGGCCGCCGAACTGGAACGGGCAGCGGCGGGCGTCACGCCCGCCTCCTACGGCGTCGCCAACTACGGGAGCGTCCTCCTCCCCTCCACCGCCGACGGCGCGGAACCCGTCAGCCTCTATCCCGAACTCCACGTCCCCGTGATCCGGGCGAGCGACGTGCTTCCGGACTTGCCCGAGGCGCTGGATCGCTTCGGCGACGCGGCCCGCGAGGAGGATCTGAGCGCCATCGTCGCCACCGGTCCCAGCGCCACCGCCGACATGGGGAAACTCGTCCTCGGCGCGCACGGTCCCGAGGCCGTCCACGTGGTGATGCTCGATGAGTAAGGGCAGCGGCGACAAGGCCGCCGAGATCCGCCGTCTGATGGCGACCGAGGGACCAGCCATCGAGGAGAACACCAAAGGCTTCAACCGGAAGCGACAGGAGGCGGTCGCCGGCCTGGAGAACTACGAGGAACTGCGAACGCGCGCCCGAGAGATCAAGGAGGACGCCATCGACCGGCTGCCCGAACTGATCGAGGAGTTGCGGGACGCCGTCGAGGACAACGGCGGCCACCTCTACGTCGCCGACGACGCCGACGACGCGAACCGCTACATCCGCGAGGTGGCGGCCGACAACGACGCCGAGCGCGTCGTCAAGAGCAAGTCGATGACGACGGAGGAACTGGAGATCAACGACGCGCTCGAAGAAGACGGCGTCGACGTGGTCGAGACCGACCTCGGCGAGTGGGTCGTCCAGCTCGCCGACGAGACGCCCTCGCATCTCATCGCCCCGGCCATCCACCGCTCCCAGGAGAGCATCGCGGAGCTGTTCGAGGCGGTGTTCGACCCCGAGGACCCGCCGGAGACGGCGGACGAACTCACGAGCTTCGCCCGCGAGCGGCTGGGTGAACGCATCCGCGACGCCGACGTGGGAATGACCGGCGCCAACTTCGTCACCGCCGACAGCGGGACGATGGCGCTGGTGACCAGCGAAGGTAACGCACGGAAGTGTGCCGTCACGCCCGACACCCACGTCGCCGTGGCGGGCGTCGAGAAGATCATTCCCACCACCGACGACCTCTCGCCGTTTCTCGAACTCCTCGCACGCTCGGGGACGGGGCAGGATCTCACGGCCTACGTCTCCCTGCTCACCCCGCCCGTCGACTCGCCGACGCTCGATTTCGACGACGACGAGACCCCGCTCTCCGAGCGGGATTCGGACCGCGAGTTCCACCTCGTCCTGATCGACAACGGCCGCATGGCGATGCGCGAGGACGACCAGCTCCGCGAGACGCTGTACTGCATTCGGTGTGGCGCCTGCTCGAACTCCTGTGCCAACTTCCAGCACGTCGGCGGCCACGCCTTCGGCGGCGAGACGTACTCCGGCGGCATCGGCACCGGCTGGGAGGCGGGGATCGAGGGCCTCGACACCGCGGCCGAGTTCAACGACTTCTGTACCGGCTGTTCGCGGTGTGTCAACGGCTGCCCGACCAAGATCGACATCCCGTGGATCAACACGGTCGTCCGCGACCGGGTGAACCGCGGAACGGAACCCGAGGGGCACGACTTCCTCGTCGAGGGGCTGACGCCCGACGAGGAGCCGGGCGGGCTGGACCTCGACAAGCGCCTGTTCGGCAACTTCGAGACGCTGGCGAAACTCGGCAGCGCGACCGCCCCCGTCTCGAACTGGCTCGCCGACACCGGGCCGGCCCGGTGGGCGCTCGAACGCGTCGCTGGCGTCGACGCCCGCCGCGACCTGCCCGAGTTCCAGCGCGAGACGCTCGTCGACTGGTTCGACCGCCGCGTCGCCACGGTCCCGGACCCGACCCGCGAGGTCGTCCTCTACCCCGACGTCTACACCAACCACGTCCAGGTCGAACGGGGGAAGGCGGCGGTTCGAGCGCTCGAAGCCCTCGGCGTCTCGGTCCGGGTGCCAGCCGTGCGGTCGAGCGGCCGCGCCCCCCTCTCGCAGGGCATGATCGCCACCGCCGAGAACCACGCCCACGACGTCTACGGGAGTCTCGCGGAGCACATCGACGCCGGCCGCGACGTGGTCGTGATCGAACCCTCCGACCTCGCCATGTTCGAACGCGAGTACGAGCGCTTCCTCCCCGAGGCGTCGGTCGAGCGCCTCCAGGAGAACAGCTACGAGGTCATGGAGTACGTCTACGGCCTGCTGGAGAACGGTGCCGACGCCGACGCGCTCCGCGGCGGCGACGGGGAGGACGTCGCCTACCACGCCCACTGCCAGCAGCGGACGCTCGGTCTCGAAGCCCACACCGTCGCGGTGCTGGAGGACCTCGACTACGACGTGCGCACCTCCGACGTGGAGTGTTGCGGGATGGCCGGCTCCTTCGGCTACAAGGACACGTACTACGAACTGAGCATGGACGTGGGCGAGGACCTCGCCGAGCAGTTCTCGACCGCCGAGACGCGGGATCGGACCGTCGTCGCCAGCGGTACCTCCTGTCTGGAACAGCTCGACGCCCTCCTCTCCCGACCGTCGACGCATCCGGTCGAACTGATCGCCCCGTAGCGGAGCGGCCCTCGATCACCGCCCCCGCTCCGCCACCCGCCCTCGACGACGAGCCGGCGACCGTCGTCCGCGAGGTGCGACGGTCGGCAGGTCCGCGGCGAGTCCCCGTTCCGTGCTCGGCGTTCCACGGCGCACCCCCGGGAGCCGCGACGCTCGCGCCTATCCGCGAACTATTAAGACCCGCGACGAACAGGTGGTGCATATGGACGGCACACCACAGGAGATCACGACACTCGTCGGGCGCGAGGTGTACTCGAACAACGGCGTCTTCGTCGGAGAGGTCGAAGACGTGCGTCTCGATCTGGGTCAGCAGGCCGTCACCGGTCTCGCGCTCGGCGAACTGAGTCAGGAACTGTTCGCCGGGCGCATCGAAGCCGGCAAGGGCGTGATGATCCCCTACCGGTGGGTCCGTGCCGTCGGCGACGTGATCCTCGTCAACGACGTCGTCGAGCGACTGGAGGACGAAGACGAGGACGAAGAGGTCGTCGCTTAACTCCCGTTCCCCGCCTCGCTCTCGACGCCCATCGCGTCGAACAGCTTCTTGCGGACCGCCTCCTCGGCCAGTGACAGGAGTGTGTCGCGGTTGTCCTCGCTCGCTTCGATGCCCGTGAAGAGTCCGAGTGGAATCTCGACGCTCCCCTGCGTGGAGTGGCCGCCCGTCTCGCCGATTCCGCCGTACGCGTCGTCGAGCACGTTGCCGATGTTGATGCGGATGTCCTTCGAGCGCGCGGCGAGGTAGATGGTGTCGTCGGCGATGCCGAACACCGCCGTCGTGGTGATTCCCTCCAGGTTGAGGAGATGCTGGGCGGCCTGTGCGAGGGCGTCACGGTCGCGGATGAAGCCCGCGTTCGAGACGAGGTGACTCCCCTGTACCTGCCGGTTCTGGATCGCCTCCGCGAGAACGTCCAGCGTCTCCGGCGACATCGACGGCGACTCGACCTGCTCCAGCGTGTCGTGGTTGGCAAAGGGGTAGAGATACGCCGCCGCCGTCAGGTCCGCGGGCGTCGTGTCCCGCTTGAAGTCGAGCGTCTCGGCCCGAATGCCGTAGAGGAGCGCCGTCGCCACCGCCTCGTCCGGCGAGAGGTCGAACTCCTGGATGTACTTCGTGAGGATCGTCGAGGTGGAGGAGACGTTCGGCCGCACGTCGATGAAGTCGGCTTCGTGGTCGGACTCGGGTTCGTAGTGGTCGATGAAGATGTCGACGCCGGTGTCGAGACCGACGTCGCCCGATTTCATGTGATCGACCAGCGCGACGAGGGCGTAGTCGTCGAGCGACTCCACCTCCGAGAGCGGCAGGAGTTCGATCCCGAGCAGATTGACGAACGCCCGGTTCTCCTGGTGGCCGATGTCGCCGTGATAGAGGATGTCCGCCTCGACGTCGTGGGCCTCCGCAATCGCCTGGAGCGCGACCGCGCTGGCGATGGAGTCGGGATCGGGGTTGTCGTGAGTGAGGATGGCGACCCGGCCCGTGGCCGACCGCAAGATGTCGGCGAGTTGCTGGGCCTTGTACTCCAGTTCGCCGGTCTCCAGCGCGCGGAGCGCCGACTCCGCGATCACCTGCGAGGGGTTGATCACCACGTCCGCGCCCGCCTCGGTGAGTTCGTCCTCCGAGACGGGGTCGGACGCACGGACGATGATGAACTGGTCGCCGCCGCGTTCGCGGATGGTCGACACCGCCGCCTTGTTCGCCTCGACGTCCGACGCGAGGATGAGGAGGACGTCCCGGTCGGCGACGAGCTCCGCCACCTCCTCGTCGCGGATGTCCGTCCGCCGGGCGTCGAGGTCCTGATCGCGCAGCGCTTCGACGCGGCTCTCGTCCCGGTCGAGGATCAGCACGTTCTTGCCCTCGTCCGCGAGGCCCTCGGCGACTGCGTGGCCGACGCTCCCACAGCCGAGGATCGCGTACGACGACATCGTCGAGACCGTAGCCGCGTTGCTCATGTACGCCGACGTATCGCGGCATCTCACTTAACGTCGTCCCTTCGACTCATCCGTCGGGAATCCGTGAGCCGCGGCGTTCCGGAGGCTTCGCGGCGGTCTGCTCTCGGATCGTGCCTCCGTTCGCTCGACGGCCGAGGCGAAGGGAAACGCCTTTTAGTTGCCCACGGGTAGCGAAGGTCGTAGGGCCGGTAGCTCAGTCAGGTAGAGCGACGGACTCTTAATCCGTCGGTCGGGGGTTCAACTCCCTCCCGGCCCGTGCACCGAACCGCCGAGTGACAGCGAGGCGGTGAGGGAACCGGCAGGAAGGAGTTGAACCACGCGAGACGAGCGAAGCGAGTCTCGCAATCGGGTTCGACTCCCTCCCGGCCCGCTTCTGCTCCGAACGAACGTGAGGAGCGAAGCGGCTACGGAGGAGATGAACCAGGGAGGGCGCGCGCAGCGAAGCGAGCGGTCCGTCTCCACTCGGTTCGACTCCCTCCCGGCCCGCTCCGTCGTCGACGGGGGTTCAGTCACTCCGAACGACAGGACGGCGCCCCCGGAGCCGCCACGAGCCTCTTCGCGCGTGTTCGGTCGAGATGTGAGTCGGAATCGACGAAACGATGAAGTGACGACGGTCGCAAACGTTCGAAGGTGTCGAAAAGCGAGGCAGTCATCGGCGTGGGGATTTTGATCGTCGTCGTCACCGCCGCCTTTTCCGGTGGCCCAATAGCTCCCGTCTACCTGCTCGTGGGTGTTCTCGTAATCGTCGCCGGGTTCCTCGTGGCACTACTGGGGTGACGTTGTCGAGATGGCGACGCCGCTCCGGCATCCCCGCCGACCACCGAAAGAGGGACCGTCCCGAGAACGTCGTCCGTTCGCTCGGTCACCGGCTGCCGCAGTCACGCGACGCCGTAAGTCCCGTCCGCAGCCCGTTCGACACCCGCAGCGTCCAAGTACGCGTCGACCGTCGGCTGGTCTTTCGAACAGCCGGCATCCTCGCTCCGGTAGCTCTCACCGGCCACGGATCGACAGACACGACCACGTTCCGGAATCACGACGATGCCGAGAACTTCGTCGTCGGTCGGCGTATCGACCGCCGCCGGTGACAGCACTATCGTGTGCAACTCGTCGCCGGATTCGGTCTCGTGTTCGTACACCTCGACGGCGCTCGATTCACCGGACAGTTGCTCGGTGACCGGGTGACTCTCGTCGGTCGTTGCACCGACACCGCCCGCCATCAAAAGCACTACCCCGACGGCAACCACGGGCACTCCGATGTGAACAATCCTATCGGGTTCTCCTTCTTTTTCGACCATATGTAGCCTGATATCGAAACGAATACAAGAATTTATCGAGTATACACCTACTATATTAATAAGATTGAAAATATTTTCCAGATTGCGGTTCGGACTAGAAGAATCATAGGGCGTCTCGCGTCGGTTCTCCCGTTCCCGACGGAACGGATCACCGCGAGCGAGACCGACCCCCCAGACGAAGGAGTTACCACCGAACGACGGCACACGGTAGCCGTGCCGAGCCACGACGCGAACCCGACGCAGGTCACCGTCTACACGCGCGAGGATCGTCACCTCTGTGCTGAGGCCATCGAGACGGTCGAGCGGGTCGCTCTCGCTGCCGGTCAACCTCGACACCGCCGACGCCGGTCCCGACCTGCGCGAGCGCTACGGCGAGCGCGTCCCCTCCGTCACGGTCGACGGTCGCCCACGGTTCGAATACCGCGTCGATCCCGACGAGCGCCGGGCGGTCCTGTGGTGCAACGCGTTTCGAACGCTCCGTGACGGGAGCGGTCGGGGAGCGCGGCGAGGGCGAGGATCGACCCACGGTTCCGACGCCCCGTCGCCGCAACTTTATGTCGTTGTCTCGAACGCGGGGACGACAGCCGTGATCCACACGCTGCTCGTCCACTCGTCGCCGGAGACGGCGACCCGGATCGCGACCGAAGTCGCCGCCGATCCGGGCGTGTCGGTCGTCACGGCGACGACCGTCGCCGAGGTCGAAGCGACCCTCCGGGATTCGCCGATAGACTGCGCTGTCGTCGCGGTCGACCCCACCGACGAGGCGGGGACGGCGCTGCTACGGTCGGTCAGCGACGTCGATCCGACAGTTCCCCGGGTGTTGGCGCCGGCAGCGGACGCCGAGGCGGCCGGTTCGCTCGTGGACCGGATCGTGGCGGCGGCGGACGGAACGGCACGCGAGCCGTCCGCGGCCGTCCCACTCGACGCCGTGCCGGGACTCTGTTGTCTCGTCACGTCGGCGGGCGAGATCGGGCGGTGGAACGAGCGCGTGACCGACGTACTGGGGATGGACGCGGCGGTCGCCGGGATGGACGCGACCCGGCTCGTTCCGCCGGAGGCGCGCGAGCGCCTGACGCGAGCGGTCGACGAGGCAATCGAGACCGGGCGAAGCAGTCTCGACGCGCCCGTGACGACGGCGGCCGGCGAGCGAATCGACCACGAGTGGACGCTGACGCGGGTCGGCGACGACCGCTGCTGTCTCGTCGGTCTCGACGTCTCCGAACGGGCCGCCGTCACCGCCGAACTGCACGACACCGAGCGGTCGCTGGCCGCGCTCTACGAGACGCTCTCGAACCGCGGTCTGAACTTCGAGACGCGACTCGAACGCATCCTCGAGCTGGGGTGCGAACGGCTCGACGTCGAGCACGGCTTCCTCACCCGAATCACGGGCGGCACGCAGCGCGTCGTCGGCGCCTGCGGAAGCCATCCGTCGCTACAGCCGGACGAGGAGTGCCCCCTCTCGGAGGCCTACTGCCGGAAGACGATCCGGGGGGACGGGCTGCTCGGCGTCCACAACGCGGTTGCGGCGGGGTGGGAGGGAGACCCCGCATACGACGCGTTCGGTCTCGGCTGCTATCTCGGCGGGAAGGTGCTCGTCGACGGTGACCTGTACGGGACGCTGTGTTTCGCCGACGACGACGCACGGACGGCGACGTTCACCGACGCCGAGCGGACGTTCGTCGAACTGCTGACGCGGTGGGTGAGCTACGAACTCGAAGAGCAGGCGGCCCGCGAGAATCTGGAGCGCCAGAACGAGCGCCTCTCCGAGTTCGCCAGCATCGTCAGCCACGACCTGCGGAACCCACTGAACGTCGCGGCGGGACAGCTGGAAGTGGCCCGGGAGACGGGGGAGATGTCGGCGCTGGACGAGGTCGAGGAGGCCCTCCACCGGATGGAGGAGCTCGTGACCGATCTGCTGGAGCTCGCCAGACAGGGCTCGGTCGTCGAATCGGTCGACGAGGTGGCGTTCGGCGCCGTCGTCGAATCCGCGTGGTCGAACGTGGCGACCGGCGACGCCGAACTGGTCGTCGAGACCGACGGAACGATCCAGGCCGACCGCGACCGCCTCCTCCAGTTGCTGGAGAATCTCGTCCGGAACGCGGTCGAACACGGCGCCACGGCCGACACCGACGGTCTCACCGTCACCGCCAGCGTCCGCGACGGCGGCTTCTACGTCGCGGACACGGGTCCGGGCATCCCGCCCGATCGGCGCGAGACCGTCTTCGAACGCGGTCACTCGACGAACGACGGCACCGGACTCGGCCTCCCCATCGTCGAGGCTGTTGCAGACGCCCACGGCTGGTCGACGAGCGTCGCCGAGAGCGACGCCGGCGGTGCCCGCTTCGAGTTCACCGGGGTCGACCGGCCCGTCACCGCCTGATCGAACAGGAACATTTATTATGAATACGCGTCTGGTCTGAGTCGATGCACCCGAACGTCGTACCTGTACGCGACTAACCCTTCTCCACCGACAGGTATCGACGTTCGACCGACCGCCGACTCCCACCGCAAATGAGCACATCCACCCCGACGACGGACCGCACCGACTATCCGACCCTCACCGACGACACGTGGCGCGACGAGACGACGGAGACGACGCCCGACACGCCGCTACGAGGCGCCCAGCACCAGTTCTCGGCCGACTGCGAGATTCGGCTCTACAACCTGATCGACGAGGAAAATCGCGCGATGCTCTAGTCCAGGAAGTCCGGTTCGATCCGCTTCTCGTCGCGCTCCGCCCGGAGGTGTTCGGCGAACGCCTCGCGCGGTACGTCCTTGCGCTCCCGCTCCTTTCGATCCCGTACCGAGACGGTGCCGCTCGTCTCCTCGTCGTCGCCGACGACGAGCATGTAGGGCACGCGGTCGCTGTGGGCCTGCTGGATCTTGCGGCCGACGGTCCAGGACCGGTCCTCGATCTCGACCCGGAAGCCGTCGAGTTCGTTCGCGACCCGGTGGGCGTAGCCGAGGTTGTCGTCGCTGACGGGGAGGACGCGCACCTGTTCGGGCGCCAGCCAGAGCGGGAACTTGCCGTCGAAATGTTCGATGAGCACCATCAGGAAGCGCTCGTAACTGCCGTAGAGCGCGCGGTGGAGCATCACCGGACGGTGGTCCTCGTTGTCCTCGCCGGTGTAGGTGAGGTCGAACCGCTCGGGCATGTTGAAATCGAGCTGCACCGTCGGACCGTCCCACTTGCGGCCGAGGGCGTCCTCGAACGCGAAGTCGATCTTCGGGCCGTAGAAGGCACCGTCGCCCGGTTCGACGTCGTAGTCGATGCCCTGCGAGTCGAGGACCGCCCGCAGTTGCGACTCGGCGCGCTCCCAGATCTCGTCGCTCCCGACGGACTTCTCCGGCCGGGTCGCGAGCGCCACCTCCGCGTCGAGGTCGAACGTCTCGAACACGCGGAAGATGTTGTCCATCACGAGGTTCACCTCGGCTTCGATCTGATCGGGACGGACGAAGACGTGGCCGTCGTCGATGGTGAACGCCCACACCCGCGAGAGCCCCGACAGCTCGCCGCGCTGTTCTTTCCGGTACACCTTGCCGTCCTCGAAGTAGCGGACGGGCAGGTCGCGGTAGGACCACGACTGCTGGTCGAAGATGGTGGCGTGGCCCGGACAGTTCATCGGCTTCAGGCCGTACTCCTCGTCGTTCACGTCGAGGAGGAACATGTCGTCGACGTAGTTCTCGTAGTGGCCCGACTTCTTCCACAGCTCCGTCCGGAAGAGGTGGGGCG
>Ga0207720_100910_pt1 | contig 14025 bp, 14 predicted proteins | sample A23P2SouthBayCA_2_FD_187751 | JGI IMG/M metagenome (GOLD analysis project Ga0207720, IMG submission 187751) | Aerobic enrichment media microbial communities from Eden Landing Ponds, California, USA - A23 E3 (2) (SPAdes) | ecosystem: Environmental > Aquatic > Marine > Unclassified | place...
CGGTGGCTTGCAGTGTTCGTTCATTACTATAACTTTCAGCGACCGCATCAATCGCTCGACGGACGACCGCCAGCTCAGGAGGTTAACTAGACAGTGCCGATCGCTCTCTTCTAACACATATATGATATTTTTTCTGGACACCCCCCCCATGCTGATCGGGAACGGATATTGGTTAATACTATTACACTGACCTGGAGACCGCCGCAATCAGGCTAGCGTGAGGAGATCGTCGATGTCCGTTACGCTGAACAGGGACCAAGAGTCGTCGAGTTGCTCTTCGAGCCCGTCGACGAACCCGCTTTTCGAGAACAGGGCGAACCGCTCGTCTCGGTCAGCCGGTCCCCAGCGGACGTTCGCTGCCTTTGCTCGCAGGCTTTCGACGAGCCCATTCCCGACTGGGTCCGTCGTCCACTTACATTCGGCGAGGAGGACTCGGTCGTCGTTCGGTGCCAGCCCGACGATATCGATCTCTTCTTCGCCGTACCACCAGCGACCGACTTCCGAGTACGGGTCGAACGTGCCGCGTCGAATCCCTTCCCAGACGGCTTCTTGACACACGTCTTCGAACGTGGTTGCGACGTGCGTTGGGAGGTCCGGTTCAATCGTCCCGTCGTACACGATCTCCGGTGCTTCCTCGATACTGGATCGATTCGGCTCGACGTACCGAAACCAGAATCGAAGGAACTCGTCTGCAACCCGGTACCGCGACCGTTTCGATTTCTTCGCCGAGGCCGTGACTGGTACGTCTCGTTCGATGAGCCTGAGTCGGCGAAGTGTCTGGAGGTACTTCGAGAGTGGTCCCGAGTCGATCCCCGTTGCGCCGGAGATCTCGTTCGGTGTCGTATGGCCCAGCGCGACCGCTTCGAGGATGCTCATGTACCGGGCCGGGTTTCGGAGCTCGGTTCGCAGGAGGAACTCGGGTTCGTTGTACAGCACCGCAGACGGTGACAGCACGTGTGACCGAATGTTCGCCGCGAGCGACTGCGTGTAGTCGAACAGTGTGAGGTACATCGGGGTGCCACCCGTGACGGCATACGAGCGAATCGCATCTTGGATGTCGTACGAGATGACCTCTCGGGCCTGTCGAAACGAAAACGGCGTCACGTCGAGTTGCGCCGTTCGTCGCCCGTATAGTGGGCTCTCGTGTCCCAGGATCTCTGACTCCATCGTACTCACGCTAGACCCACAGAGTACGAGCATCGAATCCGTCCCATCGAGTTCCTGGTCGACGAACCCTTGCACGTACGACGGGAGTGAGTCGTTCTCGGCGACGAGGTACGGGAACTCGTCGATGACGACGATGAGATCCTCACGCTGGAGTTGCTCCCCGAGGTACTCGAACGCCTCGTCCCAACCGTCGATTCGCGGGACGCGCTCGTCGAAGTGGTCCGCAACCTGGTCGAGGAACTTCTCTCGCTGTCTCTGCTCGGCCTCCTGCGCGGCGAGGAAGTAAATGTGGGGACGGTTGGCACAGAACTCTTTGAGGAGCTCCGTCTTCCCGACTCGACGTCGCCCGTAAACAACGATGAAGTCCGAACTAGGGGACTCCATCGCGGCGGTGAGGGTATCGAGTTCCGCCTCCCGGTCGTAAAAGGTCATACTCTAGATAATGATTACTGCGATAATGACTTAAGCATTCGGTCAACCAGACCTACCCGAGAGTTTCTCGTACTGCGAACAGGACGCCGATTAGAATCTGTCGAGAGATTCAGGCAAAAGGAGCCGGGAGAGACATAATTCTGGACACCTCCAGTCGCACTTCGAGTACTGGTTATGATAAGATTCGAATGAGTGAGCGTCACGTACTTACAGCTGGGGAATCCGTCGCTATTCAATTCACTCTCCCCAGATGGACCGGCGACACACAGCTATTGGACAACCGACGCGGGTTGCTTACCGAAGTGAAAGAGGTGTTAGGGACAGTCAGCCGTCGCGCTCATTTGGGTGAAGTATGGGTCGTAGGTCAGCTACCGAGTAGCCGTCGAAAGAATCCCAGCGAACTGGTATCGTCTGGCGTTTCCTCCGAGTCTGCTGGTTTGTCAGCGGCCTCACCGTTTTTTGCTGGTCCGTCGAGTAGCTCGTCAACCGAGTAGCCGACCCACTCGGCGAAATCCTCCGGTGCACCGATGTAGACACTCGTCCCGGATTTATCGGACATGAACCGCTTATCCAACCGTTTCTCGTAGTCGTAAACCTCCCAGTCCTCGCGGTCAAAATCAGCGTTCATCCCGTCAGGTTCCGATTCGAACTCGACACGACCCCCTTGGATGTCGCGCTGCCATTTGAGACGGCCCGTGTCGTACATCTGTTCCGCTGGCTCATCAGCAGGGAAATACTTCGGTGGTTCCCGATCAGCCTCCTCGTAGAAATCACAGAAGATCTGGCGGACGTCTTCCACGGTGCCATTGCCTTCGGTCCACGGCTGCTCTGCTAGCATTCGGCGAGCCACGTAGCTGAATATCGGGTTTTCCCGCTCTAACACTTCTGCGAGATCGTCTTGTGCCGCATGGAACCCGGGATCTTCTGGATTCGAGGGGAACGACACATCCATACTGAGGATCTTCATTCGGTTCCGGAACTCCGATTTCGGCAGCGAGTCGTTGGTCGTGAAAATCAGACACGGCTGATCGACGCTGGTCGGCGTCCAATCACCCCAATAGTTTCGGATCGGGCTCCACCCCTCGATCTTGCTCTTCTCCGCGTCGATAATCGCATACGGGAAACAGGTGTCCCACTCCCGAACCCCGCGGATCTCATCAACACCCACGTCGTCCGCATCGACTCCGGAAATGACTGTGTTGTCCGAAACCAGCCGGAGGATGTATTCGGTGAGTTTGTCTTTTCCAGCGTCGCTGTTCCCTTCGATGTACAGGTGCTGTAGGACGTTGTCGAGGGTCCGCGACGGGGAAGAGAGCGATTCAGCGTATTGGTTGGCGAACGGAGCCCAGAATCCGTAGAGGAACGCTTCGTACATCTGGGCCATCACGGCGGTCGGTGTCTGGGTGTACCCGTGGTTTTTGACCGTCTCGACATAGGCCTCGATGGTGGCGAGACAATGGTCCAAGACCTCGGGAGTTGGTGGATCCGTGGCGACTAAAATCAGGTCCTCGTCATCACCGATGATGACCTGCTCGGCTTCGGGGACGATAGACATAGTTGGGATCTCAGTTGACTCCCGAACTTGGTTGTTGTAGGCACTCAACGGCGCTGTAATACTATGATCCTCGACAGTCGCACCACGGGAGCGAAGGGTGGTGCCGAACTCGTCGGCGACGTCCCTGTCAACTTTACTGGTCCCCATTCGAATTTTCTTCTCTGGCGTCCGAACCCGAGGCCGGTCTAAGCTCTCGGTAAGGGCCGTTTCGTGGTCTGATTCAACGAGCCCCACATCGGGTGATTCCTCGCTGTCGTCCGCTGCTTCTGAAGGTCCGTTCGGATCAGTGTCATCATCGTCACCCGACCTATCTGGTTTGATGATTGTACGGTCGGCGTTCTCCGGTTCGTCAACGAATGCGACTGTTTCATCCGCTTCCTCTGGGTCATCTACTGCTGCGGTGACTCGGTCTGCTATCTCCTTCAGGTCCTCAGTCGCATCTTGGTTGAGTGCGGCCGTATCGCTCACGTCTAAATCTCCTGACCCGACCCAGTACTCGATACGGTTTTCACGTTCTTCGTGAGTATCTGCGTCTTCTATGGCTTCGACCAGCCCGTCGAGAAGCGTCTGACTACCGTATCGGTCTCTGTACTCGTCGATGAACGCCGCAAACTCCTCATCGAGTTCCGTTCCGACTTCCGTCGTGATGACCGAGATCTGGTTCGTGTGGTACTCCCACGAATTGACCGACAAGTTCGCGGACCCATGAACGAGTTTCACCGTATCGTCCGGCATGACGATACGGTACATCTTGGAGTGGACGATCTTCCGATTCTTCAGTCGAACAGTCAGCCGGTCGGCCTGCCTGAGCTGCACGAGCGACCGCGCGGTTGAGACATCGTTGACCTGATTGGCGTAGTCGTCGGCATTTCCGACCAGCACATCGAGCGAATCGATGTCGTACTCGGTCAGCATTCGAACCATCAGTTCCGGCGTCTCAGCGTACGTCACCGCATCTACGTGACTAGCTCCCTCGAACAGATCGAGAAAGTCCTCACGCTTTTTCACCATCACCAACCGATACCCCGCCTCACCGGAACCGTAGAATTCCGGCATGTCCGCGAACTTGTCGAACGAAATCTTCGCTGTTATTTCATCCATAGTTCTGTCTTCGTTTACCCGATAAGTGGGATACTCACGGAGTCGGGACGGCAGTCACGCTCCGCCACGACTGTTTCGAACCGCCGACCTCGCTCAATCAAGACTCTGCACCCCCGTCGAATCTCCCTCGCCGAAGTCAGCGGACTCCGAGTGGGTTGGTTCGCGCTGTCGCTGGTCGTAGGCCTCACGCCATTCCTCAATGACGTCCAGGCTCTCGGCCCCGTGTGACGTGCGTCGACGCCGGACTTGAATCAGCGCTGGCGTGTTCATCGCGTCACCAGAGACGACCGCCTGACCGGGGGTGAGTCCGGGTAGCTCGCGGAGGACGTCTTCACCGGCAGCCTCGACGGATTTCTTGATCGCGTCTTGGTCGTTCGGGTTCTGAATCTGCATCGAGATCTGCGTGCCGCACTGCGACAGCACGTCCTGGTCGATTTTCGATGGCCGCTGACTGATGATGCCCAGCCCGAAGCCGAACTTGCGACCCTCGGACGTGATCGTCCGCATGATATCGAGTGAAGGAGCGTCACCCGACGCCGGTGCGAACCGGTGGCCCTCTTCGAACAACGCGAAGATCGGGTGTTCGATCTGAGAGTCGCGGTCTCGGACCGCATCGAGGCGTTCTCGGTAAATGCGTCGCAGGAGCACGGTCGTGATGAGTTGCTGGTTCCACCGATCCAGCGTATCCATCTGCAGGACCGTACACTGGCCCGGATCCACGATCTCGTCCAGCGGGACGTTGTCTTCGCGGTGGAACAGGTCGTTCCGCTCTATCGACCGGCGGAGCCGCCACTCTAACGCACCGACACTCGCGTCGTCATCCCCGTATCTCGCTTCCATTTCATTAATGAGCTCATCGACGCCCCACGTCCGGCTCTCGCGCCGCTGCATCGCGCGCCATGCCGTCGACAGGCGCTCTTGCATCCGGTTGCTCGGGTTGTCCAAGACCGCCATGACGTCGCCAATTCCCAGTTCGGAAATTCGTACGCGAAGCCGCTCTGGGTCGTAGTACACGACGTCCGGCTCGTACCCGTCTTCCCCTCGAAATGCTTCGTGGCCCTGTACGTCCGCGAGGCTGCCGTACTCGCCGTGCGGGTCGAAGACGAGGAGTGACGCACGGGAACCGGGGCGCATCATTTCCTCGATCAACACGGACGCTGTGTACGATTTCCCGCTGCCGGTGGACGCGAGGATCGCCAGGTGCGTCGAGGCGAATTCCTTGATCGGAACGTGGATGTTCGTCGCTTCGGGCGACCGATTCAGTAGCCACCCGACGTACGCCGTTCCCTCCAGTTCAGTCACGTCTGCGCTGTCCGTCTCGCAACCGAGGTTCGGCAGGACTGTTTCGAGTTGCTGGTCAGGTGCAATTGACAGTGGCGTCCCCGGGGACGGGAGCTGTCGCGGATTGGCGAACGTGGTCATGTCGGTGTCGTAGTACCCGATGACCGTCGCCGTTAGTCGGTACAATTCGGTGTCGTCAGTCGGGACGCCGAGTGTTGCCGCGACGGTATCCGGACCGACCTCCGGATCTGCGAGGAAGCCGTCTGGGAGTCCGCGAATCAGTTCACGGTTCGTCACTCGGGCGAGCACTGACCGGGTCTCTCCATCGACGGAGACGGTGTAGGTGATGAATTCCCCGGTCTTGATGGGTTTGTCCGCGGGGGTGACGAAGACGAATTCGTTCGGATCCTCTCCTGGACCGGCAACGGTGCCGACGACCGATTGCTGTCCGGACATCAGACCACCCCCCGCCGCTCGTGCGCCTGCCACTCGATGTTTTGCTCGACCACGTCCAGCACCCGCTGGTTCGCGTCATCTTCGGGGAGCATCCGCCGAAGCCGACCAATCAGGGCGACGATGACTTCCGCACCGAGGTCACCCGCGATATCGACGAGTCGGTCGAGATAGGCCAGTTGGATCTGCTCGTCGACGGTGTGGAAGGAGACCGTCACTTCATCCGGACAGTGGTACACGGTGTCGTCGACCTCTAACGTCCACCGCGGCATCCGGTGCGTCGGATCCGTGATCGTCCGGTCGTCGGTGATGACCGCTGTCCCGAGTAATGCCACGCCTGCGAGGGTCGTTCGCTCTTCGATGTATCCGGGCGTGAACTGCGCTTGGTTGTCCTGGGCTAGCCGCGGGCCAGTGCGGCCCTGGTCAGGGTCGACGAGCCTCGTGTCGTAGATCACACCCATGATCGCGTGCTCCGTCCCGTCGATGACCTTCTTGATGAAGACGGGTTGCCCGAACTCCCGCTCGTGGAGTTCGGGCGGACGGTCACAATCTCGCTCTTTGAAGATCTCGACGACGTAGTCGAGATGGCTGTTCGAGGAAACGATGCTCCCGATCCGGACACACGAATCGAGATCCGGGTTGTCTGAGTCTGTCGCTGGTTCTGTCATAGGGTCACCTCTGCGGTGCTGCGGGGTCGTTCAGCAAGCGGTGCGTCAGTCGTTCCTGTGTAGGGGTCGTTCGTCATCGGCGGCGAAGCTCCTTGCTGAGTGCTTTGGCGTTCCATTCAAGCGGGACGTCGTTCGATTCGGCCCAGCGCTGTACGACACGGTGGAACTGCCGCCGGTCCTGGTGATCCAGCACCGCATCGCTATCGACCTGCTGGAGAATCTCCGGATAGCCACGCCCGATACCGGCCTCCGCGCGGACGATCTCGACGGTGTACTCGTACATCGACTCGTACCCGTCTGGCCCGTCACGACGGCACAGCCACCCGGGGAACTCGATGCGGTCCAACCCAGCACCTGGCGGCACGTTCAGATACGAGAACAGGATGTCATCGCGGAACTCGTACGAATCACCCTCGTACGCGGCCCGCAACGCATCGATGCTCCCGTCACGCTTCGAGATGAACGGGAGCGTCGTGTCTCCCCAGGGACTCATCAACTCCGTTAGCACGTGCGCGTCCGGAATGACGCGGTCAGCTTCGAACTCCTCGCGCCAGAGAAGCCGCGTCATCTTCACCAGTTCCGTAGCGCTCGATCCCGCGACGTACCCGACCAACGGGATTTCGTGGTGTTCACTCGCGGCTATCACTCGACTCAACGTCGAGATGTACCGTTCTCGTGTTTCGGGCTTCAACGGGTTCGCAAACGACGCGATCAATGGTCCATCGTAGAACACGACCGGCGTGTGCTCGACCTCTCCAGCCTCACAAGCAGCGGCCAGTTCCGATAGCTGGTTGATCAGAAGCTGTCCCTCGTGTTCGAAGCGGTGGTGCCCGACGAGCTGTGAATCGACGAACCGGTAGTCCCCGTCCTCTGATTCCTGTGTCACCTCGTCAGGTGTTAGTAGCCGTCCTTCGACGCCTCGGTCAAGCCGGCCGGCCGAGTGGTGGTGATTCACCGCCCACGCCGACTGCACGTAGGCGACCGGGACGTTGAACTGCGTGGTCGGCGGGAGTTGTGACCCGTCGACGGCCATCACGGGAACGTCCTGAACGATACCGCGCGCCCACTCGTTAACTTCCTCGTGATTCTCCCACCCATCACTCTCTTCGTGGGGGACGATGACGCTTGTCGCGTCGTCAAATGCGTCCGCCGGGTACGCACCTGGATACGACACGTCCAGTAGGGCTCCCCGTATCTCCTCGCTGACCAGACTGTGGATCACGGGCAGGTTGTCCGGTATGCCGGTGATGACCCGGTCGAAACGGCGAAGAACGGGGTGCTGCGGGTGGGGACGCATTCTCGGTTCGGGTTCGGTGAGTTCCGTGTTCGCCCGGCCAGTGAGGATCGTGTCTCGGAGCGCGGAGCTGCTGAAATCGGGGGTGAAGCGTAGTGGTGTTAGAGCAGGTGGCGTTCGATATTGAGACGACCGGGTTTGACGTCGAGGACGAAGTGACGGTGGTCGGGTTCGGACTTTCGATGGGGGTCCGGGTGTTCGTGCAGACGGACGGTCGGCCGGCCGGTGGTGTGACGGGTGAGGTGGAGGCGGCGACGGATGCGGTGGTGAACGTGTCGACGCATACGTCTGAGCAGGAGTTGTTGATTGCTGTGTCTGGCTTCGTTGCGGATCGCCTGTGTGAGTCCGAGGTGTTGCTCGTGGCGTATAACGGGGAGCGGTGGCGCGGCGGATTCGACCTGCCGTTCCTCCGGACGCGGTACGCGCAGCTCGGATTGGCGTGGCCGTTCACCGATGTGCCGTATGCGGACGTGATGCCGGTCGTGACCGACCGGTTCAACACGACCGTCGACGGCGAGGAGCATCGAGACTTGGCCGGTGTGTACGCGGTGCTGTGTGGCGGCGAGTATGGTTCTGTGGATCCGTTCGATGGGAGTGAGGCGGCCGTAGCGGCGTTCGAGAACGGGTTGTTCGCAGAGCTCGTGCTGCACAACGTGGCGGACTCGCTGCGGACGCGGTCGCTCAGCCGGGTCGCTGAACGGTACTGTAGCAAGTCGGAGTTCCGGGTGAAGTCGTTGACGCCGACGAGGGCTGGTGAATGAGCGGGCCGAAGCGCAGCGGTCTGCTTCCGGGGTGGGTTGCGGATGCGTGATTTTGAGATCTGGGGGTGTCCGGACAGGTTGCGGTCGGCGGGCAGTGAGTCGCCGGAGCATCTGTGGGGGAAGGTCGCGTTGGACCGGCGGAAACGCGAGAAGCGAGAGCCGTGGTTTCCGGGTGAGTACCGGTTCGAGCGGACGGCTGCGGATCGCGTGCCGGATTGCATGATTCACGGTCAGGGGGTGAATCGCTGGATCGAGTTCGTCGCCGGGTCGGAGCAGCCGTACCGGGAGAAGACGCGGGAAGCACTCCGGTTAGGGTTCGTGATTCACTGGGTGTTCCACAGGAACCACGATGACCAGCGACGGGCGGCGCGGCAGACGCTTGAACCCGAGTTAGCGGACCCGTTCGAGTTCGGCGTGTACGATCCGTGGGAGGACGTGTTGGAGTTGGGGACGCCGGTGACGTACAAGAATTACGAGTTCCCGGTCGAAAGCATGGCTGAGTTCCGCCCGAAACTGATTCTGGGGTATCGAGCTGGTGCGGCTCGAATCGGGCGGCTTGGCGGCGGGTTGGATCTCGGGATGTTCGAGATCTCCGGGTGTCAACGCCGCGTGATTGCGAATGGACCCGGGACGTATTTCCGCGTGGTTGCGCCGAATCAGCGGGTTGAGGAGGCACCGTGGGGGTGGCCGACCCGTGACGGATTGAAACGGCTCGTGGAGGCTGGGCGAGTTCGACGACTCGGGCCGGTCGGAAGCAGTACCTGATGGGATTCGGGCGCTACTGTTCTTTGCCGCGAATCCGCAGGTTGTCTCGTTCCACCGATTCGTTTTCGGTGGTGGTCTCGTGTAGCAGGTCTGTGGTGATCATCGGGATGTATCTCGCGCACCATTACTATCAGTAGTTGAGTATTTCGACAGGGCGGTTCACGGCTGGTTTACTGAGAATGATTTGGGGTAGGAATAAGATTGTGAGATGATTTCGGACTCGTCCCTCAGGCCGGTTCTCGTCTACTGTGAGGGGTCTGAACCGGTGATGTTTCGGAAATCTGCATCAATCTCTTGGCGTCCGAGATGCGTGATTTTGTAGAACGTCTGTCGTCCATCACCGTCGTCGGGCGCACCTGTCCGAGCGACCAGACCAACATTGACGAGTTCTCCAAGGTGGTGACTGAGGTCAAAGCTGTCATCGTCGATAGCAGCAGCGAGCTCTTTGCGAGCCACTTCCTCTCGTTCCCAGAGTAGGAATAGGATCGCGTATCGTCGCTCATCACCGAGTGCTGCCTTGCGGGCAGTGTGGTCCGCCAGCGTGCCCAGACTGTCGTCAAACAGTCGCTGGTCAACATACTGTTTGAGATCCTCCTCATCCGGATCTGGCGTCGTGTGGGCGGTTTCAGCGGCCATCGTTACGTAGACGTACGGGAGGCTTCTATATGAGACTGGCGGTTACAGAGAATATTTTATTTGTTTTTGGATGTCATTTCAGGCGTGGGTTCCACACTCGATGGACACCTCTTTGATGTCTCAAAGCAGTGCAGAACGATAATGTTTGACGGCGAAACGAATTTCCAGTACAACGAACGCCCCATCTCCGATATTCTTGCAGAACAAGCCCCTTCACCGCCGAAATTCAGTACTCACAACGACTTCACCGTCTACGTCATGGGCCCATACACTGCGTTTAATGCCGAAGTTGCGTATGGTGACGCCGACTCACTTCGAACTCCATTTCAGAACGACCCGCTCTTCGATCCAGACAGGCACATCACCAAGGATGGCAAAGGCGACATGGAACAGGCTCTTCGAGACTTCTGTACGGACCTCCGCGAGAACCTCAATTGCCGCGCATTCATTGCCACCGATATTGACATCCCAACCCACGAACAGGCCGAGGAACTGAACAAAACTCGGAGCGATGACGAACCTGTTGTAGAGGGGATGGACCCGCTCGCGCAATCAGTCGCATTCGCTGCCCACAGTGACGCCGTCATATTCCTGTTCACACAAGGGGGCCTCACAACTGGAGTGGGTGCTGAAACCGGCGGTATCCTCGGCGAATTTCACCTGCGTCGAGGGAATCCAGCCCTCACGCACAAGCCCGGTCAACGAATCGGCCTCTATCTGGATGAGGATTTCAGCAGTGCCACTATCGACGAACTACCGAAAGGCTACGACATTCAATACGACTCATTCTCTACAAAAAGCGACCTTCACGAGAAAGCCCGCAACTGGTTCGATAGCCTTGACCGGGAAACCCGCGATACAGGCCTCCCAGTATTCATTCCTGGTGAAACCTACTCGTCTGATACTGACAGCTAACAACAAGGTAGTTGAGAAGGGAGGGTGTACACCCCTTGTTTGGAGTGAGCTCTCTCTGAGACCCGAAAGGCCATGATTGGAACAGTTGATTCTGTTGAAATACTACCGGATCGGTATTTTTCCGCTGAAACAGCTGTTAAGCAGGTGTGCGGATTGATTGCTCGTCTCTCTATCAGAGTTGGAGGGGTGTTCGGCACACCGCGCTGAATGTACTATTCCCTTTCCGTGCGGAAGCCGATGAAGTTGGTCGGGACCAATTGAACATCGCTCATTCATATGTCACCGGTATCGCCAACACAGTGTAGCAACTGCCTCGACAGACGCCCGCAGAGTCAGTGTCCGCTGCTTCTCTGAATTTAACGGGAAGTGAGACCAAGGGGAGCTATTGGGCATCGTGGTCTGTTGTCGCACAGCACCCCTCCACAAGACTAATGCTTCATAGGAATATATTGAATAGTGATTATGCCCAAAGGGTATTTTGAGTCGGCGGGGGCGAGTATCGAGCACGGGGATGCGAGCGTGCTCTTTCCCGTTGAGGAGCTCGATGCGACGGTGCTCCAGCGTCGAGATGCGGAACTCGCGCTTGCCGACGCTGATGGGGAGAACGTCATCGTCATCGCCCCGACGAGCTTGGCGAGTAGTTACTACCTCACCCAGCACCCCCTTACCGCGATCCCCGTCGACGAGCTTTCACCCGGAGTTCGGTCTAAGCTCGCTGATGCGCTTGACACCCCGATTGAGACGTTTGCCCTCATCCAGATCGGTAAGTGGGTCACCGACAGTCTCGACCACTCACTCGCCGAATACACGGACGTGTGACCGGTAGTATGGACGACGAATCGGCGACGAACACCGCGACACGGCCAACCGCTTACAATGACTGACTCGCTTATCGACGACTACCCGGAGGCTGCCCCGTATATCCAGCAAGCGGTTGAGGAGCATGGTGAAGAGTGGGTGCTGGAGCACTACTACGAGCAACTCTATCCGCTGGGGCGAGTGATGGCGATGCCTGACAAGGACGAACTCCCGTTCTACGACCCAGATAAGCACGACACGATGACAGAGGAGGAAAAGGTGGAGATGTACCAAGCCTGGGCTGAATACCGCGAGAATCTTCGTACCGGAACGAAACCCGACGAGTGACTGCCGCCCTATATTTTTCTCAGCGGTAGTCGTTGAGTGACGTATGGATTCGGATCGAGCCCGTGGGGTTCTACTTGGGTTAGCGTGCGGGGATGCGCTTGGCCGACCGGTTGAGTTCAAGTCTGCATCGGAGATCAGTGCTGAACATGGACGGCTCGACGAGATGATTGGGCACGGCACGTGGAACCAGCCCGCCGGGACACTCACAGACGACACCGACCAGGCGCTGTGCATCGCGTGCAGCCTCGTTGAGCACCAGGCGTTCGATCCGGCTGATGTCGCTGAGCGGTTCGTCGCCTGGTATGATAGCGGCCCGTTCGATATTGGAGGGATGACACGGCAAGCGCTGATCCGTCTCAAACGCGGCGACGCGTGGGATGAGGCGGGCCAGCAGGTCTGGGAGAACAGTCCGGAAGGCCAGAACGCGGGGAACGGGAGCGTAATGCGGTGTGCGCCGCTCGCTATCCCGTATGCGACGGACTGGGAGCGACTCGTCGAGGTGAGTCAGGAGTCCTCGCAGATCACGCACGCTGACCCGCGGTGCACGGACGGATGTGCGGTTCTGAACCTTACCATAGCCGGCCTGCTTGACGACGCGGCGACGCCGTTGGGGGATGCTCTCGACTACGTCGGTTCGGACGCACCAGATGAGCTCGTGGCGACGCTCGAACCACTCGCTCGCGGTGAGTCGCCCGGGACGTTAGAGACGTCAGGGTACGTCGTGCATTCACTGCAGACAGCACTCCACGATGGACTGGTCGCGGAGAGCGCCGAGGAGGCGATTATGACCGCTGTCAACCGTGGCGGTGACACCGATACGATTGGCGCGATTGCAGGCGCGGTCGCTGGCGCACGATTCGGAGCATCGGCGCTCCCCGACCGATGGCTTGCGGCTATCGATGAGGTCGAGGAACTCGAATCACTGGCAGAGCAACTCACGTTGGAGTGATACAGACGACAGGAGGGGCGCTTCTGTTTTGTGTTGGTGTCGGAGACCGATTTAGATTCTATGTACGCTGAGCGGCTATGGGGTCAACAAACGAGGAAGAGAGTCAACGGAAGAGCCTGTCGACGTGTGAGTCGCAGGCACTGTCACGGCTCGCAACCGAGAACCAGCAGATCATCACGAGTAGTGACATTGCGGACGCCCTTGACATCCCGCGAAAGTCAGCCAAGGACATGGCGTATGCGCTCAAAGAGAAGGGGTGGCTTGAGCGGATCGCCCACGGGAAATATCTCATCCTGTCGCTCGCTGCGGGTGAGAACGCCGTGTATACCGAGTACGACTTCGTGATCGCGTCTGCGCTGGTTGAGCCGATGTACGTTGGGTACTGAGTGCGCTGAATCACCACGGGCTGACGGAGCAGCTGTCCCGAACGGTGTACATCGTGACGACAGCGCGCGCCCAAGAGCACGAAATCCACGGAGTCACGTATCGCCCGGTGACAGTCACGGAGCAGAAGTTCTTCGGCTATCAACCGACTGCGGTCGGGTTGAACCAGGTGGATATATCGAGTATTGAGAAGACGCTGGTCGATTGTGCCGACCATCCGGAGTTCTGCGGAGGGATCAACGAACTTGCGAAGGCAATGGAGAACGCTGTCGACACGCGATATTCGTGGGAACAGGTCGTCGAGTACCTGCGGCGAGTTGGGAACGGTGCCGCAACGAAACGGCTCGTGTATCTCGCCGACCAGTTGGACATCGACCTACCGGAGTATCGGAACCTCGTCGAAAACTTCACGACTGGGTACCCACTGCTCGATCCGACACGAGAAGCCACGGGGACCAGGGACAGTAAGTATCAACTTCGTCTGAACGTCGCCCCCGAATCGTTCCTCCCGGATGCCT
>Ga0207720_100913_pt1 | contig 14010 bp, 17 predicted proteins | sample A23P2SouthBayCA_2_FD_187751 | JGI IMG/M metagenome (GOLD analysis project Ga0207720, IMG submission 187751) | Aerobic enrichment media microbial communities from Eden Landing Ponds, California, USA - A23 E3 (2) (SPAdes) | ecosystem: Environmental > Aquatic > Marine > Unclassified | place...
GAGTTGGACGTGACCGCCGACCACTTCCGCGAACTCGGCTACGAGACCGACATCGACGGCGAGCAGCTCGTCCACGACGACCAGCTCGTCGAGCTGAAGGTGCAGGACATCGTCCTCTCGGACGGCGCCGCCGAGCACATGATGAAGACGGCGGACTTCGTCGACGAACTGCTCACCGACTTCTACGATCTGGAGCCGTTCTACGAGGTGAACGAGCGCGACGACCTCGTCGGTGAACTCGTGTTCGGGATGGCGCCGCACACGAGCGCGGCCGTGGTCGGGCGGGTCGTCGGGTTCACGAGCGCGGCGGTCGGCTACGCGCATCCGTACTTTCACGCCGCCAAGCGGCGGAACTGCTTCCACCCGGAGACGAAGCTCTGGTACCGCGACGAGGCGGAAGAGTGGCACCACGGCCGGATCGACGAGTTCGTCGAGGACCGGCTTGCGGAGCCGAGGACGGACGACTTCGGGACGCTCGTCTCGGAACTCGACGGCGACGTGTTCGTCCCGTCATTGACGGAGAACGGCGAGGAAGTGCTGAAACCGGTCGAAGCGGTGTCGAAACACGTCGCGCCCGACCACATGGTTCGAGTAGAGACACGGAACGGGCGTGAGATCACGGTGACGCCCGACCACGAACTGTGCCGCTGGAACGACGGTATCGAGAAAGTGGAGGCGACCGAACTGAGGGTCGGCGACGAACTGTCGATACCGTCGAGGGTGCCGGACGGGGGGAGCGATCCGATGGATGCCACTGACAACCGTCCGAGTCACGCCGACGGTGGACGGACAGTCGATCCCGTCGAGTCGGTTGAGTACGTCGGGAGCGACACCGATCATACGTACTGTCTCACCGTCGAGGAGACGCACACGCTCGTCGCGAACGGAATCCACGTCGCCCAGTGTGACGGAGACGAGGACTGCGTCATGCTCCTCATGGACGGCCTGCTCAACTTCAGCAAGTCGTTCCTCCCGGACCAGCGCGGCGGACAGATGGACGCGCCGCTGGTCATGTCCTCGCGGATCGACCCCTCGGAGATCGACGACGAGGCGCACAACATGGACATCGTCCGGCAGTATCCCCGCGAGTTCTACGAGGCGACCCTCGACATGACCGACCCGGACGAGGTCGAGGACCTCATCCAGATCGGCGAGGACACCCTCGGCACCGACGACGAGTACCGCGGCTTCGACCACACCCACGACACGACCGACATCGCGCTCGGCCCCGACCTCTCGGCGTACAAGACGCTCGGGTCGATGATGGACAAGATGGACGCCCAGCTCGAACTCGCACGCAAGCTCCGCGCGGTCGACGAGACCGACGTGGCCGAGCGCGTCATCGAGTACCACTTCCTTCCCGACCTTATCGGGAACCTCCGGGCGTTCTCCAGACAGGAGACGAGGTGTCTGGACTGCGGCGAGAAGTACCGCCGGATGCCCCTCACCGGCGACTGCCGGGAGTGCGGCGGCGACATGACGCTCACCGTCCACCGCGGGTCCGTGAACAAGTACATGGACGTGGCACTGCGGGTCGCCGAGGAGTTCGGCTGCCGCGAGTACACCATCCAGCGGCTGGAGATCCTCGAGCGCTCGCTGGAGTCGGTGTTCGAGAACGACAAGAACAGGCCCTCGACCATTGCTGATTTTATGTAAATTTGGTTAGATTTGTCTGCAGAGAGATGCTTAGTATACAGTCTGTTGACGTGTGAGTTGATATATCCTCTCAGGTAAAATAACGAGTATGAATAGTTATTTAACTTAACCGAAGATCGAAGAGATACTATCTATCATTTCCGACGCAGATTTGCTAATCGACGAGATTGTTCTATCGACAGTACTCATCACTCCCTCTGAGGCGTTTTCCGTGCTGGTTGGGTCATCCGAAGAAGAGTCTTCTTTTGCTTTGTCCTGAGAGTTTACCGTTTCAGACGAGGATTCGCTTGAGGATTCATCTGAGGATCCAGTTGAGGATTCGCCTGAGGAGCCTTCGTTTTTAGTCTCATCTGAAACTAATTGGGTTTGGATGTTCTCCTCAAGTTGGGAGGTTTTTGTATCGATGATTTCCCGTGCTTCACCTGAAGCAGCAGTTTCGATATCACCGACCCGATTCATATCGTAGACAACGAGGACTTGACCAGCGGGGAGGTCACTGTCAATACGAGAGGTTGAGACCACTTCTCCTGTGATCTGATATCGACCCTCGAGTGTGGAACTCGGTTTGTCGAGCTCTTGCGAGGAAGCACCAACGACGAACAATACGTCATCCCTCGATTCAGGAACCGATGTCCATGCTCCCCCTGCATCTATCACTACGTCTTGAAGGAGGTCAACGCAAATTGGTCCGCTCGGGCTCTGTACCTGAGCAACGGTCTCTTTGCAGGGGGTACTATGCTCAATAGATTCTTGAACGCTAATTCGTTGACCCACTAAGTTCGCCTCGACAGACATAAGATCTCCATCATTCGCTTCCTCGGAGACCTTACTCACACTATCGTAATCCGTAGTCTCGAAGGACGAACCGACAACATAGACTAGTGGCTTATCCTTGGTAGTCTGCAGCACATCAGAGGAGCCATACGTGGAGACGAACTCTTTCGCTGCGGATCCTGGCGTGAGAACAATCCCGTTGACCGTGTGGGGAGAGTCACTCCAGTATTGCGTGCGAAGACTGAACGTGAATACCCGGGGTTGATCTGTCTGTAACGAGGATTTTACTCGGTTGTTGACTTGGACATCCTCGTTATTTGTTGATGAGTCGATGAGCAGAGACCTTGCCCTACTGCCGGGTTCGCTAATGAGGTCAGAGGTGGTAATAGGTTCTTCAACAAGAACGCCAGCAGAGCTCACGACTGATGGATCTTCTCCTTGATCTGTATCACTCAGCACCGAGAATCGCCGATGATGAGCTTCGACTTGAACGAGTTCGTGACTGTAGGACTCTGGGCTGGAGGAGATCTGTTGAACGCTGACCGATTCCCCTTCTGTCTCAAATGAGACAGAACGAGCGAAGACCGTTTTGAACTCCATACCATCAGCCGACACACTTCCGGGTAAATCGACTCCAGAAACCTCTGCTATACCTGTTGTTGGTTTCTGTTCGGAGAAGACAAGGTACAATTCGTCCTCTTTAGCAACCACAAATGCGTATGGAGTGGCCTTCGGTGTTTTCTGTCGGTAGGATTCAACCTCATCCTCAAGAGACGCTGGGACCCCAAATCCAGGTCCAGTCACCTCAATTGTATTGAGCTGTCTTCCGGACGTACCCGAAGGAGTGTCATCCGACTCGGGTGTCGAGACATCCGACGCTTCGACAACGTCAATAGATCGAGTAGTTTCGCCACTGAACGATTTGCCAGAAATAGTGACTGCGGCTTCAACAGTCACCTCGTGTGACCCTGATGAGTCGAAAGTAGTACTGAATGAAGCCGTAGCCGTTTCTCCATCTTGGATAGTGAGTGTTTCCGAGTCGATTTGTTCGCCATCAACGTAGAGTGTAGTTGTGAGTTCAGCCTCGTGAGAACCAATAACATCTGGGACAGAAACCGAGGCTGAAATTTGTGCGCTCTCGCCTTCAGTCACTTCATCGGGAGTATCAACTTCGACCGAAAGATCGGATTGTGCTGTTGAAACCCCTGAAACACCTGCTATCACTAAGACTAGTATTATAGCACATGTCGATACCTTCCGTCCGATCGAACTTGACTGAGTCGCCACGATTAGATGGATACCGATATTTCTGAGTGATAATCATTTTTGTCTAAATATCTTCAGCAATAACCACAGACAGATTGGTCTTTTACAGGGCATTTCAGATACCTGATTTAATATTTCTATAATAAATTATCTATGTGTTTCTACCCACATTCGTCCCATAGTTGACAGTTCGGTCGCTAACCGATTCCCAGACTCTTCTCGGGTGACATACCCCTTTTCCTCCAATTTGGTTACGTTGTACTGGACCCGACTCCGGAACGACGAATCAAATTTTTCACCAATACCATCAGCCAACTGCTTGGCTAACGCTGATGTCGATGGAATTTGGCCCTTCCCATAGAGGAATCGCAAGATCTCCTGTTCAAACTCATCGACATCACCCGACGGAGAAACCGGAAACTCGACGTACATCTGACCGCCGAGGTCACGAGCACCCTCTGTAACCCCGCTCCCCTCAATTCGATCCAACAGACTCGTCACCCGTGCGTACTCTCCCTGAATATTCAGGTCCTCATATTGTCTCGCCTTGTCAAGTGTCTCAGCTACAGACTCAAGACGATCGATCATATCGAGCACCAAATAATCGTCAGGCGCAACGTAGTACGTCTGTAGTCGTTCACGGATCTTCTCATCGTCACCCTGGAACTCAGTGATAATCGAATCCGCTGCAGTCGCAAAGGCAAAAGCGGTCGTTCGTGGCATCGAAGAAATATTCACTGCAACCTCGTTCCCAACCTCAAGTTCATCGAGGATGTACTCGTGTGCAAGTGGATAGAGCGTCTCATAATCGTATAGGTCCGATATCTCAAGCGGGCGGCGTTCGACCTCAATATCGATTAACCCGAACGACTGTTCGAGTCGGTCCGTCATCTTGTTCGCGAGTTCAGCCGCCCGAGTTTCCTCATCTGAGTCAAGACCGTGTGTGATCAATACTGCACGGTCGGCATCCATCTCTCCCTTGGAAACTGGATGGATGAGTCGCTCGAAATCGAACCCAACAGGGATGAAATGAACTTGTTCACTCATACTTCCCACTCCTGCAGACTTAGTGTAAATTCCTTCGTTGTTTCCAGATGGCGATAGACATTCTGTCTAGGCGAACCAAAAACGTTCTTATTAATTCAGACGTTACGCCGTTTCGTTGAAATTCTGTCGGCAGACTTATGGGGGAGGGCACCATCTGAATTAGTGGGTGCCACAGGATACCAACCGCACCCGAGGCCACAACTCAATGCAGGACGACCCGTTCCCGCGCGGCTTCGGCGCAAAGTTCAACCCGAGCGACGCTGGTGACCGACATCTGTTCGGTCACAACTCGGGGCCTGTCCCGTTTGTAGTGGTCAAATTCCACCGTTCAAAACGATTCGTAAAGGTTCCCCGTTGGGGACTGCTTTCCCCAGAACAGAACCTCTACCTCGTTACCTATGAGAAAGACGATCACATCGTCGGACGAACCCCGTCGGACGAAGTTGACCGAGTGGAGGAACTTGAGGACGTTCTCCAAGGTGCGTTCCTCGGGGACCGATTCACCTACGAGGGGATGAATCGTCGAGATCTCGCCACGGAGATCGATGAGAGCGTCCAACGGCAGCTCGCTGCTAATCGGCTTCTTGAAGAACGTGGCATCGATGTTCCCCAATACCCGTGCATTATGGGATGGAAACCATGGCACTATGAGCGGTGCCGGATCCTCTTGGACGAGATCAGCACTTCCGTTGGGTTCGACGCCACCCAGTACAATTCCAAGTACAAGTTGACGAAGGACGTCCGATGCCTCGACGATGTTCTCAGTCCAGAGCGGATCTTTGTCAACGGTCGCGTCTCCCCGGATTGGCTCCGGATGCTCCCGAAGACTGTTGTCGCCTGCTCGGGCGCGTACAACATTCGCGAGGAGTGTAAGGACGCAAACGGGACCCCCAGTCGGGAGAACCTTCCAAACGTTGCACAGAAGCGCGTCAACGCGCTGAACAGCTGGCAGTCAGACATCAACGAATTCCTATGACACGTAAATCAGGCGGCGGACCCCCAGATCGTACCGACGAAAGCCCGTGGCAGCCCCCGGGCGCAGAGCAACCACTCCAGCGAACGGTGGACCTCATAACCGAGTCGAACGAGGAGGAACCAGACTTCATCTACGGCGACATCGTCCACGACGACGAGGCAGACGACCCGATCACGCTCGTCGTAGTGAACGTCCCAGGAATCGACGCGTCCGACTGGGAGTTCGAAGACGGCGACACGCTCGCTGACCGCAACAAGAAATGCCCGGAAGACGATGACGTGATCATCGTGGTCCCACTAGGTACCTTGGAGGATTATCTCCCAGAGTGGGATGAGCGTGAAGTCCCGATCAAACTCGAACAACTCATCGAGGACGACGTTCCGTTTGCACCATTCCCGTCCATCCGACTTCTACGGATTCAGGACTCCCATCTCCGAGACTAACGCCGGATTTTATCCATATTTGGGCGATCATCGAAATCCTGGTCGATCCACTCGTCCCAGAATCTATCACGATCCGCATAATCCACTTTGGTGTAGTCGGCCCGGCCCTCGCTCCCGCGACCGTGGGCATACTGGTGGCACTCGGCACAGAGCGTTGCCAGATTATCGAGTTCATTGGGACCACCCTGAGAACGGGGGATGATATGGTGGACGTGAAGGTCATCGTCCGACCCACACGAAACACATCGATGGTCGTCGCGATCGAGCGCATTCCCTCGGAGGCGACGGGAGACTTCACGGTCACCAACACCCTCTCCCGGGACGTACTGGAACTGCTTTGCGTAACTCATGGAACAGTCCGCAGCACGGACGACTAACTCATCGTGGAGTCTGAGATACGGGAACGTAGATTTCAGCGCGATCACGTGCTCCTTCTTCGTCTCGTAGTCTGCTGGTGGAACCAGGTCAGTGTAGAGATCGATCAACGTCGTTTCGACGTCCCATGCTTCGCGTGCCAGCGCAATCCACTCGGGGTCGATTCGACAGAGTTCCCATCGTACTTGTTCGTCTTTGGCTTGGAGTTCGCGATATACCCGTTCGATATCGACTGGCCAATCTCGAGTCGACTCGAACTCCCCGTCTTCGAGGGCCAAGAACCGGAGCGGTCCTTCTCCTCGACCGATTGCGATTTTGTGGTTCTCTGACTTGATCTCCAACCACTCTCCACAAGAGATATCCAGTTCAGGAATTCGACTTCCAATCCACTCATGCATCGGTCCGGTTTGGCGGAGAAAGAGTGCTGACTGTTCCAGTGGGATCCACGCACGCCGCCGGAGGAAATAGAGGTAGTCCTCGCGATCCGGGACGTTCGTTCCGATCTCCTCAACGTCGATATTCTCCGTCCATCTAAACGCAGTTCGGTAGGGGATATCGTATGATTCAGCGACTTCTGCCGTTGAGTCGTCGTAGCCACGAGATTCTATCAGATCTTCTCTAGTAATGGACATACGGTCTATATCTAACGGTCTAATTAGCTTGTCTTATTAGTGATTGAATATTTCAATAGAGCCAGAGAGAACTGAGTCTGCGAGACGTTTGCATGGTCAAAAACATGGCTTTCGCACCAGTCTGGTCAAAATTCAATTTTTTAAAAGCTACAGGACGGTGGTCGAATCGCAACTACCTAACTCCGGCTGTTCGAGCGGATTAGTCGAATTCACCGACATAGAACGGCCACAAGCGGCGTGAATTCGACGTAACGTCTACCTACATAGGATCCGATTGAACGCGGTCACGTCGGCGATAGCGGGCCTACAAGCGACCCTGGGTTTACCACGGTTAGCAGCGTGGCTATCCCTATGCCATCGGTGATTTACGCTCGAGTATCGACGGAGGAACAGAACATAGAGAGGCAGCTGAATGGCGTCCAATCATACGCAGAGGACAAGCTGGACACGGAGATAGCTGACCTAGAGGTGTTTCGTGATAAGTCGACAGGAACGGATACCTCAAGATCTGGATATCGAGAGATGATGGAGACTGTTGAAGCTGGGGAAGTGGACCATGTTGTCGTTCACGAGATCTCCCGGCTTGCTCGGTCACTACAGGACCTCGAAAGGACCGTCTCCAGAATCACGGACAATGATACTGCAGTTCATTTTGTTCGAGATGGACTGTCCTTCGGTGATGGGAAAGAGCAGCCAATGAACCGGTTACAGATGCAAATGCTCGGAGCTTTCGCTGAATGGCAGGCAAGGGTGAAGCAGATGAACACGAAGGAGGGGATTGCCGCGAGACAGCAGGAAGATGATTACCATCATGGTAGACCTCCGCTTGGCTTTGAGAAGGACGATGGAAGGCTGATTGAGGGGGACCACTATGATCAGGTGTGTGCTGTGTTGGATATGGTTCAGAAGGGGAAGCTGTCTAAGCGGAGTGCTTCCCAAGAGCTAGAAACCTCCCGTAGCACAATTAGTAGAGCACTTGATCGAAGCAGTTTGTATGGGCTGTAATCTCTACTTAGCTAAGCTCCTTACGTTCTACTTTCAGAGTGCTGTTTACGGAGATTTATATCTGATCAGGTGTTTCGTGAGACTATGAGAGATACACTCTGCCAAGCAATTAGAAACCAAAATGTGGTTGAGTTCCAATATGATCGGCTACCTCGAAAGGTGGAACCACATAAAGTCGGGAGAACGACGGCGGGGAATATCGTTCTCAGTGGATATCAGATCGGCGGGCGTAGTCATTCCAACGAAGTCCCCTACTGGCGGTTATATAAAATTCGTAAGATTGGAGGTCTAAATGTCGCCTCAGAGAGTTTTGATGGAGCAAGACCGCGTTACTCGAGGACAGATGATCGAATGACCCAGATTTTCTGCCGTCTCTAATACGGATGGATGAGCAGTATTACGTCAAATCCCTAAAACGACTGTACGATGAGGCTGATAAAAGTCAACGCAGAGAAGATCATCAAGCGGTAAATGCTATCCTCAGAACGCATAATGAGCTACTTCCCGAGTTGCAGGAAGAATTTCCCATCAATGACGTTATACAATCAATTGAACAGGTGGACTTTCGAGAGACACATAGAGGAACCGCACACGAAAATATTCGAGAACTCCAGACGGTCAAGATGAACGCTCTCAGAATGGCTGATTCTTTGGGTGTTGAGGTCAATAACTTCGAAAAGCAGGCTTCAGCAGAGGGAATGACGGTTATTCACCTCAATCAGAATGTAGACCAGACAGTTGATGTAAGCGTTGATAGCGTAATGCAGATTGTGAATAACTTGCCGCGTGATGAGGCGCAGAAGGAGGAACTGCGATCTATTATTGAGGATTACCGAGATGAACTGAGAAATGAAGATCCTGACCCCAATAAGATGAATAATCTTGTCAACTTAGCTCGGGAATATAGTAAGGATGTAGCTGTAAAGCTTGCAATGGTCGGTCTGAAAAAAGGAATTGATCTATTCGCATAGCGTAGTGGGGATGGCAAACGGTCATTCGTCCGGGCACCTTACTACTTAAACAACGCAGCTTTCGGACACCCTGTACACTAGCGGTCGTTTTCGAACTGACGCACCCTGAGAAGCGGAGTCAGGCCGTATCCCACTATGCCAGTCCACCTCAAAATACTCATAGAAGGCTCTGTTGAAACCTAATACAAACAGGACTAGTCCAGCCGATCGTTAGATACAGCGGACCTAACTGACAAAACTGACGGCGGGGCGTAGGAGACGCTTCGGGAAATCGGGTATCAAAAGGGGGACGTGATACCGCTTGCGACATTCTCCTCTACAGAATCGGCAACAACAACAAGCACCAATTACACGGACGCGGCTACGTTCGGAACGTGGCCGTTCGCTCCCGAAATGTTCGTGCCGTCGGGGAAGTCTCTTTACTGGGGACACGTCGTTGACCACAGGCCCGGAACGGATGAAGTATACCGGCGAGGTGGGTAGACAAGACCAACGGCGACGCGGGAGTTACGCCTGAAATAGTCAGCGACGAAACGTCCGAGGGCGCGCAACACATCGCTTTCAGCGGTTGGGCCGAGTATAGTCCCGGATCAACTGGAACGGGCTATTCAACGATATTTGACCTACGCCCTCTTATCCAGAACCCGCTCAGAGATCACTGATCCGAACTTCATACCCCCACCCACCAAGACGTTAGCCGCGCCCGCTGCTGAAAGGGCGAGACCGTAGCCAGCCGCTCTCCCGCCTGAAAGGAAAACCAACTGAAAGTCAGTTATTATAGCAAAGAGTCCAGTGACCATTAGCAGTACCCCGAATAGAGCTGCAATCGCTCCGATGATCAGAACGTTATGACCGATTCCACGGGCGCCCTCTGCGACTTGGACTGCCCAGTAGATGTCCGTGTTCACCGGCTCCTGCCTCGAATCTTCCGGGAGATACCAAGCTAAATTCCCTCGCTCGGGATGACCGATTCGCTTCTTGTTCACCCTCCCATCTTCCTCGAGCTCCTTCAGCCGTTCACGAACTGTATCAGTCTCCCTCTCAACCCGCTCGGACTCGCTGATCTCTGTGGTCCCAACAAACCCGGCCTCACTCAGCCTGATCTCGTTGAGTATCTGCTCGTCAATCCTGCGATCCTCCTCATTGAGTTTGATCCGCTCCTGTAGCGACATCGTTATCTCCCGATGAGATTGCCGAGGACGATCGCCACGATCGCTGCGCCCATGACTAACCCCAGCAACATTAGAACGACTCCGAACAATCCCAGATTCATCTGGGTGACGGACTGGAGGGGCGTTGCGATCAGGAGGAGAAAGAATCCTCCCAATATGAGGGCGACGACACCCTCAACTGCCTCTCCTATTTCACTCATCGGTGGCACCTCGCGAGCCATCCGATGTGAGCGTACCGGATGGAGTCATTTTGCCTTGCATTGCAGTTGGCATATGCAGGGCAGGTGGTAAATAAACGCCATATCGTTCATATTCTGGGGTTTGAACACTCTCTACCGTTCGTATCCTCTATTCACGCCGAACTGATTTCGAGCTACATTGAGCGAGGTTCTGGCCGGGCAGAAATTGATTCGACCCAGGCCGAATCGGGTACTGCGGAAGGATTCTGAAATCTTCACCACTCGGGCCGCCAAATTCGCAGCACCTTCCTAACGAGGTTTTCCAGGCGTATAGCTCTGTAAAACTGCAGCCAACGGGGAGCCTGTGTTAGATATAGAGCGTGGCCATTTCACCTCGCTCATCACTACTGTCAAATCCATTGTGATTTTTCACGTAGCCGCAGCTAGAGAGAGCGTGAACAACTCGGTTCGTGCGTCTGAGTCATCAACTGAAGCTGTGAAGCGTCTCGTGGCGAACCACGAGAACTGTTCCGAGTCTAATCTTGGCAATCTAGGTGCAGTAGTAGATGTGGCCACCCTCGACAAACTTCGTAATCCCCCGATTGAGTTTCGCTACTGTGGTTATGAGATCACAGTCACCGCCGACGAAATAATCAAAATCGAACCATAAGCAGTAGGTAGATCACACTGCCGAATCGACCAATACAGCCAACAGCTGTACCGAAACACACCCCCTCGAAAATATATCAGTCAGATATTTCAAGTGAAAGAATGGATTCGACGTGAAAATTAACAATAGGTATACATTACTTGCTGAAAAGATTGGCTTATGAGCACGGAGGGTGATTTAACGGTGTACCGGAGCTCTGCGCCAGTCGTCGATGCTCATTACGACCAGGAACATGACGAGAGCATCAATCAGGTGCTGACCGATGCATTGGCGGACGCGAAAGGTGTCGACCCGGTCGATCTTCGACCGCTCTACGATTTTTTTGATCCGGAAGCGCTATCGAACCAGGTCGACACGCACGGGGAAGAATTCAAAGCAGACACGATAATCAGCTCTCGATTCGAGAAGTGGAACGTATTCGTCCATGATGACGGTCTAATCAGGGTCTGTGATGGAACCCAACCCACGGATCCAGCGCCCGTGTTCGAGAACTTCACAGCCTAATCGACTGGGACCTGTTGATTAGCGACACGCCTCCTCTCGTTTACCCCCAGTCTTTGCAACCGGTCTCGTGATGAATTCGCAGCACCTTCCTAACGAGGTTTTTCAGGCCTATAGCTCTGCAAAACTGCAGCCAACGGAGAGCCTGTGTTAGATATAGTTGGTGGATTCAGTAGATGACTACTGTCGATTCCGGCTATCTGTTACCGAGATCGTCGACGAGTCGGACGGATTCACCGCGGTCTCTGTCCGTACCTCATTCCAAACCAGAACGCCACTGTTGGAACGAGAACGAATGTGAACAGCGAGACAGCCCAACTGTAGATAAGTGCGGTCTGCCCATACGTACCGAACAACGGGAGCCACGCGTTGGAACCAGCAGCCAGCCTCTCGAGTATCAACGCGAGTCCTGCTCTCAAAAGGAATGCGACAGCGATGAGACCGATAACACCGAGCGGATACCGGAGACCTCCGTACTGATTGACACTCGACATATAATAGCCACCTGACCGAACAAGTATAAGTTTTCCAAAGAAATTTCGAACTACAATCTCTAGATAAAATACAGCGTGACCAACTCGCAGATCCTATCGACCGGCTGTTTCATCTCATATTATATCTGAACAATAGGATTTCAACAGAACCAACTGTTTCACTATCTTCGTGCCATAGATGGCGGGAAAGAGTACAGGTACACGCTGCTCAAAATCCTCTTGTGAGACCGATAATCGGTACTTGCCAATCGAGAACCCAGAAGCCCAACTGAGTCGGTGAACAATTCAATCTCGGGTCGATACTGAGTGAAGTATCGTACTTAAAGAACAAAAACTACGATGGATTCTTTGCACGTCTCAAAGCCAGATCGTACCTAACTCACCCCCACCACTACCCCCCACGTGGAATTTTCACCACCTATTTCCTAACCAGCCCAGTTACCTCATTACGGCTGAAATCCTACACGAGTAGGCGATTATTTTGCTATTGTTCTGTCTATCTTTGGCTTCTATTTGATATCGTTTTAGAGCGTCTTTAGAGCGTCTACCCTGCTTTTTTAGGACTTTGTTCCAATATGTGTTTATGTCGGATTTAGCCGACACTCCGGTCTACGACTGGCAAGAGACGGACCAGTATGACCTGCTAGCCTGGGTCAAAGCCTCTGAGAGACGGGTAGATATCCTAATCTCACTGGATGAGGGTCCAAAGAACTCTACTGATTTTGCGTGTCGATGGGACGTAACGACGGAAGCTGTGCAATATCACCTGAAACAATTGCGAGCAGGTGGCCCTGAGGGGGAATACTCCTCGTTAGTCCAAGTTGTGACGCCAGAACGGGAGCACTATCGATTGTGGGCATTAACAGAACAAGGGCAAGAACTTATAAAATACGTAAAATAACGACCAGATATGTTTTTCGGAGGGTCGTGTTCGTCTGACCCCCACCCTTCACGTGGTGTTAGTTGTTGTTGTACGCTTTCCAGTCGTCTTCGTCGAGTTCAATCCACTCCATCAGCCCCGAAGGATCGTCTTCGAACAGAACCTCGGATAGCAGCGGCGTGAGCTGCGCGTACACTTCATCGATATCTTCGACTCCCTCCCTAAGTCGACCCCCTCGTGAGGCGAGTCTGTAGGCTTGGCATTGTGCTTCTGTTCCGTCGCTCTGGAACTCGATGTAGGTCTTACTCCCCTCTTCCTCGGCGTCCGTCTTCTTCAAGTCGTGAATTGACATCCTTCGATCACGCCCGCAGGGTGCCTGCGAGCGAGGAGACCTCTCCTGGCGGGGGTGATAAGTCCAGTCTCAACCTCCAGAAACCAAAGGCGTGAGTAAAACTTCTTCCAATATCGACCGCCCCAATGTACCCAGTTGGAAGCGGCGACGAGAGATCCTCTAGTACGGTATTACAATCCAAAGAGCGAGTCATCGAACCGTCTAGTCGTATATCCCGATCTGATAGGAGCAGGCTGATCTTTCGGACAGAGATCCGTATTCTCTCAGAAGACGCGAATATCGATATTTTGTGGATCTCCATCACATATGTACCTTTCATAATTTATATGATAGTATAATGGAATAGACACTTTAGGGTGGGGGACTACTACCCCCTTACATGGCACCAAACGGTGAAGGCGATAGTAATGCGGGTGACCAGTCCAATGCGGAACCAGAGGTTGAACAAACCGGTACAGAGACACAGCAAGAGACGTTAGAGACCGAGACTACGGAAGCGGAGGTTGTTGATGAAGCCGACGTAGTGGAAGATTCAAATCCCCAACTCACGCCGGAGGTTGAGGCGTTAGCAACTTTCTCAGAACAGGAAGGACCGCTAAGCTTCCGTATCATCCCGG
>Ga0207720_100915_pt1 | contig 13991 bp, 19 predicted proteins | sample A23P2SouthBayCA_2_FD_187751 | JGI IMG/M metagenome (GOLD analysis project Ga0207720, IMG submission 187751) | Aerobic enrichment media microbial communities from Eden Landing Ponds, California, USA - A23 E3 (2) (SPAdes) | ecosystem: Environmental > Aquatic > Marine > Unclassified | place...
CTCGACGCCGAGGTCGTCGGCGTCGGCGAGGTAGCGGTCGGTGAACGCCCGGAGGGGGTCGACGATAGCGGCCTCGCCGCCGTCGTACAGCAGATACCCCAGACAGCCGCTAGAGGGACGCTGATACTGCAGCAGCGTTCCGGGGCCGTCGTACTCGGTGACCTCGTCGGCGCGGTAGACGAGCGCCGTCGTCACGGGTCGTCCTCCGGGATGTTCGACCGTCCGATCGCCGCGAGCGTGACCCCAACCATCACCGCGGTCACGGACAGCGACCGCCCCGGATAGGGTGTCCCGACGCCGACCGCGTACCCCACGGTCCCGACGGCCGTGAGCGCCAGACCGAGCGGGAGTGCCGCTCTCATGTCACCTCCAGATGACCGCGAGCGACAAAAGCGTATGCCGGTCGCTGTCGATCGTCCCCTGCCCGTCGCGACTCTCTGCCGGCGGGACAAGACACTTACGGGACCCTGCGGAGTAGACGAGTGTATGGTCCACTGCCCTGAATGCGAGACCGAACTCGCCGAGAAGGAAGACGTCGAGTTCGTCGACATGGACGCGAAGATGGCCGGCCTGTTCCGTTCCTCCAAACGCTTCTACGTGGTCGGGTGCGCCGACTGCGGCGCCGCGATCGGCAGCGGCGTCGCCGGCGGCGGCGGATAGTCGCGGTGCGATAGGAATCGAGCGCGACCCTCGGCGAGTCCGTCAGGCCGGCGGGTGACGGAGGCCGGCCAGCAGTGCGTCGACTCGCGAGCGCTCCTCGACCGCCTCGGGGTGGACGGCGACGACGGTGACGAAGTCGCCGTCGTGTTCCACCGTCGCGAGGTGGATCGTCGCGTTCGTCCGCACGCCGCCCATCGACCGGGTGGCGGCGTACTCCGAGACCGTCCGGGACTCGCCGAGGAACTCGACCGAGCGGTTCGTCCGGAACTCGACGTTCGCGAGGCCCGAGGAGGCGCCGACGAACCGCCGGACGAGCCGCTCGTCCGAGAGCGACCCGATGGGGTTGACCGAGGTCCCCGCGACCGTCGCGGCGGGCGACGTGAAGACGGTCACTCGCGCGAAGTCCCCCTCGATGCCCTCGGCCAGCGCGACGGTGCGGTTGTACCGCCGGAGTTCGCTGGAGACGACCACCTGTCGGGTCTGGCCCCCGACCGTGACGTTCTGCGTGCTGTTGGGCGAGGCGCTGTGTGCGAGCCGATAGTCGGTCTCCTCGAGCGTCGCGTCGTCGACCTCGGTCGCGTTCGCCGCGAATCCGAGCGGCTCGCTCCCCGTCAGGAAGCCGACACAGCCGGCGCTCGCCAGCAGGAGGACGAGCACGACTCCGATACCAGCTTGGCGTGACAGTCTCATGTCACCGACGTTATCGCCGCGGGGAATAAACCCGCCGGCCGGGTCTCGACGGGAGAGCCGCGACCGCCGCCGGGCGGACGAGGGCTACTCGAAGCGGTACGTCGGGCCGTCGTCGCCGTCTTCGACCGCGACGCCGATGTCGTCGAGGCGGTCGCGGAGGTCGTCCGCACGCTCGTAGTTGCCCGCCTCGCGCTCCCGCTCGCGCAGGTCGAGGACGAGCTCGGCCAGGTCCTCGGCGACCCGGACCTCCCCGCCGTCGGCCGTCCCGAACGAGAGCCCGAACACGTCGCCGCCGAGTTCCTCGAAGGCGTCGATGGCGCGCTTGAGGCCCGGGAAGTCGTAGCGGTCGCGCTCGTCGACGTGGGCGTTGACCGCCGACGCGAGTTCGAGCAGCGCCGCCATCGCCTCGCGGGTGTTCAGATCGTCGTTCATCGCCGTCTCGAAGTCCGCACGGGCCGACTCGACGGCCTCCCGGAGGATCGAGTCGGCGGCGTTCGAGTACGCGTCGACGCTGTCGGCGGCCTCGACGGCCCGCTCGTAGCCGCGTTCGAGCTGTTCCCAGCGCTCCTCGGCCTCGGCCAGGGTTCCCTCGGAGAAGGTCGGGTCGGCGGAGTAGACGGTGGAGAGGAAGAAGGTCCGGAGAGTGTCGACGCCGAACTCCTCGATGGCTCCCCGAGCGGTCGTGAAGTTCCGCAGGCTCGACGACATCTTCTCGTCTTCGACCTGGACCATCCCGGTGTGGAGCCAGTACTTCGAGAACTGTTGACCGGTGGCACACTCCGCCTGTGCGATCTCGTTTTCGTTGTGCGGGAAGACGAGATCGGACCCGGCGACGTGGACGTCGAAGGTCTCGCCGAGGTGCGTCGTCGACATCGCCGAGCACTCGATGTGCCAGCCGGGGCGGCCCTCGCCCCACGGCGAGTCCCAGGTCTGCGCTTGCTCGGCGGCCTCCTCGGGCGGCGCCGCCCCCTCGTGCTGGTGGCTGGCGATCTCCTCGGGATCGACGCCGCCGGCCTTCCACAGCGCGAAGTCCGCGGGGTGGCGCTTCTCGGCGCGTTCGTTCTCCTCGCCCTGGGCTTCGGCCTCGTCGACGTCTTGGTTCGAGAGCTTGCCGTAGTCGTCGTCGGCGGTCACGTCGAAGTAGACCGACCCGTTGGACTCGTAGGCGTAGCCCGTCTCGACCAGCGTCTCGACCATCGCGACGATCTCGTCGACGTGCTCGGAGACGCGGGGGTACACGTCGGCCCGCTTGAGGTTCAGCGCCCGCATGTCCTCGATGAACGACTGCGTGTAGTGGCGGGCGACGCTCTCCTCGTCGTCGCCGACCTCGCCGACGCGGGCGACGATCTTCTCGTTCACGTCGGTGAAGTTCTCGACGTGGCGCACGTCGTAGCCCAGGTAGTCGAGCCACCGGTGGACAACGTCGGTGTGGGTCCACGTGCGAGCGTGGCCGACGTGGGCGGGGTCCGAGGTCGTCAGCCCGCAGAGATAGAGGGTGACCTCGTCGTCGTCGACCGGCTCGAACGCCTCGCGCTCGCCCGTGAGCGTGTTCGTCACCTGCAGCGTCATTACCGGAAGCTACGCGGCCCGGCGTTTCAAGGTGGCGGATGGGCGGCGATCCGCGCCGCGACCCTACCCCGCGAGCGCGTCCTCGACCGCCCGCACGGCGTCCGGCCCGTCGTGGCGACCGACGACCACCACGAGCGACCCGCCGCCGACCGCCGCGGCCTCGACGGCCACCTCGGCTGTCTCCAGTCGCCCGAGCACTTGCCGGAGCGCCCCGGCGTCGGCGTCGCCACCCGCCGTAATCGCCGTCAGCGACCCGGCGTCGGGAACCAGCGCGAGGTCACCGACCACGAGCAGCGCGTCGGCGGGGTCGCCCTCGCCGACCCCGCTCTGCATGCTCACCGGCGGGTCGCTCCCGGGTCGCTCGTAGTCGGGGAGGTCCTCGGCGAACCGGCGGAGCGCGGCGACGACCGCATCGGTCTCGCCGTCGACGGCGAGAAAGCGGGCTGCGGCGGTGTAGTTGACCACGCTCGCCCGGAGCGCGTCGACCAGGAACGGGTGGCGCCGGGCGGCCTCGCGAGTGTCCGCGGCGAGTGTCATGCGCGTTTGGATGCGGACGACGATCAAAAAGTCACCGGGACGGCGGCCGGGTGCGCCGGTCAGTCGAAGTATAGGGCGATGTGGTCCTCGTGGTTCGAGTCGGCGTCGGTCGGCATCGCATCGAACCAGGCGAGGTCGAGCGTCGCGGGGTCGAACGCGGGGTGGTCCCAATCGTCGGCGACGGTCGGCTCCTCGCGAAACGAGTCGGCGTCGCTGGCCAGCGACGCGCCGAAGTGGAGTATCGGTGCGCGGAACGAGTCGTCGCTGTCCCCCTCGCGGTGGAACTCGATGTACTCGACGAGCTCGGCCGCTTCGACGGTTACCTCGACGCCGGTCAGTGCTTCGACGGCCGCCACGGCGGCGCTCGCCCAGTCCTGGCCCGGGTCCACCTCGCCGCCGGGCGGGGACCAGTCGTCCCCTCCCTGGAGGAGGACCGCGCCGTCGTCGCGAGTGACGCCGACCATCACGACCCCGTCGATCTGGTTGTAGCGGTCGCGGAGCGCGTCGAACTGCTCGTCCGGGAACGCTCGCGTCCGTTCGTCGACCGCGACGCCGTCGCGGGCCGCGACCGCCTCCGGGTCCGGGGCGGTGACACCAGTGTCGTCTTCGGACATCTGCTCGACATATCAGCCGAACTGCAATATTGTTTTCGAACTGTCATTACGTGGTCGAGGGTTGGCGACGCCCAACGACACCCATTTGAGGGTGTTGTCCGTACGCGCGGGTATGGAAGCGCTCGTCATCGTCGCACACGGCTCGCACCTCAACGCGGGGTCGAGCGCGCCGACGTTCGACCACGCAGACACCATCCGCGCCACCGGCGCCTTCGACGAGGTCCGTGAGGGGTTCTGGAAGGAAGAGCCCTCCTTCCGCGAGGTCCTGCGGACCGTCGAGAGCGACGAGGTGTACGTCGTCCCCCTGTTCGTCTCGGAGGGCTATTTCACCGAGGACGTCATCCCGCGGGAGTTGCGCCTGGAGGAGTGGGACCCGGAGGCCTGGGATTCGGACGGCACCAGCGCCACCCACGCGACCCTGCAACCGACCGACGTGGACAAGACGGTCCACTACTGCGGGCCCGTCGGCACCCACGAGGCGATGAGCGACGTGATCGTCCGTCGCGCCGAGTCGGTGACCGGTGACGACGAGGTGGGCGAAGGGTTCGGTCTCGCGGTCGTCGGCCACGGCACCGAGCGCAACGAGAACTCCGCGAAGGCCATCGAGTACCACGCCGACCGCATCGCGGAGATGGATCGGTTCGACGAGGTTGAGGCGCTGTTCATGGATGAGGACCCGGAGGTCGACGACGTGACCGACTACTTCGAGAGCGAGGACGTCGTCGTCGTGCCCCTCTTCGTCGCCGACGGCTACCACACCCAGGAGGACATCCCCGAGGACATGGGGCTCACGGAAGACTACCGCGAGGGCTGGGACACCCCCGCCGAGGTCGACGGCCACCGGATCTGGTACTCCGGGGCCGTGGGGACCGAACCGCTGATGGCCGACGTGGTGCTCGAACGGGCCGCCGACGCCGGCGCCGACGTGGCCGACGCCGTCGAGCGCGTGCGGGCGGAGACGGGGAGTGCGGAACCCGCGGACGACTGAACTGCGGGGGCGACCGGTCAGGAACCGTTGCCGTCCGCGTCGTCGTCGGCGAGCGCCGCCCGGATCTCGCGCAGGGAATTGATACCGTACAGTCCGAGCGCGATCCACGCGATCGAGAACACGACGCCGAGCACGGCGAACGCGAGGCCGAGGGTGGTTTCGTCGATTGCGACCATCGTACCCCTACCTACCGCGCCGAACCAGTTAAGGGGGTAGCCACGGCTTCACTGGGTGAAGCCGAGCCGCCGGCTTGACACTCCGAGCGGACGGTGATTTCGTGTGGATGAGGACACCGACCTCGACACCGTGGCGTCGCTGCTCGGCGACGACTGCGCGCGGACGATCCTCGAAGCCACGGCCGCCGAGGCGCTCTCGGCGGAGGAACTCGCCGAGCGCTGTTCGGTGTCCGGCCCGACGGTCTACCGCCGACTGGAGACACTGCGCGAACAGGAACTGGTCGCCGAGCAGACCCGCGCCGGCGAGGACGGACACCACTACAAGGTGTACACCGCGACGCTCGACCGCGCGGTCGTCGACCTCACGGAGGATGGGTTCGAGATACGGCTCAGTCGCCGCGGGCGGATGGCCGACCGGTTCACCGAGTTCGTGGAGGATTTGAGATGAGTGTTCCACTGCACTTCGCCGCGACCGCGGACGGGCTGATCCCCGGGATCACGACCGCCGTCATCGCGGTCCTGGGCTTCGCCGTCGGCTACGTCGCCTACCGCGGGTACCGCCGCAACGAGAGCCTCCCCATGCTGTTCGTCGCCGCGGGCTTCTTCCTCGCGTTCTGGACGCCCGGGGTCCTGTTCGGGGGGTTCGCCGCCCTCGACGCGGTCGCGACGTTCGCGCCGGGACTGCGGTCGACCGTCCGCACCGCGCTCGCGCTGGCCGCCGACCTGGCGACGATCGTCGGGCTCGTCTGTATCCTCTACGGCCTGTGGATGCCCCGGCGGTGAGCCCGGAACGCCGACGGACGACCCAGGCACGGTCTCAGGCTCTGCGACCGACGGTGGGTTTTTAAGCCGTCGACGGTCGACGGACGGGTGTGAGCGACGATCGCGACGAGGCGGAGGTACTCGCGCTCCTCGAAGACGAGTACGCCCGCGCGATCCTCGCAGCCACGAGTGCCAGACCAATGCCAGTAGACACGCTCAGCGAGCGGTGCGACGCGTCCGAGTCGACTATCTATCGGCGCGTCGACCGCCTGAAAGAACACGACCTCGTCGAGGAACAGACCGAGTTCGACCCCGGTGGCCACCACTACAACGTCTACGCCTCCCGACTCAGAGGCGTCAACGTCACCTTCGAAGACGGCGAGTGGTCGGTCGAACTGGACCGCCGCCCGGCGTCCGAGGAAGACGTCGCCGACCGCTTCACGAGGATGTGGCAGGACCTATGATCTGGGGGTACACCGCCGCACAGTTCGTCGCGGTGCTGGTCTCGCTCGGGTCGACCGTACTGGGTCTCGTCATCGGCTACCAGGCCTATCGCGGCTTTCGCCGCAACGATAGCCGCTCGATGCGGTACCTCTCGATCGGTCTCGTCCTGTTGACAGCCGTTTCGTTCTCGCTCGCCTTCTTCGGGACGCTCCTGCTGCGGATACAGATCCTCCCGACGTCGGTCGGCGACCCGCTCAGACTCGTGGTCAGGCTCCTCCAGTTCGCCGGCCTCGCGTTCATCACGTACTCGCTGTACAGCCGACCGTAGGCCACTGGCACTCGTGGTCGGACCGCTTACCGGACCCCGTCACTCGCAGGTCATCGAGACGGCGATATCGACGAGCGTCTCGCGCGACGCGGGGCCGATAACCCTGTACGTCGCTCCCTCGCAGCGCCAGGTGAGCAACCGCTCGTCGAGCACCTCGCTGATCCGCCCCTCGCGGCCAGCGACGTCGACGCGTTCGCCGCTCTCGTTCGTCGGCGATAGCGGGGTGGCGTCCGGCTCCTTGCTGACCAGCACCGTCGCCGAGCCGTTGGTGTACTGGAGCGAAAGCGTCTCGTTGCCGCGGTAGGTGGTCAGACTCCCGCTCTCGAAGCGGTACTGGGCCGGAACGTTCGGGTCGGGGACCTCGATGTCGGTCGCCGCCACGAGCGACTCGCGGGACTCGAAGGACCGACTCTCGTAGGTCGACTCGACGACGGTCGCGTTCGCCGGTGGGTCGAACTCGAAGGTACCCGGCGGGACGTCCGGGTTGAACGTGACGTTGCGGTAGGTCGTCGTGACGACGGTCCGGTCGCCGCCGACCGACACGGACGTGTTGGTTCGGATCGGATAGTACCACTCGGTGTCGAACCACAGCTCGACCGTGCCGATGGCGGAGTCGTTCCTGAGCGGTTCGATCGTGACGGCGTGAGTCTCCCGGCCGGCGACGGTCTCGGTGCCGTTGTACGTCAGCGAGACGTTACCGTAGAACGACAGCGACCCGCCGACCGGCGAAGAACTGCCCCCACCGGCCGCGGGGACGACCGGCAGCTGAGAGATTTCGGCCGGCGTCGACTCGTCGTCAGAACTCGCCCGTAATCGTTCGAAGACGGTCACGTAGGACTCGAACGAGCTGTTCTGCCTCACCGACGAAGTGTTCAGGTCGAGGATCCGGACCCGGTTCGCAGACCGGTCGTACAGCCAGGTCCGGGAGCCGTTCGAGACTGTCAGTGTCTCGTTCGCCCCGGACACGACCCGGCTTCTCGATTCGCCGGTATCGAGGCGAGCGATCGTGTGGCTGCGCGAGGAGTTCACGTCGTTGCTGTCGTTCAACTCGTTGACGACCGTCGCTTCGATGGCGTCCAGCGAGTCGAGTTTCTCTTCGACCGTCGCTCCGTCGGGGAGGCCGTCGCCACCGCCCATCACGGCACACCCCGCCGACACCGCCGCGAGCGCGACGACTGCCAGCAGCGCGAGACGGTGGACGGAGCGATCGGAGATGGAGGGCGTACGCATCGTATCGGGCTATCCGCACGTTCGGTGGTAAAACGTTCGGGAGGGCGAGCGGCGCCAGCGGGGACTGGGCCGATGTTCGTCGGGTCGGACCGAGGGACGAAGTGACGGTTACGGGGCGCCGACCCCGCGTAGCCGGGGCGTCAGGGACAGCCGATCGACTCGGCGACGGTCAGCAGCGTCCCGCGGTCGACGTCGCCGGTGACGCTCAGACGACCGTCGTCGCAGGTCCACTGAACGCTGCCGGTCTCGCCGATGGAGACGTATCGGCCGTCGTGGTCGCCGACGGAAACGGACTCGCCGCGGTCGGAGGGCGGCCCCGCCGCGTCGGGCGAGTGCGTGACCGACACCGACGCGGAGCCGTTCGAGTACTGCATCGAGACGGCGCCGTCGATGGTCGACCCGCGCTCGAAGTCGAACCCGTCGGGCACCTCGGGGTCCGGCACGGTCGCGTTCGCCGCCGCGACCAGGTCCGCGCGCGTGTCGAACGTGCGGAGGTCGATAGAGTCGCGCTCGACGGTGGCGTTCGCGGGCGGCTCGTAGGTGAACCGCGCGTCGTCGATTCCGGGGTTGATCGTCAGGTTATCGTAGTGGACCGTGGCGGTGACGTTCAGCTCGCCGGACATCGCGTAGCGGACCTGCACCGGGAATCGCTTCTCGGTGTCGACCCACATCGTGACGTTGCTCGTGATCCGGTCGTCGCTCTCGTTGCCGGGAAGGAGCCGGACTTTCCAGACGGACTGGCCCTCGAGTTGGACCTCGCCGTCGTAGACGACCGAGCGGTCGTCGACGAGCCGGCTCAGCTGCCCGCCAATCCCGGAGTCGGTCGAGTCGGGGATCGTGACGTTCGTTCGAGTCGCCAGGTTCTCGCTGGCGTCGTAGTACCAGGTGACGTCGTCGCCGACGACGGTCACGTCACCGGCCCGGCGCTCGGGCGCGAGCGCCTCAGAACGACTCTGTCCGGTGTCGGGCCGGATCCACACCTCGGCGCGACTCGTCTGGGTTTCGCCGTCGACGGTGACGGTGTTCGTTCGGGTGGCGCTGAACCCGTCGATGTCGTTCATTCGCTGTTCGACTCTGTCTGCGACGGCCGCTTCTTGGCCGTCGCCGAGCGGACCGGTCGCAGCGGAACACCCGCTCAAGACGACTGCCGCGGCCAGGAGGAGGCCGAGCGCGGAGGGCCGGAGGTCAGTAGGGACCATGCACTCCCTACTACCCGGGGACCGTACTTAGGGTCCGACGCAGTCCTGCCGACCCGGCGAGTCTGGGAAAGGTTTATCAGCGTGGGATTATCGGTAGCGGCACACCAGTTCTCCATCGTCGACGACGAGCACTCCCGATTCGACGAGGTACGGGCCGGCCGAGAGCGTCCGGTTCGACAGTCGCCAGCGGACGCGTCCGTCGGCGGGGTCGATCGCCGTGAGTCCCGCCGAGGAATCGACGTAGACGCCCTCGGCGTCGGCGGCCACGCGGCCCCGGTAGTCGGGTCGGTCCAGCTCGGGACGGTTCCGACCGGACCGACGGTCGTCCGGGATCGCCCACCGCAGGTTGCCCGAGCGGTCGTACGCCCGGAGCTCGGCGTCGAACGTGCAGTAGGCGGCGTCGGCCGTCACCGCGAACGTCCCGGTCCTGTCGTCGGTTAGCCATCTGGGGTCACCGGTCGAACCGTCGAGCGCGGCCAGCCCGGTCCCGCTCGACGCGAAGATGTCGCCGTCGACGAACGAGAACCGGCGCGCGTCGACCTCGGACCGCGACCAGCGCCGCCGGCCGCTCCGGTCGACGCAGTAGACGGTCCCGGCGACCGAGCAGAGCACCGCGTCGGCGCTCGCGGCGACGACCGGATCGAACCCGGCGTCGGCACCGCCGAGTTCCGACTCCAGGTCGATCCACCACCGTTCGACGCCGTCGGAGCAGCCCACGAGCGCGCCCGACTCCGTGAGCGCGTACACCCACTCGCCGGCGACGCCGAGCGCGAGCAGGGGCTCGTCCACCCCGAACTCCCAGTGCCTGCCGTCCGCGCCGTAGCGGACGATCGTCCCGTCGAACCCCACCGCGGCGCCGCCGTCGCCGACCGCGTGACACGAGAGGTCGGCGTCGAGGTGGTCGCTCCACAGCTCGGCGCCGTCTGCCGTCGAGTAGGCGGTGATCCCACCACCGGAGACCCACTCCTCGCGGTCGAGGTCGAAGCTCGTCGTCGAGGCGGCGACCGTCACGACCAGCCCGTCGGTCACGTCGAGCGCCCTCGTCGGGACCGTCGCGAAGTTCCCGCTCGCCCGCCAGCGGACGTCCCCGCCGCCCGGTCGGTAGCCACAGCCGGCGAGCGCGCCACCGAGGCCGAGTGCACCACCGGCACGCCGCAGGAACCGCCGTCGAGAGGTCACGCCTGCTCACCCGCCATCGCTTCCAGCCGCTCGATCCGCTCCGCGGTCGAGGGATGGGTCGCCGGGAAGATGTCGCTGGAGAGCAACTCCCGGTCGTCCCCGAACTGGTAGGTGTCGACCGGGGCGACGTACAGCGCTTCGAGGCCGCCGTCGATCTCGCGGAGGTCGCGGTCGGGGGCGTCGCTCATCTCGCCGTCGACCACGCGGAGGGCCGAGGCCAGCGCGGCGGGGTCGCCGGTGATCGCGGCGGCCCCGCGGTCGGCGGCGTGCTCGCGATACTGTGAGAGCACGCGAAAGAGGAGGAAACTCGCCAGCCAGAACAGCGCGGAGATCGCCAGCGTCACGAGCGCGCTGACGACCAGCACGGCGATGGCGACGACGACGCCTTTCGCGCCGTCGCCGTCCACGTCGTCCAGGCCGCCGCCGACGTAGAAGACGCCCTTGAGCACGTAGAACGCGGCGATCGCGACGAGGTAGGTGAGCGACGGGAGGAAATACGACAGGGACATCACGGCCACGTCGCGGTTGCGGACGTGGGCGATCTCGTGGGCGAGGACTGCGTCGAGTTCGTCGTCGTCGAGCGCGTCGAGCAGCCCTTCGGTGACGACGAGCGTCGCCTGCGACGGACGGGCACCGATGGCGAAGGCGTTGGGGACCGACGAGCGGCTGACCGCGACGCGGGGTGTCGGCGCGTCGGCGATCTGCGCGAGGCGGTCGACGCGGGCGACCAGGTCCGGGTACGCCTCGCAGTCGACGCGGCGGGCGTCGACCGAGCGCAGCGCCACCGAGTCGCCGACGACGAACTGCGCGACGAAGCCGACGGCGACGGCCCCGACGGCCAGGAGTGGATTCACGTAGAACCGGCCGTTCCAGGGCTCTTCGGTCGCCCAGGCGAGCAGTTCGACGCCGACGGTGTTGGCCGCGAAGACGAACGCGTAGACGAACGCCACGGGGAGGACGGCTACGAGCGCCAGGGCGAGGCCCATCCGGACCGTCAACCCGCGGTCGGGTTCCCACTCCATGGGGATCACCTCGGTGGTCGTCGGTGCGTCCGCGGTCGGTCGCGTCGGGTGTCGCGTGGAGGGCGAAGTCGCATCGCTCGACCGATCCGTCCGAGGGCGGCATACGTTTTCCGGTGAGTGGATCGGCGACCGGACGGCGGCGGGGCGGGTCGCGGAGGGACCCGGGGCCGCCCGAGGACGCAGACGGAGGGCTTTATTTCGAGTCGGTCCCTCGCTTCGGATATGAACGCGCAGGTGGACCCGGCGCAGGTGGCGGCGGTCGCCGAGGCCGCCGCGGACGGCATCGAGTTCGACGGGTTCGCGGCCGAGACCGAGGGCGAAGGGTACGTCCTCGCGACCGACGAGGGGTCGAAGCGGGTCGTTCACGGCGACGACATCGACGACGCCGCCGCCGACTACGCCGCCCACGTCACCAACTGGTACTTCTGGCACGCCGAGGCGCCCCAGGCCGACGAGCGATGGGCGTTCCTCCGCTGGCTCGAACGCGCCGACGACGAGCGCGTCCCCGACCGCTACGACGCGCTGGCGGCCGGCGTCACTCGCGAGTGGGGGCAACTGCGGATCACCGCGACCGCCGACGAGACCGGCACTCGTCGGTACGACCTCCGGCACGTCGACGACGCCGACGCCGACCCGGCAGACCTCGACGATCACGACGACCCGCTGGCCGCCCGGGAGATCACCAAACACGACGACCCGGGACGCTACCGCCCGCTCAAGACCGCCCCGACGCTGCAGACCGGCTGGCGCTTCCCCGATCTGGGTCCGGCCGATCTGGTCACCGCCGTCGAGTACGTCTACCCGGCGACGGTCGCCAACTGGCACCGCGAGCGGGAGGGCGACCTCGACGTCTCACACTGGCGCGAGACCGTCGACCGCCAGAGCGGCATCTACGGCGTCGTCAGGACCTGGGACCGTGGTGAGGGCTACGAGCACGTCAACTGGGTCGCCGAGGCCTGCTGCGACGATTCGCAGTGTCTCAAACGGCGCGAGTGGCAGTACGACGAAGAGACCGACCTCGACGTCGACGGCGGTGACGGCGAGTTCCCGTGTCGCGAGCCCTGCTCGGTCGTCATCTCCGCGGCCCGTCGGTGGACGAAACTGGAGGGCGAGCAGTCCCGGACCTACGAGTTCGAGCTCACGCCGAGCGAGAAAGAACAGGTCGAGGAAATCGTCGACGCGGTCGCCGACGGTCGGACCGAGGCGATCCGCGAGGCCGACGTGAAAGACGACGCCAACCGCTATCGCGCGCGCTTCCTCCGGGCCAAGCGTTTCGACGACGAGGGGAACCTCTCGGGCGTGCCGACCGAGCCGGACGAGGGCGGCGCCGAGGGTGCGGATGACGCGTCAGCCGAGGAAGACGAGGAAGCGAGCGAGTGAGCGCGGCGGCGGCCGGGTCACCCAGTCCGACGGTCACGCTCCGGTGAACGCGATGTAGGCGGCGACGACGACGCCGACCAGTACCGCGAGCGCGCCGGCGACGACGACGACCTCGTCGACCAGGAGGGCGAGGGCCGTTGCGACGCCGAGCGCGACGACGCCGAGCGCGACGACGACCAGCTGGGGGCTGGCGGCGAGCGCGGCGGTCGCGCCGTCGCCACCGGAGTCGGGCTGGCGGGGCTGGGGCTGTGAGAGGGACTCGTCGACTTCGACGGTCCGTTCGGTCTCCTCGGGTTCGGTGATCCGGACGGTGACGTAGCGGGTCTCGGCGCCGTAGGCGGAGGCGATCTTCAGGGTTCCCGTGGCCTCGCCGGCGCCGTCGACGCTGACGTGGACCGCCCGTTGACTCTCGCTGTCGACGAAGTGGTTGCCGGCCTCGACGGTCGCGATCTCCGAGAGGTCGTCGTCGAGGTGGATGTGGACGTGGACCGAGCCGCCGTGGTTGACCACGCCGACGTCGAACGACCCGTCCGTCTCGAAGGCGTCGGGCACCTCCAGCGCGTGGAGCGAGTCCCGGTTGACGTGGACGGGCAGCGTATCCCCTGGCACGTCACTCAGTCGGCGCGGCCGATAGAAAAAGGTTCAGGGCCGTTCCGCCTCAGGCCGGCGCTTCGTCGCGCATGTCCGGCGGCAGCAGGTTCGGGATACCGTCCTCGATCGGATACGTCTCGCCGCACTCGGTGCAGGTCAGCGTCCCCGTGACGATCTCGCCGTCTTCGCGCTCGGTCGCGTCGAGCTCGAGGTCGTGCTTGTCCAGCGGGCAGCAGACGATGTCCAGCAGGTCCTCCTTCATACCCGCACCTCCGGTACGGTGGCAAAAAAGCGTGCCGGACGGGTGGCAAGCGCCTCGAACTTCCGATCGCCACTCGCGCCCGGCCGGCCGGGAGGTGCCGGCAACAGCGCTATCGGGCCCACGACGATAGTGACCGCATGGCACACGTTGCCGAAGAACCGAAGCGATACGTCTGCGACCACTGCCAGATCGTCCACGCCGGGACGCCGATCCACGAGTCGGGCGGCGACCACAGCTTCGAACCTCCGGCATCCTGCGGTGGTTGCGACGGCTCGTCGTTCGTCGAGTTCGGTGACTGGGTCCACCACCACGCGTGAGCGGGCGGCCGACGGTCCCTGCTCGCGTCGGCGCGGTCGGCTC
>Ga0207720_100917_pt1 | contig 13882 bp, 20 predicted proteins | sample A23P2SouthBayCA_2_FD_187751 | JGI IMG/M metagenome (GOLD analysis project Ga0207720, IMG submission 187751) | Aerobic enrichment media microbial communities from Eden Landing Ponds, California, USA - A23 E3 (2) (SPAdes) | ecosystem: Environmental > Aquatic > Marine > Unclassified | place...
CCCCGGCATCGACGTGCAACCGCCACGTCGGTGATCGGTCCCGCTCTACGCCCCGTCCTGTTCGGTCCGACAGTCCGGCAGGAACCGCTCCGCTGGACAGAAGTCGGTGAAGCTGCTCTGCAGGAGATTCAGCCCGGCGAACGCCGAGACGGCCAGGAACCACTGGTTGACGAGAATCCCCAGTGCCAGACCGATCAACACGACCGTCCCGCCGAGACGTCGAACCTGCAAGTGACACGTATCGACCATTCTATCTTGTATGAGTAGTGCAATACACAAAATGTTGTCGGTGGCCGCGGGGGACGGGTCCGTACGCTACCCCTTCGGTACGTTTATTATTCCAACCCGTAGCCTTTGTTGGCATGAGCGGACGACCCCTCGACGTGCTGGAGGCCTCACTCGACGAGGACGTGACGGTGCATCTCAAGGACGGGCGGGCGTTTCACGGCGTGCTCGCCGGCTACGATCAGCACATGAACGTCGTGCTCGACCCGGTCGACGAGGTCGACGAGGGCATTCTCGGGGAGCCCGAAATCGAGTCGGTCGACAACACAACCATTATACGCGGCGACAACGTCGTGACGATAAGTACATGACCGGAGCAGGAACGCCGTCTCAGGGCAAGAAGAACAAGACGACCCACGTCAAATGTCGACGCTGCGGTGAGAAATCCTACCACGTCCGAAAGAAAGTCTGCTCGTCGTGTGGCTTCGGCAAATCTGCCAAGCGCCGCGGCTACGAGTGGCAGAGCAAAGCTGGCGAGTAGGGGCGAATTTTTTTCTCCGACTCACTCGACCGTCTGCCGACGTTTCGAGCGCTGAGGCGACCGTTTTCTCCCGTTCGTCGTCGCGCGACGAGCGCCAATAGCGTGGCTTTTTAGCCCGCGGTACACTACGAACGCTCATGGCACACGGGCGGGATCACCGTACCCCGAACGGGATGACCGAGAAGTGTGGCGTCGTCGGCGTTTCACTCGCGGACCGCGACGCCGCGCGTCCCCTGTACTACTCCCTGTATGCACTCCAGCACCGGGGACAGGAGTCGGCCGGCATCGTAACACACGACGGGTTCCAACAGCACAGCCACGTCGAGATGGGGCTGGTCGGCGACGCGTTCGACGCCGACGCCCTCGACCAGCTGAACGGGCAGGCGGGCATCGGTCACGTCCGCTACCCCACCTCGGGCGGCGTCAACGCCTGCTGCGCCCAGCCCTTCTCGGTCTCGTTCAAGTCGGGATCGCTCGGTCTCGCACACAACGGGAACCTCGTCAACGCCGCGGAGATACGGTCGGAGCTGGAGGGACTGGGGCACGCCTTCACCTCGACCGGGGATACGGAAGTGATCGCTCACGACCTCGCGCGCAACCTGCTGGAGGAGGACCTCGTCCGCGCGGTCAAGCGGACCATGAGCCGAATCCACGGCTCCTACGCGCTGACGATCATGCACGACGAGGCGGTCCTCGGGGTTCGCGATCCGGAGGGGAACCGGCCGCTCTGTATCGGGAAACTCGACGACGGCTACGTGCTGGCCTCGGAGTCGGCGGCCATCGACACGCTCGACGGCGAACTCGTCCGCGACGTGGCGCCGGGTGAACTGGTCGTCCTCGAACCGGACGGCTCGGGGTTCGACTCCTATCAACTCGTCGAGCGCGACGCCACGGCCCACTGCTTTTTCGAACACGTCTACTTCGCCCGCCCGGACTCCATCGTCGACGACGAACTCGTCTACGACGTGCGCCGGAACCTCGGTGGCGAACTCTGGGCCGAGAGCGGCATCGATACGGACGTGGTGATGCCCGTCCCCGACTCCGGGCGCTCGTTCGCCTCGGGCTACGCGGAGGCCGCGAACGCCGACGGCGCCGACGTGGAGTTCGCCGAGGGGCTGATGAAGAACCGCTACGTCGGCCGCACGTTCATCATGCCGACACAGGACGAGCGCGAGCGTGCAGTGCGACTGAAGCTCAACCCGATCAAGAGCACGGTCGAAGGCAAGACCGTCACGATCATCGACGACAGCATCGTCCGCGGGACCACCTCGACACAGTTGGTCGACCTGATTCGCGACGCGGGTGCCGAGGAGGTCCACGTCCGAATCGGCGCGCCGCCCATCGTCGCCCCCTGTTATATGGGGATCGACATGGCGAGTCGTGACGAACTCATCGCCGCGGACCGGAGCGTCGACGACATCCGCGAAGTCATCGGCGCCGACAGCCTCTCCTATCTCTCAATCGACGCCATCGCGGACGTGCTCGGCCGCGCGAACGGCGACCTCTGTCTCGGCTGCGTGACGGGCGAGTACCCCTACGACATCGAGGGCGAATCGGCCGACCGCGACGTCTCTCGACCCGTCGTCGGGAGCGAGTCCGCACCGGCGGACGACTGATAAACCGGCAAGTGGACGCGAAACCGGCAATATTTTTGAGGGGGTCGTGTGTACGGCCAAAGCGACAATGAGCGAGGAACGCGACGCTCGGCTGGGACGGCGACGGCTGCTGCGGGCGGGTGCCGGTGCCGTCGGAGCCGGGCTCGTCGGGGCAGGGGCGACTGGAACCGCGACGGCACAGTCAGGGCCGTTCGACGGGTGGATGAGTGACGTCGACAACTACGAGGGACTCGTCGATCAGACCGGGTCGGACGAAGTGACCGTCGACGTCGGCGTCGAGGCGAACGGCGGCGCCTTCGGCTTCGGGCCGGCGGGGATCAAGGTCGACCCGGGGACGACGGTCGTCTGGGAGTGGACCGGCGAAGGGGGCGTCCACAACGTCGCCGCGGAAGAGGGCGGCGACTTCTCCAGCGAGACCACACAGGAAGCGGGGTTCACGTACGAGCAGACCTTCGACTCCGAAGGCGTGATCAAGTACTTCTGCCAGCCCCACCGCGCGCTCGGGATGAAAGGCGTCGTCGTCGTCGGCGACGTCGACACCGGCGCGGAAGTGATCAGTGGTGGCGGCGACGGCGGCAGTGGTGACGGGGGTGGCGGTGACGGTGGCGACGGCGGCGGCGGTAGTGGTGACGGCGGCGGCGGCAGCGACCCGAGCGGGACGGTGATGTCGCTGACGGTCGGCGGCGCGCTCGTCGCCGCGTTCCTCTCGCCCATCGTCTTCGGGCTCGTACTGTTACTCCGCGACAAGACGGATGGTCCACGGGACGACGCGGGCGCCGAACACGGCGCGAGTCACGAGGACTGATCGCGCGGGTCGGGGACCGTATCGTGACGCGAGCTCGCGCTACGCGCTCCCTTCGTTCGGTCGGACGGCCGCTTCCTCGGCGACGAACGCCCGGATGATCGCCCCTTCGGCCCGGTGGAGCCGTTCGCTGGCCGTCGATTTGGCGATCCCGAGGTGATCGGCGAGTTCGGTCAGCGTACAGGTTCGGGGCGTGTCGTAGTAGCCCCGTTCGACCGCCGTCTCGATCAGCCGCCGCTGTCCGTCGCTCACCACCGTCTCCGAGTCGATAGTGGTGCGGACGGACCGGACGTCGAACTGGAGACCGAACGTCCGGAACTGGTCGGCGAGCGACGACAGCCGGTCCCGGGGCGCGGTGATCTCGAGGTCGGCGACGCCGTCGACAATCGTCACGGGGGGTTCGAACGGCGCCCGCGAGTTTCTGATCGACAGGAGGAGGAGCGGCTCGTCGGTTTCGAACTGCACCAGCGCGCGGTCGTCGCCCCGATAGAGGGTTTCGAACACCCGGACGCCGTCGATTTCGTCGAGCCGGGCGAGTACGTCACCGACCCCGGCTGCGACGATTTCGACCAGCCCGACGCCCGTGTCTTCGTCCGGGAGCGCGGCCAGCACGCGGAACGTCGCGTCGGGAAAGCGAGTCGAGAGGTCGGCTATCCAGATGTCTTCGGGGAGCGTGACCGCGAGTTTCGCCGTGGGCATGACCGAACCGTCGGTCCCCGCGAACATAATCGGCGTGGAGACGGATGGAGTGGGGCGCGTCGCAGGTCGGGGAGGGGGTCAGGCGTACTGTGCTCCCTCGTGGCTGGTCCCGTGGGCGTCGGGGTCGTAGATCTCCTCGCGTTCCTCGCCGACAACGTCGACTTCCGCCAGCATCCCGCGCCGGGCGACGCGGCTCAGCGCGTGGTCGACGAGTTTGATGCGCTCGGGGACCGGCGTATCCATCTCGCCGATCATACAGCTTCCGGGCGGCACCTTCACCGTCTGGATGTTCTTGTCGGCGTAGGCCTCGAAGTCGCCGTCTTCGGGCACGCCGCCGTCGCGGTAGGCTCGCTTCCAGACGTTACCGATGGGGTGAAAGTTGCTGGAGTAGTTCGGCCCGCCGTCGACCATGAACACCCGGACGCGGTCGCCCTGCTGGACCTCGACCGGGCCGCGGTTGGCGGCCGCCCACGCGTACTTCTCGCCGTTCAGGAGGACGTACGTCGGGGTCTCGTTTCGCATCGCCTCCATGTCGAAGCTGTGTTTGCCCTCCTGGCCGACGTCGCCGTCGGTGTACACCTCGTGCTGGCCGAAGTAGAGTTCGCGGTCCACCTCGGGGAGACCGTCCTCCGGTTCGACGAGGATCATCCCGAACATCCCGGCGCTGATGTGCATGTCGAGGTTCGGGACGGCACAGTGGTAGATGAACGCGCCGGGGTAGTCCGCCCGGAATCGCATGGCGTTTTCCTCCCCGGGGGCGGCGGTCGTCGCGACCGCCCCACCGCCGGTGCCGTAGACGGCGTGGAGGTCCACGTTGTGCGGGAGCGCGTTGCCCGAGGGACTCTCGAAGGTCAGGTCGACGGTGTCCCCCTGCCGGACCCGCAGCATCGGTCCGGGGATCTGCCCGTCGAAGGTCATGAAGTCGAACGTGACGCCGGGTTCGATCTCGGCGGTCACCTCCTCGGCGGTCAGCGTAACCTCGTGTGTCGTCGCCTCGTTCCGGTCTATCGGTCCCGGAATGTCGGTCGGATCGGCCGCCACCTGATCCACCGTCGGCGTCGAGGTCTGCTCGACCTGTTGCCGCTGGGTCTTCGCTTCAGAGGCCGTCGGTGCCTCCGCGTTGCATCCCGCCACTGTCGCCGCCCCGCCGATACCGAGCGCCTGAAGAGCCCGCCGCCGGGTCGTTTCGAACATTGGGTGTCACCTCTATCTGGTGCATCGAGGGGGTGATATATCAACCGACGAGTCACTTCCTGCGAAGTGGGCTGGAGGGCGAACCGATTCGGGTGGCACGTAAAAGTGATCGGGGTGTCGAGTCTGACGGTCCCCGTCGGACCGTGAGAATCGGGGCGTCAACAGCAGAAGATGAACGGGTAGACCAGACTCACGCGGTCCTGATCCTCGATTTTCGTGTCGAAACCGTCGAGCACCTCGTTGAACTTCCCGTTTACCAGCACGCGCGCGTACGGTTTCGTCTGTTCGCCCTCGGGGTTCTTGTGCCACTTGCCGGGGAGGTTCTCGGGGGGTTTCGCCCACCCCCCCGTCGTCGCCTCGGCCTCCGTCTCCGCGATCAGCATGTCCGCGAGGCCCGGTTGCTCGTCGAACAGTTTCTCCAGCAGGTCCCGGAGAGTATCCCCTTCGAACGTGAACTCCTGGTGGGGGTGTGCCATCTCGGCGCGAACGTGGCCCGTCGCGTGGAGCGCCACCATCGTCGTTTTCGGATTCGCCTCGCTCTCGGTCTCCGTAGTCGTGCTCATGACCTCTAGTTGGGGCGTATCCACCGAAAAGCTATGTCCGAACATGTTCGTCCAGGGAGCGGACCGTCGGAAACGGCGGGCCTAAGTGACTCCCTCGGTGAGGGGAGGGCATGGTGCGTGATCCGCTGTCGGGCGACGATCCGCCCGACCTGCAGTCGGTTCTCGACGCGCTCGACGATCCCGACTGCCGGACCATCATCGAGCACCTCGACGAGCCGATGACGGCGACCGAGGTGTCCGAGGAGTGTAACATACCCATGTCTACGACCTATCGAAAACTGGACCTGCTGACGGAGGCGTCACTGCTCGTGGAAGGCACGGAGATCCGGCCGGACGGCCACCACGCCACCCGGTATCGGACCGACTTCGAGATGGTCGAGATCGGCCTGACCGATGAGCAACGACTCGACGTGTCGGTCACCCGTCCGGCCCGGAGCGCAGAGGAACGGCTCGCGTCGCTCTGGGGGGAGGTTCGCAAGGAGACATGAGTCACCTCGATATCGCCGTCGTGGCCGTGAAGACCGGGACACTCCTGCTGGGCAGTCTCATCACCTTCCTCTCGCTCAAGGCGTACAATCGGACCGGCTCGGCCGCGCTCCGGGCGCTCAGTATCGGCTTCGGACTGATCACGGTCGGGGCGCTCCTCGCCGGCGTCGGACACCAGTTCACGTCGCTCTCGCTCGCACAGTCCGTCGTCATCGAGAGCACGCTCACCTTCCTCGGATTCGCGGTCATCGTCTACTCGCTGTACGCGGAGTGAGCGCGTCTCGCACTCGTCCCGATCCGACCCCCCTCAGTACACCACGTACAACAGGGCGTAGACGACGTTGCCGAGGACGAACGAGATCAGCCAGAGGCTCGCCGCCGCGCGCCCGACCCGTGCGTGGGCGGTGTCGGCGAGCGCCGAGACGGGGCGGGTCGTCGCCAGCAACAACACGTAGTACAGCAGCGGGATACAGACGACCGCGAGGAGGACGTGGACGGCGAGGAGGGGGAGATACACCAGGCGGTAGAGGGTCGCCGGGCCGGGGAACTCGGCCGGTCCCTCCAGCGCGACCTTGTAGAGATAGAGGACGAGAAAGACGGCGAAGAGACCGGCCGAACAGAGCATCGCGACGCGGTGCTTGCGGAACTCACGCCGGCGGGCGAAGCCGACGCCCGCGAGGATAGTCACGACGGCGACGGTGCTGACGGCGGCGTTGACGTGGGGAATGGCCGCGAGGACTCCCTCCGGTGGTCGCGGGATGGCGCCGCGAGGGATGGCGCCGAGTACCGCGCCGAACACCAGCGCCAGCGACGCGAGCGAGAGGATCGCAGTGAGTTCCGGAACGCGATTGCGTGCGTCGAGGTGCATAGCTTCCCTCGGGCATCGATCCACAAAATAATGACGTGTTCCATCGGGGCGAGGGATCGACGGCGGGGAAAAGGAAAGCCATTTCAAATCCCCCCGTCAACGGAGAGATGCGTACGACAGAACCCACGCGAGCGTGGGTAGCCAAGCCAGGCCAACGGCGCAGCGTTGAGGGCGCTGTCCTGTAGAGGTCCGCCGGTTCAAATCCGGTCCCACGCATCGCATCGGCGCGAACGGACGTGAGCGCCGGAAGATGCAGGTGATTCCCTTCCAGGACATCACCCACGCACAACTTCTCCCGACCCACGTTCCCGAGCGACGCCGCTGGCGAAGCGTTCACGTACACCCGCCGCGAACGCCGGATATGACCGTTCCACTACACGCCGTCGTCGGCGTCGCGTCGCCGGGACTGCTCGCCGTCGTGAGCGTCGCCGCGCTCGGAACGGCGGTGCTCCTCGGGCTGGCCTTCGCGGCCTTCGTCCGGCGGCGGTCGCGTCCGTATCTCCTGCTCGTCGTCGCGTTCGCGGCGCTGCTCGGCCGGTCGGCGGTCGTCGGTCTCAGCGCGCTCGGGGTGCTCTCACCGACCGATCACCACCTCTTCGAACACGGTCTCGACGTGGTGTTGGTCGCTCTCGTCGTCGCCGCGGTGTACTACGCCCGGACCGTCACGCAGGAGGTGTCGGCGTCGTGACGGCACAGCGTGACCGCATCCACCGGTACGTCTCGGACCACCCGGGCGTCCACTTCAACCAGCTCGCGCGCGAACTCGACCTCGCGACCGGACAACTCCAGTACCACCTCAAGCGGCTCCGGCGTGCGGGCGACGTGATCTCCGAATCACTGTACGGCCGCACCCACTACTACACCCCCGAGTACGACGCCTGGGAGCGCGGCGCCGTCGCCGTGTTGCGCCGAGAGACGGCCCGCGACGTGTTGCTCTACCTGATCGAGGCGGGACCGAGCGCGCCCGATCCGGTCGCCGCCGACCTCGGCATCGCCCGGAGCACGCTGGAGTGGCACCTCGATCACCTGCTCGAACAGGACCTCGTCGAGAAGCGCCGGGACGAGCGCGGACGCGTGACGCTCGCGCTATCCACCCCCGCCGAGACGGCCGAGATGCTCCGGCTGATCGAGCCGTCCATCCCCGAACGGCTGGTCGACCGGTTCACCCGACTGATCGACAACGTCGTCGGGGAGTGATCGTCTCGGCCGTCACGTCGGCTGCTCGCCCGACGGACGGGTCACCGCACGGACACTGTGTTCGAGAACCGAACCACAACCCGCTTGGGCACGAGGACCGAAGCGTCGTCGACCGATGCCTCTCGACGGCGACTCCGACCGCTCGCGCCGGGACGTGCTGAAGGCCGCCGTCGCAATCGGCGGGGCGAGCGCGCTGAGTGCGTGTCTCGACCGGTCGAGCGACGACCCCGTCCCGACGGGCGATCCCGACGCCAAACCGTCGAGACAGCACGCCTGGCGGGCGCACGTCGGACACGACGACCACGGAAACACGCAGTTGCCGCGCCACCAGATCCTCCTCTACGTCGACTTCGCGTTCGACGGTCCGCCCTCGGCCGACGACCGGGACGCCCTCGCAGAGACGCTCGACGCGCTGGACCGGGCGTACGCGTGGACCAACGAGGGGCTGCTCCACTCGATTGCCTACTCGCCGGCGTACTTCGACCGGTTCGACGAGTCGCTCCCCGCGGGGATCGACCTCCCCGAACCGACGGCGCTCTCGCCGTTCGAGTCGCCGACCTTCGACCGACAGGACGCGGTCGTCCACCTGGCGAGCGACCGCGCCGACGCTCTCCTCGAAGCGGACCGCGCCCTGCGTGGCGAGCGCGAGGCGGCGAACGGCGTCACCGTCCGACCGCTGACCGACGTGGCGACCGTCGACTCCCGGCGGACGGGGTTCGTCGGCGCCGGCCTGCCCGCCCAGCATCAGGACGCCGCGGGCATCCCCGACTCCGAGCCAGTCCCCGAGGCGTCGCCGCTTTTCATGGGCTTCGAGGCCGGCTTCCGCGGCAATCAGGCGACCGAGGACTACGTCACCCTCGAGTCCGGACCCTTCGCCGGTGGGACGACGAAGGTGATCGCCAACCTCCGCCAGCGGCTCGACGACTGGTACGAGGAGCAGTCCTACGAGGAGCGCGTGATGGAGATGTTCAGCCCGGGCCACGCCGAGGACGGTCTCGTCGAGGGGGTCGGAGACAACCTCGGCGACGACAGCGGGATCGACCGGTTCGTCGACGCGCTCGAATCGGACGCCCGGACGTACGGCCGGGTGGGTCACGCCCAGAAGGCCGCGCGGGCGAACCGCGACGCCGAGGGCAACGTGCGCCTGCTGCGTCGCCACTTCGAATCGACCGACGACATCGGATCGGATCAGCAGGTGGCGAGCCTCCACTTCCCCTCGCTCCAGCGCCGCGTCTCCGAGTTCGAAGCCGTCCGCCGGGCGATGAACGGCACCGACCTGACCGAGGTGACGCCCGCGATCCGCCAGCGGGTCAACAACGGTATTCTGGAGTACATCTTCGTGCGCCGCCGGGGGAACTTCCTCGTGCCCCCGCGCCGCCACAGGGCGCTCCCGACGCCCCGTCCCGACTGACGGACGGCGCTCCCGACGCCCCGTCCCGACTGACGGACGGATCGAGGCGTTCGACGACCGGACCAGAACCGGTTTTGATCGCGAGCCCCGACGAAAGGTATGAAGCGCCGCGCACTGCTCCGAACGGGGGGTGCCCTCGCCGGATCGCTGTCGCTCGCCGGCTGTTCCAGTCTGATCGAGACGCGGGCGGCGGGCGTGCCGCCGATCCCGGAGGATCGCCCGGACGGCGTCTACTACCCGGGCCACGTCGAGGGGATGGCGATGGCCGGAATGACGACGAGCGGCGACTACGGCGTCGGCCTGTTCTACAGCTACCCTCACCGGTTCTGGAACGTCAACGGTGACGACGTCTCGTTGACCGAGGTCGAGAGCGACGACGCCGTCCACCTGATGGCGAGCGTCTGGGACCCCGAGACGGAGACGGTCCTCCCGGACACCGGGCTGTCGGCCGAAATCTACCGCGACGGCTCGCTGGTCTCGCAGGAGACGATCTACCCCATGCTCTCCCAGCCGATGGGCTTTCACTACGGCGCGAACTTCGGGCTGGAGGGCGACGGCACCTACTCGGTCCGACTGAGCGTCGGCGCGATGTCGACCCGGCGGACGGGCGACTTCGCGGGGCGGTTCGCCGAACCGACGACCGTCGAGATCCCCTTCGAGTACAGCGAATCGGCGAAAAACGACATCTCGTTCGAGCGGTTCGACGAGCGGGTGACCACCCCCGGCGCCGTCGACCCGATGGCGATGGACGCGCTCCCGAACGCCTTCGCCCCGCCCGAATCCGACCTACCGGGGACGGTGCTGGGGTCGGGCACGAGCGACGACGCCCGGCTCGTCGTGACCGCGCTGGAGGCGCCGCCGGCGGGCATCGACGGCGACGCCGCCTACCTCGGCGTCTCGGCGCGCACCCGGTACAACCGGATGGTGATCCCCGCGATGGGACTCTCCGGATCGCTCACCCGCGACGGCGAGACGGTGTACGAGGGACCGTTCGCGCGGACGCTCGATCCGGACCTCGGCTACCACTACGGAGCGGTCGTCGACGGCGTCGAGTCGGGCGACGACCTCACGCTGTCGGTCGACGTACAGCCCCAGACCGCCCGGCACGAGGGGTACGAGACGGCCTTCGGCGGTCTCAAGGGCGGGATGCCGGACGTGACGGTCCGGGTGGCCTGAACGGCAAGGGATTTATCCGTCGAAGTCGTTGAGCCGCCTATGGCTGGCCCTCTGACCGACGCACTCGCGTGGGCCGTCGTCGGTCTCTTTCTCGCCGGGGCGGTCCTCCAGTGGCGGGAGAGCGACCACGCGCGCACGACGATGATCGCGGCGTGGGGCGTCTTCGCAGTGTTCTGGGCGGCGCTCGTCCCCCACTTCGCGTTCGTCCAGAAGAGCTTCGTCGAGGGCTTCCTCTCGCTCGCGGCCGTCCCCGCGTCGCTGTACGTCGGCTATCTGCTCTATCGGGGCCGCGACTCCCTGTTCGTCCTCTCCCGAGCCATCGCCGTCATGGGCGTCGTCTACCTCCCGTTCGAGACGATTCCGGCGCTCACGGTCGGCGGTCTCGCGCTCCCCTCGCCCCGCCACGTCCTCATCTCCCACACGACCGGACAGACCAAGTGGGCGATGGAGCTGCTCGGCTACACCCCGACGCTCGTCGAGGGCGATCAGGGCTATCTCAACACGTTCAAGTTCGTCACCGACGGCGGGCACGTCATCCTGTTCTCGATCATCCTCGCCTGCACGGGGCTGGGGAGCATCGCCATCTTCGTCGGCCTGATCGCCGCCGTCGAGGCGCCGCTGGGGCGGAAGCTCCGCGCGCTCGCCATCGCCGTCCCCATCATCTACGTCCTCAATCTCGCACGGACGACGTTCATCGGTCTGATGTTCGGCAAGCAGTACATGCAGTGGTTCGTCGACGAGGTGCTGTTCCTGTTCGGCGGCACCGACCCCTACAAGGTCTCCTTCTACCTCTCGGACCGAGTGATCAGTCAGGTGCTCGCAGTCGTCGCCCTCGTCGGCATCACCTTCCTCGTGGTCCGGGAACTCCCCGAACTCCTCACCATCGTCGAAGACGTGCTCTACATCGTCACGCGCGAGGAGTACGACCTCCGCGAGGCGCTGGACCTGCCCGACCCGTCCGAAGTCGGCCCGGGCGCCGACTGACGACTTCGGGCATCGCCGTCAGAATTCGTCGATATCCTGCCGCCGTGCCTCCCATCGCTCCCGCCGGTCGTCGAGCTGGTGAGCCTCCGCGACGAACTCGTTGTAGTGTACGGCGATGTCGGTCCGGGTGACGATCCCCCGGAGTTCCAGATCCTCGACGACCGGGAGTTTCTTGATGTCGTGCTCGCGCATCCGGTCGACCGCCGTCCGAACGGTGGTGTCGCCCGTCGTCGTCACGAGCGGGTGACTGGCGACACGCGCGAGCCGGATGTCGACGAACGGCCGTTTCGTCGCCGCGCCGGCGTGGAGGGCGTCGGTTTCGGTGACGATACCGTAGGGGTTGCCATCACGCACGACGATCACGCTCCCCACGCCGTGTTCGAGCATCCGAACGGCAGCAGTCTGTAGCGACCCCTCGAAGTCAGAGGTCACGACGTCCGTCTCCATGAGTTCCTCGACGAGCATAGCACCCGCATCGCACCGAGGCGTCTCAGTAGTGTCGGTGGTGACCGCTCCGCACGGGACCGCTCACTCCCGCAGGAGGTCGGCGGGCGCCTCCCCCAGCGTCCGGAGCGCGTCCGCCTCGACGTGGTGGAGGTCGCCGGGGAGCACCAGCAGGTGTAACGGATCGCCGAAGTCGCGGGTGGCGAGCGCGGCGAGGCGGTCGGCCTCGACCACGGGGGCGGGGCTCCCCGCCCGCGCGACGGCGACGGCGAGGCGGTCGGGCCACTCCCCAGCCAGCAGGTCCGCGGCCACGTCGGCGGTCATGTACGTCTCGCCCGCGTCGGTCCCCCGGCCGTCGTCGACCTTGATGTCGAGGTAGACCAGCGTGTGGAGGCCGCGCTCGCGGTTCGCCTCGACGGACTCGACGACCGACGCGGGGACGTCGGCTCCGCCGTGCGCCCGCGGAAAGGGGAGCGTGACGGCCTTGCCGAAGCGGTAGTTCTGGAGACCGGTGAGTCCGCTCGCCGCCTGCGCCGCGGAGACGCCGTGGACCACCCGGGTGTCGATCCCCCGTTCTATCGCCCGCAGGCGGAGGTCGACGTGCGTGGTCGAGATCATGGAGTCGCCGGCGGTCAGGAAGACGGCGTCGCCGGCTTCGGCGGCGTCGAGGATCGGATCGGGGCGTTGCTCGACGCCCGCGCGGTCGCGGAGTTCGATATCGACACCGTGGTGCGATTCGAGTGCCTCGACGGTGGTGCCGACGAGGCGGCTGGTGTAGAACTCGGCGAACGCGCGGTCGGCCGCGCGGAGGGCGTCGCGCCCCTCGACCGTGATGGATCGCTCGTCGTAGAGACCGAGACCGACGAATGTGAGCATACGGACCGTGGGGCGCGGGGGCGGATAAATCAGGTGCGTCTCGCGCGTGCCTGCCGAACGTCCGCGCCGTCGCGGACCAGATCCTCGCAGTTCGGGCAGACGCGCGGTTCGGTCATGCCGGTCGGGGCGAATACTCGGACGTAGTCGTCCGTAACGAACGAGCCACAGTTCTGACAGCTCGGCATACGTTCACACGAGTGACGTGAACCGACATGTACGTTACGGCCACCCACACAGGCGTTTGAAGTGACCCGAGGGCGAACGGTCGCGCATGTACGACGCGATACTCCTCCCGACGGACGGGAGCGAGGGGGTCGACCGGACGCTCGAACACGCGCTGGCGATGGCGCGCAACCACGACGCGACGATACACGCCCTGTACGTGGTCGACCGACGGTTCGAACTCGCGGCCGACGAGGAGCGGGAGGATCTGGTCGAGCGACTGACCGACCGGGGCGAGGAGGCGGTCGCGGCCGTCGCCGAGGCGGCCGAAGACGCCGGCGTCGACGCCGTGACGAGCGTCCGCGAGGGCATCCCGTACAAGACGATCCTCGGCTACGCCGAGGAGGCCGACATCGACGTGATCACCATCGGTACCCACGGCCGGACCGGCCGTGACCGCCTCGCTCACCTCGGGAGCGTCACCGACCGCGTCGTCGAGAACGCCACCGTTCCAGTGTTCGTCGTCAACATCGGCGTCGACGGCTAGGCGTCGCGTTCCTGGGCGTCGACGACGGCGACGCCCGCGAGGTTGACGATGTCCTTGACTTCGTCGCCGCGCTGGAGGACGTGGACCGGCT
>Ga0207720_100921_pt1 | contig 13860 bp, 15 predicted proteins | sample A23P2SouthBayCA_2_FD_187751 | JGI IMG/M metagenome (GOLD analysis project Ga0207720, IMG submission 187751) | Aerobic enrichment media microbial communities from Eden Landing Ponds, California, USA - A23 E3 (2) (SPAdes) | ecosystem: Environmental > Aquatic > Marine > Unclassified | place...
CCCGCCGATCCCTTCATCATGTTGTCGATGGCCGAGAAGGCGACGACGCGTTTGTTGCCGGGGTCGAGTTCGAAGCCGACCTCGGCGTGGTTGGTGCCGGCCACCGCCTTCGGTTCGGGGTAGCGGTAGACGCCGCCCCCGCCGGCGACCAGGCGGACGAACGGCTCGTCCTCGTAGTCACCGCGGTAGGCGCCCCAGAGGTCGCCCTTCGAGACGGGGTCGTTCGGGAACACGTGACAGGTCGCCGACGCCCCGCGGATCATGTCGACCGCGTGGACGGTAAAGGAGACGTCGAGGCCGAGGTACTCCTCGATCTCGGCCTCGTGGCGGTGGCTCGTCGGCGCGTACGGGCGGACGATGCCCGAGCGCTCGGCGTGGTTCGACGCCTGGCCGCCGCCGGCGCCGCCCTCGCTCGATCCCACTTTCACGTCGACCACGACCTGCGTGTCGTCGTCGACGACGCCCGTCTCGACCAGGGGCTTCAGGCCGAGGATCGTCGCGGTGGCGTTACAGCCGCCCGAGGCGATCAGCGATGCGCCCGCGAGGTTCTCCCGGTTGATCTCGGGGAGGGCGTACTCGGCGTCGGCCAGCAGCTCGGGCCGGCCGTGGCCGTCGTACCACTCCTCGTACTGCTCCTCGGTCGACAGCCGGAAGTCCGCCGACAGGTCGACGACCGTGTCCGCGGCGTCCCGGAAGTCGTCGATCCGGTCCATCGAGACGCCGTGGGGCGTCGCCGCGAAGAGGACGTCGACGGATTCGAGGTCCGTCGGCTCCGAGAAGCGCAGGTCCATCCCGCGGAGGTTGGGGTGGGAGTGGCCCACTGTCTTGTTCGTGTACGATCGGCTGGTCGCCTGGACGACCTCGAACTCCGGGTGGCCGTCGAGCAGGCGCAGCAGTTCGCCGCCGGTGAAGCCGGAGCCGCCGACGACGCTCGCGGTCAGCGAGGCGTCGGAGCCGCCGTCGGTCCGCGCGGCGGTGTCGGCCGCGTCGGTCCCGTCGCTCATGCGGTCACCTCCGCCTCGTCGAAGGCTTCGGCCTTCGCCTCCAGCCAGTCGACGACCCGTGCGGGCACGTCGGTCGGCGTGGAGTCGGTCAGCGCCTTGAACTCGACCGTGTGGTTGACCTCGTGAACGGTGTAGTCGGCGCCGTCGACCGGTTCGCCGGGTTCGGCCTCGGCGCCCTCGGGCACGCCGACCTCCATGAGGTCGACGCCGAGCAGGCCGCCGCCGACGGCGGCGGATGCCGTCTCGACCAGTTCGCGCGCCCGGTCGTCGAGCGCGAACTCGCGGGTCTCGGCGCCCTTGGCGGCGTTCGTGAGCCAATGATCGGAGGAGCGCACCATCGCCGCCACCGGCTCGCCGTCCGTGGCGACGACGCGGATGTCACGCCCCGGCTTGTCGACGAACTCCTGGACGTAGAACACCTTGTGCTCGTAGTGGCCCAGCGTCGCCTTGTGTTCGAGGATCGCCTCGGCGGCGTCGCGCGTGTCGATCTTGGCCATCAGGCGCCCCCACGAGCCAACGACCGGCTTCAAAACGCAGGGGTAGCCGAACTTCTCGATGGATTCGAGCGCGCTCTCCTTGGTGAAGGCGACGTCCGTCTTCGGCGTCGGAACGCCCGCCTTCTGGAGCGCGAGGCTGTTTTTGGCCTTGTCGGCACAGACGTCGGCGGTCTCCGGATCGTTGACGACCGGGACGCCGTAGGAGTCGAGAAAGCGCGTCGCGTACAGCGACCGACTCGTCGACAGACACCGGTCGACGACCAGGTCGAGGTCGTCGACGGGCGCCGTCGTGCCGTCGAGGCTGAACTGATGCTTGCGGACGTCGATCTTCTCGACGTCGTGACCGCGGTCGCGAAGCTCCGAGAGGAGGAGCTTCTCGTCGCGGCGGATCCTGGAGTAAAGAATGCCGACTTTCATGCTCACCACACCCGTCCGGGTGTCCGGTGTGTCGTTGTCGTCCGCACCTTACTCCCCCCAGTCCTCTTCGAGCTCGGGCGCTCGGTCGAGGACCGGCGGGTTGACGTCGATGACTTCCAGCTCCGCGCCGCAGGTTCCACAGTCGACGATCTCTCCGACTTCGAGGTCGTCGTGCAGGGAGACCTCGCCCCCGCACTCGACGCATTCGGTTTCGGTCATGGCTGTACCGCCTCGTACGCGCGTGGGGTGTATAAACCTGTCGAATCTATCAGAAAGCAAACAAAGAACGTACGCGTCTCTAACGCCGTTAGAACCCGTCCGGAGCGCCGCGTCGAATTCCCCTGTCAGAATTCATGTGTGTTGTGTCCCCCCGAGGGGGACGGCGGCGGCAGCGGCGCCGGCACCCGGGATCGGAGCCGGCAGGAAGCCGGCAGCGTCCCGGTGGTCGGCTCAGACATACGCCGCCACCTCCTCGTCGAGGCGGGTCGCCGCCGCCGAAAGCGCCGCCCGGCGCTCGTCGAGCGTCGCGGCGTCGGCTTCGAGGTCGTCGCGCGCGGTCGCCAGAGCGTCGGCGACCGCCGACGGCGCCGGGCCGCCGGCCGAGTCGCGGCTCCGCACGCTCGCCGCGGGATCGAGCGCCGCCTCGATGGTCTCGGGATCGACGTACTCGAACAGCGACTCGCCGAGCACGTCGCGGGCGACGGCGTCGAGCAGGTCGCCGTCGGGCGCCGACTCCCCCGCGGCCTCCGCGCGAGCAGCGGCCTCCGCGACGACCTCGTGGGCCGTCCGGAAGGGGACGCCGGCCATCGCCAGCGCGTCGGCGACGCCCGTCGCCGTCGAGAACCCCTCGCCGGCCGCGGCGTCCAGCACGTCGTCGTTCCAGGTCGCGGTCCGCACGGCGCCGGCCGCGACCGCCGCGGCCTCGCTCACGTCGTCGACGGCGTCGAAAGCGTGGTCGTGGGCCCGCTGCAGGTCGCGGTTGTACGCCCGCGGCAGCCCCTTCAGCGTCGTCATGAGGCCGGTCAGCTCCCCGACCGCGTCGCCGGCGACCGCCCGCACCAACTCCAGCGTGTCGGGGTTTTTCTTCTGGGGCATGATCGAGGACGTCGAACTGTAGTCGTCCGACAGCGAGACGAACTCGCGGTTGGCGTAGATGGCCAGGTCCTCCGCCAGCCCCGAGAGGGTGACGGCGTGGGTCGACAGCGCTGCGGTGGCCTCGACCAGAAAGTCCCGCGCCGAGGCGGCGTCCATCGAGTTGTCGAGGACGCCGTCGAACCCGAGCAGGTCGGCGGTCCGCTCGCGGTCGATGTCGAAGGGGGTGCCGGCGAACGCCGCGGCCCCCAGCGGCGACTGGTTCACCCGGCCGTAGGCGTCCAGCAGGCGGGCCGTGTCCCGGGCGACCGCCCGCTCGTAGGAGGCGAGCCAGTGGGCGACCGTGGTCGGCTGGGCCGGCTGGAGGTGGGTGTAGCCGGGCAGCAGCGTCTCCGCGTGGTCGGCGGCCGCATCGAGCAGCGCCTCGCGCAGGCCCAGCGTCGCCTCGGCGGCGTCGAGCAGGTCCTCGCGGAGGCGGTACCGGATGCAGGTGGCCACCTCGTCGTTGCGCGAGCGGGCGGTGTGCATTTTGCCGCCGTCGGGGCCGACCCGCTCGATGACGGCGGCCTCGATGGCCTCGTGGACGTCCTCGCCGTCGGGCAGGGCGCCGTGGCCTGCCGACTCGATTTCCTGCAGGGCTGCGAGGATCGCCCCCGCTTCCTCGTCGTCGATGATCCTCTGTTCGGCGAGCATCACCACGTGGGCGCGGTCGACCGCCAGGTCCGCCGCGAAGATGCGCTCGTCGGCGGCGAGCGAGGAGAGGAACCCGCGGGCGGGGCCGCCGCTGAACCGGTCGCGGCGGACGACCGAGCCGCCGGCCTCGGCGACCTCACCGATATCGTCGCCGCTGTCGGCATCGGCGGCTTCGTCGGTCGCGGGCCCGTCCTCGCTCATGTGTTCACTCCGTGTCGGTCGCGTCGTCGAGGTCGACGCCGTCGTCGCCGCCGTCCGCGGCGACCTCGTCGCGCTCCCCCGTCGCGTAGTCGTAGGCGCGCTTCGCCAGGCGCTCCTGGAAGCCGTGGTACTTCGCGACGCCGGTGGCGTCGCTCTGCTCGATGCCGGCCTCCACGTCGGCGGTGTTGAACGAGGCGTGGGACTCGGAGTACACTGCGTAATCCGAGTCGCGGCCGACCGGGCGGGCCTGGCCGCCCTCCAGTTTGATCGTCACCGTGCCGGTCACCTTCTCCTGGGTGACCTCGATGAACCCTTCGAGCGCCTGCACCAGCGGCCCGGAGACCAGTCCCTCGTACCCCTTCTCGGCCCAGCGCTGATCGACCTGCTCCTTGAACGACCGCTCCTCCTTCGTCAGGACCAGGTCCTCCAGCGCCTTGTGAGCGTTGAGCAGCACCGTCGCCGCCGGGTGCTCGTAGTTCTCGCGCACCTTCAGGCCGAGCAGGCGGTCCTCCATCACGTCGGTCCGGCCGACGCCGTACGCGCCAGCGAGGTCGTTGAGGGACTCGATCAGTTCGACCGGCTCCATGTCCTCGCCGTCGACGGCGACCGGGTAGCCGTCGACGAACTCGATCTCCAGGAGTTCGGTGTCGGTCCCCGGCGCTTCCGTCCACTCGTAGATCTCCTCCGGCGGGACGTGATCGGGGTGTTCGAGGTCGCCGCCCTCGACGGCGCGCGACCAGAGGTTCGTGTCGATCGACCAGACGCCCTCGTTGCCGGCCTCGACGGGGAGGTCGCGCTCCTTGGCGTACTCGATCTCCCACTCGCGGGTCAGCCCGAGTTCACGGACGGGGGCGATCACTTCCAGGTCGGACTCGCGCCAGACGGCCTCGAAGCGAAGCTGGTCGTTGCCCTTCCCCGTACAGCCGTGGGCGAGCGCGTCGCAGTCGTGTTCCTCGGCGACGGCCTGGATCGCCTCGGCGATCACCGGCCGTGCGAGCGCCGTCCCCAGCGGGTAGCCCTGGTAGGTCGCGTTCGCGCGGACCGCCTCGAAGCACTCGCCGGCGAACTCGTCTCGCGCGTCCACGACGTAGTGGTCCAGGCCGAGGGCCTCGGCGGTTTCGGCCGCCTCGTCGAACTCCGACTCGGGCTGGCCGACGTCGACGGTGACGCCGATGACCTCGTCGTAGCCGTACTCCTCTTCGAGGAGCGGGACGCATACTGTCGTGTCGAGTCCGCCGGAGAAGGCGAGTGCCACGCGTGTCATTACCGACGAGTCAGCCCTTGAGGGGCTTAAAATTCACGGAATCAATTTCGAAAGAAAAACGCGGAGATGCCTATCGTCGACACCGAGGGTTGGGAAATCGAGGAAACGGAAATCGGGGATGGGGGGTAGTGGTGGGCCTAACGGCCCGGTCGTCGCGGCCGTCGGGCCAGGGCAGGGGCTCCCGCGCCGAGGAGAACGGCCGGAGCGTCGGGAGCCCGCGTCATCGCGTAGAGGTATGCCGATCTCGTTATAAAAACGTTGCGAGAGCGTCCTCCGGGCCGAACGCTCCCTCCTCCCCTGCGGACGTACCTTTACCCCCCGTCCGGGCCTTCCTCGCCCCATGTTGTGGGAGTTCGACGCCGTGACGGACGCGTACGGTCACACCGAGGGCCCGGTCTGGGACGGGAGCGGGGTCGTCTTCAGCGACATGGCGAACGGGACGATCCGGCGGTTCGACGCCGAGACCGGCGACTGCGAGGTGCTGTACGACCGGACCGACGTGGGCAACGGGCTGAAACTGGACGCCTCGGGGTCGCTGTACGTCTGCGAGATGCGCGGCCGGCGCCTCGCCAGGTACGGCGAGGAGGGTCGGGAGACCGTCGTCGATCATTACGACGGCGCGCGCCTGAACGGGCCGAATGACCTGGCGTTCGACGACCACGGCCGGATCTGGTTCACCGATCCGTTCTACGACGTGCCCTTCGGCCCGGATCCCGCGGCTCTCGACCTCGACCACCGCTCGGTCTACCGCGTCGACCCGCGCGATCCGGCGACGCTGACGCGGATGACGACGGACACCCGGAACCCGAACGGGCTGCTGTTGTCCCCTGCGGGCGACCGGCTCTACGTCGCCGAGTACGAACCGGACGGCCGCAACGACCTCCGGGCGTACCCGATCGAGGGGGACGCCGTCGGCGAGCCCGAAGTTCTCCACGACTTCGCCCCGCACCGCGGCACCGACGGGATGTGTCTCGACGCCGACGGCAACGTCGTCGCCACCGCGGGCAGCACGCGGGCGGGCCCCGGCCCGCGACTCTGCGTGTTCGCCCCGTCCGGCCGCCTCCTGGAGACCCATCCCGTTCCGGACCCGTTCCCCACGAACTGCTGTTTCGGCGGCCCGGACCTGCGGACGATCTATCTGACCGGCGGGGACGGGTGCCTCTATCAGGCCAACACGAACCGGACGGGGTATCTCGGCGCACCCTGACCGCGTCGGGGGAGGCCGTTCCCGCCGAGCGGCACACCCCGGCCCGCCGCCCCGACCGCCGCGACGGTCGTCTGGATCACCCGACCGCCGCGACGGCCGCCCAGATCAGCGCGCAGGCGACCGGGGCGATGGTGAGGTTGTCGTCGATCACGTAGGTGGCGACCACGGGCTTGACGCCGTCGGCGACGGTCGCCCCCGCCGCTCCGAGTGCCGCCGTCAGCGCGCCGACCGCCGGTGCGAGGACGACGCCGCCCCGGACCCCGACGCCGAGGGCCGGCGCGAGCAGGAAGGGTGCGGCCAGCCCAAAGGAGACGACGAACATCGCCAGAAGCGTCGAGGGGCTCTTGACTTCGTCGGCCGAGCGCGAGGAGAGCAGCCCGGAGATGGGGTCGCCGACGGCGAGCATGAACATCCCGGGCAGCGCCGCCCACGACGGACAGAGCAGCGCGACCCCCGCCATCGACAGCATGTACAGCGCGTACCCCGCGGGGTTGTCGGACTCGTACTCCCGGGTGAGCCGGTCGTAGATGGCCCAGTCGAGGCCGACGTACAGGCGCAGCACTTCGAGGACGAACGCGACCGCTGCCCCGAGGACGAACACCCCCTGGACGACCCGCCAGCCGACGACGCCCGCGACGTACGCCAGCGGGACGAGGGCGCCGCTGGCGTGGACGAAGCGCCGCTGGATCTCGCCGCTCGCGAGCCACCCGGTCGCCGCCCCGCGACGGTCGCTCACGGCGCCGCGCCGGCCTCGGCTGCCGGCCCCATCACGACCCCGAGAGGTCGGTCTCGACGTCGCCGAACGCCGACGCGAGGTCGTCGAACGAGCGTTCGCCCGACCGGATCGCCGACAGGTGCTTGGGGAGGTCCGCGAGCGGCACCCGCACCTGCCGGGCGCTGTCCCGGTCGCGGATCGTCACCGTCCGCCCGTCGTCCTCCAGGCCGTCGCGGTCGACGGTGACACAGAAGGGGGTGCCGACCTCGTCCTGCCGGCGGTACCGGCGGCCGATGCTGCCGGACTCGTCGTAGTCGACGGCGAAGCCGGCCGCCCGCAGGTTCCGGACGACCTCGTCGGCGACCTCGACCAGTTCCTCGACGTTCGTCACCAGCGGGAAGACGGCGACGTCGGTGGGCGCGACCTCCGGCGGGAGCGCGAGGTAGGTCCGGGCCTCGCCCGAGACCTCGTCCTCGCGGACCGCGTGTTCGAGCACCGTGTACACCGTCCGGTCGACGCCGAACGAGGGCTCGACCACGTGGGGCGTGACGTGTTCGCCCTGCTCGGTCACCGTCTCGCGGCTGAAGTTCGCCACCGCCGCGTCGACCGCGTGGGTCTCGCCGTCGACCTCGACGGTCACGGTCTCGCCCTCGAAAGCCTCCGGGTCCCGGTCGACCAGGTCCCGGAGCGCGTCGGCGACGTCGGCGGCCGTCGCGCCGTACTCCGGCCCGAGCGTGCTCATGTCCGGATCCACGGACGTGCGCTCGACCGTCCTGGGCTCGTCGTACTCGACGAAGACCGTGAAGTCGTCGTCGCCGTACTCGGCGTGCTTCGAGAGGTCGTAGTCGCCCCGGTAGGCGAAGCCGGCCATCTCGATCCAGTCGCCGGCCGTGGGGTCGGCCGCGAGCGCGGCGGCGTCGACGTCGCCGGCGACCTCGCTCTCGGCGTCCCAGCAGTCGGCGGCGTAGTGGGCCCGCTCGCCGGCGAGGTGCTGGCGGAACCGGAACCGGTCCATGTCGACGCCGATCCGCTCGTACCAGCGGGCGGCGACCCCGAGGTAGTAGCCGATCCAGGGGTCGCCCACGACGCCCTCCTCGACGGCCTCGCCGACCGTCGTCCGGACGTACTCGCCGTCTTCGTCTTCCTGTTCGGTCGCCGGGTAGAAGCGGGCCTCCACGTCGGCGACCCGGTCGAGCGGCGGTTCGTCGCGCTCGGGGTTGACGAACTGCTCCAGTTCGGCCTGGGTGAACTCCCGTGTGCGGACCAGCCCCTTCCGGGGGCTGATCTCGTTGCGGTACGCGCGACCGATCTGCGTGACGCCGAACGGGAGGCGGTTGCGGGCGTACTCCTTCAGGCGCGGGAACTCGACGAAGATGCCCTGGGCCGTCTCGGGGCGGAGGTAGCCGGCCTGGCCGTTCCCGGGGCCGATCGAGGTCTCGAACATGAGGTTGAAGTCCTCGACGTCCCGGCCCGCCAGCGGCGTCCCGCAGGTGGGACAGGCCAGGTCGTGCTCGCGGATCAGCTCCTCGACCTCTGCGATGGGGAGCGATTCTGCCTCCTCGATGTCGGTCGCGTCCTCGATCAGGTGGTCGGCGCGGTGGGATTCGCCACACTCGCCGCACTCGACGAGCATGTCGTCGAAGCCGTCGAGGTGCCCGGAGGCCTCGAAGACGGGTTCGGGCATCACCGTCGGGGCGTCGACCTCGTGGTTGCCCTCGCGGACGGTGAAGCGATCCCGCCAGGCCTCCTCGACGTTGCGCTTGAGCGAGGACCCCTGCGGGCCGTAGGTGTAGAACCCGGCGACGCCGCCGTAGGCCCCGACCGAGCCGAAGTAAAAGCCCCGGCGCCTGGCGAGTTCGTCCAGATCGGTCATAGCCCCTCCAGCAGATCCACGTCGCGGACGATGCCGATCAGGTTCTCGCCGCTCACCAGCGGGATCTGCTCGACGTCGTTGTTGATCATCAGCTTCGCGGCGTCGCGTGCGGTCCTGGCGCCCGTGACCGTGATCAGGTCGGCCGTCATGAACGCCGAGACCGGCTCGGCGGGGATCTCGATGTCGCGGGTCGGCAGGTAGCGGTTGCCGACCGCCTTGATCCCCTCCCACATCCACTCGTCGTCCTCGTCGGCGAGGCTGGAGCCGGTGCCCTCCTCGCTCTCGACGACCCGGGCGACGTCGATCACGTCGACCTCGGTAAGGATGCCGCTCATCGTCCCGGTTTCGTCGAGCGCGACGGCGTAGGGGACGTTCGCGTAGTAGATCTCCCGCTCGGCGACGGTCAGGGGCGTCCCCTCGTAGGTGGTGTTGACGTCGCGGGTCGCCAGGTCCTCGACGCTCCTCCCGCCGTCGGCGACCCCCCGGGCGATCGCCCGGACCACGTCGGTGACGGTGACGATCCCCGCCAGCGCGTCGCCGTCGGCCGCTTCGAGTACCGGCACCCGGCGGGTGTCCTCGGCCACCATCAGCGCCGCCACGGACTCGACGGTCGCGTCCGGCGTCGTCGTCGGCACGTCGTTCATCAGCAGCGCGAGCTGGTCCTCGTCGGGTTGCTCGATGAGGTCCTCCCGGGAGACGAGTCCGCGGTACCGTTCGCCCGCGTCGGTCCCCTTCACCACCGGAACCGAGGAGAAGCCGCGCTCCTGCAGATACTCCAGGACGTCGTCGCGGGTCCCCGGCAACTCGACCGTCACGACTTCCTCGCGGGGAGTCATCGCGTCGACTATCTTCATACCCCCGCTTACAGTCCCCCTGTTCTAATACTCTGCGAAGCTGTCACCGCCTTCGTCGGCGGTTCCGCCCCTTTCGTCGACTGGCGTTCGTATCTCGCCCGACGATCCCCACGCTCCAGCGACGCTCAGTGCTGTCGTCGCCGGCGCTCTCGGTCGGCCGTTTCGCCGATCGAGGCGGTCGCCAGGGCGGTCTCCCGGCGCCTGCGACTCTCTCGCAAAAGCGACTTATAGCCTTTCGTAGCCGGGCGTCCGACGACCCGACGGAACCCGGCGGTTGGTGGTGTGTCAACTGTTATCAAAACCCTTTTACCGGGGTGTCACATCGTGACAAGCATGTCCGTTGACGCGACGGTGTCGTCCGACGGGTCGAACGCCGAGGTGATGGCCTCGGTGGACTCATCGCCAGCCCGCCCCACGTTCATCATCGCGGACGTCACACGCGACGAGGCGTGGATCTCGATGGGCGTCGACGACGCGCCCGCCCTCGACGACTGGCGCTGACGGTCGACGCCGACCCCGTCCGGTCCCTTCCCCGGCTGCCCTCCCCCGAATCGGTCCCGGCTGCGCCGGTAGACGCATCCTCGGCTTGGGCCGCGGCTATCGCCGTCGACTCGTGACTGACGCCGGTCGTCGGCCGGCGGCGGTCAGCCGCCGGTCCCGGCGTCGGCAGGACGTTCCAGGTTCCCCTCGCCGAGCATCAGGCGTGCGTAGGCACCCGAGAGCCACGCGAGCGCGTTGAGGACGTTCAGCGCGGCCACGATCAGCCCGCAGCCCAGCGCCGCGACGAACAGCGCCTCGGGGAGCGTGGTCACCTGCCACGAGGTGACGTTGACGACCGTCCGGACGCCCACGAGGAGTCCCTCCCACCCGTAGGAGAGCGCCGGGTGGAGCGTCGCCGGCTCCTCGAGCGCCAGCCCCACGTACACGTTGGGCTGGTCGTAGACGAACGGGACGAAAAGCATCGTCATCGACGTGACGAGCAGGGTCATCACCGCCACGAACGCGACGAGTCCGAACACGACCTTGGTCGCAAGGTAGACGACGGCCTTCCACGTCGTCCCGGCGGTGACGAGCCTCGTCACGCGCTCCCGGAGGGACCGCTCCTCGCCGAGTGCGAGCGGCGACTCGGCGGGCGGACGGATGTCGATTCCGAGCAGGAGCGTCGTCAGCTTCCGCTCTATCGTTCCCAGTCCGGTCGCGATCGCCAGCACGGCCAGGACGATCGGGACGCCGACGATGGTGATCGCGAGGCCGACGCCGACAGACAGGCCGACCGCCAGAAAGATGAAGTAGGTCAGCCCCAGCGGGAAGGCGAGCACGAGATACAGCAGGTTGCGGTACGTCTGGAGGCGGAGGGGCACGCCGACGATCGAGCGCAGCGTCGGCCGGGGGAGGGTCCCGAACCCGGGCTCGGGGGACATGTGTCTCGCGGAACAGTTCCACCGCCGTGCCAATAAAGCGCACGGTCAGTCGCGGAGCCCGCGACCGTGCGCGGGACGTATACCACCGCAACCCGAACCGGTCGGCCGTGCGCCAGGGCTCCCGCGAGCGGTCCGGCGTTGCCCTCCCGCCGCTGCCGTCCGTCCGACGGGGCCAGGTGCACCTTTTATCCCGGGACGTCGCAAACGTCGGATCGATGACCGGTGGCGACGGGACCGGCGAGGAGTTCTTCGCCCTCCTCGACGACGCCTACGCACGCGAGATCCTCGTCGAGACGCGGGAGGACCCCCGCTCGGCGGAGGCGCTCAGCGAGGCGATCGACGCCTCCGAGTCGACGGTCTACCGGCGCATCGAGCGCCTTCGCGAGCGGGACCTCGTCGAGGGCGAACAGCGACTCGACCCCGACGGGCACCACTACGAGGTCTACGCCGCCCGGCTGGAACGCGTCACGATCGACCTGACCGACGACGGGTTCGCCGTCGACGTCGAGCGGCGGTCGACGTCGGACCCGGCGGATCGGTTCACCAACCTCTACGAGGAGCTGTCGTAGGAATGATCGGCACCCACCTGCCCCCGTCCGGATCGCTCGCCGCTGGCGGCGGCTTCGGCCCCGCCCCGGGATCCGGGGCTCCCCCGCTCGTCGTCGAGGCACCCCCCGCGTCCGGCTCCGGGCTCCTCCCGCTCGTCGTCGACGCCACCGGCGGCTCGCCGGCGCTCGTCGCCGTCGTCTTTGGCCTCCTCGCGGTCGCCTCGGTGCTGTCGGTGGCGGTCACCTACCGGTTCGCACGCGGGTACCTCCGGACCGGGACGCGGCCGCTGTTGTTGCTGGCCTGCGGCCTCTTTTTCCTCGCCCCCGCGCCCATCTTCGCCCGGCTCGTCTTCGCGAACGCGCTGGCGACCCCCGACGCGTACCGCATCCTGACCACCAGCGGCTCGGAACTGTTCGGGCTGCTCCTCGTCCTGTACACCATCTACCGATGACACCGCTCGACACAGTCGCACTGGCTGTCTCCGCCGTCACCGCGCTCGTCGGCCTGTTCGTCACCTACCAGGCCTACCGGGGGTACCGGCGCAACGACAGCGAAACCATGCGCGCGCTCGCAGTCGGCATCGCCTTCATCGCGGTCGTTCCCTTCGTCATCCTCCGGATGCTCGGAACCGTCGCGGATTTCACCGACGCCCAGGGGCTGGTGATCGCCTTCGGCTCCCACGTCATCGGCCTGCTCGCGATCTATCGGTCCTTCGACTGAGCGCGGTCGCCTCTCTCACTCCGTCACTGTCGGCGCCAGATGTGGCCGCCGCCCCGATTCCCCTGATAACGTTTTCCCCTGGTCGCCGGGCGGGCGACCGGTCGCCCGTTTATACGTCGCTTCCCCGCCAACGGTGAGACGTCGACATGACGGACCCGACTCCCTCACGGTTTGGACGGCCTGCCGAGGCGCTTCGGCGCTTCGTCGCGGTGCCCCTTCGGCCGCAGACGTATCGGAACCTGGCGTATCTGGCCCTGGCGTTCCCGCTGGGGCTGGCGTACTTCGTCGGCGCGACAGTCGGCCTTTCGCTCGGCGCCGGCCTGCTGATCACGTGGTTCGGTCTGCCGATCCTCGTGGTCACCCTCGCCGGTGCGACGCTCGTCGCCGGCTTCGAGGCCCGCCTCGCCCACGGTCTCCTCGGGGTCGACGTGGCCCTCCCCGAGGCGCTCCGCGGGTTCGATCCCGCCGACGCCGTTGTCGTCCCCGGCGACGGAGTCCTCGCGTCGATCAAGCGCCTGCTGGTCGCGCCGACGACCTGGACGAGCCTGCTGCTCGTCCTGCTGAAGTTCGCCTTCGGGGTCGTCGCCTTCACCGCGCTGGCGACGGCGGCGTCGGTCGCCGCCTCGGCGATCGCGGCGCCGCTGCTGTACGACGACCCCTACGCCACCTACCGGTTCGGCTCCGTCGTGATCGACTCCCTCCCCGCTGCCCTCGCCGTCGGCGTCGGCGGCGTCCTCCTGACGCTTTCGGCCCTCCACCTGCTGAACGCCCTCGCGCGCCTCGGCGGCGTCCTCACGATGTCCCTCCTGTCCGTCGACGGCGCCGAGTCGCCGGCCTAACCGACCTTTTGCTGCGCTCGGCGCCTTCGGCGCCTCGCTGGCAAAAGCTCGATCAAAAGCCTCGTCACCCCCTTCGGGGGTTCCTCGGCCCGCTCGCTCCCTGCGGTCGCTCGCGGTGAGTAGGCTTGTCGCCCGAATAATTCCAGCACAGCGTCGGGGATAACAGCCGTTCGCTACGGCTGCGAAGGTGCCACTGTCACTCCCAACTACTGGGACCGATTCCGAGTCTCATCACGATCGGTCGATACGCAAGGGCGATCATGAGAACGATTCCGAACTCGATCCAAAACCCGACCTCGCCCACGACTATTCGAAGGGACGAAAGGACCACGGCCACCAGGATGAGCAACACGAGATAGTGCACCCCGAGTTCGATCAACCGATCTGTATCCATAGCTCTTCTACGCGATGTTCACTCACAATCTTTCCCTTTTGGTGCTGGATAGGACCCCTGTCTCTAGCACCAGCATCCGCGAGCGAACGAAGTGAGCGAGCGGTTCACCGGCGGCGAGGG
>Ga0207720_100922_pt1 | contig 13829 bp, 12 predicted proteins | sample A23P2SouthBayCA_2_FD_187751 | JGI IMG/M metagenome (GOLD analysis project Ga0207720, IMG submission 187751) | Aerobic enrichment media microbial communities from Eden Landing Ponds, California, USA - A23 E3 (2) (SPAdes) | ecosystem: Environmental > Aquatic > Marine > Unclassified | place...
TAGCGCGCGACGCTTCGCCGCACGGTCGGCCGCCGCGACGCGGCGACCGGCCGCATTCGTCATTCCTATATCCGCCGCTCGAAAACCGGGAGGTATGTATCTCTCCCTACGCTCGGAAGTCGCCGAGGCCCTCGAAGGGGCGCTCGCGGCCCTCGAGTTGCCGACCGAGGACCTGGGCATCGAGCGCCCGCCCGAGGACGTCGACGCCGCCGTCGCCTCCAGCGTCGCCTTCCGCCTGGCGGGCGAGGTCGGCGCGCCGCCGCCGAAAGTGGCCGCCGACGTGGCGTCGGAGATCGACCCCGCCGACTACGACTACCTGGGCAGCGTCGACACGCAGGGCCCCTACATCAACTTCTTCCCCGCCGACCGATATCTCTCCGAGACGGTCGAAGCGGGCCAGCGCGAGGGGTACGGCCGCCTCGACGACCGCGACAGCTCCGTCGTCGTCGAACACACCTCGGCGAACCCGACCGGCCCGGTCCACGTCGGTCGCGCCCGCAACCCCATCGTCGGCGACGCGCTGGCGCGCGTGCTCGACTTCGCCGGCTACGACGTCGACACCCACTACTACGTCAACGACGCCGGCCGCCAGGTCGCCGTGTTCACCTGGGCCTACGAGACCTTCGACGAGAGCGACCTGCCCGAGCCCGACCGCGACAAGCCCGACTACGACCTCGTCCGCTACTACCGCACGGGCAACGCCTACCTCGAAGACGCCGACCCCGAGGCCGAGGAAGCGGCCGAAGCGGAGATCGAGGCCATCATGCAGGGCCTCGAAGCCGGGGACGAGGACACCTACGACCGGGTCGGCGAGGTCGTCGATCAGGTACTGGACGGGATGACCCAGACCCTGGCGCGGCTGCCCGCCGAGTTCGACGAGTTCGTCAAGGAGACGCGCTTTATGCGCTCGGGCGCGACCGACGACGTGGTCGATCGCCTGCAGGCGCTGGACGAAGCGGTCTACGAGGAGGACGCCTGGCAACTCGATCTCGACGGGTTCGAGAAGAACCTCGTCTTCCTGCGCTCGGACGACACCACGCTGTACACGACCCGCGACATCGCCCACCACGAGTGGAAGTTCGAGCACTACGACCGCGCGGTCACCGTCATCGGCGAAGATCACAAACTCACGTTCGAGCAGTTGAACGAGACGCTCGAACTGCTGGGCCACGACACCGACCGCCTCGATCAGGTCTTTTACTCGTGGGTCAACCTCCCCGGCGGCGAGGGGATGTCGACCCGCGAGGGGACCGGTGTCGACCTCGACGACCTGCTCGACGAGGCCATCGACCGCGCGCGGAGCGAGGTCGAAGACCGCCTCGACGACCGCCTGCGCGACGACGACCTCGACGAGGACGACGTCGCGCGCATCGCCGAGCAGGTCGGAACCGGCGCCGTGCGCTACGACATCGTCTCCAAACAGCCCACGAAGTCGATCACCTTCGAGTGGGAGCGGGCGCTGGACTTCGAGGCGCAGTCGGCGCCGTACGTCCAGTACGTCCACGCCCGGGCCTGTGGCATCCTCGGCGAGGCCGAGGGCGAGGGCCTCGAACCGGCCGAGACCGTCGACCCGGACCTGCTCGACACCGACGCCGAGCGGGATCTGCTCCGCACTATCGCGCGCTTCCCCGCGGTCGTCGAGGAGGCCGCCGACGAACTGGAGCCCCACCGCGTCGCCACCTACACCCGCGGCTTCGCCGAGCAGTTCAACGCTTTCTATCGTGAGTGCCCCGTGCTGACCGCCGAGGACGAGGCGACCCGCCGCGCCCGCCTCGCGCTGGTCGCCGCCGCTCGCGAGACCGTCGGCAACGCTCTCGGGCTGCTGGGGGTCGCTGCGCCGGACTCGATGTAGGCCCGGCGGCGATCGGACCGAGATGCGGCCGGCCCCGCCGTGTCACAGCCCGCCGAGCGCGAGCAGGACGCCGGCCAGCGTCGCGAGCGCGAGGACCACGAAGGCGACTATCCACCACACGGGCACGGACTCGTCCGCACCGTCGCGCGCGCTCATCGCCCGATCACCACGACAGCGCCGACGCTCGCGCGAATCGATCCGGTCGTTGCCATCGCCCGACCGCTTCACAGCCGACTGACTAATACCTGCTGGCGGCCCGGGCGCCGATCGATACCTATCCAGTTAGGCACCAACTTCTCACCGGACGAGGCGCTACGAGGAATGTGAGCGGAGTCGCTGCACTGTCGTCGTGGCTGGCGGTCGGGTCGCTGGCGGCGGCGGGTGGAACGGTCGCGCTGGTCGCGTACCTGTGGCGCCACCTCGGCAAGCCGGGCGCCGACTGGCTCGTCGCGACGCTGGTCGCCCAGAGCCTGTTCTGCCTGCTCGCGGGCGTGTCACTGACCGTCGGCGACCCGGAGGCTCGGTTCTTCATGGAGTCGCTGACGTGGGCGGCACTGGCGTGGATCGGGCCACTGTTCCTGGCGTTCGCCCTGGAGTACACCGGGCGGAGCGGACTGCTCGACGGGTGGACGATGGTGCCGGTCGCGGCGCTGACCTCCATCGTCGTCGCCACGGCGCCGGTCAACGACGTGGTCGTCCGGAACTTCCGGCTGGACCCGACGGCACCGGTCGTCACGGTGAGCTACGCGCTCGAACCCTGGGGGATGTTCGCGGTCGCGCTCGGCACGGGGACTGCGGGCGTCGCGGTGGCCCTGCTGGTCGACACCGTGTTGAGTTACGGGCCGCTGTACCGGCGGGAGGCCGCCGCTGTCGCGCTCAGTACCGTCACACCCACGATCGGGGTGGTGATGTGGGCGCTCGGCCTGGGGCCGGACCCCTCGCTCGCGTTCGTCGCGGTGCTGTTCGTCCCGCACGTCCTGCTGGACGCGTACGCCTTCGTCGGCAGCGGCATGTTCGAGACGAACCCGACGACCCGCCGGGCCGCCGACCGAACCGCAATCGACGACATCGGGACGCCCGTACTCGTGCTCGACCCCGACGCCCGCGTCGTCGACTACAACGACGCCGCCGACCCGCTGCTCGAAGCCGGCCGCGACGGGACGACCCTGCTCGGGACCCCCATCTCGTCGCTGGTCGACGTCGATGCCGACCCGGTGGCCGACGGCGGTTCGATCGGCGGTGCGGGACCCGACGGCGCCGACCCCGGCGCCCCGGTCGGTACCGGTCCCGGCGAGGCCGACGACCTCGTCACGGTCCGCTCGGACGGCCGGCGCCGGGAGTTCCTCGTCTCGCAGTCGACGCTGACCGACCCGAAAGGCACGAGCGTCGGGACGACGCTCGTCTTTCAGGACGTGACCCGCGAGCGGCGCCGCGAGCAACGCCTCGACGTGCTCAACCGCGTCCTCCGGCACAACCTCCGCAACAAGATGACCGCCGTCGCCGGCAACGCCGAACTCATCGCCGATCGCAGCGACGACGAACGGCTGACCGATATCGCGGGCATCATCGACAGCAGCGCTCGCGAACTCATCGACATCGGCGAGAAAGCCCGCACCTTCGAGCAGTGTCGCCGCGACGGCCCGCGCTACCGGCCGGTCGACCTCGACAGCGTCCTGGCCGAGGCGGTCGCCGACTACCGCGAGGGGGCCGTCGACATCGACGTGAGCGCCGACGGCGACGCGGCCCCGGCCACCGACCCGAAACTGCTGCGGATCGTCGTCGCCAACCTCGTCGAGAACGCAGTGGACCACGTCGACGACGCCACCGTCTCCGTCACGGCGACCGTCGACGACGGCGAACTCCGGGTGACCGTCGCCGACGACGGCCCCGGTATCCCCGAGGGGGAACTGGCGCCGCTCGACGCCGGTACCGAGACACAACTCGAACACGCCACCGGCATCGGCCTCTGGGTCGTCCAGTGGAGCGTCGACTCGCTCGGTGGCACCCTCTCGTTCGACACCGACTGCGGGACCGTCGTCACCGTCCGCCTGCCCGACGGCCCCGGCGGCTTCGACGGGGGCGTCCCCGACCCCGCACCCGCCGCCGAGCGTACATAGTCCGCTATAGTTCTCCCCATCGCTCGCCCGATCCACATAGTGAACTTAGTTATCGTCTTATCCGCTGCTCCGGTAGCAGCGGGTATCTGATGCGGCCGAACCGTCGGAGTTCGGCGCGTCGACCGCTACTATGCACGACAGCACGACCGACACCGACACGACGGCGGACGGGATCGGGAGCGACGGAACCGACGCGACCGGCGAGGAGGCCGGCGCACCCGACCGCGGGGCCGACGCCCCGGACGATCGGTCCGACGGCGAGACGCTCGACGGGCTCGCGGTCGGGGACGCCGTCGAGCGCGTTCGCGCCCGCGAGCCCGACCGCGACCCCGAGACCGTCCGGGCCGCGCTGTCGCTCGCCGCCGACGACGGCGTCGTCAGCCGTGAGGGCCTGGAAGAGTCGCTGAAACTGACCTCCAAGGTGCTCACGACCGCGGAGACGCGGGCGGAACTCGCGACCATCGCGCTCGACGACGCTCGCGGGGCCGCCGAGTCGGCGCCCGACCTCCCGACGGTCGCGGCCCGACTGGACGGCTTCGAGGCCGACGTGGCGGCCGTCGCGGACCGCGCCGCCGCCCTCGGCGAGGACCTCCAGGGGGTCGTCGACGACCGCGAGAACCCCGCCGCACGGTTCGCCGTCGCCGACGGCCTCCGCCGGGTCGACGAACGGGCACGCGACGTCCAGCGAACCGCCGACGAACTCCAGTTCGAGCTGGAGGACTTCGAACGGTGGCTCACCAGTCACGCCGTCCGCGTCCGCGAACTCGGGGAGGACGTCGACGCGCTCGACGCCTCGCTGGACGACCTGGCGACCGCCGTCGACGCTGTCGAAGCGGCCGACGACGGCCCAGGATCGACCGGCGGGGGCGAAGATGCCGCGCCCGTCGACGACCCCGCCCGGGTCTGGTTCGACGCCACGTGTAGCCACCGGGCGACCGGCCTCACCGTGGCCGACCTCCGGGCCGAACGCGCCGACCTGCGGACCTGGGCCGACCGCGAGGGCGCAGACCCCGTCGAGGAGGGCGGGCTGGACGACCTGGTCGGCCGGCTCGACGACCTCGCCGGGCGCCACGAGACGCTGGGCGAGCGGCTCGACGCCGTCGCCGAGCCCGAGTGGACCGACCGCTTCGGCGAGGCGGTCGCGGCCGTCGAATCGGGTCTGGACGACTGCGAACCGCCGGTCGACTGGAGCGTCGTCGGGTCGATCCTCGACGAACACCGCGGCGCCCTCGAATCGGGCGCGTAGTCGGGCGCGGAAGCGTCGGCGGGATGTCGTCGTCCTCTCGGGTGCTCACCGTCGAGCGCAGCGGAAAACGAGTCCAACGAGTCGAGACGCAGTCGGCACGTCGCGAGCGTCTCGCCGTCAGACGTTCCGCTCGCGAATAGCGGCGCGGGCGGCGACGTCGGTGACGGCGGCGCCGCGGTCGGCGGTGCGGGTGAGGTGGTCGAGCGCGCGCGCCAGCGCGACGGTCGCGGCGGTCGAGCCGTCGAAGGGCGCGGTCGCCTCGTCGAACAGCGCCCCGTCGACGGCCTCGATCTCGGCGACGGCTCGCTCGTGGCCGTCGAGCGCGATCGCGGTCAGGTCCTCGTCGGCGTCGTCGAGCACGGCCGTCGTCGCGTCGTCGACGACGGTGCGTGCGGCTTCGGCGGCCTCGCGGACGTTCTCGGCGACCGGGTCGGGAAGCGGGTCGGGCAGTCGCCGGGCGGTGCGAGCGACGCCGACGCCCTGGCGGGCGACGCCCTCGAGCTGGCGGGCGGTGACGTAGTAGTCGAACAGCGTCGGGCGAGTGAGTCCGAGGCGGTCGATCTCCTCCAGCGAGACGAGCGACCGCGAGAGGTGGCGGGCGACCATTCGAAAGAGCCGGTCGGCCTCGTCGGCGCGCCCGCGGAGCCGTTCGTAGGCCTCGGCGTCCGCGGCGACGAGCGCGTCCGTCGCGGAACGGTGGATCGACAGCGCCGTGAACTGCAGCTGGACGACCGACTGACGAACGGAGACGTTCGCGGCGTCCAGCAGGTGCTGGACGGTGATCTCCGTCTCGTTGGTGACCAGCAGGTCGGTCCCGACGAGGTTGCGGACGACCGAGCGGGCGGCCCGGCGCTGCTCGTCGGTGAACGACTCGACCGGCTCGAGCGTAACCGTCTCGAAGCCGACGGCGTGAGCGGCCTGCAGGGCCCGCCGGACCAGGGCGGGCTCGTCGCCGTCGACGGCGACGGTCGCCGTGGCGAGTTCGTCCACGTCCTTCTCGGCGGCCCGGAGGACGATCGAGTCGTCGCTGTGGGTGGCCAGATACAGCTCCATGCCCGCCTCGAGCTGGTGGTCGTTCGCCCACTCTTTGGGGATCGACACCGTGTACGTGCCGCCGCCGACCTGTTGGAGTTTGCGCGTCTGCATCAGTACAGCAACTCGGGGTCGTTGTCCAGCATGTACAGCGTCCGCGCGGCGACGTTGACCCCGTGGTCGCCGACGCGTTCGAGGTCCCGGATCGTCAGGAGGAGCCGGGACACGTCGTCCAGTACCCGCTCGACCGCCCACGAGTCCGCGCCCGCTTCGCCTTCCAGCAGGTCGCGGACGACCCGCTCGCTGGCGCGCTGGCAGTGGGCGTCGAGTTCGTCGTCGCCGGCCGCGACCGCGCGACAGGCCTCGGCGTCGCCGGCCTCGTAGGCGTCGAGCGCCGCCGCGACCTGGTCGCGGGCGTCGGCGCCGATGGCTTGCACGTCCACCTCGTCGGCCGGCCGTTCGGTCGCCAGCGCGTAGCGGCCGAGGTTGGTCGCCAGGTCGCCGACCCGCTCCAAGTCCGTCAGGATCTTGAACGAGGCGGCGACGAACCGCAGGTCCGAGGCGACCGGCTGCTGGAGCGCCAGGAGATCCACGCAGTCGCCCTCCAGGTCGAGATAGCGGTCGTTGATCCCGGCGTCGCCGTCGATCACGTCCTCGGCGAGGTCGTCGTCGCCGGTCGCCAGGGCGGTCAGCCCGTCGTCGAGCTGGGCGAGGGCGTCGTCGCCCAGCCCCCGGACGCCGGTCCGGAGGTCGTCGAGCGCCGCCCGGTATCCCTCGCGCGTCACGGCGATCACCCGAACTTCCCGGTGACGTAGTCCTCGACGCGCTGGCTCTCGGGGTTCTCGAAGATCTTCTCCGTGTCGTCGTACTCGACCAGCTCGCCGCCGGTGAGGAACACGGCGGTCTGGTCGGAGATCCGGGCGGCCTGCTGCATGTTGTGCGTGACGACGACGACGGTGTAGTCCTCGGCCAGCTCCTCGATGAGGTCCTCGATCTTCGAGGTGGCGACCGGGTCCAGCGCAGAGGCGGGCTCGTCCATGAGGATCACGTCGGGGTCGACCGCGAGACAGCGGGCGATACACAGCCGCTGTTGCTGGCCACCCGACAGCCCCATCGCGTTGTCGTCGAGGCGGTCTTCGACCTCGTCCCAGATGGCCGCCTGTTCGAGCGCCCGCTGGACGAGTGCGTCGGCGTCGTCGCTGTCGTCGCGACCGGTGAGCCGCGCGAGCAGTCCCGTGTCGAGGTCGCCGTGCTTGCGCGGCCCGTAGGTGATGTTGTCGCGGATCGACTTCGGGAACGGGTTGGGCGCCTGGAACACCATGCCGACCTCCTTGCGCAGTTCCACGAGGTCGACGCCGTCCTGGTAGATCTCCTCGCCGTCGAGCTGCACGGAGCCGTCAATGCTGGCGGCCTTGATTCGGTCGTTCATCCGGTTGAGACAGCGCAGGTACGTCGACTTGCCACAGCCCGAGGGGCCGATGAGTGCGGTGACGCTCTCCTCGGGGATGTCCATCGAGACCCCTTTCAGCGCGTGGTCGTCGCCGTAGTGGACGTCGAGGTCCTCGACGGCCAGTTTCGCCTCGCCCTCGAAGGAGTAGTCGCTCCATTCCTCGCGGATCCGCTCGTCGGTCTCGCCCGTCGTCGTCTCAGACGAGCGCGCTGTGCTCTCGGCCTGTGGTTCTGTCTCACTCATAGGTCAGTTTGCTCCGGAAGTACTGTCGCGTGGCGATACCGACGGCGTAGAACGCGAGGACGACGCCCAGCAGGACCAGGGCGGTCCCCCAGCCGAAGGCGGTGACGTCGTCGACGCCGGCGGTCTGGCCGGTGCCCGTCAGGACGACCTGCCAGAGCTGGTAGGGCAGCGCCGTCGTCGCCTGCGTGAGTTCGGGGTTGGTGACGAACGGCGGTGACAGCGACAGCTGGAAGTTGCCGAGTACCTTCGCCCGCCGGCCGGCCTCGACGAACGACCCGCCGCCCATCGTCAACAGCAGCGGCGCGGTCTCGCCGGCGATACGGCCGACGCCGAGGATGACGCCGGTGACGACGCCCGGCATCGCCGCCGGGAGGACGACGCTGCGGATCGTCTGCCACCGCGAGACGCCCAGCGCGGCGCTGGCGTCGCGGTACTCGTCGGGCACCGCGATCATCGCCTCGCGCGCCGTGATGACCACCAGCGGCAGCAGCATGAACCCCAGGGTGATCATCCCCGCGATCAGCGACTTCTGGGGTGCGAAGCGGGGTACCAGGAACGCGGCGCCGAAGAGACCGAAGACGATGCTGGGCGTGGACCACAGCGCGTTCGTGGCGACCTCGACGACGTTGGTGAACCGGCCCTGTTCGGCGTACTCGGTGAGGAAGATCGCCGCGCCGACGCCCAGCGGCACCGCGAGGACGACCGCGCCGACCACCAGCCAGGCGGTCCCGACGATCGCCGGGAACACGCCCGTGATGTCGGTAAAGAGCGACGCGCCGTTCATCAGGAACGGCCAGAAGACCGGCCAGACGACGTCGACGCTGAATCCCAACAGGCCGATGGTCGTCGTCGGTCCCACGCCGAGACCGACCTCGATCCCTTCGGTAACCGGCCCGAAGCCCTTGAACACGACGAAGGCGACGAGCGCGACCAGGATCGCGATGATAGCGACGGCGTTGAGGTAGACGAGCAGATACGCGCCGAGGTGGCGGCCGCGAGCGCCGAAGCCGCCGTAGGCTTTGGCGGCCGCCCAGCCGACGACCAGCGAGGACGCCATGACCGCGAACGGCGCGACCGAGCGCGCGAAGAAGGTTACCGACTGGCTGTCCGGGAAGTTCGCCGGCGACCACGACCACTCGGGACCGACGATCCCCAGCAGGAAGACCAGTCCGAAGAAGGCCGCGAGCGCGCCGGCCGGCAGCGTCGAACCGACGTCTTCCCGCGGGAGGGCGGTCGCGAAGAAAGCGACTGCGCCGAGGCCGAGGCCGCCGCCCAGCCCGCCGAGGAGGCCGAGCCCGAGCGTCTCGGTGAAGACGAGCGCGCCGATCAGGCCCCACAATCCCGCGAACAGCCCCGCGGCGACGAGCCCGGCGCTCGCGCGCGGGTCGGTCGGGAAGATCCCTCGATAGGAGACCAGGCCGAACCCGGCCACCGCGAGGCCCATACAGACCAGCAGCAGGCCCAGCGTCGTTAGCGTCGGGAGGCCGGCGAGCGTGCCGGTGATCGAGACGAGTTCGACCGTGGCCGCCAGCCCGAGGAAAAAGAGGACGGCCGCCAGGCCGACGGTCACCGCCGCGACGGTCTCGTAGGTCGAGGTGTCACCGCGGACGACCGACGAGTCGGTGGCGCCCGCCATCACTCGACACCCCCGACCTTCCGGTCCATGCGACGCTCGATCAGCTGCGAGCCGATGCTAAGAGCGAGCACCGAGACGAAGAGGATGCAGCCGGCGACGAACAGCGCGTCCTTCTGGAGGCCGCTGGAGGAACCGTAGTTGGCCGCGATGAGGCTAGTGAGCGTCTCGAAGCCGTAGAAGACGTTGTACAGCGGCTCGGCGACCGTCGGCGTGTTGCGCAGCATGACGGTCGCGGCCATCGTCTCGCCGATGGCGCGGCCGACACCGAGCAACACCGCCGCCGAGACGCCGGAGAAGGCGGTCGGGATGGTGACCGTCGTCATGGTCTGCCAGTCGGTCGTCCCCAGGGCGAGCGAGCCGCTCTTCATCGACTCGGGGACGCTGTTGATGGCGTCCTCGGCGACCGAGACGACGGTCGGCAGCGCCATCAGGCCGACGACGATGCCGACGAACAGGTACGTGCCCTGGCCGACCAGGTCGAAGGCGTCTGAGGCCCAGGGGCTCAGCACCGTGAACCCGAGGAAGCCGTAGACGATCGAGGGGATGCCGGCGAGGATCTCGACGCCGGGTTTGACGAGCTCGCGGACCGCCGGCGGAGCGATCTCGGAGATGAACAGCGCGGCCGCGACACCGAGCGGGCCGGCGACCGCCGTCGCGACGAGCGTCACGAGCACCGTCCCCTGGATCATCGGAAGCATCGAGTATTTCGGCGACGCCGTGGCGGGGTTCCAGGCGGTGGTGGTGAACATCCCCAGCCCGGGCACCGTGACGCCGAACACCGTCCCGCTCCGGTCGGCCAGGATCGGCCAGGCCTCGTAGAAGATGAAGAAGGTGATCAGCGCGAGGATGACGACCGTCGAGACGGTCATCGCGAGCGTGACGCCGCGGGCGGCCAGTTCCTGGTGGCGCACCCAGCCGTAGACTACCGCGGCCAGGAACCCGGCGAGGAACACCGAGGTGTACGGCGAGGTCACGAGGAAGCTGGCGAACGCACCTAGCAGCGCCACCGTTCCGAGCGCACCGACAGCTACCGCGTCGTTTTCAGTATCCTGTACGAACTCCGCGAACCGAGCGAACCGAGACGCCAGTCGGGACTGCCATCCGTCGGGGTCTCTCTGGTGATTTGTTGCCATGGTATCGAACGAAAAATCGCGCGGCCGCTCGGCTTAGGCGGTGTCGGGGAGCTTCGCCATCTCGGCTTCGAGGTCGGCGGTCGGCAGCGGGATGTAGTTGTTGGCCTCGACGAACACCTGCTGGCCGAACGTCGTCAGGAACATCCGCATGAACGCGCCCTCGCGCATGTCCGTGCCGCTCGGGGTGTCCTCGGTGATCTGCGTGTACATGTGCAGGTCTCGGTTGAGCGGGTACTCGCTGTCGAAGATGGTGTTCTCGGCGTCCGGGCTGGTCTCGTAGACCGTGCCGTCGAACTCCAGGGAGATGGGGCGGACGGCGTCGCCGGTGAAGGCCAGCGCCATGTACGCGATGGCGCCCTCGTTCTGGCGGACGAGCTGGGCGACGCCCTGGTTCTGGCCCTGGCGGGTGTCGACGCCCGACATCTCGGCCTCGGCGTCACCGAGCATGTTGAGGCGGAAGGAGGTGTCCGTGCCCGACCCGACCGCGCGGCCGATGCAGAAGATCTCCTGGTCCGGACCGCCGATCTCCGACCAGTTGGTGATCTCGTCCTGGTAGATCTTGCGGACCTGCTCGGCGGTGAGCTGGTCGATCCCGGCGTCGTAGATGTCCTGGCTCACGACGATCGGCTGGCCGTCGCGGCCGAGGACGTGGTCGACGACCTCCTCGTCGCGCTTTTCCTCGCTCCAGCCGAGCTCGGCCGTGATCGGGCCCGAGGAGTTGCCGATGTCGACGCGGCCACTGGTGACCGCCTCACAGCCGGTCCCGGAGTGGCTCAGGCCGATAGTCGCGCGGTAGGGCGGGCTCGAACGCGTCCCGGTCGCCTCGAAGCCGTACTGGCTCGCGAAGTAGTCCGCGAGGTGCATGTCCGTCTCGACCTCGGACCAGCCGGGGACCGAGCCCTCGTCGTTTTCGCCCCAGTACTCGCCGTCGCTCGGCGGGGCGTTCCCGTTCCAGTAGGAGGCGCCCTTGTTCGCGATTGGGAAGACCGTCGAGGACCCCTCACCGGTCAGCAGCGACGGCTCGCTCGCCCCGCTGCTGGAGGCGTCGCCGCTCGTCTCCTCGTCGCTCGACGACCCGTCGGACCCGTCCGAGGAGCCGCCGTCGTCGTTCTCCGGCTCCGGCGTCGCCGTGTCCTCGTCCCCACCGCTCGAACAGCCCGCCAGCCCTGCCGCACCGATCGCACCGGACGTCAGCAGGAACTTGCGCCGTGATACCCTATCCGCCGGACGCTCCGAATCTCGCGTCATCACTTCAGTCGAGTCGGGACCTAACTAAACGGGTTTATAATAGGGGTACCACCCGGTACGAGCCCCCTCAGAGCGGTACTGTCGGATGCGTGTGCGAACAGTTTGCAGGGGTCGGTAGGTACCGATATATAGTTCGGCGTCGGTCGGAGACGGCGGCGGCCTCATACGGATTATTGCAAGACAGTCCGGGATCGACCGCACGCAGTCGTGCGGTCGACCCGGTAAACGCTTGCAATGATCCGTATCACCGCTCGTCGACCAGCGGGGCGGCGGCGAGGCGGGCGGCGGCGACCCCGGTCAGGGCGCGTGCGGTCGTCGAGTCGGCGGCGCGGCGCGCGTGTGCCGTTTCGAGCCCGATACTGTCGGCGACGGGCACCAGCCTCACCGTCGTCCCCTCGCTCGTCACGTCACAGAGGAGATACGACTGGGGGAACGAACAGGTCGTCGGCGCCGCGATCTCGCGGACACCCTGCGACACGTCGGTCGTCGGGAGGTGGTAGTGGCCGCTGAGGACGAGCGACACGTCGCCCGCGGCGAGCGTCTCGACGAGCGGCTCGGGGCCGCGCATCGCCGGGATGTCCGCCAGGTCGGGCTCGACGGCCGCGCGGTGGACGTCCAGTTGAGCGGTTACCGCTGGGAGATTGTGGTGGATCAGTACGATCGCAGTCTCCGTGTGCGCGAGCTGGTCGGCCAGCCACGCCCGCTGGTCGTCCTCGACGTGGCCCTCGTGGCTGTCGGTCAGCCGCTCGGCCGTCCCCGCGCTGTTCAGGCCGATCACAGAGAGGTCGCCGACTCGAACGCGGTAGGAGAGCCCGTCCGGGCCGCGAGCGACCGGCTCCTCGGGTGTGTAGCGCTCGACGAACCGTCCGAGGGCGGGGGTGTCGTGGTCGTCCCCCTCCTTGGGGACGTCGTGGTTTCCGGGGACAGCGTGGAAGGGGGCGTCGAGGTCGGCGAGCGCCTCGTCGACCGCCTCGTAGTTCCAGGGCTCGCCGTCCTTGGTCAGGTCGCCCGGCGAGAGCACCGCGTCCACGTCGCGGTCGGCGATGTCGCCGAGCGCGGTCTCGAAGTGCGCCCGCGTCCGCTCGAAGAGCTTCGAGGTCCCCTCCGCCCGGGTGGCGACGTGGGGGTCGGCGACGACTGCGACCCGCGTGTGCTCGCCCGCCGGTCGCGCCAGCCGCGCCAGCACGGTTCCGGGGCCGCCGGGGCCGGTCGGGCGGCTCACGGGTCCTCCGGCAGGAAATCCTCGGGGTGGTCGTGACCGAAGGTGGCCAGGTGCGTGCCGTCGAGCAGTTCGACGTGGGACTGCAAGCGCCCGCGCTCGCGGGTTGCGGCCGCGAGGTCGGTCGCCGCTGCCCGGCTCAGGTCGACCGCACCGACCAACAGGACGGTCAGCCGCCGTTCCGGGTCGTCCACGCGGGTCACGAGAAACAGGTCCGTCCCGACCCGGCGCCGAAACGCCGCCGAGCGGTCGAACTCGCCGCGCTCTGCGACCGCCGGCAGCGACTCGGCCACGCCGTCCGGAGCGAGATACACCAGCCCCGACCGGTCGGTCTCGCCCGCGTCGGGCGCGAGTGGGGCGACGTGGCCCGCGCGGACGACGACGACCTCCCAGCCGTCCGTCCGCAACTGTTCGGCCATCTCGTTCGCTTCCCGTACCGTCCGTCCCCAGGAGGACGTCTCGCCGTCCGTGTCGACAGCCATACCCGCCCCTCTCGCTGCTAGCCTATGGATGTTACGAACTGGAAAATAAATAGACTATATTGATGAATATACCTATAATTCCGACCTATATCTAAACGTATTGCGAGTCAAAACCTATTTAATTGCTCAATTGGACACACTCACCGATGCCAGAAAAACAGACTCGGCGTC
>Ga0207720_100926_pt1 | contig 13744 bp, 10 predicted proteins | sample A23P2SouthBayCA_2_FD_187751 | JGI IMG/M metagenome (GOLD analysis project Ga0207720, IMG submission 187751) | Aerobic enrichment media microbial communities from Eden Landing Ponds, California, USA - A23 E3 (2) (SPAdes) | ecosystem: Environmental > Aquatic > Marine > Unclassified | place...
GAGGCCTCTCGACGGAGATCCTCCGTCGGATGGCAACCGCAGACTCGGCTGTCGAAGCAAGCCGTATCCTTGCCGCGTCTGGAACTGGCGTCTCACGTTCTGACCTTGATCTCTTGGCCGATCCGGCTCGAGATCGCTATGAGTTCCCTGCCGAATTCACGCTCTACGACTGGCAACAAGCTGCCGCTGACAAGTGGTTCTCTTCCAGTAGGGGCAAGTCCCAGTCAGGGATAGCGCAGGTTGTTACTGGAGCCGGCAAAACGGTGATGGCACTGGAAATACTCGGCCGTTGGCTGGATGAGAATCCGGACGGTGTGGTCACCGTTGTCGTTCCGACAAAGGTGCTCATGCAGCAGTGGCTGACAGAACTCGTCGAGAAACTCAACGTTCCAGTCGACGACATTGGCTGGGCCGGGGATGGGACACGAGACTCGTTTTCGGATGGGTGCCGAATTCTAGTGAGTATCGTCAACACCGCCGTGAAAAACGACTACCTCCGAGAGACGCTTGCTGCGGCAGGCGATCCGCCTCACCTCTTGATCGCTGATGAGTGTCACCGATATACGAGTGAGGTGTTTTCGAATATCTTCAGCTACCCACGGACTGCGTCACTCGGCTTGTCTGCAACGCCAACGTCGACGCTCGTCACCGATCCCAGTGAACCCAAGAGTGAAGCCAGTGCGACAGCGTCCGACGAGGTCAGTACTGAACGGTCTGACGCTGACCTCACCGCCGAAGATGAACTCTTGTTGGATGAACTCGGAGAAATCTACTACAGTCTCACCTACGATGAGGCGTTGGAACAGGACCTCATCCCGCCGTTTGAAGTCTGTTATGTCCGCTTTGACCTCACGCAGCCGGAACGGAATCAGTATGAGGTCTTCTCACGGAAAGTCTCGGATGCAATCAGTGATATTGAGGCACGATACGGTGACCGCCTCTATCAGCTCAATGGAAACTACGCGCAAAAGCTGAATACCATTATGAACAGCGCCGATGGCCCAACGCCTGCAATCGGCGATTTCTTTGAGTTCACACAGAAGCGCCGCGAGTTGGTGGCGAATGCTGTATCAAGGCAGGCAATCACGCTCAGCTTGCTTGAAGATGCGATCGACAACGATAACAAATCAATCGTCTTCCAAGAACGGATCGAACAGCTTGAACAGCTGATTGCTCCCCATGAACAGCGCGGGCGAAACCCACGGACGGGTGAACTCTCCAGTGGTGCCTCGACGCGACAGGAGCTCTACGAACAGTATCCTGACCTCAAAGAGATCGACCTCGCAGTAGAGGAGCTATTCGGGAATCCGAACTACAAACCCGTAATGTACCACTCGGGTCACTCGCGTACTCGATGGAACGACTTCGCGATGGAGTGGTTCCGCGATGAGGGATTTGCAAACACGATGTTGAGTGTGAAGGCCCTCATCGAAGGCGTCGACGTCCCTAGTGCAGATATCGGCATCGTTCGTGTCTCCAGTAGCAGTCTTCGCCAACGAATTCAGACGTTAGGTCGCGTTCTCCGGACTGGTGGCGACGCAACGAAACGGTCGAAGCTCTATGTGTTGTATGCTCGCGATACGGTTGATGAAAATCTGTTCAAAGAATACGATTGGGACGAGCAGCTTGCGAATGCAGATGTGAGCCATCTGGAGTGGCAGACCCACAATGACCAGACGCTCAACGGAGAGATCGTCCCGACTGATGATCCGCTTCCCACGGTTGAAGCGACACAAGAACCCGAGGTTCCGGATCCGGACGAGCTTGAACGTGGAGATCCGTATCCAGGGCCCCGTCGTGGGTTTGAATTCAGTGTCGACTCAGACGGCCGGCCATTCCGGAAAGATGGTGACCAACGGAAGTACATCACTGACGAGCCAATTCAAGCAATCGGGACCTATGTTCGAGACATCAAGGGCGGTGGAACGGTAACTGTCAATAAAGCAAATCACATGCTTACACAGATTTCTGACGGCCCTGTGTTCTTAGGTATCGCATCAGATCCCGAGTCGTTCTCTTATGAGGAAGATAGTGAGAATTCACTCACAGATGATGCTCCAGATTCGCTTGATTTCATGTGAGAGTGATTCTGATAATGAATATATTAATAGAGACCATGTAACCCCAATGGACAGATTACATAAAGCAACCGACAGTGTGAGACGATTTACTTACAAACGGTCAAGAAATGTGGGTATATAAAAGAGTATGTGTGCATACTTTGGGATTCCTGACGAGGAGGTGGTCGTCGCTGGTGAAATCCCTCTCCAGATCTGGAGTGAACTACAGCAATCAGCGGGACCCAGCATCACTATCGTCCGGAATCAGTCCGACCCACAGCTCATTGAAGATGGGGTTGTGGGCATCACGGTTGAGCCGCTTTCTGACGACGTCTTCAAAGTCTCATACCGAGGATTCGTTTCGGGACAAATGGCTGTGACAGCTGACGGAATGGAGCAGCTGGGGAAGCACCTGTTCGAGGACCGGAAGCCAGTCCCTGACTGGCTACTCACCGATGTCGAGTCCATATCCGACCTGCCAGCGTTCATGCCAGCAGAGATTGAACTCAATCCGCCTGTAGACTGTCGAGAGTGCGGGGCTACCGAACGCGCGGCTGATGTGCTGACTCCTGGTGGTGGAGACCCAATTTGTGAGGTCTGCTGGCAAGCCACGCACTGAGGTGCGGAACATGGCAGTCATGGGATGAGTGAGTCAGTCCCCCCTGAACTTCCTCAAGCCAAGAAAGAGCGCTTCCAACTGTACAAGCGCTTTGAGCGCAGCGACGCCGAGAGCAACGCAGAGTTTCCCGCCGACGAATACTGCGACAAGCTCCGCCCAGTGCCTGTCTGTACCTGCAAGGTGAAGCACGCCCACAAGTGTCCTCTAAAGTTCAGGAAGCTCTTCAATAAAGTACGAGCCGGCAACGAGATCGATGAAGGAATCCGCGAGTTCAAGACTGCCTACAACGGCCCCGCTGATACTCGTCGACGCCCAAGAGCAGTTTGCCACGCACATCGCCGACAAGCGCGGAAATCATCGCCTGAGTTCTTCTACCGATATTCATATCCCCAATCATTCAGAATCTCAGCTGTCTCCTCTGGGTGTTGCATCGCGACCAAATACGCTGCTTCCCGGAGATCCAACTTCATCAAGTCCTTCGTACGAATTTCGAGTGCATCAGCGACCGCTCGTTCGAATGCATCCTCTTGCTGAGCTGTGTCCTCTGTCACGAAGAACTGCAGCACGCTGTCACGGTTCTCTTTGACAGAGGATCGAGCCATGATGCGGGGAATCTCGGGTTTCTCCGGGGAGTCCTCTGTATCCGAGCTAGGGTCCGGTGAACTGTCCGATATATCGGATGCTGCTTTATCATTCACTTTTTGCCCTGTCGCTGACTCTTCACCCACAGGTTCTTGCGGTGGTTCCTGCTCTGGCTCGGGATCGGTCTCTGAAGTGTCATCGGCGAATGGATCATCTCCTGCACCACTCTTCATCGTCATGCGGCAGTCACCTCCTCCTCTTCATCGACGAGGTTCGCCTCAGCTTCGAGTTGAGCAGCGAGCGACCGGATCTGCTCAAGTGTCTCCAGTTCGTAATCTCGCTTTCTATCTCGGTGTTCCTCTACGTATTTGAACGCCGAACACTGCTGGGTCCAGCACCCCTCCATGAGTGATGTTCGGTCAGCCAGAATCACCGGTACCTCATAGCCGAGTCCTTCAACTTCCTTTCGGTAGGTCTCCTGGTCGGTGGTTCGCTTCGTCCCATTCGGGATGACAGCGAGCACACCTACAGCAATCTCAAGGCTGTCTTCGAGCCCATCAACGACACTCTCGAGGCCTTGAATCGATTGTTTCCCCTTGCCGGAGAGCTCCATCGGGATCACCAGCGATCGCGTCGCATCAATCCCATTGTACAGGTGCGGCCCCGCCGTTGCAGGCGGGTCAACGATGATAACGTCGTATTGATTCGGGACGTCATTATCGGCGAGCACCCGCCGCAGCTGTTCGAACCGCGGATATTCATAGTCTTCACCTGCAGCGGCTTCTTCGAAGTCCGCAGCTTTGTCAAGCCAATCACCGAGGCTCTCGAGCGCATCGTGGCTTGGAATGATATCGACTCCTTCGCTCGTTTTGATTAGGTCATCGAAGTCGCCACGCGGACGGTCGATCATATGATGGACGATCGTATCTGCGTCTGGATCATGCCGATCTGCATCAACACCAAGTAAATGCGAGAGACTTCCGTCTTGTTGATCCATGTCGATAATGAGAACCTTGTGACCGTTGTCTGCGTGTGCAACAGCGAGGTTTGCAGCCAGCGTCGTCTTCCCCACTCCCCCTGCCTCTGAGTAGGTCGTATAGGTGAGCATATGGTACACTCAGGCTCATTCTGCATAAGTACTGTGCAGTTTCACTGAGTATACTAGGCAGTCACACTGGCCAGTATTACTGGTCAGCAATACGGCGGATAGAGCGGGATGTGTGCTTCTGGCAAGACTGCTGGTTAGTTCTACTCAGTACATATGGTCAGTAATACTGCTCAGTAACACTGGGCAGTGTTCGTAGAAAGTACTGCTGGCATCGCCGTCATCCAGATCAGCACGGCCTCGGTTGGACAAGCGACACCGTTCCTACTCAAAACTAACTGCCTATTCTGTTACACTGGCCAGTATGACTGGACAGTACAACCAGTAACTTCTCTCAAATCAAGCAACACAACCTCGGAGGATGGATCTGATGCGTACCTTCTGTTCACCATTAATAAATATAGAATTGGGGTAGTCTGGCGCCTGTGAATTCCTGTCTTCAGATAACATTTCCAAGTAGGTTCGAAATCGGCGGGCTAAGGCCCATCCGAGTGTGGCCGATGTGAAACGAACCAACCAATCAGATTCCAAACTCCAAAATCATGTATAGTCAGATTCACTGCCTGCAAACTGCTTTGTGTTATCACGTGCCCCTCCAGCTGATGAGCCGTCTGTAGTATATTCGCACCTGCTAACGAACCCCCGCAGCCCGGTTTCTGCGATGGCGGTACGATGACCAGATGTCCGTTTGATCGCGTCGATCGCTCGTATCAGCCTGGGACTACTCACTCCCTCCTCGAGAAATCGACTATCAAGAGTGGTGACGGCCGTGTTGACTCGTTCACTGTCCGCAATCGATCGCTGAAGTGCCCCGAGATCAGCTTCTTCGATCACTGCCGTCGTCGCCGTCTCAACACACTCGCGAGCGGTTTGAGCAGTTTCCCGGAGGTCTTCCGCAAGCGGTCCCTTCGGAGGTGCATCAAGGTATTGTGCCGTCTCGGCGCCACTCTGGATTGGCAATACTGTTTAGCACTGGCAAAATTCATGTTATTTCTCATATTCAACGGAGAGTTCCGGAGATTAGATTCAGGTTCGGTCCCATTTTGGTGAATAGTCTGGCGAGTTTTCGGATATTTACCTCAAAACTAGCCTATCCTCCGAAACTGTGGAGTGTGGACTATTTGACAGAAGTTGGGGGCTGGCCTTCTCAATGCATGCGATCCTCGAACCGCCCCATGGTCAACAGAGAATTAAAACCCAGTATTTCGTAGCTTTCACTCCTAACACACTTTACAGTGCATAACGCATACCCATTCAACGATGCCCATCGACCGAGACACCTTCGAGAACACAAGCGAGGACGATCTCGCGGATCTTTCTGTCCCAGATCAGGTTCTGGGATTCCTCGTCGCCAAGGAGGATCGGGCGTTCAAGGCCCGAGAAATCGCCTCCCAGATTGGCGTCGACGAGGGCGCGGTTAGCACCGCTCTCTCGCGATTGAAGGACCGCGACCTCGTCGAGCACAAGGCGACGTACTGGGCGGTGACCGATGACGTCAATCGTCTCGAAGGATATAGTGGTTACGAGCGAGTGACCGCTCTGTTCAACGAACGATTCGGGGAGGAAGACAAGGAAGCGTGGCGCGAGCACGCACCCGAGGAACCCCACCCGAGCGTCGAGGACGACCAGTGACCGACGAAGAGACCCTGATTTTCGAGCGTGGCGACGTCGTCTACGGAGATGATCCGTTCAAAACCGAGGAAGACGCTCGGCCCTGGCTCATTCTCTCGAATCACGAAGGGCGTCCGTTCCACGGCGACCAGTATATCGCAGTGACACTGACAACGAAATCCTGGATGGACGGGCTAATCGAGATTCCGGATGAGAGCTGGCGACGTGGTGGGACTCCGAGCAAGAGTCGGATCGCTCCGTGGGGTGTCCAATCGATTGACCACGAGGATATCGACTTCTGGCAGGGTCGCCTTGACAGCGTTCTCGTCGACGAGGCTATTGCCTCACTGGTTGAAGAACTTCAGTAACGAGTGACTCTGGTATTCTGTTCGGCTGATATCCAGATGAAACAGCCGTTAGGAAGGGATTGCATATCGGTCATTTCCAAAAGTCACAGACGCAAATTAGTTATGCTCTATTTCGACAATACTATGCAAAAGTGGAATCTACCGAATGATATGATGCCCCTCCAAATGTTCGGAATCAACCCACTCGGTAGTTTAGTGCTGGCACTCGTAGTCCCGTTCGTACTCGTCGCCTTCGGAACGTACGTGGGAGTCCTCATGGCGCTTCAGTCGTTCTTCGGTGAATCGTCGTGGCAGGACGTCTCGACCGTTGAGGAAGAGTGAAACGCTCTCCCAACAACCGCCGACGCAGTAAGGGTGGTTAATTGATCCCGGTAGTGGGTGATAGATACCCCTCTGTACTGAATGATTAGTGCAGGGCGCGTATCTTGCAGGTGCTCCCTGCCGATATTCCTTGACTAAACCAGAATCGTACCGCTCCGGAACAGGGGTGTATCTCCATAGCCTCCAGGGGATGGAATGAATCCTTACGCTCACATGATGAAGGATAATCCAGAGCAGTTCGATGCTTCCTGGAGGGAGAACTACTTTATGATTTAGCATCGATTTTGTCTACAAATGGAAGGCTTTGAGCTCAAAGAAGCCGATATTGGGGATTTCACCGAGAGAGAAGCCGAACGGCGTTTCCGGGATTTGCTTTGGGCTGAAGCCGCTCGTACGGGAATCATCCAGTCTCGAATACACGCTCCCAGCGCCATCCATGTGCCAGATGGGGGTCTTGATGCACTCATCGAAGATGTGGCGCCGACGAGTGAAGATATCATTCCCGCTGGCACCGCTGGGTTCCAAACCAAGTCCTCTGATGTAGATGATAGCGAAGACGAAGTCACGACAGGCGATGGAGAACTCAAGGAGCGGATTGCCGATCTGTTGGATGACGGTGGCACATACGTGCTCGTCATCTTCGAGCAACTTGCTTACGCGAGCGAAGAGATGGGGCAGAACAAGCTGGAGGAACGCAAGGAGGATCTAGAGGAGGTGTTCAATGACTTTGGATATCCGGATACATCTGTAAGAGTGTATGATAGCAACAAACTAGTCGGATTTTTCAATCGGTTCCCTGGCTTGGTCGCCAAGATCAGAGGGATCAGCCAAGCAATCGATTACACGCAGTGGGGTCGTGAAATCACGAACGAGATCGAGACTTTCGTTAGTGACGCAGTACGGGACGATCACAGCGATACTGTCCGTGAACTGTTGCGGACCACGACTGATGGATGTCCAGTAATACGGGTGACCGGGCCGTCGGGCGTCGGGAAAACCAGATTCGTATATGAATCGCTCGCACACGAGGATCTACGGAATCAAGTTATCTTCGCTCAAGCTGACCGGTTCAAACACAGCGATCTGGCTGATTTGCTCCGGCTTGACGAGGATTGGCATGCTATCATCGTCTTAGAGGACTGTGATCCGCAGGAGCACGAGGAGTTTGCAGAGCGGTTCAGTGCCTACGACCGGCTTGCACTGATCACAACCTCGGGCAACCCGAAACAGGTCACGGCGGACGAACAAATCCAACAACAGCCAATGGACACGGCGGACATCACCGAGATGTTGCAGGATGAGTTCCCTGACGCATCCGAAACCAGCCGGATTGCACGGTTTTCAGAGGGATTCCCGGGGATCGCTGCACTCCTCATCAAGAATGTATCGGCAGAAGACGGCGCAGACGAGGATCTCCTCTATGTGGATGAAGCCCCGCTGGAACGGTTAATCGGCGGTCGGGAGTACGACCGGCACGAACTCAAAGATCATAAACGCGTACTGGAAGTGATCTCTCTGTTTGAACGCGTCGGGTGGCGCACAGCGAATGACGCATTACACGAGGAGTCCGAGTGGATCGCCGATGTGGCAGGGTTCAGTGGTCGGGACGGAATAGCCCGGTTCTCGGATATCGTTACCGCCCAGAAAGAGCGGGGAGTGCTTCAAGGCGAGTACTTCCTCTCCGTCACTCCGCTACCGTTGGCAACGCATCTGATGCAGTCTTGGCTGGACAAGCACGGTACCGCCGAGATCGAAGACCTGCTTGCATCACTGCCAGCAGGTGGCTCCATGGGTGTCGGTAAGGAGGATATGCGATCGCGATTCGGTCACCGAGTTCCCTACATGACCTCGTCCCGCGTGGGCCGGAGATGGGTTTCTGAGAAGCTCGGACCTGATAGACTGTTCTACGAGGACGACGGCGCTGCGTTCGAGACCGAGTGGGGGAGCCAGCTGTTTCTCCGGTTGGCCGAGGCGTCGCCGATCGAAGCAATCCGCCCGCTTGAGGAGTTCATCGTTGCACGCTCTGTCGAGGAACTACGGGAGTTCACGACTGGACGGCGGAACGTGGTACATGCGCTGGAACGGATGACGGTCTGGGAGGGGACTTTCGATCGGGCGGCACGCCTCCTCTTGGCGCTAGCCGAGGCAGAAAACGAGCACTGGGCGAACAATGCCAGTGGCGTCTTTGCCGGGCTGTTCTCTCCTGCCCCGGGAAAGGTGGCCCCCACGGAAGTCAGCCCGATGGATCGCCTCCCTCTGATCAAGGAGGCCTTGCAGGCAGATAGCACGCGACGACAGAAGCTGGGAATCGACGCCGTGGGGGCGGCCCTCAAAACGGATCATTTCTTCCGGGATGTGGGGCGGGAGTACCAGGGAGCGCGCCCTATGCCTGACCTATGGTATCCGGACTCCCGCGATGACATCGTGGAATACTATCGTGCAGTCTGGAACTTGCTCATGGACTCCCTAGACGAGATCGACGATGCTGTCAGGGGGGACGCTGTTGACGCACTGGTTGGGAACGTCCGTGGGCTGGCGAGAATCGATACAGAGCTATCCGAACTGATTCGTGATTCGCTCGATCATCTTGTGGACGCAGATTCTGTGGATACGCGGCAGGTGATTCGTGCAGCAGTGAACCTGGTTCGCCACGAGTCCAGTGTACTGGATGAGCTTGATGATCGACTGGAGCAGTGGGAAGCGTTCCTAGCCCGTGTATCCGATGAAACGTACGAGGGGCGGATACAGCGGTACGTAGGACTGTCCCTGATTGCGGACGACGACGTCTACGAAGCACGGCTGGAAGACCTGGCTACGGAAAGCCTGTCCCATCTGGACCGATTCACCGCCCAGATCCCGTGGCTCGTCACCATGGATCCCAATTCCCATCGCGCTCGGATGTTCGGCAAGGAAATAGGAGTACAGGACGAATCAAATCAGGTCCTGGACGAGATTGTCGATGCGTTTCAAGATGCCGGGGACCAACGGGACGTCAATTTCTTGAGCGGATATCTGTCCGCGCTACAGGACCGTGACGCGGCACTCCGTCGGGACGTGCTGGACACGGTGCAAGGGGACGAGGATCTTCGTCCTTACCTGGTTGATCTTGCGCGGCTGTCAGGCATGACGACGGCAGACGCGGAACGTATCGCCGACACGATCCGTGCGGACGAACTTGAGCCAACAGCTCTCCGGGGACTAGAGACGGGCGGTGCAAGCAGGCGTATCAATGAACCAGTCTTCCGTGACCTGTCCAGCCTGTTACTGGATGAAGGAGTTCAAGGGGCCGATGTCCTGCTACCTATTTTTCACATGTACTACGTGTACCCCGATGACGGCCCAGAGCTCCCACACGACGTCACGCTTAATCTCCTCACTCATCCCGCGTTCGTGGAGACACGGGACAGTACGCCTGTACGTCAGGGGTTGAGTCATGACTGGAAGGAGGTTGCCGAGGAGTTCATCGTCCAGTTCCCGGGAGAAACTGACCCGATCACCGATGTCGTCATGAGAGTGATTGGGACACGGCGGACAGTCGTCGGCGGTTCCCATGCTGTAAAGGAGTTCCTGCAAGGGTTACTTGAAGAACGCTCAGCAGAGACCTGGGACGCAATCACAGCCGCTCTGACAGAACGTGATGAGCGCCTCATCGTCCTATCCCGATGGCTAAGGGGTGATGATCCACAAAGCGACGGAACCCCGATTACTGATGTGCCTGCTGGTTGGCTCTGGGAGTGGGTGGAGGAGGATGTGGATAAGCACGCTCCGATGGCGGCGCGTCTCGTGCCTTCAGAGTTCTTCCACCGCGATTCTGAGGTCTGCCTTGCCCGTGAGCTACTGGCACGGTACGGAGACCGGGATGCGGTGAGAGACACACTCCAGCAGAACAACGGGACCGAGGCTTACACCGGATTGGGCAGTGACCATTATGCAGATGCGAAGGAGCGGCTTGAAGCGTTCAAGGACAATGAAACCGACCCCCAGGTTATCCGCTGGGTGGACGACGAAATTCGTCGACTAGAGGAAAAGATCAACGCCTCAGAACAGTTTGAAGAACGGATTGGGATTAATGAGTGAGATTAGATAAACACCAACCACACGATACTAGCATTATTGGATAGCATTTGCCGCATCAGACAGATGGTGTCCAGATAAATGTGCGTAGCACTCGTTCCCTAGTTGTCCCCTCAGTCAAACTTGTAGGTCTGCTGCATTCGTGCTCTGTACCTACCGATTGGGTAGATAGAGTCAGGAGTGTATCGTGCCTAAGTCCTCGTAGTGACTCCGACTCGTGAATCTCGTCGAGCTGTCTTTCGACACATCGCACGTCGATCACGTACTGACTGGCCGATATACGATTCAACGGCCCTGTACGACCGGACCTCGCTTGGCGGGCTGGAATCGGATGTTCGCATCGTTTCCACACAGTGGTTCAGACACGACGCTCACAACTCTGTCGAGCAATTTGTATACTCGCTCCCGCTGGCGTACTTCAGATTCGAGCCCCATGACCAGTACACGGGTTCGACCCGCTATGAGATGGACACCCTGTTTCGGCTCTTCGTATTGAAAGAACTCCACGGATGGAATCACGAGACAGCATTCGTGAAGTATCTCGATGCCCTTCCAGAACTTCGAGAGCGCCTCGGACTCGAGTCAGTTCCTGACCAATCGACACTGTGGCGGAGCTGGCACAACCGGTTCTCCCCTGACCTTCGTGAGACGATTTCGACAGCCGCTCGGACGATCCTCATCAAAGCACAGAACGCTGGGGTCGAGGTTCCACGTCCTCCAGAACGAAAGCTTCCTCAGCGAGACGTGGATGCTGTAGAATCGGATCCGGACAATCAGACCGTATTGGAACAGGCGGAACCAGTCACAGATCACATCAGTCGCGTCGTTTTTCCAGCGTTCTCGTTAGACCGTGGTGAGGGCTGTGAGATCCACGAGAACGCCTACTGGAACTTACAGACGTATCTCGGGCTTCGCGAGCGGCTAGCTGCCAACGAGGGCGCTCGTAGCTTCATTCACGAGTCAACGCGCGACCGGACACCGCTGGGGCACGCCCATCGCGAGCACATCCGTGACCTGTCGATCGAACAAACTCGCGAGATGTACCGACAGGCCGTAGATCGGTTGTTAGGCGAAGTTTCAGAAACAGAGCAGTTCTTCCGAGCCGGGATCGTCGCGATCGATATCACGGAAGCGGATCCCTTCACGGGTGATCGAACGGGACACGAAGACGAGATCATCGGCACGAAAGAGAAGACCGACGAGTACGCCTACCAGTGGGCCACTGTCCAGCTGGTCGGCAACGCCATCCCAATCGTGTTGGATGCTCGCCCTGTTCGGCGAGGTGAGTCACGCAAGGAGATCGTCGAGGACCTTCTCAACTCCGCCGAGGAATTGGTCCATGTCGATAACGTGCTGATGGATAGAGAGTTCGATAGCCAGCATGTTTTGGAAATGATTAGTCAGCGCGGACTCTCATACGTCGTGCCGAAACGAATGCAGACGAGTGAGAGAGCCCAGGCGAAGCGACTTCTCCAGCGGGATAATGATCGATACGAAACGGACCGCAAACTCCACCTCGGGAAGAATGAGTGGCACGAGACGACGCTGATCTACCGACGCAAGGAGAACGCTGAGCATGCTGATCACCGGCAATACTCGGTGTTCATGTCGAATCATGGGGGCAGTTTTCTCACCGAGTACGCATATCGCTGGGAGATCGAGAGCGGGTATCGGTCGATCAAGCGATTCATGGCGGCGACGACGTCGAAGGACTTTGGACTCCGATTCTTTTACTTCGCGTTCGCGTGTCTGCTACATTCGATCTGGCGAGCGGTTGATGCACTGGTGCAAGTCGAGTTGACCGGTGAGTACGAGCGGTCGCCGCGCGTAACGGCGGACAATACGCTGACGTTGTTGAAGAAGGAGACAGGAATCGGATAGACCGCTGTCCGTTCCTGAGGTAGCCGAGTCGTGAGTGGCGACACTCACGGCCAGTGAGGAACACTCCTGAACTAGTTACTAATGCGATAAGATAGTGTGGTTGAGAGGCGATCGGAGGCTGTCCTGTCTCACTGATCCGTCCGAAACCACGCATCACAACCCCGCAAAACCCGCTGTAGTCTCAACTTCCCAGATTAGAAATTTGGTATAGCATTATACAATATATGGTGTGGCTGAATCTACTGCATCAGCCATTTTCGGCTCAATGAAGGTCTAAGAACGATGAATAGCACATTACCAAAGACACTTTGGCTTAACCTTCTAAGCACAAGTGGTTCTAAGTGGATCTACGCCCTCGGTGAAGCCGGATGCCTACGCCACCCGAAGACCAGGGGTTCACGGGCCGGATCCGGTCGTCCACCTCACTCGACGATGCGCTGTCCGCGTTCGTCTCCCACGTCGCCAAGGGCGACTCCGGTCGGCACCGCAACGAGGTCGACCGCGTCGTCGGCGACTTTGTCGAACGCGCGCAGCGCCGCGGCGCCGGGACCGTCGACGATCTCGGTCAGCGCCAGCTCGAACAGTACGCCGACCACCTCGCCCGGCGGGCGTGGGCTCGAGAAGAAGATCCCGACGCGGGTATCACTGGTCGAACCGCCCACCAGTACTACGCGCTCGTCCGGTCGTTTTGCACGTTCCTCGTTGACCGCGAGGCCCTCGAGTCCAACCCCGCTGCGTCCGCTGTTCCTGAAGACGCGCTGCCCGATCCGTCGGTCGGCGTCCGCGACGACGACAGTCAGCAGTTCTGGAGCGCCGAGACACGCGAGGCGATCGTTCGGTGGGTAGACTGGCGGGCCGAGGACGCACTCGACCACGGGTGGCTTGAAGCGGATCGCGCCACTCGCGACCGCGCGCTCGTCGCGACGCTGGCTTACTCCGGAGCTCGCGGCGCCGAACTGTTCCGCGACCCGCAGAACGAACGCCGCCGGGGGCTCCGGTGGCGCGACGTTAACCTCGAGGACGGCGTCCTTCGCGTGTACGGCAAGAACCAGGAGTGGCAGCGATCGCCGCTGCTGAACCCGGGTGTTGAGTGGCTGCGAGCACATCGCCGCCGGCAGGACCC
>Ga0207720_100927_pt1 | contig 13715 bp, 11 predicted proteins | sample A23P2SouthBayCA_2_FD_187751 | JGI IMG/M metagenome (GOLD analysis project Ga0207720, IMG submission 187751) | Aerobic enrichment media microbial communities from Eden Landing Ponds, California, USA - A23 E3 (2) (SPAdes) | ecosystem: Environmental > Aquatic > Marine > Unclassified | place...
AGGTCGATCTTCCCGTAGAGTTTCTCCAGTACAAACTCTTCCACTGTATCCGCGAGCGCCAGGTTGAAAACGTGTACCTCTCGGTCTTGTCCGATTCGGTCGACTCGTCCGATCCGCTGTTCAACCTTCATCGGATTCCAGGGGAGATCATAGTTGATAAGCACATTACAGAACTGCAGATTCCGTCCTTCACTGATGGAGTCTGTTGCTACGAGAACGCCCCCGTCATCTTCGAAATCCCTGACGACAGCTTCCTTCTCGTCACTGGAGTAATCGCCATTAACGACATGCACCGGTAACTCAAGCTTCCGAGCGCTCTCGGCAATCTCCTCTTGTGTTGGCCGGAACTGTGTGAAGACAATGGCCCTGGTGTTCTCCTGGCGGTCGTCGAGTGTTTCGATCGTCTCGCGAAGGCGACGTTGTTTCGTTGTTTCACCGATTTCCGCTGCGATCTCTTTTATTTCTCGCAGCTCACGTTTTTCACGAGACGATATCGTTGCCGACCCCTCTCCACGGAGCCACTTGTCAATCGTGGCCATGACAGCACTCGGACTGCTCACAACCTCTTTCTGGAGCAGGAGCATCACGAGGTGTTTCGCGTCCTTGCTCGAGTAATTCGATCGGACGTACTCAGTGACTGCGTCGTAGAGCGCTTGCTCTTTCTCTGTCGAGTGGAACGTATCTGTCCTGACTTCACGGTTTGTGAAGTCGATGTCCGTCTCCTCGCGACGATTTCTGATCATCACCCGGTCGAGTTTCCGCTGGAGCTCATCTCCGTTATTGAGCGTAGTCGCGTCTCCGCCGTCCACGTACCGCTGTTCGAACTCTTGGGGGGTACCCAGCAGTCCCGGTCGAACGAGGTTGATGATGTTGTAAAGGTCGGTGATGTCGTTTTGGACCGGAGTTGCCGTCGCGAAGAATGCCTCATCGTACTCGAGTGAGTCAATGAGGTCGTACCGTTGCGTATCGCGGTTTCTGACGTAGTGGGCTTCGTCGAGAACAACAACATCCCAGCGCCGACTCAGTACATCGTCGATATTTCGCTTTCCCTTTGCGGTGTCAACACTAGAAACAATCCTCTCGTGAGCGTTGAACCCGCCGAATTCATCGTCATAGTTACAGACGAACTCTAAGTCGAACTTCTCTTTGAGTTCGGTTTGCCATTGTGGGGCGAGTTGTGCTGGTGTGAGGATTAAGAACGACTCGTGTGTGTTCCGAATATCTAATTCCTTCAACGCCATCCCAATCTCGATGGTCTTTCCGAGCCCGACTTCATCTGCAAACAGTGTCCCCCGACCCATACTTGTGATCGCTCGGTGTGCAGCGCTCAGCTGGTGGTCGAGCAGTTTGACTTTATCTTTGACTTCCTCAATCGCCAGGAGGTCTTGCTCACTTTGCGCTACGCTGAGTTGGTGAGCCAGCAAGGTTTGGACGTGGGAAGCAGCCCTCTCGTCCTCACTAACAGCTTCAGAGTGGAGGGTTGGCGGAGCATCAATTGACCAGTTTACGCCTGGAGTTGACTGCTGGTCATTGCCCGAAGACATTCACTAGTAGAGTCGGATGGGTAGTACCATTTAACACTATCGTGTGAATTCTCAATAAGTAACATGAATGCAGCTGTGTCTGTCTGCTATCTGTTATGCATACTACGGGCAGAAATAGCCACAAAACTCCACAAGTGGTTTGTGTCGGGATTCTGCTCCGGCCGCTTCAATCGTCTCTGTTACTCTGACTCGCGTAATAGGGCTTCAAGCATGATTGAATCAGAGTCTGCATCTTCGAGGAGCAGCTCCAGAACCGCCACGAGACGTTTGCTAAATAGGCTTGAATCGGTGGCGAGAACGTGTTCTCGGAGGCGTTCCAGCTCTTCACTACTGATTGTCCCCGCAAGCGAGTATTCCCCTTCCGCAGAGTTGACCACGTCGAGCCAATCTTCCATGGCGCCGTCACTGGGACCTGAGATAATAACCCACTAGACCCTGCTTCAGTGCGATCCTTCATGATACACGTGTGCACGTTTACGCGATTGCCCCTGAGTCGTACGTAGGTTCTTGACTTAGCGCTAAGTGGTATTCATATGGACTCTTCTGGTGGCGCGGATCCGTCGACAAATCCATCGCTTGCAGCACTCACAACAGACGGCGAGGTTGCATGCCCACTGTGTGCTGCGACACATGACGCTGAGACGCTTGAACAACAGTTGACGGCGCACGGCATTTCGCCGGCTGAGTTCGAGCAGTTGCAAACACATGCAGGCGAAAATAATCTTGGACTGACGCTCACGGTTGGGCTCACAGTCACCAATGCGGTGACCTCCATGGGCGAACCCACGGTTGAACTCACCCAACAGTTCGATGAGTTGGAGGTGTTCCTCGAGAAGATCGAATCTCAGACAGCGGAGCTTGCTGACCAAGCCGACCAGTGGCGAACCGAACGTGATGAGTTGGCAGAGCTGCAACGGGAGATTCACGATGCCAAGCAGGAGCAACTTCCAGAGGCGGTAGAGTCTCGATTAGACAATTTGGACGAGAAGGTGGAAGGCCAACTCGAGAGTGTTGATGAGAAGCTCAGCCAGCTGGCGTTCTCATCCAACCACGGTGGCACACAACAGGAGTTGATGCTGGTTCGAGAGGCGCGAAATCTCAATCTGGGTGATGATGTGATTCCACGTGGGGGCAGAAGCGAGGAAGACATTCAGATTAATGTCTCTCATGAAGGACAGACAGCGGGGACCATCGTCATCGAGAGTAAGAACGTCAAAGAACACCAGTCGAAGCATCTCGAACAGTTGAAGCAGTACTGCGAGACTCGAAACGCCGATATCGGGGTGTTAGTCACGACATCGATGCCGTCGGCTACTCGGACTGACGACATCGACTACTGGAATTTCGGGGATGGAATGCTCGTTGCCCACCCTGACGTGTTTGAGTCAGTGTATCTGTTGGCGCGGTATGCGATCTTGGAGATGCACAAGACTGAGGCTGAGTACCAGCGCAAAGAGGCTGCGCTCGAATCGTCGCAGACTGATACAGAGAAGTCTCTCGAGGAGCTGCTGGCACAGCTTGATGACTCGACGATCGTCTCGACTCTACAGGAGACGGTTGAGTTGATCGAAAAGCAGAATGAGGACCTCAAGCAAATTCGAGAGTACAATAATCGTCGGTTGAAGAAGGTCCGCAGGCGAAATCAAGACCAAGTACTTGATCTCTTGAACGCGGCAATCACTGATGCTCGAGACGTTCAGGCTGTCGCCGAGGATGGGTCGCAGGATTCTCAAGATTCCTAAAAGCGATTCAACCCTTCGGAGTAATGGTGATCCGTTCCGGGGGCGGAAGCGGGTCCGTGATTTTGCGTATTCGATGTCAGTCCAGTACTGATGTTTTATTATGTTGGCTATAGTATCACTCTTTGGTGCTAACAAATTGGATTTAATCGATAACCACAGCAATCAGTCTGGCCCATGTGCAAATTGCGGCATCTGTGATCCTGGTGGATTCCTTCCGACTGGCGGTCGCTTCAACACCGATGCGGACATCCTTTTCCTCGGACACACTCCTGGAGAAGGTCCCTTTGGCGGAGATAAGATGCGCCGGACACATCTCCATCATCCGGACGAGGATGGCCGTTCGTTCAATTCGAAGGAAGAATCCGAGAAGCATTTTCTCGAAGGTCAGTGGGGAGGTGGGCACACAATGCTACGACGGTACTTCTTCAATATGGATGAGGGTAGCTCTCTGCCGACATTGAAGCATCCAACGGAGTCAATTTACTTCACCAATCTCGTGAAGTGCAGTCTACTCTCCGAGCAGGACAGCGATTTACAGGATACCAGCTCTAGTGAGGCGAGTCAACTGAATGCTTCTGCAGAACGTACGTGTCCACAATACCTTGAGTCTGAAATAACTGAAGTCTCTCCAGAGGTACTCTTGATTTCGGGGTCTGATACGTGGCGGAAGTTCGACGACTACTTCGACGCAGAGCTCCCACGGAATGGTACATTTAAAAATATAATCGGGACAGAAAGTCCGACTAGTTACAAGGCTGAGCTCCAGAACACCGAGGTTTCTGTGGTCCCAATGTATCATTGGTATACGAGGAATTATGGGTTCCTCGATTGGTCAGATGGGAGCGCGGAAGTCTATTACAGCAAGCTAGCGGAGTTGCTGGACTCTCTCGTGACGTCAGATGTGTTGCAGAGGCCTACCTGAGTCCGGTACGTCTCTGGAAGCACCTGTCACTAGTACTAACAGGCCAACGAGCAAGCGGACAGCTAGTTGCAAACCAGTTAGATAATCTAGTTAGATGACAGGCCCCGTCACCTACATCACCTCCCAGTCATGTTCTCAAGTACATGTCTGAGGAAGCCATAGACGGACTTGACGATATCCTCAAAGAGGTTCTTGCAGGCGATGATACTGACGAGGTAGCTGCAGCGCCAGATATCACCTTCGCCCAGTCGGTTTCGACCGCTGAGCAAACCACAATCACCGATGACCGAATCGAGTGGCTTGCCAGCGAACTCGAGATTCCGGGTTCGACTGTGCAGATGGCAAAGTCACTGCGGGACCAGTACCGCCAACAGCGAGGTGATCTGATGGGGACGTCACTGGAGTTGGTCGCAGCGGCCTGCCTGTACTGTGCGGTGAAGGTAACCGAGGTCCCACTTGACCCGACGGATTTTGAAGACGCAGACGATACGATCGTCACCCGAAAGCTCCTGCTGCGCCGGTCCAAGGATATCGCCAAGACGGTTGGACTTGACCCCTCAGCATTCTTCGGAAGCAAGCAGTATGTAGATCGCTACTGCGACGAACTCGACGTCTCGCCAGCAGTCGCAGCGCGAGCAAAGGAGATCATCGACTTAACAGAGAGGCTAGCTAGCGGGAAGAGTCCGACTGGTTGGGCCGCAGCTGCAGTGTATAATGCGTGTTTGGATCTTGGCGAGAAACGAACCCAAACCGAGATCAGCAACATCGCGCACGTGACCGAGGTCACGGTCCGCAACCGCTATCAAGAGCAACGAGAGGGGATTCGCGAAGCAACTGATCTTCCAGACTCGCCAGAGCGCGTACTTGATCACGTGGCAACTGCCTTGCGGATGTCTAGTTCCCAGCGAGAGTTGGCTTGGATACTGATCTCTGAATCACGGGATGCAGGGGAACCAGTCGATGATGAACCGACGCTCTGGGCGCTCGCTGCCTTACGACGTGCAGGGTCGATCACTGGTAACAAGCCGCAGTTGAAGAGTCTCTCGCAGTACACCGAGGCCGAATCAAACGAGATCTCAACCAGAGAAAAGACGCTTCGAACCGTGGCTCTTCTTTATTCGATCGAAGAGTATCGTGATATCCATCGTGGACCTGAGGATTCTGCTGAGGCCGAATAGAGCTATTGGGGGCCGTTTGAAAGAAACGAAGGCGTCGCTAACGGCTCAGCAGCAACTGGTCTTGAGACAACGGATTGCTATATAAGAAAACTTCTATTGGTACTACAAAGAACGCTGCTTTTATAATCTACCCCCACAATGCTCCGGTCACTATGGGAGAGGACCCCAGCAGCGATGACGGCGCAGAGCTGTTGAAAGAGTACGTTAAAAAATTCTCCAAGAGCGGCGGAGGCAGTGGTGTTTCATTACACTTCGATGCTGAAATCGCAGATCAGTTCCATCTGGACCCGGAGACGGAGGTCAACGTGCAGGTTTGCGAGGATCAGGGAGATGTGTATTTCCGAATCGGTGCTCCCACTGGCTACACGCCTGAGACGTTCCGCGGGTTCGCAGACGAGCAGGGCTGGACGCAGGTTGATGCGTTGCAGGATGCGGAGGGAGAGTGGTACACTACCTACAAAGACCGCACGAAGACCGTGACCATCGAGATGGAGTCGCGTGTTCGGATCGATGATGCGCTCATCAACAACGTCACGATCAAAGGCCAGCCCGTCCAGCTAGATGAGGAAGCGCTCGACCAGTACAAAGCGCTGTGTGTCGGCGCTCAACAGAAGGGGCTGGATGTCGAGATCGATGATAGCCAGGGCTTGTGGGCCCAGCTAGACGCATCCATTAGGCATGACACGGACGACGCCCCTGACCTCGACACTCTCGAGCAGATCGTGGCACAATCTGAGGAGGTAACTGCCACGTTGGTGAGTCGCCATACCTCCGTTCACACGACCCTCTCGGAGATCGCCGATGCCGTGCGTGACATTCGTGATGTCATGGATGGGTTTAGCGATGGAGACCTCTCGACGGACGGGAGCTCACAAGATGGTGACGACGGCCCTGGCGCAGACGACCAGCAAACGAACCTCTTCGACGCGGAGACGTTCAGTCAAGAGGAGACTGGCGACCAGGAGGGTGCAGAGCAGGCAGAGTCGCTAGCTGACCCAACAGCGTAGGGCGCTCACTCGTCTTTCGCAAGCTGAACGAGGGCATTCGCCAGCAATCGCTCAATCTCTCCCTCAGGGTGGACGTACCGGTGGTCCTCCTCGAATCCAGCAGTCGGTTTGTGGGCTCGAAGCGTCACTGTCCCGTCGCTATCGTCATGGCGTGGCTCTTGGGGTTCATCAACGATCAAATGGTGCGTAAGCTCGAGATCATGCTCTGCAGCCAACTCCGTCCACTCCTCGACAAGCGGGTCATCCTGCGTCTCACTCACTAAGAGCAGATGGGTCATCGGCTCGAGGAGGATATCTAACTCATCGAATTCAGGAGGGGGTGTGAGTCCAAACAGCAGTTCGCGTTGCGCGCCACGGACTCTGTCTGCGCGCTCTTGTGGGGTGTCGCTTTCGCCACTACTGGTAGAGCCTTGATAGACGTCGTCCAACGAGGAGTCCGACACATCGAGCGTCTCCCGACCGTATGAGATGTTGAACGACCGCCCACGTTTGAGATTTCGAATCCGATCGAGGATGCCACTCGTGCAGGCGTGTTGGAGTTCGTACGGCCCCCCGACAGCAATATTCATCCCTACGATACTTCAGATTGATTTCCCAGGTGATAATTATTATGAATGTGTATCCCAGAGACGAAACCGATGCGACAGCCTGGGTCGCGACTCTTCTATACGTGCCCACGTCCGTTCGTGACCGCAGTAGTCATCACACTATTGCTCGGGGGTGGTACCGTTGCGGGCTATTTCATACTCGGCTGTGAGAATGATTGGCTCCTGGTGAGTGGGCTGCTCTTAGACATCCTTGGCGCACTCACACTGGCTGTTCCGGACGTGCCGCGACTGTGGTCCCAGACGATCATCGACGACCTACGCACCGCCGTTGACCGGCTTTCGAAGGGGACGCTGGACGAGATTACGGAGTCCGATGCAATCTACGATGCGCTGTATGAGACGGTCGATGAGCGACTGTCGCTGCAGGGGGCAGCCACATTTGAGCTCGTGAAGACTCTGTCAGTCACGGACCTGGGAACGGATGTGCCACTGCGGCTCCATCCGGCATTCGAGCAGGAATTCATTGTTGACGATGCAAGTGACTCACCGATTCATTTTGCACCCGCGTACATCATCGAGAGCCTCCGAAACAAGATCCATGCCGAGAGCGGCCGGTTTCGACGGCTTGGACTATACTTGATTGTAGTCGGTTTCTCTGTGCAGGGTGCAGCGACACTGTCGAGCAACACGGTGGTCCTCACTTGGGGTGCGGCGGTGCTTTCGCGACTCGGGATTGCTGTCGGTGCCTGTTGACCGCAGCAGGCGACAGGCGTTAGAGAAGACTACGGGAATCGGAGACACAGGCGGTCGGCCCTGTCGATCGGTAGGTGAGACGCGCAGCCCTCGGGGCGAAAAAAGTCTAGTGAGAGCGCGCTACAGCGCCCAGACGTCCGCTGCGATGTCGGCGAGTGCAGCCGACCGGGCTTCGATGGTGTCGAGCGACCACTGACTGTAAGTGGTCACCACCTCGGTGAGTCGGTAGTCGCTGCTGGCGTACTCACTGCACTTCTGCTGGAAGGGCGTCTGAGTCGCCTTGACTGTCGCGCGGTCGTCGACCAACACCAGGTTGCCGATGTGGTCGCGGACCAGCTCGAACTCCTCGTCGCTGCTGTTGAGGTAGGGCCGCCAGTTCGCGTACTTGGCGTATTCGAACAGCTTCCGGGGTGCGATGTGGCCAACGACGGCGTCGGTGTCACCGCCGAACCCGGGCGACGCAGGGCTGAAATGCTCACACTCGATGGTGTCGAGCACGTACTTCGTGCGCTTGCCCCGGTCGAACTCTGTTCGCGCGAACTCCGTCTTGAATGCCAGCTCCGATGGGAGGTCGTCCCGCAGGCGCGAGCGAACGTCGCTCACCGGGCTGGTGCTCGGCGTGACGGGGTCGAACACCGTGTGAGCGAGCCCGTTGTAGATCTTCGGCTCCGGCGAGGCGGATTGGCCGACCGTCCGCCGCTGGAAGCTGAACTTCTCCATCGCGACGAGCAGGTCGATGAGCGTCGACGGACTGGCGTTGGCGATGAGCGCCCGCAGGGTGAGGATGCGACTTGGCGTCGCCCCGATGGTGTCGATGTTGCGCAGGTGGCGGTTGATCTCCGCGTTGGCGACACTGCTGTAGACAGTGACCGCGTGGTCAGTGATGGTCGCATACAGCTTCGCGGCGGCGGCGATGCGCTCGATGTACGACTGAAGGTCGTCCCGCGGCGACCGACACACCAGCTCGATGTTAGCGGCGTAGATGTCGAACAGCGTGGACTTCGTGACCTTGGTGCAGATCTTCGGCCACGGCGCCGCCATCGCGTACTGCCGGAAGAAGCGCTCCCGGTTGGTGTCCTCGAGAGCAGCCTCGATGTCGTTCCATGCGTCGTTCACGGCTGCGGCGTTGATGGAGCCGGTGTCGTTGGCGACCTCCATCGCGTGGTTGTGGATGCGGTCCACTGGCGACATGGCCGTACCGCGCCCGTTTTTCCCCTCGTAGAGGGTGTGCGGGTTCATGCCGTCCGTGTGGACCTGGATGAAGACCACCTGATACCGCAGCTTGTCGAACAGCGCCTCTAGGTCGGCAGGTGTGTCGACGGCCTCGTCGACGAAGCGCTCGAAGTGAGCGGCAGCTTCTGCCAACTGCTGGTGGGCGGCTGCGGAATGCCCCTGGGCGACGATGTCGTGGAACGCCGCGTCGTCGAGGGCACCAAGCGTGAGACTGGGCCCACCGTTCGACGCGAGGTAGCCGTCGATCTCGCTCTCGATGGTGGCCTTGCCCATCGCGCTGGCTTTGCGCTGAATCGCTCCAAGGAGGAGCTGGAAGCTGGCCATCCGCTGTTGGCCGTCACTGATCTCCGTCACCTCGGTGCCGTCGGCGTCGGTGCCGCGGTCGACGAGGAGCTGCTCGCCGAGGTACAATACCTCGTTCGCGCCCGTAGTGCGGAAGTCCTCGATAAACTCCTCACGCTGTTCAGGACCCCAAACGAACCGTCGTTGGTACGGCGGGACCTCATAGCGGCGGGGCGGTTGGAATGCGTCGTCGATGTCAACTGCGTCGGGTCGTACGTGTTGGGCTGCGTATTTCGTTGTGGACATTGTCGTGATCCGGCGTCATCGCCGGAATTCTCGGCTGTTAGTGCGACGCTCAGCGTGGCAACTATATGCCTACACGAACAATGGCTGAGTAGCCACTGGCCGTGCGCTGGGCGCATGCCCCGGTCGTCAATTGGTACCTGCCGCCGGGGGGGTGCTAGGCGTTCGGTCGTGGTGGGGATTTTCGGAGTGGATAGAGGTCAACCGTGGGCGGGTCGTGTCTACACCCAGATTGTGCGTTGGCACTGATAAAACCATTGCTCACTCCCGGAATATCGGCCGCATAGGTGACCTGAGGCGCCACAAATCGAAGGTTCCCGACAATTCGACAGATGAGTCTAGTATCTGAGTCGTTGGTATTATTCCGAGAGAAATTAGATTAGGATAATGGTCTATTTGATGATAGAGTAGAAGGTCACTCTTAACACCTCACCGATCAGACTATTTCGGTGATATTATTGATCCCAGAGACGTTATTGCAGGAATCTATTGGAAGGGACACGTCCCCTTCGTGTCGGCTGCCCCGGCGATGCTACCCTCTATCCCGGTGCCGAAGAGATATTACCAGTAATATTCGCTTGTTTCTTCCTCGCGAGAATTCTCGATTGAATAATTAATGCTGAGATTATACCCATGAGACATCTCACTATTCGATAGTCAAATAGTGGCTACGTGTGTATGTCATGTCTCAATACAATACTCGCAGCTGTTGCGTCCGGTGTATTTGACGTGCTGGTTTTCTGATATTGCGTATTTCCGGTGTATCGGTCGAAAATTCTCGCGCGCACCCGAATTGGGCGTGATCACTGAGGCAATCCCTGCAATACCGTTTACATGGTTCCGGTGAGGAGGTCGTTTTTCGACCCTACTACATCGACATCATCACTGTCTGCCTCGTAATCAACCACGGCTCCGTAGACATTGTCGCTGATCTCGGTGATTTCGACGATTGCCTCACCCGATTTGGGAATGTCACCTCGCAAGTTGACAGTACAGTTGTATTTCACTGGATTTGCAGTTTGCTTGGACTTCCTGACGTAGGCCTGGATTTGCTCATCCTTCTCCGGAATGGTATCACGGTATGACCGAACCGTTCCGCTGCGAATCTCACCTGAGACAGTCGTGAGCTCAATCGTCACCTCTCCAGAGGAGAGCGATTCATGATCTAACTGGACTTCGTAGCTTGCGTCCACCACTTTCCCCATCTGCTCTCCTTCTTTGACAGTAGCCTGCACATGGTTGCCCTCTTTTGGGAGTGCGCCAACATCAACGAGCTTGCCACGAATCTCCTCGTCATCAATTGACGTAATCTCCACCTCAACTGCTGCTTTTACTGGCTGGTCTTCTCCGACATCGATTTGATAACCGCTCCGGCTATCTCGAACTTCAGACGTTCCGGGGGCGGTCACAGCGGAGATCTCATCGCCCACCGTCGGCAACTCTCCAAATTGTGTAATTTCCGCTTCGATTGTGGATCCAATATTCTGGATCCGCGCCTGTACCACGGTCTGCACGTGCGCGAACCGATCTATTTCAACTTCGAACCGTCCATTGACTGTTTGTGCTTTCCGCGTCCCCCTGCTAGTTTGTGCCTCTACGCGGTCTCCCTCTCGTATTCCTGGATTACGGACAGATACAACAGTCGCAACAGCAAGTCCGTTCCGTAGCTTTTCGATTTGGGCTTCAACTACATCGCCCGGCCGTGCATCTGTGAGTAGAAGCCGATCGATGTTTTTCTCTTCAGCTGTCACACCTTCACACAGATGGTATTTGATATGGTCAGCGGCGGTAGCTTTGATGATATCACCGGGATTGTGCTGGCGGGAGTACGCTCCTCGAACTTGCGATGTGATCGCTTCCTCACCGTCTATTCGGTCAACATCTACGATCAGTTCACGACCAGGAGACAAGACAGTCGTCGCAACCTCCGGATTGACTCTGATCTCGGAGACGTTTGACCACTGGTCAGCATCAGCAAGCACAGTCGAGGAGGTGACTTTGGAAATGTCCGCTAGGATTCGATCACCCTGTTTCAGTTTCATGAGAAGAGGATGGCACCTGTTCCAACACGATACCCTACCTATCAATAAAATTACTGGCGTAGTTTAAATTCACCTCCCGACTTGCAATTTCGTTAAGGCATCGTCTTCACACAGGTTTGCGTAATTCAATGAAGCGGCGTCGTCTCTTTACGCTCAATACAACAGGGGATCAATACTGTCTCAACTCCCTTACAGCGAACTAATCTATCACCCGGTGACAGCCAGCTCATCGCTCCACCTGCCACACAACCCACCGCCGACCGCCGCTCTTCTCGACGCACTCACGAGTAGTCGACCCACCGTCGTGAGGCGACAGGGGCGAGCTCCACGTGAGTCGTATGGTGTGTTGCGTTCGTGATCTCGTGTTCAGTACGCAATGCCGGGGTGACTGTCAGCGCACACGCCAAGTGGGGCTGTCACCACCCGACAGCCTAGGTGAGTCGGTTCACTTCCGCGTCAGTGAGATAGATCACGAGCCGATTCTCCCCAGTCCCACCAGTATCGGCGCTCACGTTCCGCGGGGAGTCACGCGCCAGTGCTTCGAGTTTCTCGAACACCCGACGGACAGCCGTTGAGGTGAGTGATTCCCCGCGTTTCAGTCCGAGCCGCTCTTTCACCGCACTTGCAGTGAGGGTGATTCGCGTCCCGAGTGAGTCGCTGGTTGTCCGCCCCCACTCTCCAGCGTGTTCAAAAAGGTCGCGAGCGCGGTTGTGGACAGCATACACTTTGTCAACGATATCGGAGGGCCCGTACTTCAGCAAGCGATTGAGCTTGTCCTCGTGGGTTGCGGCGTCGGTCACTTCTTGGTCGGAGATGCCGGCGGCGTCAGCGACGGAGTGGAGCTTGCGCCGGAGTTTCGCAGTTTCGTGTGAGACGCGTTCAGTGAGGTCTGCAGTGGCTTGCTGTGGGCCGTCAGTGGACTGTGCGTCATGAGCGTGGCAGTACTCCAGAATGGAGTCGTGCTCCTCGATGAACGCCTCCGTATCGTCTGTGAGGTACCCGTCGTTGCCGATGACTACCTCATCGAGGAAGGAGAGGTGCTTCTCGTGGCGGTGGGTGACCGTCGTCTCGAGTGTGTCTAGCCGTTCGGTGTGTTCGGCGATGGTCGCCTGTTGGTCTTGGACTGTCGCCTCCAACTCGTTGATGCGGTCGGCTTGTGCGTCGACCGTCGATTCTAGGGTCTCGATGCGGTCAGCCTGCTCACTGACTGTCTCCTCGAGGCGGTCTCGATCTGCCTGCAGCGTCTCCACTTTGGCTTGAAGATGTGCGACGGTCTCGGCGAGTTGCTCGATCGTTGGCTCGCCCGTCATGCATCGCTCACCCAGGTTATCTCACGCGTTCTGGTGTCTAGTTCAGTGGTGGCCCCAGCGAACGGACTGTCATCTGCGGGAAGGCGTTCACACAACACGGCCACATCTACCGGCGTGAGCCGTGTCTCTTGAGCAAGGGTGCGCCGATCGATGTAGGCGGTCTCCCCAGAGACGAGGTGTTCCTCAAACGCGTTGTGCAGGCGCTGTTGTGGTGGCACGGTGAACCCGTACGCGCGTGCAAGATTCTCGATGAAGCCGAACTGTGGACAGTAGATGCCCCGCTCGCGTGACGTGAGGATGAGTGTCCCACCGTGGGGGCCCGCGGTCGCGACGTAGGTTGGCGTGATCGCAGTGACTGTAACTGGGCGATACAGGCCGTCCCACGAGATGAGGTCTCCCGTGCGAAGGGCTTCGAGGGAGTCGAGTGGCTCGTCACTCATCGGTGACCTCCGTGGTGAGGGCTGTGGTGAGGCGGCGCACGCGGTCCTCGAGGAGCTGGCGCCCCTGCGGGGTGAGGGTGTAGTGGTTCGTGCGGCCGTCGTACGGCTCCTTGGTGATGAGGTCGGTGCTGGTGAGCGTGTCTAAGGCTGGGTACAGGCGGCCGTGATTGATGTCGGTGTGGTACAGCTGTTGGAGGTCGGTCTTGATCGTGAGACCCGCCACCGGGGCTGGGGTGTGCTCGAGCCTGGCGAGGGTCGTGAGGATCGTGAACTCGAACATGGTGAGCTCACTCCAGTGGACCTGCGGTGGTTGGGTTGCTGTGCGGTCGGCAGCTTCTTGCGCAGTCGTGTTCAAATTAGGCATGTCGTTCTCCGGACGACCCCACGCGGCGGTTCGGTGGTGGTGCACCG
>Ga0207720_100929_pt1 | contig 13687 bp, 14 predicted proteins | sample A23P2SouthBayCA_2_FD_187751 | JGI IMG/M metagenome (GOLD analysis project Ga0207720, IMG submission 187751) | Aerobic enrichment media microbial communities from Eden Landing Ponds, California, USA - A23 E3 (2) (SPAdes) | ecosystem: Environmental > Aquatic > Marine > Unclassified | place...
CGCCGCCGAGCGGGACGAGCTCGCGACCGAAGTCGACCGGCTGGAGTCGGAGCTGTCGACGCTCCGCGAGGAGCGCGACCGGCTCGAATCGGAGCTATCGACCGCCCGCGACCGGCTCCCGGAGAGCGACCGGACGCTGTCGCCGGCGGAGGCGCGCGACGGGACGAACCTCTTCGTCAGGTACGAGTCCAAGGGCGGCGCGACGCTCGAAGACGCCCACGAGGGGGCCGTCGACCGCGACGCGCTCCGCGAGAACCTCCGGATCGAACACCACACGAGCTTCGAGACGGAGGGGCTGGTGGTCGACGGTCGGCCGTACGAGGAGTTCCTCGCGGACACCATCGAGTACGGCTTCACCCGGTGGCTCGTCGAGGACCTCCCGTTCGAGGTGAGTAGCACCGGCAACCAGAGCGTGCTCCGCGACCTGTACGACGCCATCCCCGAGATCGATCGCGCGGAAATCGGCGGCTCCGTGTCCATCGCGATCGACGACAACGGGGAGGAGACCCGCGAGCAGCGCTCGTTCGATCTGGTGTTGCGCGACCGGATGGGGAATCCGCTGTTCGTCGCCGACCTCAACGACAGCCGCGACCCGACCGCCGAGGGGACCCTGGAGTCGCTCGTCGAGAACGGCCGCGACATCGCCGGATCGAACGACCCCTTCGCCGCGGCGTTCGCGGTGACGGAGAGCTTCTTCGAGCCGGGCGCGTTAGAGACCGCGAGCGACGCGGTCGGCGGCGGGCTGTTCAGCCGGTCCAAACGGGCGAGCTTCGTGAAGCTCTCGCGCAAGCAGGGGTTCCACCTCTGTCTCGTCGAGGCCCGCGACGGCGGCTTCCACATGACGGTCCCCGATCTGTAGCGGGCGGAGTCGACCGACACGGCCGTTTCAGGCCGATAGACCTCGGTCTCCGTGCGATCTGTTCCCGGTTCGAACGGTCATTAAACCGCAATTACGCCGGTTTAAAAGGATCTTAAACGGATCTCAAACAGCTTCCGAACGTAATCAAACGCGATCAGACGCGATCGAAACGCCGCGTGTCCGCCGTCAAAACCCTCGTTCTCCGTCGCCTCGCGCGAAGTCGAATCGGTTCAGTTCTCGAGCTCCGCGGCGTCGTCGATCCGCATGGAGCCGAGCTTATCGACCGTCTGGTCGAGCTTCTCGTCGAGTTCGTCGACGAACTCGTGGGTCCGCTCGGTCGTGATCGCTCCCTGGCTGGACGGCTCGATGAGGTTCTCCTCTTCGAGCACGCGCAGCGAGTAGCGGACCTTGTGATGGGGGTACCCCGTCTCGTTCGACATCTTCACGATGCCGATCGGCTCGTTCTCGATGACCATTCGCAGGACCTGGAGGTGTCGTTCCAGCATGTCTACCTCCTTCTCTAGTCGATCTATCATGGCACATGTTAACTCGTCATGCCCCGGTTTAAAAGTTGCTGTCGGAGACCGGCCCGGAATCGCTCGACCCGACGCTTTGACGTGACAGTAGTTAACGCGTTCGATCGCAGTGACCCCCGCGCGGTCGGATCGGTGCGCCGTCAGTCGTGACACGCCCACACAAACGGCGATACTTGCACGCCGCTATCCCGAATCTAATGCACGTTCGTGGTGTATTCTCGGCGCTAGACCGTAATCGGTTTTACCTCCCGCCCGGAACCACCGGGTCGTATGACACTCACCATCGTCGGCTCCCAGCTGGGAGACGAGGGCAAGGGCGCGCTCGTCGACCGGTGGGGAGGGGACGCGGACGTCGTAGTCCGTTATCAGGGCGGCGACAACGCCGGCCACACCGTCGTCGAGGGCGGCGTCGAGTACAAGCTGTCGCTCGTGCCGAGCGGCGCGGTCCGAGGGACGACCGGTATCCTCGGCAACGGCTGCGTCGTCAACCCGAAGACGCTGTTCACAGAGATCGACGACCTGCGCGAGCGCGGGCTCGACCCCGACGTGCGGGTCGCTCGCCGGGCGCACGTCATCCTCCCGTATCACCGCGTGCTGGACGGGATCGAAGAGGAGGTCAAGGCGGACGACGACGCCGGCGACGCCGTCGGGACGACCGGCCGCGGCATCGGCCCGACGTACGAGGACAAGGCCGGGCGTCGCGGGATCCGGATCGGCGACCTGCTCGCTCCCGACGTGCTCCGAGAGAAGCTCGAGTACGCCGTCCCGCAGAAGCGCGCGGTCGTCGAGGACGTGTACGGGCTCGACCTGACCGATGACGACCGCGCCGAAGCGTTCGACGTCGACGCGCTCCACGAGGAGTTCGCCGCGATCGGCGAGCGCCTCGCCGACGAGGGGATGACCGTCAACTGCTCAGACTACCTCTACCGCCGCCACGAGGCGGGCGACCAGATCCTCTTCGAGGGCGCGCAGGGCACCCACATCGATATCGACCACGGGAACTACCCGTTCGTCACCTCCTCGAACCCGACCGCCGGCGGCGCGGCCGTCGGCTCCGGGCTCGGCGTCACGACGGTCGGCGACGGCGAGGTCGTCGGCATCGTGAAGGCGTACCTCTCCCGGGTCGGCGAGGGGCCGCTCCCGACCGAACTCGACGGCGACGCCGACGAGGAGGCGCTCGCCGACGATATCCGCGAGAAGGGCGGCGAGTTCGGGACGGTCACGGGCCGTCCCCGCAGAATCGGCTGGCTCGACCTCCCCATGCTCCGGCACGCCGCGCGCGTCTCCGGGTTCACCGGCGTCGCGGTCAACCACGTCGACGTGCTCGCCGGACTGGACGAGCTGAAGGTGTGTACCGCCTACGAACTCGATGGAGAGGAGATCGACACCGTCCCCACCACGACCGACCGGTGGGAGCGGTGCGAGCCGGTGTTCGAGACGCTCGACACGTGGGAGCCGTTCGACTCGGCCGCGGTCGCCGAGGCGGGCTACGACGCGCTCCCCGAGGCGGCCCGCGAGTACCTGGCGTTCGTCGCCGACGAGATCGACACCCCGATCTACGCGGTCGGCGTCGGTCCCGACCGCGAGGAGACGGTCGAACTGACGAACCCGTTCGACGAGTAGCGCGGTCGACCGGCGGCCGTACCGGATCTGCGACTACTCCTGCGAGTCAACCGCGTTCAGCGCGGCCATGTCCTCTGTCGTCAGCGACAGGTCCGCGGCCGCGAGGTTCGCTTCGAGGTGGTCGACGCTCGACGTGCCCGGGATCGGGAGCGTCACGTCGGAGTGAGCGAGCAGCCACGCGAGCGCGATCTGTCGGGCCGTCGCGTCGCGACGGTCGGCGACCTCGTCGAGCGCGTCGGGGGTCTCGTCTCCGTCGACCGCGTACATCGGTCCCCACGGGATGAAGCCCACGCCCTTCTCCTCGCAGGCCCGCAGCACGTCCTCGTCGTCGCGGTGGCCGACGTTGTACCGGTTCTGGACGGTGGCGACGTCGACGATGTCGGTCGCGGTCTCTAACTGCTCGACGGTGACGTTCGAGAGCCCGACGTGGGCTATCTGGCCGGCGTCCTTCATCTCCGCGAACGCGTGGACCGACTCCTCGAAGTCGGTGTCGGGGTCCGGGCGGTGGTACTGGTAGAGGTCGATCGTGTCGGTCCCGAGGCGGTCGAGGCTACATAGCACCTGGTTCTTCAGGAAGTCGGGGTCGCCGTGGGGGAGCCAGTCGCCCTCGCGGTTGCGGAGCAGGCCGGCCTTCGAGGCGACGACGACGTCGTCGGGGTCGCCGAGCGCCTCGCCGATCAGCCGCTCCGAGACGCCCGGCCCGTAGGAGTCGGCGGTGTCGACGAAGTCGACGCCGCGGTCCACGGCTCGCCGGAGGACCCGCTTGGCCCTCTCCTCGTCGTCGGGGCGACCGATGATGTCCTCGCCCGTGATCCGCATCGCGCCGAAGCCGAGGCGGTTGACGGTGAGTTCGCCGCCGATGTCGAACGTCTCCTTCCGGTCGGTGGTGTTCGAAGCCATGGGCGAGTGATCGCAAGCCACGCGGAAAGCCGTAGGGGGTGGCGGAAGTAGACGTGGAGGAGCGGAAGGAGACGCGCTCAGGGAGGCAGATGTCGGTCGTACACGTTTCGGCGGTGACCGACGGCCTCGACACGGATGATATCGGCGTTGCGGTCCCACGTGACGATGGCGCGGTAGTCGCCGGCCCGAAGCTTGTAGTACGGATACCCGGAGAGGGGTTCCAACCGGTGTTCGGTCCACTCGGTCGCCTCGTCGACCTTGTTCAGAATCCGATCTGCGGCCTGCGGATCGAGGGATTCGAGGTGGGAAAGCGCCTGCTCGGTGTACTCGACCTCAGTCATCTAGTCCCAGTCGCTCGCGGGCCTCCTCGGCCGACACGGTTTCGTCGCGCTCCGCCTGCTCGCGGCTCTCCGCCAGATCGGACAGGGTCTCCTCAGAGAGAGCGACCGAGGGATCCACCCAGTCGCGAAGCGCGTCTCGGATCGCCTCGGATTTGCTGGCGTACCCTCGCCGCTCCCACTCCTCGTCGATCCGATCCAGTAGGGACTTCGGAACTCGAACGTTGATCTTCTCCATCCGGTCGTCGCCGGCGTCCGTGTCGGTGCTCATTATGTGTGTGATACAATGGTATCACAGTTAATGGTTCGGACGGGAGTTCGTGTGACTGTCGTTCCGCGCTGACCCCTCGTCCGTCTTGCGCGCGTCGCTACTCATAAACCGTCCCCGTGTGATCGTGAGGTATGGACGCCGAGCGCGAGGTACTCGACGTGTTGGCGCGGAACGCCCGCGAGGACATCGACGACATCGCGGCCCAGACGGGCCTCGACGCGGACGCGGTAGCGGACGCTATCGACGCGCTGGAGGCGGACAGCGTGGTTCACGGCTACCAGGCGGTCGTCGACTGGGACCGCGTCGACGAGGGGAAGATCCGGGCGGTCGTCGAGATCAACGTCGAACTCGACCGCGAGACGGGGTACGAGCAGGTGGCCGACCAGATCGCGAAGTTCCCCGCGGTCGACGCCTTACACCTCGTCTCCGGCGACTACGACTTCGCCGTCGAGGTGCTCGGAGAGACGATGGAAGACGTCTCCCGGTTCATTTCCGAGCAGGTCGCTCCGATGCCGGAGGTCACCCAGACGGTGACCCACTACATCATGGAGACCTACAAGGACGGCGGGATCCGGTTCGAGGACGGCGACGACGACGACCGCCTCTCCGTCTCGCCATGAGACTCTCGGACCGTGCGCGCGACCTCCCGGAGTCGGGGATCCGGAAGTTCTTCGAACTCGCGGAGGCGCGCGACGACGTGATCTCCTTGGGGGTCGGCGAACCCGACTTCTCGGCGCCGTGGGCTGCCCGCACCGCCGCGATCGACTCGCTCGAACGCGGGAAGACCTCGTACACGTCGAACCGCGGGATGGCGGCGCTGCGCGAGCGGATCGCCGTCCACCACGAGCGCTACGACCAGACGTACGACCCGGCCGGGGAGGTGCTCGTCACGACCGGCGCGAGCGAGGCGGTCGACCTCGCGTTCCGCGCGCTGGTCGATCCCGGCGACACGGTCGCGGTCCACGAGCCGACGTACATCTCCTACGGCCCGGGGATCGAACTCGCCGGCGGCGAACAGTTGACGGTCCCGACCCGCCCGGAGGACGACTTCGCGCTCACGCGAGCCGCGCTGGAGGAGGCGGGCGCCGCGGAGGCCGACCTGCTCGTCTGCTGTTACCCGAACAACCCGACGGGCGCGACGATGACCGAGGAGGAGTACGCCGAGGTCGCGGCGTTCTGTCGCGACAACGACCTCCGAGTGATCGCCGACGAGATCTACTCGGCGCTCACCTACGGTGCCGACCACGCCTCGATCGCCACGCAGCCGGGGATGCGCGAGCGCACCGTCGTCGTCAACGGCTTCTCGAAGGCGTACGCGATGACCGGCCTCCGGCTCGGGTACGCGCTGGGCCCGACAGACGCCATCGACGCGATGAACCGGATCCACCAGTACACGATGCTGTCGGCGCCGACGACGCCGCAGTACGCCGCGATCGAAGCGCTCGACCGCTGCGACGACGAGGTCGCGGAGATGGTCGACGAGTACAACCGCCGGCGGCGGCTGGTCGTCTCCCGGTTCAACGAGATGGGGCTCGACACGTTCGAGCCGGGGGGCGCGTTCTACGCGTTCCCGGCCTGCGGCGGCGACGACGAGGCCTTCGCCGAGGAGTTGCTGGAGGCGCAGGGCGTCGCGGTCGTTCCCGGCTCCGTCTTCGGGGAAGGCGGTGAGGGCCACCTCCGCGTCTCGTACGCGACCTCCATGCGCGAACTGAAGGAGGCGACAGACCGGATCGCGGCGTTCGTCGAGGGGCGCGACTGACGGCGGCACACGTCGTCCCATGTTACCGGCCCGCAACCTTAATCAGCGGAGCCGATAAACGAGTTACGGGTGATCGCTCGTGTCGACCGTACTCGGTCCGACGCTCGAGACGATGCTCGCGCTGCTTATCGCCGTCGCCGCGGCGCTGCTCGGCGGCTATCTGCTGATCTGGGGTGGAAACGGGGTCAGACGAGCGATCCGCGCGTGGTCGAGCGATCCGCTCCCGATCGAGGAGGCGTACCTCACCGACGGGGGGATCGAAGTCGAGGGGGTCGCGGACCCGTTATCCGAGACGCTTCGATCGCCGTACGACGACGCCCGGTGTCTGGCGTACAGCTACTCGAAAAAGCGGAGAGAGCGGAGGCGGAACGAGGGCGGCGAGGACGAGACCGCGTGGCGGGCGGTAGAGTCCGGCGGTGAGTCGGTCCCCTTCTTGGTCTCCGACGACACCGGATCGATTCCCGTCGTTCCCGGCGCCGCGACCCTCGAAGCGGCCACCGCGTACAGCAGCCACGCCGAGGACGTCAAGAAGACCGAGCGCCGTATCGACCCCGGTGATGAGGTCCACGTGATCGGGCAGAAACGCGCTGCGGCCGAGGCCGACGCCGACCTCGGCGACGCGTCGGCGTACATCGGTGACGGCGGCGAGACCGCCACGTTCCGGATCACCGTCGGCGACGAACTCGAAACCGCCGCGCGGATGTTCGGTCGATCGCTAGGGGCCGTCGCGCTCGGACTGATACTCATCGGCGTCTTCGCGTATCTGGTTCTCACGTTGGTTCCCGGACCCGCCGTCGAGGTCGGCGTGAGCGGGATCTGAGACCGCCGTTTCTGAGGCCGTCGCCTCTGAGACCGCCGTCTCCGCGGCCTTGGTACTGCGACCGAGCGCGTCTCCCACCCTCGTCGACGTCCAACGCTGCGACGGCAACTTATAAACGAGAGACAAAATTCGCATTTCTCAACCTTTTCGAATGGTTGTCATGGGATCGTTGGAGCCGTCGGGTATGGAGTCCCAGCTAACGGATGAACAACGACAGCTACGCGAAGAGGTCCAACGGTTCGCCTCGCGAGTCGACGTCGCCGGCGAGGCGGTCCAGGTCCACGGCGGCGCCGGCTTCGTCAACGACCACGACGTGGAGCGGCTCTACCGCGACGCCAAGATCACCAGATCTACGAGGGCACCACGGAGATCCAGAAGCACATGGTCGCCCGCGAGCTGCACGACGAGGGGATCTGAGGCCCGACTCCCCGTGCTTCCCTTCCGAGACCGGTATATAAATGCTGTTGGCGCTTCTCCTCGTGAGTATGACCGACGACGCGGAGGAGCGTCTCAAACAGCAGCGCGACGATCTCCGGCTGTTGAACCAGGTGATGCGCCACGATATCCGCAACGACCTCCAACTGGTCAGCGCGTACGCGGAACTGCTCGGCGACCACGTCGACGAGGAGGGCGAGGAGTATCTCGACGTGATCAAAGCGAACACGCGAAGCGCCGTCGCGCTCACCACGACGGTCCGAGACCTCGCGGAGGTGATGCTCCGCGAAGACGTCGATCCGGGCGTCGTCTCGCTCGACCGGGCCCTCTCCCAGCAGGTGGAGGGGGTTCGGTCGGCATACTCGCAGGCCGTCTTCACGGTCGAGGGCTCGTACCCCGAGGTCGAGGTCGTCGGCGACGAGATGCTGAGTTCGGTGTTCCGGAACCCCCTGCGGAACGCGGTCCAGCACAACGACGAAACCCCGCCGAAAGTGACGGTGTCGACAGCGGTCGACGAGGACGACGGCGTCGCCGAGGTGCGGATCGCCGACAACGGACCGGGGATCCCCGAGAACCAACGCGAGGAGGTGTTCGGAAAGGGCGAGAAGGGGCTCGACAGTCCGGGAGCGGGGATCGGGCTCTATCTCGTGCAGTCGCTCGTCGACCTGTACGACGGCGACGTGTGGATCGAGGACAACGAGCCGAAGGGCGCGGTGCTCGTCGTCAGGCTCCGGCTGGCGGAGTAGCGGTCGATCGCGTCGCCCCACCCGCGCCGAGCGGACTACTCCCCGTCGTACTCCATCGCGACCGAGTTGATACAGAACCGCTTCCCCGTGGGCTCGGGGCCGTCGTCGAACACGTGCCCGAGATGCGAGTCGCAGTTCGCACACCGGACCTCGGTGCGGCGCATGCCGTGGCTCGTGTCGACCGTCGTCGTCACCGACTCCTCCTCGGCGGCGTAGAAGGCGGGCCAGCCGCAGCCGGACTCGTACTTCGTCTCGGCGTCGAAGAGGACGGTCCCGCAGGCCCGACAGCGGTACTCCCCGTCGTCGGGGTGGTGGTCGACGTACTCGCCGGAGAACTTCGCCTCCGTACCGCTCTCGCGGAGCACGCGGTACTCCTCCTTGGAGAGCCGCTCGCGCCACTCCTCGTCGGTCAGTTCTCGCGGGTCGACCGCGTCGCCGTCGTCGGTTTCGCTCATACCCGAGATACGAGTCCCACGCTCAAGGCGGTTGCGGCGGTGGCGGGGTCGTGCCGATCGCAACGGGCACATGCCGAATTCCGCAACGGCCACGTGCCGAAGTCCGCAATGTTACATGCCGAATTCCGCAACGGCCACAAGCCGTATTCGGGCGCGCACCGATCGGAGGATATGGCACGCGAAGTCACACACGAGGCGCGCGGACCGGCCAAGCTCGACGAGTCGGACATGGGAGACGACGGCATGATCTACGTCTGTCAGTGCGGCCTGTCGGACACGAAGCCGCTCTGTGACGGTTCGCACAACGCGACCGCCGACGAGGACGACGGCGTCGTTTATACGTACGAGAACGACGACGCCGAGGGAGACCGCCGCGCGATCGGCGAACTCGGGGACGAAGAGTAGGGAGTCTCTCGGCGAGGCCCTCAGATAACGCCCATCGCGTCGAGCCGCTCGGGCAGGTACGTGTCCGTGACGAAGTCGAGCCCGCGGCTCGCGAGCGACTGCTGTTCGGACTTCTTCCCGATGTCGAGCTGCAGTTCGATCTGTTCCTCCCAGTAGTCGGTCTGGAAGCGCGGGTCCTCAAGCTCCGATTCGAGGGCGTTCACGTCCGAGTCGGCGAGCGGGTCCGATGGGAGGTCGTACTCGACGATGTCCTCCGGCTGGATCCCCACGAACTGCGCCTCGGGCGTCGCGAGGTACTTCGAGAGGTGCGCGGACTTGATCGAGCCGTACGCCACGGAGCCGTAGATCCGGTAGGACCACGGGTCGCCGTCGGCGAAGACGGCGATGGGCACGTCAAGTTCGTCGTGGACGCGCTTCGTGATCCGGCGGGTCGCCCGGGCGGGCTGGCCCTTGAGGTGGATGACGAGGCAGTTGTACGCCTCGTCGAACCCGTTCTCGACGAGCCGGTCGCGCATCCCGCCGGTCTCGACGGCGAGCGCGAAGTCGATGTCGTCGTCGAGAAACTCGATCATGTCCGGGTTGTTCGGGATCTGGTACCCCCCGGTTCCCACGTCCTCCTGACAGTGGATCTCGCGCTCCCCGCGGCGGGTCTGCTCGCGGATGAGGAGCGGTCCCATCAGGGTCGCGCCCGACTCCTCCGGACGCATGTGGAAGTCCTCGCGGGTGACGCCCGTGACGATCTCTAAGTCCTCCACGAGGTCGTTCGACTCGTCCTGAGAGTTGAACTGCGCCTCGTCGTTGTCCCACGACTCCGAGAGGTAGTACAGCTCACGCAGGGTCGACGAGCGGCCCTCGTCGAGCTGGTCCGCGAGGAACTCGATCGTGTACGCCGCCTTCAGCAGCTTGCGCGCGCCCCGCACCGAGTTGGCGCTGCGCGTCGAGGTGCGGTCGCCGTACGTCCAGACGCCGCTTTCGGTGTCGTACTCGATGTTGGTCTTCGTCCGCGTGGGGAGCGTCATCTCCGGAATGCTCCCGTCGGCGAACTGGTCGTAGAAGTCCGCGGCCAGGTCGATCAGCTCGTCTCGTGCGTCGCTTTCTGTCGTCATTTACGCGTTCACCGTGAGTTTCTCCGTCTCGACGCCGCCGACGCTGACCTCGAAGTCGGCGTCGCCGTCGATCGCGTACGTCAGTTCCCGCTCGTCGCCCGAGGGGACCTCGGGCTTCCACTGGACGAACCACTCGCCGTCCATGTCCACCACCGTCCCGTCCGACAGATCGGTCGGCTCCGTCGAGACGATGTCCGTGATCTCCAGCTGCTCGTTCACGTCCGAGTGGTTCTCGACGACGAGCGTCACCGTGTCGTCGGTCACCTCGCGCTCGACGCTGACGTTGTTCATGATCCGCGCCAGGGCCCCATCGATGTCGGGGCGCGGCCGACCCGTGACCTCCGAGACCTTGTCGGCCATCTCCGGAAGGATGCGGCCGAGCACGTCCTGTTTCTCCCGGCGCTGCTGCATCGAGCGCCGCTTGTTGAGGAACGACTTCAGCTCGCGGGCCGCCTCCCGGACCGCCAGTTCGATCTCGTCTTCGATCGCGGGGACGTTCGCGAGCGCGTCCTTCGACTCGCTCGTGAACGGGACGTTCGTGGAGGCGACGTGGATGCTGATGACGGCCGGGCCGTTGGGGAGCCCCGAGCCGCCGGGCTGGTCTAACCCGTAGTTGCGCCAGCCGATGTTCTTGATCACGTCCGTCGTCGCGCAGGCACCGCGCTGGTAGACGAGCGGGACGCGGTTCGCGAACCGGAGCAGTTCGACCGACCCCTCCGCCGGGATATCGCCGCCGTAGGCGATGCCGGCCTCGACGATGAACGGGTCGCCGCCGTGGACCTCGGCGTCGCGGGACGCCGCCGCGTAGAAGTCGGCGTCGTACTCCTTGCGAAGCCCGGCCTCGACCAACTCGGCCGTGATCGGCGCGAGGCAGTCGGTCGGCGGCGCGAGGATGTCCGTCGTCCGCATCGCGTCGAGCAGGTCGGCGGCGGCGTCGCGGCTCCCCGCGATCGCCGTCACCTTCGGCGGGTCGTCCGGCACCGTCCGCGCCCGCGACCAGAACGCGTCGACGACGTTCTCGCGGGCCGTCTCGCCGAAGGTCGCGTCGCGCTGCTCGGCGACGAACGAGGCCGCGTCGGCGACGAGGCGCTCCAAGTCGTCGCGGGTGATCCGGAACGCGTCGCCGTCGAGGTTCTCGAACCGGCGCGCGAGCGCCTCGGCCATCGCCCGCACCGCGGCGTCGTCTTTCCGGGTCGACGTGGCGTCGTCGACGAGGGCGTAAGCGTCGGGGACGAGCGGGGACTCGCTCGCGTCGTCGCCCTCGCTACCGTCGGCGTCGCCGTCCTCACCGTCGCTCGCTCCGGCGGCGCCGCCGTCGCCGCCGCCCCCGGTTATCGCCCGCCACGCGGCGTCGACCGCGTTCTCGCGGACGGTCTCGCCGAACGTCTTGCCCGTGTCGCTCTCGACCGTCTCCGCGACGTTGTCGACGATCGTCGCGAGTTCGGACCGGGAGAGTCGGTCGTTGCTCGCCACCGTCTCGGCGACCCCCTCGGCGAAGGCGGTCGTCGCTTCCGCGCCCTTGTTGGCGACCGCGTCCGCGACCGCGCCGGCGACGTCGCGGTCCTCGTGGGAGCGCGGGGGCGACCACGCGAGTTCGCGGCCGTAGTACACGTCGCGGAAGTTGTCGATCACGCTGTCCGCGGTCTTCTTGCCGACCCGCGTGAACTCCTCCTGGAGGAACCCGGAGACCGAGTACGACTCGGTCGCCTCCAGCATCTTGATCAGCGCGCCGAGTTCGACGCCGTGGGGGTGCGGGCGGATCTCCGTCGTCTCCGCCGGTAGCTCGTCGGTCGCGCGCTCGAACTTCAGCGGCTCGTCGAGTCCGGGCTCGCGCAGTTCGAGCCGCGCGTGGGGGTTGACGACCGCGGTGTGTTTCACGTAGTCGTGGAGCTGCTGGCGGGCGCGCATGTTCGCCTCCATCTCCAGTTCGATCCGGGTGCCGTGGGGGCGGTCCCACGTCGTCTCTTCGTCGGCCTGGATCTCCGGCTCGTTCGTGTCGGTGTCGATGATGAGCTCGAAGTACTGCGCCCGTGACTGGCCCTTCGGGCGCGAGGTGATCTTCGCGGGCTGGCCGGAGGTGAGCTGGGAGTAGAGCACGGCAGCCGAGATCCCGATCCCCTGTTGACCGCGAGACTGCTCGCGGGCGTGGAACCGACTCCCGTACAGGAGCTTCCCGAACACCTTCGGAAGCTGTTCTTTCGTGATGCCCGGCCCGTTGTCCTCGATGACGAGCCGATAGTAGTCGCCCACCTCCTCGATCTCGATGTAGATGTCGGGGAGGACGCCGGCCTCCTCGGTCGCGTCGAGGGCGTTGTCGACCGCCTCCTTGACGGCGGTGACGAGCCCGCGGGCGCCCGAGTCGAACCCGAGCATGTGTTTGTTCTTCTCGAAGAACTCGGCGATGGAGATCTCGCGCTGGCCCTCTGCCAACTCCTCCGCGATCCCCTCCTCGTCGCCGATCGTCGACTGGAAGGACGTCATTCGGTATCCCCCTCTTTCGCCGAGGCACCTAAAAACGCACCGCCGGCGCGGTGAAAGTGTATCCCGGCGTCAGACACCGTCTCGTCGCCCTGCTCGGTAACGTCTCGCACGAACCGGCACTGTCCGCTTCCGCCGACAGCTTTCTCCCCGTGACGACCCTTCGGTACGTATGGCAGACTGGACCGCCGAAGACATGCCGCGACTGGACGGGAAGACGGTCGTCGTCACCGGTGCGAACAGCGGGCTCGGCTACGAGGGGACGCGCGCGTTCGCCGCGAAGGGCGCCACGGTGGTGATGGCGTGTCGGAGCGTCGAGCGCGCCGAGGACGCCGCCGCCGAGATCCGGGCCGACGCCGGCGGCGAGGTCGACGGCGGCCTCGACGTGCGCGAGTGCGACCTCGCCTCCCTCGACTCGGTGCGAGCCTTCGCCGAGGACCTGAGCGCCGACTACGACGCGGTCGACGTCCTCTGTAACAACGCGGGCGTGATGGCGATCCCCCGGAGCGAGACCGAGGACGGCTTCGAGACGCAGTTCGGCGTCAACCACCTGGGGCACTTCGCGCTCACCGGCCGGCTCTTTGATCTCTTCAAAACCGCCGAGGGGATCGACGGCGAAGCGCGCGTCGTGACGCAGTCGTCGGGCGCCCACGAGAGCGGCGAGATGGACTTCGCGGACCTCAACTGGGAGGATTCGTACGGCAAGTGGAAGGCGTACGGCCGGAGCAAGCTCGCGAACCTCCTGTTCGCCTACGAGCTCCAACGCCGGATCGACGCCGCGAACCGCGAGGGCGACGACGCGATCGGCGTCCGCAGCGCCGCCTGTCACCCGGGCTACGCCGACACCAACCTCCAACTCCGCACCGCCGCGGAGAGCGGCAACCCCCTGATGACGGTCGGAATGCGGCTCGCGAACGCGGTGCTCGGCCAGGACGCCGACGTCGGGGTCGAGCCGA
>Ga0207720_100932_pt1 | contig 13587 bp, 12 predicted proteins | sample A23P2SouthBayCA_2_FD_187751 | JGI IMG/M metagenome (GOLD analysis project Ga0207720, IMG submission 187751) | Aerobic enrichment media microbial communities from Eden Landing Ponds, California, USA - A23 E3 (2) (SPAdes) | ecosystem: Environmental > Aquatic > Marine > Unclassified | place...
GAGCCCCTTCCCGACGAGTCCGCCGGTCGCGAGCACGAACGCGTCGGCGCCGTAGGGGGTCTCTCTCCCCTTCCGGTCGACCGCGACCGTCTCGACCCGACCGTCCGCCTCGGTCTCGATTCCGACGACGGGGTTCCCGGTCTCGAACCGGACGCCCTCGGCGTCGAGCGCGTCGTACAGCCGGTCCTCCAGCCTGAGCCCCGGGAGGCTCGGCGGCCCCATCGGGATCTCGAAGACGTCGGCGCCGAGCCGGTCGGCGAGTTCGTCGCGGACCTCGTCGCCCGCCTGATCGCCGAGGAACGCCGGGAAGCCGACGCGCTCGACGCGGTCGACGCCGCCCGCCTCGTCGACCACGTCGTGGAGGTGCGGCGAGACCGCCTTCGCCAGGGCCTCGCGGGCCGGAACGCCGTCGATCTCCTCGTCGTGATCGAGCGCCTTCGCGAGCCGCGTGACCTTCGTGTCCGCGCGGAACGCCTCGGCGAACTCGACCTCCGCGCCGGCGACGTCGAAGGGGACGCCGGCGGCCTCCAGTCGACCCGCGAAGGCGCGCGCGTCGTACTCGGTGAGCGACCGGAACCCGACGATGAGCGCGGGCCGGTCGTCGCTCGCGATTCCGGCCTCGGCGGCCGCCGGGTAGCGCGCGGTCGGCTTCACGCTCCCGCCGAACGTCGGGAGGAGCGCGTTGCTGTCGGTGTGGCCGCCGCGGTACGCGTCGCCCGCGAGGTCGTCGAACAGGGCCAACCCCTCGCGGAGCGCGTCGGCGCCGAGGATCCGGTAGGGGTGCGACTCGGGGAGCCGGTCGATCGCGTCGAAGGGGTCGGCGAGGGGACCCTCCGGGTCGGGCCACTCGTCGCGGTCCAGTTCGCGGCCCGCCGTGGGCGGGCCCTCGCGAAGGGGTTTCGCGGGCTCGGTCGCCGGGACGTACCCGAGCGCGTCGATGAGCCCGGAGGCCTGCCGGAGCGTGCTCGACTTGTGGGAGATCAAGCGCACGTCGGCGCCCTCGCGGGCCGCCGCGATCGCCGAGGTGATCGCCGCCAGCCCGCCGCCGACGACGAGCACGTCGCTATCGATCGCCATCGATCCCTCCATCTGCGGTCGCGTCGTCGGCTGCGCGACCGCCGTCGGTCGCAGCCGTTTCGGCATCGCCACCGTCGATGGCGTCCGTCTCGGCCCCTCCCGCCCCCGCGTCGAACGCCCCGAAGTCGACCTCGCCGTCGAGGCTCGCCGGGTCGCCGTCGCGGTTCATCGTCGTCGCGTGCAGCAGGTGGTTCAGCATCGCCTGCGAGAGCTGGCGCCCCCACAGCGCGTGGCGTTGGCCCTTCCAGCGCTCCTGATACAGCTCGTCTTCCGCGTCGCGGACGACCGGCTCCGGGTACTCCTGCGCGAGTTCGGCCGCGATACGGTGCGAGCAGAACCCGCCCTGGCAGTTGCCCATCGAGGCGCGGGTGCGGAGCCGGACCGCGTTGAGGTCGCTGCCCGCGTCGCCGATGGCGTCCTGCACCTCGGCGCGCGTGACGCCCTCGCACTCGCAGACGACGGGGTTCGGGTCGTAGTCGCCGAGCACGTCGTCGGCGCGCGAGCCGAGCCGCTGTCCCGAGCGCCGCGCGACGGGCGATCGGATCCCGAACTCGTCCATGAGCTCCCGCATGCGCGCCTCGCTCTCCGAGCCGGGCAGGGGCGCGTCGGCGGTGTCGCAGGTCGCCTCGTGGCCGAGGGTGTCACAGACGTGGTCGGAGATCGACTCGGCCATCATCCGGTAGGTGGTGAGCTTCCCGCCGACGATAGTCGTCATCCCGGGGAGGTCGTCGCGGTCGCCGTGGTCGAGGAGGAAGTAGTCGCGCGTGATGTCGGTCGGGTCCTCGGTTCCGGTCCCCGGCGGTTCGTACAGGGGACGAACGCCCCAGAACGACCGGAGCGTCCGGGCGTCCTTCAGCGCGGGCACCAGCTCCGAGAGCGTCTCGATCATCAGGTCGACCTCCCACTCCTCCTCGGGGTAGTCCTCGGGGTCGTCGACCTCTTCGTCGGTCGTGCCGAGGATGCAGGCGGTCTCGTGGGGGACGATGATGTCGGCGTCGCCCTTCGGCCGACAGCGGTTGATCACGGTGTCGACCTGCCGGGTGTTCATCACCGTCATCACGCCCTTGGACGGGCGCACCTCGACGTCGACGCCGGCCATCTCGCCGACGTTGCCGGCCCACGCGCCCGTCGCGTTGACGACGTGGCGCGTGCGAATCTCTTCGGTCGACCCGGGATCGCGGTGGACGCGCTTGCCGGGGCCGGTCTCGTGTTCGACCTCGACGCCGACGATCTCGCCGCCCTCGACGAGCACGTCGGTCACCGGCGCGTGCGTCTCGATCCGGGCGCCGTGCTCGCGGGCGTCGGCCGCGTTCGCGACGCAGAGCCGGAAGGGGTCGACGGCGCCGTCCGGGAGCGCGATCGCCTTCTCGACGTCGCGCGCGAGGTAGGGCTCGCGGCGGCGGGCCTCCTCGCCGTCGAGCACCTCGACGGGGATGTCGCACGCGCGGCAGCCCTCCAGCTTTTCCTGGAAGTACTCCTCGGAGTCCTCGGGGCGCTTGACGAACAGCCCGCCGGTCTCCTCGACGCAGTGGCCCGCGATGTCGCGAAGCACCATGTTCTCCTCGATGCACTCGCGCGCGCTCTTCTGGTCGGAGACCGCGTACCGTCCCCCGCTGTGTAAGAGCCCGTGCATTCGTCCCGTCGTCCCGTGCGTCAGGTTCCCCTTCTCGACGAGCACCGCGTCGAGCCCCCGCCGCGCGAGGTCCCTGACGACGCCGCACCCCGTCGATCCCCCGCCGACGACGACGACGTCTACCTGTTGGTCCATATCGGTCCGGTCGGACCCCGCCCACTTTACTTTACCTCCTCTATGGACCTACCCATAACAATCACGGACGTTCAAGTAGTACAATCGTGTCCGCAGCCGGTTGATTTATATGGTTACTTTTTCATCCGCCGGGAATGCCGGATTTTAACAGGAAGATTATTATGGTAGTACATTATGTTCACGAGTGGCGTGGTAGCTTCCGTGAAGATATGTCGCGGCGGCGGTGGCCCCGGCTCACCGGTCGAGACGCGGACGGTGGATCGACCGGCCACGGGGCGGACGCGGCGTCGCGGTCGGCGGTCCGGGGACGCACGTCGTCCCCGGTCGACGCTCGCCGTGCGGTCGGCGTCGACGACGTGATCGGACTAGCGCCACAGGAGGGATCCAACACATGACACAGTATGTCGGTGCGATAGACCAGGGGACGACCGGCACCCGGTTCATGGTCTTCGACCATGCGGGCCAGGTCGTCGCGAACGCGTACGAACAGCACGAACAGATCTACCCGAACCCGGGTTGGGTCGAGCACGACCCCATCGAGATCTGGGAGAACACCCAACAGGTCGTCCTCGACGGCCTCGCCGACGCGGGGCTGGAGGCGGACCAGCTCGACGCGATCGGGATCACCAACCAGCGCGAGACGACGATCGTCTGGGACAAAGACTCCGGGAAGCCGGTCCACAACGCCCTCGTGTGGCAGGACCGCCGGACGACCGACCGCGTTGAGGAGCTACAGGAGGCGGACAAGGTCGAGGAGATCCGCGAGAAGACCGGCCTCGAAGCCGACGCGTACTTCTCCGCGACCAAGACCGAGTGGATCCTCGACAACGCCGAGCCGCTCAAGATGCAGAGCTCTCGCGGCGGCGACCTCCGCGACCGTGCTCGCGCGGGCGAGCTCATCATGGGCACCATCGACGCGTGGCTCATCTACAACCTGACGGGCAACCACATCACGGACGTCACCAACGCCTCCCGGACGATGCTATACAACATCCGGGAACTGGAGTGGGACGACGAGCTCTTAGAGGAGTTCGACGTGCCGAAGGAGATGGTGCCCGAGGTACGGCCCTCCTCCGACGAGGACTACTACGGCCACACCGACGCCGACGGCTTCCTCGGCGAGGAGGTCCCGGTGGCGGGCGCGCTCGGCGACCAGCAGGCCGCGCTGTTCGGCCAGACCTGCTTCGACGAGGGAGACGCGAAGAACACCTACGGCACCGGCTCCTTCTACCTGATGAACACGGGCACCGAGGCCGTCAAGTCCGACCACGGACTCCTGACGACCATCGGCTTCCAGATGTCCGGCGAGCCTGTCCAGTACGCGCTGGAGGGGTCGATATTCATCACCGGCGCCGCGATCGAGTGGCTCGAAGACGTCGACCTGATCAACAACGCGGCCCAGACCGCGGAGCTGGCGCGGTCGGTCGACTCGACCGACGGCGTCTACATGGTCCCGGCGTTCACGGGGCTCGGCGCCCCGCACTGGGACGGCCGAGCCCGCGGGACCATCGTCGGGATGACCCGCGGCACGAGCAAGGAGCACATCGTCCGGGCGACGCTCGAATCGATCGCCTACCAGACCCGCGACGTGGCCGAGGCCATGGAGGCCGACTCGGGCGTGGAGACGACGAGCCTCCGGGTCGACGGCGGCGCGGTGAAGAACAACTTCCTCTGTCAGCTCCAGTCTGACATCATCCAGACGGAGATCGCCCGACCGGAAGTCGACGAGACCACGGCGCTCGGCTCGGCGTACGCCGCCGGCCTCGCCGTCGGCTACTGGGACACCGTCGACGAGCTTCGCGACAACTGGCAGGTGGACCGCGAGTTCAGCCCCGAGAAGTCCCAGGAGGAGGTCGACACGCTGTACAGCCGGTGGGGCGACGCCGTCGAGAAATCCCTCGACTGGGCGCAGGAGGACGAGTAGATGAACGAGCTCCTGCTCCAGGTCCCGCTCTTGGACATCCCGTGGAAGATATTCGCGCTGCTGGTGATCACCTCCCTGGCCGGCGGGGCCTTCGGCGCCGCGATCGGCGCGCTGCCGGCGTTCATCTTCACCGGGTTCGTGGTCTTCCTCGGCGAGGGGCTCGCGGTCCTCCGACGTGCGCTCGTCGGGGGCGTCGACGTGGTGTCCGCGGGAGAGTTCGCCGCGGGTATCACCGGCGTGATCGGCTTCGGTGCGATCACCGGTCCGCACATCGCGTTCGCGGGCGGCGTGGCGGCGTCCGCGTACGCGGGGAAGAAGTATCCCGAGATGAACCCCGCGGAGGGCGGGTACCACTTCGGGAAGGACATCACGTACGCGTTCGGCACGAAGCCCGACATCCTCGCCGTGGGAGCGATCTTCGGCCTCGTCGGGATGCTGATCACCCGGGTCCTCGGAGCGGTGGTCGTCATCGGCGGAACCGCTCCGACCGACTTCATCGCGGTGTCCGTGTTCGCGACCGCGTTCCTCGCCCGGGCCGCCTTCGACTACCCGGTCGTCGGCAAGCCGGCGGGGAAGGGGCTCCTCGACATGTCGCCGTTCGAGCGCGGCGAGGACCACCCGAAGGCCGACAGCAACGGGGAACACGCCGGCCGACCGGCGACCGAGCCGTGGCTCCCGCACCAGTACAAGTGGTCGGGCGTCACCGTCATCGGACTCATCGGCGGGATCCTCGGCGGGTACATCTGGCTACGGACGGGGAGCATCTTCATGGGCTACGGTATCTCGGCCATCAGCCTGCTGTTCCTGAACCTCGGCGTGGAGAAGATCCCCGTCACCCACCACATCACCCTCCTCGGCTCCGTCGGTGCCGTCGTCGTCGCGACGGCCTTCGGCGACCTCGGCGCCGCGACCTTCCCGGTCGAGGCGCTCGGTGCGACGGGTGCGGTCGCCGCGCTGCTCGCCGCGGGCGTCTTCGGCGCGCTCAGCGGCCTCGTCGGCGAGGTCACGCAGCGGATGTTCTACTCGCACTCCGGGACCCACGTCGACCCGCCCGCGATGGCCATCGCGATCATGATGCTCGTCGTCGGAATCCTGAGTATCGTCGGCGTCCTGCCGAGCGCCGGGTACCTCTAACGCCGCTCGCGGGGATCGATCCCGAACCGGTCCCGCGAACGGCTCCGAACCGACTCGATCGCGCGGCGGTCGCCGCGCGGTCGCACCGCGCACCCGACCCGCACATGACCCGCACATGACCAAGTTGCCGGGCCTCTCAATGGAACGGTACACGAGACACGGCCGACGACGGTATCGGTCCCAGAGCGACCGCGCTTCGCACCGGTTTTATCGCAGCGCCGAGGAGGGCCGTCCGTGAACATCGACGACCGGATCGAGCGGCGGCTCGGATACGACGTCGGGGCCGGTGTCCTCGTGGATCTCGACGCCGTGTCACCGGTGTCACACACCGGGCCACCGGTCGGACGCGGGCCGGCGATCGAACGGCTCCTCGACGTGTTCGAGCCGGCCTTCGCCGGGTCGCTCCCGCCGAGCGCCTACGTTCACGGACCGAAGGGCAGCGGGAAGTCGGCGATCGTCTCCTCGCTGTTCCGGCGCCTCGCGTCACACAGCGGCCCGCAGCGGGCGATCCAGACGTCGACGCGTGCGGTCGAGCCGACGCTTCCCGGGTTCGTCTACACCGACGCGCGGCGGGCGCCGACGCAGTTCCGGCTCTACCGCGCCGCGCTCGACGCGGTCAGCGACGACGCCGTCCCCGAACACGGGATCGGGACGGACGAGTTGGCCGAGTCGCTGCGGGAGGCCGTCGACGTCCGGCCCGACCTGGTCGTCGCCGTCGATCACGTCAACGAGCCGGAGACCCCGAACTCGACGACCGTCGTCGAGTGGCTCACGGCAGTCAGCGACCGGATCGTCCCGGTGTGCCTGGGTCGAGAGGAGCCGGCAGCGATCGAGTGGCGCCCGGACGAGGCGGTGACGTTCGAGCCGTACCGCCGCCACGTGCTCGTCGAACTGCTGACGAGTCGGAGTTCGACCGGGCTCGGCCGCGACGCGCTCACCCACGATCAGATCCGCGAGATCAGCGAGTGGGCCGACGGCGACGCGCACGACGCGCTCGCCGCGATCGCCGGCGCGGCCATCACCGCGGAACGCGCGGGCGCCTCGACGGTGCGACCGGGGGACCTCGACACGGGGATCGAGGCGGTCCCGCGCCCCGGCGTCGCGCTCGGCCGAGTCCTCGCGCTCTCCGAGAGTCGGCGTCGACTCCTCTACGAGCTCGTGAGCCTCTCCGACGACGACCGGGAGTCGGTGAGCAGCGCGACCGAGACGATCGCCTCGCGCGAAGCGGTCGACCTCTCCCCGTCGACGGTCCGCCGCGTGCTCTACGAGCTCGCCGACGCGGGGCTGCTCGACCGGGTGACGGCCCGCAAGAGCGACGGGAAGGGCCGACCGCCGAGCCGGCTCGTTCCGCGGTTCCCGACGCTGGTGTTCCGCGAGCTGTTCGATCGCCCCTCGCTGTCGGTTTAAGCAGCATCGGCTCCGCTATCGCCATTTTTAGACGTATGTTCGTCTGAATCAGTTAGTCGACGAAGGGATCTTCTTGAGCGATTTCGGGGATGGGTATTGCAGATCGCTGGTGGCAGGAGGGTGTTTGAAAATATCTGAGGGGTAATAGCCATCAGTTATAAAAGGAGATGCGGAGGCGCGCCTCCGAGCGGTCGTCTCTGACGACCGTGAGGAGCGTCGCGCGAGGGGGTCGGTGCGGCGCTTATAAGCGCCGCACCGACGAGGCTGGGGGGGCGTGAGGTGCGGGGCGGTTGCGGACGGGGAGGACTCAAAGGGGCAGTCGCGAGGACGACGCTCGACGACGCAAGCACCGCAGACCGCGAACGAAGTGAGCGGTTGAGGAGCGCAGCGAGTCGCACGAGTCCTCGCGACTGGGGCTTTGGAGGTGTTCGCTCCAGCATCGTCACTTGCTTATAAACAGCCGCCAGTAACATCACTCGACTGCTTATAAACAACCGTTTCACAAGTTCGCTATACCTATTCCCGCAACCGCTGGCGAACGCAAGACAGTTGCGCGTCGTCGTCTCACGTCTGGTATGGTTCCGCCCCTCGCGTTGGACATCGACGGGACGCTGACGACGGCGAGCGGCCGGATCGACGCGCGCGTCTTCGAGTTGCTGCCGGACTGGGACGCTCCGGTCGTGCTCGCGACCGGGAAGGCGTTCCCGTACCCGGTCGCGCTGGCGCACTTCCTCGGACGCGCCGAGACCGTCATCGCCGAGAACGGCGGCATCGTCCACGTCGACGGCGAGACGGCGGTCCTCGGCGATCCCGAGGCCCCGCGGGCCGTCGTCGAGGCTTACCGCGAGCGCGGCGGCGACCTCGGGTGGGGCGCCCGCGACACGGTGAACCGCTGGCGCGAGACGGAGGTGGCGCTGTCGCTCGACGCCGACGAGGCGCTCCTGCGCGAGGTCGCCGCGGCCGCCGGCGGCGACGTGGACGTCGTCGACACCGGCTACGCCTACCACGTCAAATCGACGGGCGTGAACAAGGGAAGCGGGCTCGACCGCGTCGGCGACGCGCTCGGGATCGACCCCGGCGAGTTCGTCGCGATCGGTGACAGCGAGAACGACGTGTCCACGTTCGCGGTCGCCGGCGAGTCGTACGCGGTCGCCAACGCCGACGTGGCGGCGCGGAACGCCGCCGACGTCGTGCTGGAAGACTCGTACATGGACGGCACCGCCGGCGTGCTCGCCGACCTCCGGGCGCGGAGTGAGTAAGGGAGCGGGAAGCGAGGAAGCGAGGAACGGAAAAAGCTGAAGGAGCGCTCAGTCGTCGCCGTGGGCGTCGACGATCACGACCTCGCCGTCCTCGACGGTGACGTTGATCAGCGTCTTCACGTTGTAGTCGGTGTCGTCGAGTTCGTTCTCGCCGGCCTTCTTGATCACGGCGATGACGTCGACGACGTCGGCGCCGACCTCGTTCGTCAGCGCGTCGATGATCGCCTTCATCGTGCCGCCCGTCGAGAGCACGTCGTCGAGGACGAGCACGCGGTCGCCCTCCTCGACGTCGTTGATGTACATCTCCGACTCGGAGTAACCGGTCTCCTGGAACAGCGGGACCTCGCCGTCGAGCCCGTACTGACGCTTGCGGATGACGACCAGCGGGATGTCGGTCATCAGGGAGAGCGCGGTGGAGATATGGATCCCCATCGCCGCGGGCGTGACGATCTTGTCGACGTTCTCCAGCTCCGCCTTCCGGATGATCCGGATGACGATCTCCCGGAGCAGCTCCGGTTTGAGCATGGGGACGCCGTCGCTGATCGGGTGGACGAAGTACTGGTACTCGCCTTTCTCGATAATCGGCGCGTCGAGGAGCGACTGCCGCAACTGGTCCATGTCGCGGGTACTCGGGCGGCTTAATAAAGCGTGACGATCCCCCGGTTCCGTGGACACCGGTCCCACGGGCCGTGAGGACACCCGATCAGATCTCCTCGCGGCTGTCGATCTCGCTGTAGATGTACCACGCCGTGGTGTACGCCCCGATGAACAACAGGTAGCCTACCACGAGCCCGACGAGCTGTCGGGAGCCCAGTCCGTCCGGCAGCGTCCGAGAGAGGATCCCCAGCGCCACGGCGAACACGACGAGCGAGAACAGCCCGGAGAGCGCGTACACGCCGAGGTCGGATGTGAGACGATCGCGCATGCCCACGACAACGCGGTCCCCTGATAAACCACCACCGGTCCCACCCGGCGGCTTAAACCGATCAAACCCCTCGATAAAGGTGATGACGCGAACCCGGCGCGAGGTCCTCGGAACCGGCGCGGCGCTCGCGGGCATATCGGTCGCCGGCTGTCTCGGGCGGATCCGCGGCTCGGCGAACGACGGGAGCGACGACGGTGAGCCCGGCGGACAGGGCGACCGGCAGACCGACCCGTCGCTGAACGACACCGAGGACGGGGCCGGCGACGAGAGCGGGACCGGCTACGACGAGGTGTACGACGCGGTCGCCCCCTCCGTCGCCCGCGTGCAGACGTACGTGGAGAGCCGCGAGACCGTCTTCGGTCCGGGCGAGGGCGGCGAGGCCGGACAGGGTTCGGGGTTCCTGTACGACGCGGACCACCTCATCACGAACGACCACGTCATCGGCGATCCGGACACGGTCCGCGTGCAGGCCGCCGACGAGACGTGGCTCGACGCGACCGTCGTCGGCCGCGACCCGTACAGCGACCTCGCGGTCGTCGAACTCGACGGCGACCTCCCCAGCGATCCGCTCCCGGTCGCGACCGAACTCCCCGCGATCGGCACCGAGGTGCTCGTCGTCGGCACGCCCCTCGGACTGGAGGGGTCTGCGACGCAGGGGATAGTCAGCGGTCGGAACCGGACGATCCCGGCATCGTCGACCGCGCGAGGACGGTTCTCGATCGCCGACGCGATCCAGACCGACGCGGCGCTGAACCCCGGCAACAGCGGGGGACCGATCGTCACCCTCGACGGCACCGTGATCGGGGTCGCGACCGCGACGCGGGGAGACAACCTCGGGTTCGGCGTCTCGGCGCGGCTCGTGAACGAGGTGGTGCCCGCGCTGATCGAAACCGGGAGCTACGAGCACTCCTACCTCGGCGTGAACGTCTTACCGGTCGAGCCGCTGCTCGCGGCGGGCAACGACCTCGACGAGGCGCGCGGCGTGTACGTCAGCGAGGTCGTCGACGGCGGCCCCGCCGACGGCGTCCTCCGCGGCGCGACCGGCGAGACGACCGTCGAGGGCGCCACGGTCCCGACCGGCGGCGACACCATCGTCGCGCTCGACGGCACGCCGGTCGCCGAGAGCGCCGACCTCTCGCAGTTCCTCGCCTTAGAGACGCGTCCCGGCGACGCGGTCGACGTCGCGGTCGTGCGCGACGGGAGCGAGGAGACGGTCGAAGTGGAGTTGGGCGCGCGCCCGGACCCCTGATTCCTCCGCGTTCACGCGGAGGAGGTGGTCACTCGGGGACGCGGCTGCGGAGCGTCCCGGCCCGCCGCCCGGTTGCGCGGATTGCAACCCATATATGCCCTCGGCCATACGGTCGCGTATGAACGGGAACCGGTTCGGTCGGCTGTTCCAGGTGACGACGTACGGCGAGAGCCACGGCGACGCGATGGGCGTGACGGTCTCGGGCGTGCCCGCCGGGGTCGAACTCGACGAGGAGGCGATTCAGGCGCACCTCGACCGGCGCAAGCCGGGTCAGTCGATGATCACCACCTCTCGGGGCGAGCCCGACGAGGTCGTCGTCAACTCCGGCGTGCAGGACGGCTACACCACCGGCACGCCGATCGGGATGGTGATCCAGAACAAGGACGCGCGCTCGGGGAAGTACGAGCCGTACGTCACCGCGCCGCGGCCCTCGCACGGCGACTACACCTACTCCGCGAAGTTCGGCACGCGCAACTGGGGCGGCGGCGGGCGCTCCTCGGCGCGCGAGACGGTGAACTGGGTCGCGGCCGGCGCGGTCGCCGAGCAGGTGCTCGGCGCCTCCGAGTACGACGTGGAGATCAAAGCGCACGTGAACCGCATCGGCGACGTCGAGGCCGACGAGGTGAGCTTCGAGCAGCTCCTCGCGAACAGCGAGGAGAACGACGTGCGCTGTGCCGACCCCGAGGCGGCCGCCGAGATGCAGGAGCTGATCGAGGAGTACCAGGAGGCGGGCGACTCCATCGGCGGCTCCATCTACTTCGAGTGTCGCGGCGTCCCGCGCGGGCTCGGCGCGCCCCGCTTCGACGGCTTCCCCTCCCGGCTCGGGCAGGCGATGTTCTCCATCCCGGCGACCACGGGCGTCGAGTTCGGACTCGGGAAAGAGGCCGTGAACGTGTCCGGCAGCGAGCGCAACGAGGACTGGACCTTCGACGACGGCGAGTCGTTCGACCACGTCGAGAGTGAGAAGGGCGACCCGGTCCCCGTCGGCAACGACCACGGCGGGCTCCAGGGCGGGATCACGACCGGCGAACCGATCTACGGCGAGGCGACGTGGCACGCGCCCACCTCGATCCCCAAGAAGCAGCGCTCCGCCGACTGGGAGACGGGCGAGGAGAAGGACGTGCAGGTCGTCGGCCGCCACGACCCCGTCCTCCCGCCGCGCGCCGTCCCCGTCGTCGAGGCGATGCTGTACTGCACCGTCCTCGACTTCATGCTGCTCGCCGGCCGGATCAACCCCGACCGCGTCGACGCCAACCCGGGACAGTACGACACCGACTACCACCCGAGCAGCCCGGACAACGAGTAGCGGGCGACGCGAATTCGAGACGCACCTTATTATCGCTGGCTTCGACGCTCGTCCGACGATCTCTCAGCCGCACATTTATTACAGAATATTACGTGCTATGTCACATGCCGATCGGTATCGACGCGTTCGACGACGAACCGGAGGCGGCACTCGATGTCGCTCCCGGAACGCAACCGTATCGCATCCTCGCGTTCCTCGCCGACCACGACGATCAGGCGTTCACGCAGACCGAACTCCACGAGCGAACGGGGATCAAACGCGGGAGCGTCGGCGCCGTCTTGTCCCGACTTGAGGATCGCGGACTCGTCCGTCACCGGGGTCGATACTGGGCGGTCGCCGAGGACGATCGGCTCGCGTCTTTCGCCGCTCAGCAGGCCGCGAGTTCGGCGTCGACGACGGACGACTACTACGGCGAGGACGAAGCGTGACCGCCGAACGCGGCACGGTGGTCAAGGGGCCGGATCTGCTCTCGGACAACGACTTTCGACCGTATGTTCGGATCAACGACGACACGCATCCGTTCGCGGACGAAGAGGCCGTCTACGTAGCCGCGACGACCACGCGTCGGTCGGCTGCGATCCCGCTCACGGATAGCGATTTCGCCGCAGGCGGACTCCCGCGCGAAACGTACGTCAACCCGTGGACCGTCGTGACGATACGACACGCGGATATCCGTGGTGAAGAAGGGCGACTGACCGACGAAACGACCGAGACGATCGCGAGGGCGACAGCAGGATATCTGGGCGTCCGGTGACCGCGCGCGATCCGGACGAATACACCCAGATCGCGTCAGTCTCCCGGCGACCACTCGCAGGCGTTCCCCGCGGTGAGGTCGTTCTCGTCGACGTGCGCAGAGAGACACGCGTAGTTACAGAAGTAGGCGGGCGAGCCGTAGTCGTCGGCGCAGTCGCGCACGCAGATCGGGTCGTGATCGAAGATCCGCGAGCCGCAGTAGGCGCACGTCTGGTCGGCGCCGGGCGTTGACACGGTCGTTGACATGCCCGGAAGCAGGGCGCGCCCGATTGAAAAGCCGTCGCGCTTCTGTGCGACTCACACGACGACGACCGCGTCGACGACGACGAGCAGCACGAAGCCGACGAGGAACGCCCCGGTCGCGGCGTCGGCGTGCCCGTGGCCGTGCGAGGAGGGGATCAGCTCGCGGAAGACGACCGCGAGCATCGCCCCTGCGGCGAACCCGGAGGCGACGGGGAACAGCCCGGCCGCGAGCCCGACGAGCAGGAAGCCGAACACCGAGGCGACGACCTGGGGGACGACCCCCGACAGCGTGGTGTACCAGATCACCCGCAGGTTCGACATCCCGGTCTCCGCCATCGGTACGGCGAAGGCGAACCCGTCGGGCACGTTCTGGAGGCCGATCACGACCGCTAACACCAGCGCGACCTCCTCTAACCCCGACGCGAACGCGACGCCGATCGCCAGCCCCTCCGGGGCGTTGTGGAGGGTGATCGCCCCGCCGATGAGCAGCGCCTTCCGGAGGATACCCTCACGTTCTGCGGCCGCATCGGCGGACTCGGCGG
>Ga0207720_100940_pt1 | contig 13444 bp, 12 predicted proteins | sample A23P2SouthBayCA_2_FD_187751 | JGI IMG/M metagenome (GOLD analysis project Ga0207720, IMG submission 187751) | Aerobic enrichment media microbial communities from Eden Landing Ponds, California, USA - A23 E3 (2) (SPAdes) | ecosystem: Environmental > Aquatic > Marine > Unclassified | place...
TCTGGGGCGACGTGTACTCGCTGTTGGATTGCTGACGCGTCATCCTAACTGGATTATTCCGGTCGATCAACATAAAACCAGCGTAGGATCTGGATCGTGACCCGAGGGAACGAATATGTGACCGACGACCAACGAGTGGTGAACAGTGATCGACCGTGCATCTGAGCGCAAACGACGGGGTCAGATCCGCGCATCGTTCGGATCTCGAACTCGTACCGACAGTGACAACTGGACGGAAGCATCTCCAAGCGGGGATAGCGGCATCCGAACGGGGCCCGGCAGGGCCCACAGCGCTGTCGTGAAAACCAGATTGCCACGACAGCACGGTCTCGGCTTCGATCCGACGACGAGTCAGGGATACGGGCTGGTCGAGCCCACGATCTCACCGTTCGTGTCGTCGGTGTACTGGTCGGTCGACGTGCCGTCTTTGTTGTATTGCTGTTCCGTAATTGCCTCAACGGACCCGTATTCGGTCAGTTCAGGTACACCGTAGTCACCCGTGTCTCTTGTCATGACCCGTCAGTGAATTGTTGTCTTTCTATAATAAAGGTTACTCCGATACGGGCGTGAAGTCGGTTCACGTCGTCGGGAAACGGAAGATTCCGCCGAACTCCGGCAGCGGCCCACTGCGATCGGGCTCACGATCGCGAGTCGCCGCCGAGCGCACGAGGCCGTTCCCGCAGTTCCCTGTCCGCGTGGACCCACGTCTTCATCCACGTCGAGAGCGAGAGTGCGCGCCAGAGCGCTCGCGCATCACGGGTGCTCTGGGTTTCGGTGAACCGTTCGTGGGCCGCTCGCAGCGCGTCCCGGTCGACGAACTCCTCGAGCGGGCCGGGGTCGGCGACGAGGCGCCGGAGTCGGTCGTCTTCCTGTGCGAGCGAGTTCCAGAACCCCTGGCTCATATCGGTCTTCCACACGCGCGTCCCGATCTCCTCGGGGAGGCGGTCGGCGAGCGACCGGCGGATGATCGACCTGGTCCACCCCTCAGAGAGCTGCTGTGTCGGCGGCATCGCCAGCGAGAACTCGACGAGTCGCCTGTCGGTGAACGGGTAGCGAGGCTCGACGCCGAAGGCAGCGGCGACCAGATCGGTCGTTTCGAGGCTCGCAGTGATCGTTCCGAACGTGAGCGACCGACACTGGCGGCGCCGCGCCGTCTCCCTGAGTACCGAACCGGTCGAATACCGCTCCCGAAGCTTCTCGTCGAGGCCGACTCGGTCGACGAACGCCGGGCGAAGCGTCGGATTCTTCCGCTCGGCCAGCACGGGCTCGTCGCGGATCCGCCGGTACGTTCGGCGCACTGCGGGCGGAACGAGCGGTAGCACGGCGTGGTGCAGGAAGACCCGATGTCTCGGCGCCCCGCCGCGCTCCGAGATCGCCTGGATCTCCGCCGCGAGTCGTCGCCACCGCCCCGTCCGCAGCAGCTCCGGGATCAGTCCCAGCCCGTACCCGGTAGCACTGTCGCCGAGGGCCCCTTCCAGGACGACGTTCACGCCCGCTTCGTCCGCACGCTTCATCCGCTCCCAGATAGCGTGGTGCATCGTATCGTGGGGGGGCTGGTCGTAGTGCCAACTCATCGACTCCCGGTCACCGAGCATCCCGACCTCGTCCATGAACACGTACCGCGAGTCGATCCCGGCGCGCTCGGTCACCCGTTCGATGAACTCCCGCTCGTCGCTCGTCGGAGCGTCGTCGTACACGTTCGAGAAGGCCAGAAGCGGGTCCGTCGACGACAGCAGGTCACGGGCCACGACCGTGATCGACGACGAATCGAGCCCCCCACTCAGCGCGGTTCCTACGGTCCCGTCGGTTCGGAGTCGACAGCGGACGGCCTGCTCGAACAGCTCCCGGAACCGCCGTTCGTAGGCGGCGTCCGACCCGAGAGTGACGCTGTCGGTCGGGTCGAGATCCCAGTACTGCCACAGCCGGCTACCGTCGCTGCGAACACTGATCGCGTGAGCCGGCGGAAGTCGGCGGATATCGCGGTAGTACGTCCGCTCTTTGTCCTCGAACGTTCCAGTGAGGAGGTCGCCGACCTTCCGCTCGTCGAGGGTTCGGTCGACGTCGGGGAGCGCGAGGAGTGCCTTCGCCTCCGAGCCGACCGCGAAGGTATCGGGGCTGGAGTGATAGTACAGCGGCTTGACGCCGAAGCAGTCCCGGGCACACAGCAGGCGCCCGGCCGCCGAGTCCCACAGCGCGAACGCGAACGACCCGACGAGATGGTCCGGACACGCCTCGCCCCACCGCCGATACGCCGCGAGCACCAGCCGGCTATCGGGAATCGGCTTCCCCCCGTTCGTGACGTCGAGTGCGTCCAGCAGGGCCGCTCTGTTGTCGAGGCGGATATCGCCGGTGACGACGACCGCGCCGTCGCGATACGGCTGGTCGTCGTGTTCGGCCTCCGGCGTCGAACGGAGCTGCTGGTGGCCTAACCCGACGGGGTCGTCACACCAGATCCCCTCCCCGTCGGGGCCCCGATGGTCGATGCGTTCGTGCATCGCACCGAGATCGGAATCGACACCGCCACGACCGCGGTCCAAGAGCGCGACGATCCCGCTCATTCCGTCGCTCTCGACGCGTCGCCGTTCGTGTTCCACTCGAAGGACAGGTAGGCCGCCCCCTCCTTCACGGTCGATTCGGATTCGACTGGCCCCCCCGTCGCGACCGCCAGGCCGACTCCGATAAACGACTGGATAGGGTGGTCGAGTCTGCCGAGGTCGCCGACCGTCGCTCCCCTGACCCGGACCGTGACTCGCCTTCGTTCCGCGACGTTCAGGTCCGCGATCCGTTCGAGCCCAGTCGATTCCGCGAGTTCGTAGTAATCCGTGACGCCTTCGAGCAGCGCCTGGACGACCGCTCTGTCTTCCTCGGGGAGATCCGCGACCGACGGTTCGAAGTCGCGAACCAGGCCGCGACCAGTCGGAACGAGCGACAGCGCCTGGCGGCGGCCGGAATCGACGACCACCGAGTCGAGGTTCTCGGCGGACGGGACGGGCTGGTCCATCGTCCCGCCGACGTAGAACCGCGCGTCGACCGGACGCTCGCCCGTCGGAACGTACGTCCGATGACCCGTCACGGCGAAGTGATCCACGATCGCGGCCCTGTTGTCGGCGGTCGCCTCGTAGAGGCTCTGGCTCACTTCGACGGGGTGGCGAACACCGCTCGAAAGCACCATACAGAGGACCGCTCCGACCACCCCGACTCCCGTGAGCGCAGCGAGCACCTCCGAAGCGGAGGGATAGAACGACGCGGCCCCTCCGGAAACGACCGCTATCACGAACAGTAGAACCGCTCCGCCCCGATAGCCGACCGTCAGCAGACTCGCGCTACCGGCCCTGGCACGGTCGCGTTCGTGATGTGTCTGTGGTACCTCCCGTTTCGTATCCGGATCGGAATCAACCGTCCGTGACTCGTAGCTTGTCTCAGAGCTCATTACTGTCCCTGCTTCTCTCTGGCTGGTGACCGAGGCACCTGATCGATCACGCGGTCGGGCGACCGGGAGGCTCGGATCCAGTCGCCGCCGAGGTGCGATTCCGGTGGTGAAACCGGAACGTTGCCGAACCCGACGTCTGCGAATCGTATAAAATCACTGATTAAATCGGTCCAGGCCGGCGGAGTGAACGGGTTCACGGGACTCGCTCGTGCGGAGCTCCCCCCGTTGCGCTCGGGCGAGGTTCGTGCGGGCATACTACTGCCACCCTCCCTCGAGGGCACGCTCGTACGTCTGCTCGGCCTGCCGTGCGACCGACGACCAGTCGTAGCGCTCGACGCGCTCGGTCGGGTCGGCGGCCGGGCTGTGGCCGGCCAGCGCGCGCTCGAGCGCGTCGGCGATAGCCGCGACCGACGGGTCCGCGAGAAAGCCGGCGTCGCCGACGACCTCCGAGGCCGCCGAGTGGGGGTGTTCGACACCGACGACCGTGCATCCGGCGGCCATCGCTTCGGCGAACGTGATCCCGAAGCCCTCGCGGGTCGACGGGGAGACGAAGACGTCCGCGGCGCGCATGTGACCGAGCACGTCCTCGTACGCTTCGAGGAAGCCGAGAAACTCGATATCGGCGGCGGCGTCGAGGCGACCCGCCCGTCGGCGGAGTGCGTCGGCCTCCGGCCCGTCACCGACGACCCCGAGGGTCGCGTCGTGTCGGTCGGCGACCCTGTCGAACGCGTCGAGCAGCAGGTCGACGTTCTTGTGTTCGATTAGCCGGCCGGCGTAGAGGAGGTCGTAGCCGTCGGCGGGGTCGTCCGGGAGCGGCGCCGCCCGGACCTGCTGGGTGTCGAGCCCGTTCGGGACGACGCGGATCCGGTCGCGGTCGGGGCCGAGCGTCGCGAGGCGGTCGGCGGTGACGCCCGAGACGGCGACCGGGAGCTGCGGCGTCCGCGCGGTGACCCGCTCGACGAGCTTGCCACAGGGGGCGAGCCGGCCGAGGTACTCCTCCCAGTACGAGCGCCAGACCTCGTGCCAGGTCGTGACGAGCGGCACGTCGGTACCCAGCGCCGAGAGCTTCGTCGAGAGCACGGGAAAGTACGGGAACACGGACGCGACGACCAGGTCGTGGTCGCGGTCGGACAGCGCCGAGCGAAGCGAGGGTGCGGCCCGAACGGCGAAATCGAGTGCCTCGGTGATCGACCGTCGCTCGCCGGCGTAGAGGTCGGCGCCGGGCGCGACCGCCCTGAGTGTCATCCCCTCGTACTCGGTGACCTCGGGACCGTCCCAGTAGTGGCGCCCGTAGACCGACACCGCGTGTCCGTCCCGCGCGAGGCGGCGTCCGATCTCGTAGATCCGCTTCTCGGCACCGCCCTTGACGAACGGGTAGACGACGTTGGAGACGAACGCGATATGCACTGGTAGACTCCGTCGGTCCCCGGTTCGCGTCCCACGGTAATTGTGTTTCCCTGTTTCGTGGCAGTGTGAATTTATGTGAAGGAGAAACATTAACTCCGAACGACAGGGATAGCAACTCGATAGCCATGCCGCGGAATATCGTCCTTATCACATTCGACGCCCTTCGGGCCGACCATCTCTCGTGTTACGGCTACGAGCGGGAGACATCGCCGTTTCTCGCGTCCGTCGCGGCGGACGGTACGCGGTTCGACCGCGCGTTCAGCGCGAGTTCGCACACTCGGGAGGCGGTGCCGTCGATCCTGACCGGCCGGTATCCGGACGACGCCGTCGACGCGGGGTATCAGCGAGACGCGGACACGGTCGCGGCGACGCTCGCGTCCAACGGGTTCGCGAGTGCCGGCTTCCACTCCAACCCGTTCGTGTCGCGAGCGTACGGCTTCGACCAGGGGTTCGACCACTTCGACGACGACCTCCACCTCGGGAAGAACAAGCTGCTGGCGCTCGCACAGCGAGCGCTCGACAAGGTCAGGAACCGCCACTACGCGCGCGCTTCGGAGATCAACGAGCGGTCGCTGGGGTGGCTCGACTCGCTGGACGACGACCCGTTCTTCCTCTGGAACCACTACATGGACCCCCACGGGCCCTACGAGGCGCCCGCGTCGTACCAGCGCGAGTTCCACGGCGAGGCGGTCCCGGATTCGACCGCCCAGGACCTCTACCAGCGGGCGATACGCGACCCGGAGAGTATTACCGACGCCGAGCGCGAGCGATTGCGCGACCTCTACGACGCGGAGATCAACTACACCGACGACCAGCTCCGGTCGCTGTTCGACGGACTGGAAGAGCGGGGTCTTCTCTCCGAGTCGCTGGTCCTCCTCACCGCCGACCACGGCGACGCCTTCGGCGAACACGGCTACTTCGAACACCCTCGGTACCTGCACGACGAACTGGTCCACGTCCCGCTCGTGATGACCGGTCCCGACGTACCGTCGGCCACTATCGAAACGCCGGTCAGTACGCTCGACGTCGCACGGACCGCACTCGAAACGGCGGGCACACCGGTGACAGGACTCCCCGGTGAGGACTTGCGTGCGGTCGTCGAGTCCCCCGAAGCGTACGCCGACCGGGTGGTCGTCTCGCAGGCGCGCGGCGAGGACGCCGACGCGCATCTCCGTCGGTTCAGCGCGCGGAGCGAGTCGGCCACCTGGTTCGGGGAGTACGACACGACGGCCGACGACCTCTCGCTCTCGGGCGGTGACGCGGAGGGCGAGACGGCGGCACAGCTGCGGGCTCACGTGACCGAGCGAACGGACGCGGAGGGAACGACGCAGACGAGCGAGACCGAGGCGGTCGACGACGAGATCGAAGACCGACTGTCGGCGCTGGGGTACAAGTAACGATGGCTGACATCTCGATTTCCGACGACCTGATCGAACGCATCGAAACGCGGGCCGAGCACACGGAGTTCGAGACCGCCGACGACTACGCCGAGTACGTCCTGACCGAGGTGCTCGCGAGTCTCGACGAGGACGGCGTCGAGGGGCGCGAGCCCGCGGTCGACGACGACGGCGTCGAGGACCGCCTCCAATCGCTGGGGTACCTGAACGAATGACGGGTCCCGGCGCGGAGCGGCGCAACCTCGTGTTCGTCACGGTCGATAGCCTCCGCGCCGACCACTGCGGGTTCGTCGACCCCGATTCGAGTCTGACTCCGGCCATCGACCGGGTCGCCGGCGACGGGCTCTCGTTCACGCAGGCGATAGCGGCCGGGCCACGCACGCCGTCGTCGGTCCCGGTGTTGTTCACGGGCGAGTTCGTGACCGACGACCCGGAGTGGTCGATGGCCGACTGGCGCGGCCGTCAACAGCGCATCGGCCGACACATGGCGCGGTTCAGCCACCTCAGCGAGCGGCTGGGGGCGATGGGGTACGAGACCGCCGGGATCACCGCCAACCCCTGGACCACCCGGGAGAGCAACTTCGACGCGGGCTTCGACCGATTCTTCGAGATCAGCGCCGACAGCGACGACATCTCCTCGACGCAGCTCTCCGATTCGACGCTGTTCAAACTGGCCGACACAGGTCTGGACGCGTTGCCGGGTGACTTCCTCGGCTGGAGCGACAAGAAAGAGTGGTTCTCGCAGTGGCCGGGCAGTTTCGAGCTGGTCACCGAACAGCTGTCGGACCTGTCCGAACCGTTCTTCCTCTGGGTGTTCATCCTCGACTCCCACCAGCCGTACATCACGCCGCGGCGCTTCCGCGAGGAGGCGTCGGCCTGGCGGATGTACTACTCGATCCTGCGCTACTGGTACGGGGAGAGCTCCGACGAGGAGATCCCCGCCCACGCCCGGGAGATGATCGGCGCCGCCTACCGGGACGCCGTCCGTTCGGTCGACGCGTTCGTCGGCGAACTCGCCGACGCGGTCGCCCCGTACGACCCGGTCACCGTCTTCTGTTCGGACCACGGCGAGGCGGTCGGCGACCACGGCAACTTCGGCCACCCGCAGGCGCTGTACGACGAGAACCTCCGGGTCCCCATGTTCGTCCACAACGCCGGCGTCCGCGGGCAGGTGGACGAGCAGGTCTCGCTGCGGTCGCTGCCGGACATGGTGACCGACCTGGCCGACCCGACGGGGTTCGACCCGGCGGCGTACACCGACCGGGCCGTACTGTCGAAGACGGAGAACGACCGACGCCGGGCCGTCCGGACGCCGTCGTGGAAACTCGTCCGGGACCGTGAGACGGCTGCCGAACGCCTCTACCACATACAGGAGGACCCCGACGAGAGCGAAGACGTCTCGGCGAGTCACGACGAGGTCGTCGAGTCGCTCTCGGCCGTGCTCGACCGACACGACCGAACGCGGGCGGAGAAGGCGTCGATCCGCCGAGTGACTGACGATCTGGTCGCGGAGGACGCGACGGTATGACCGAGAGCCTCCGGGTCTGCCTGATAACGAAGATGTACCCCCCGCGGACGGGCGGCGGCGCGACCTACGCCTACGAGCTGGCGAACGCGCTCGGCGAGCGGGGCCACGACGTGGACGTGTACACTCAGGCGGTTCCCGACGGCGACGACCCGCCGCCGACAGGGGCGAACGTCTCGGTGACGAGGATAACGAAAGCGAGACCGCTCGTGGTGGTCTCGACGCTGTATTTCAGTATCGCCTGTCGGCGCCGGATCGATTTCGAGCGATACGACGTGATTCACGGAACGTTGATGCCGGCGTCGACGTTCGCGCTCGGCCCGTGGTTGCTGCGGTCGATCGACGCGCCGCTGGTGTTGACGAGCCACGGCACCTCCTACGACGAGGCTCGGTCGGTCGACCCCCAGAGCCCCCCTGATTACCTGTTCAAGTACGTGTTCCACCCGATCAACGTGGTGATGGACGCCGTCAGCGGGCGCTTGGCCGACCGGATCGTCGCGGTCAGCGACCACACGCGCGAGCAGCTGGGCGAGTTGTATCGGTTCGACGAGTCGAAGCTCCGGACGGTTCCGCCGGGGATCGACACCGAGCGGTTCAGCGAGCGACCCGGGAGCCACCCCGCGGTGAACGAGGACCGACAGTCGGTGTTGGTCCTCAGCCGCCTCGACCCGCGCAAGGGGATCGACAAGGCGATCCGCGCGTTCGCGCGGACGGACGAGACCGACGCGGAGCTGTTGATCGCCGGGACGGGGCGACTGGAGTCGTCGCTGAAAGACCTGGCGGCGGATCTGGGCGTCGCCGACGACGTGTCGTTCCTTGGATTCGTCCCGGACGAGGAGTTACCGACGCTGTACTCGTCGGTCGAACTGTTCGTCTTGCCCTCCGAGTACGAGGGCTTCGGGATCGTCTTCATGGAGGCGATGGCCTGCGGAACCCCCGTGATCGGCACCGAGGTCGGCGGCATCCCGACCGCCGTGGACGACGGCGAGACGGGGTATCTCGTCCCGCGCGACGGGGTCGACGAACTCGCGGCCCGGATGGAGGAGCTACTGAGCGACCCAGTGGCGTACGAGCGGATGGCCGAGTCCTCCGAATCGTGGGCCAGCGACCACGAGTGGGGCGAGATCGCGTCGCGCGTCGAGACCGAGTACGCGGAGTTGACGGGAGGCGAACGAGCGTGACACGCTCCGCTCGGGAGATCGTATCCGGGGCGGACGCCCGGGAGTCCCCCGGAGGCCGACGGCCATGATCGGGCGCGCGTTCCACGGCGGGTTGGCACTGCTCCGGACGTACGCGTCGGTACTGTTGCTCGCTGTCGGGGGGCTGTTGCTGTACTTTTTCGTCTCGATCGAGTTCTGGTCCGTCGTCGGCCCCGTCCTCGGTGTCGTGATCGGGTCGTCCATCGCTATCGTCGGCGCTCTCGTCGGTCGGTTCCGGGATACCGAGCCGTCCACCGATGCCGCGGACCCGACCCCCCTCGACGCGCGAGTCCCGATACTGCTGGCGAGCCTGTACGTCCTGAGTATGGTCGTGCTCTTTCGATTCAACACCTACTACCGCCCGGACCTGATGTACGTCCTGTTCGGGGGCTACGCCGGAGTCATCGGCTACCAGATCGCTCGGGGTGAGAGTCGGGCCCGGATCGTTCCGCAAATCCTCGTGCTGGCGTTTTTCACCTACTGGAGCAGCCAGTTCCTGTTTCCCGCGGGGATGTACGCGCCGGACACGAACTATCGATACCTTCCCGTGATCGAATCTGTCTTTTCGAGCTATCGTATACCCGCGTCTCAGGCGCGGTACGCGGGTCACCTCGCGTACGTGACCGAGTTCGCCTATCTGACCGGTCTGTCGGCGAAGGTATCGTACTATCTCCTGGCGACGCTGGTGTTGGCTGGAACCGCGTTGTTGCTCGGGATGCTGGACCGCGTCTTTCCGGTGTTCCCGAAACGAGTCGCGCTGTACAGCGCGCTCGTATTCAGCGTGATGAGCTGGATGATCGGCCGTGGCATGCACCCGAACAAACTCAACTTCTTCTATCCGATCATACTGCTGCTCGGCATCGTCGCGGCCAAACTGTACCAGTCGGAGGCGTCGCGCCAGGAAGACCGAAGGGCGTGGTTCACCGTCGGAGCCGTCCTCGCACCGGCGATTATCTTCGGACACCGGTTCAGTGCGGGCGCGGGTCTCGTCTTTCTGGCCGTGTTCGGGCTGTTCTCGGGGCTGAGCCACACCGTTCTACAGGGGCAGTACGAGAGAGTACCGGTGGGCTCGCCGATCTTCTTCGTCGGGCTGTACACGATCGGGGTCCTCGGGAATCCGCTCCACCAGGAGGCGCTGTTGTCGCGGGTCGCGGGGCTGGTACTGGCAGTTCTGGTCACGACCGGCGCGACCGAGACGGAGGCCGGTGCAGCGGCCGGTGGCCCTGGCCGATACTCGGATCTCCCGCTCGACGTGCTCTTCGTCAGTACGGCCGCACAGACGCTGTTGTTCGTTCTCTTCATTATCGGTGCAATCTGGATGTTCAGACGGTCGGAGTGGGAGCACGACTACGTCCTCGTCTGGATAGGCTTAGTCTCACTTCTGCTCGTCGTGAGTATCGTCACGAACTCCGTCGACACCGCACCACAGCGGTTCTACGCACTTCTGGGTCTGTTCGGGTTCAACGTCTGTGCGGGAATCGTCTTCTACTATCTCGGCAAGACGAACCGGTTCTCCGACGGGCAGGTTTCGATCAGTGCCGGGCGTGGCGTCGTGGGAGTAGTGATCTGCCTCTTGGCCGTGACGAGCCTCGCGTCCCCGGTCGCAGACAAGGCCACGTCGCCGGCAGGAGACGAAATCCCACACTTCCGGCAGTTCGATACCGCACAGCTAAACGAAGGGGAGGACTGGGGTCGAAACTTCGGGTCCGAGAACACGAGCCGGATCGTTCCACCGAATCCGGACGTCCCGATTAGACGGACGGGACGAGTCACTGGCAGGGCGAATACGACTGTACTCGATCCGGGGGCGGTCTACTCGTATTCCGGACTCTCGAATAGAACGGGAGTCTTGGCAAGTGACGGCCTGACTTTCGGAGGGCGACAATTCGTGTTCGTCGGCTCACCGGCCGACCCTGCGGAATCGAAAGTCTACACAAACGGACAGACGGAGGTGTATCGAAAGGAACTACCGAACAACCGGTCCCTCTCCGAGGGTTCACCAGGGTGAGCTCTGAGACGGCCGTACCTTCGAATCCGGTCCAGCGCGAGAATCGGCGACTCGGTTCGTATCGGCGGATGTGAACGATTTTCACATTCAGAATATCTAAGAGGAGTCCTGCGGATTGAGCCACTATGGAGACGCTCGTCATCGGATGGGACGCAGCAACCAGTCGTCACCTGTCACAGTTCGATCTGCCGTTCTGGAAATCGTTGTCCGAGAAGGGACAACTGCTTCCCGAGTATCCGTTCGACGAAGCCGGATACATCAGCAGCGCGAACGCGTGGACGACGATCGCTACTGGCGTCCCCTTCTCCGAACACGGGATGTTGGGGTTCGTGTACGGGCCATACGCAGGTCACCCGCTCTCCGGTCCGATACAATCTCTCGCCACTCAGACGTGGCTTCCCCCGCTGGTCCGACGTATCCTGATCGGGCGTGTCATGGGAGCACTCGGGGCTGGTACGAAAGGCGAGAAGGGCGACAAAGTGGACAGTACGAACATCCCGTACAAACGCTTCTGGGAGTACGTCGACGGGGACGGCCTCGTATACGGGCTTCCGCTGACGTATCCGATCCGAGAGACCAACGGCGTCGTCGTTTCGGGAATTCCTGCGCCGAAATACGAAGAGGCTCGCAATCCAGTCGTGTATCCCGAACGGTTAGAGGAGGCCGTCTACGATGGGGATGGTGCCGGATACTACGTCGAGCAGGAGTCTCCCGTCAACGACCCGTCGGTATCGGAACGGCCGTACTGCGATCGACATCTACAGCGGATGGAGGCGAACGCGGAGAAATACGTCGAACTCTACGAAAGACTCTCGCCCGAGCGGGATTTCGACGTCGGGTTCCTCATGCTTCGGGGCCTCGACGACATCATGCACGCGACCGAGGACACGTCGATCATCCGGGACGCCTACGAGCTGGTCGACCGACTGACTAGAGACGTCGTCGACGCTGTCGACCCGGAAGCGACGCTCGTGCTCTCTGACCACGGAATGCGACCCGCTTCGGATTACCGACCCGACAAACAGATGCGAATGGACCACGACACGACGCAGGGCGTCTGGGGCGCAACTGATCCGTTCGAACTGGAACGCCACACGGACGTGACCCCGGCGATACTCGACCAACTACAGGTCGACTACGACGGTCCCGAGAAGCGAGACTCGACCACGACCGTCACGTCCGACCTCGAAAACGAGGTGATTCACGAACGGCTCGAAGAGCTCGGCTACGCGTGATCGACGTCTCAATGCGAGCATAATCCAGGCACCTTCGACGGTGACTCGTTGAATCGAGACCGAACTTCGGTCTCAGAGAATCCAATTCGTCTGTCCGGAAGAGCGAGTGCAGCGGTGAAGATAACACGATGTTATAAGAAGCACATCTCTTTCACGTATCTACATATCCGAGGCTTTCCAATCGCTCTTCGACAGAGTCGGACTCACTACCCGCTGACTCGCTATCGGGCGGTTCACTGATGATTTCCCGACGCTCTTTCCACTTCGTTTCGAGCCATGGGACACAGACCAATTCGTCGGTCCAGATTCCTTGGGGGTGTCCCCACTCTCGGATCGGGATCGGTGACGATCGTTCGCCGAGCATGTTTCCATGGTCGGAGGTCACGACTGCCTTTCCAGTGACGGTCTCGACGAGCTCCTCGACGTGTGGCAGCGCGCGCCGGAGGTTTTCTGTGTACGCTTCCCACAAGGCACTGTGAGCGATATCGACCTCGCCAGTCATTACTTGCATCCAGGTGGTAAGCTCGTCCGCGGCGGAATCGTCGATGTGTCCCTTGTCGAAGTCCGTGTCGGCACCGAGAAACGGATAGTGGGGTTGCATGTAGTGGACGAGGATCCGCTTGTTCGGAAATTCCCCGGCCGTGTTTATCGCTTCTCTGGTCACTGTCTCCGGCAGTACCGTCTCGTGTTCCTCGTTCCAGGTGTCTCCAGCCCAGAGGTCGATTACGTCGTGAAACACCGTGTTGATCTCGCTGTCGTGGCGCTGAAGCATCGGATTCGTCGTGACGTAAACCGTATCCAGAAACTCGCGGTCTCGGAAATTCCCTCGTAGAAATTCAGGCGTCGCCGAACCGCGGGAGACCACCTTTCGGAGGTTTCCTTCGATCGTGTTCTCCGATTCGAACAAGTCGTATCTGCAGGCGTCGAGGATGACCAAGCAGTCCCAATCTTGAGTCATGAAGTCGATACCCTCCGGATTGTAATCCGACTGCGAACGCCTGTAATTGTAGAATTGAGACAGTTTCCGTGCGAGAAGTTTCGGATTCGAGAGCCCGAGACGGATTTGACTTCTCTGTACGTTCATCGGACAATGAGTTGATAGACAGCCGAATCAAGATTTCGGTCGCGTAGTACAACTTTACATGAACGCTCATGGGTAGAGGATTGTTGGTCGGCCCACAGCTGTAGCTGAAAGTCGTAGCGGGCAAGGGTGGCGCGTCCGCGCCACCCGACGAAATCATGA
>Ga0207720_100941_pt1 | contig 13424 bp, 11 predicted proteins | sample A23P2SouthBayCA_2_FD_187751 | JGI IMG/M metagenome (GOLD analysis project Ga0207720, IMG submission 187751) | Aerobic enrichment media microbial communities from Eden Landing Ponds, California, USA - A23 E3 (2) (SPAdes) | ecosystem: Environmental > Aquatic > Marine > Unclassified | place...
CTTTCAACATCGTCAGGTCGTGGACGCCGATCGCGCCCTTTGCGCGCTTGCGGCCCATCGTCGCGTGGAGTTTCTCCTGGAGTTGGATCAACGAGTCCAGCGATGACTCGTCGAAGTCCAGCCCGCGGACGACGGCACCGGTGACGTAGGGGCGTTCCTCGGGCGTGCCCTCGACCTCGATGGTCCACTCGGCCTCGTTCGTCGACGGGACGTAGACGCCCCGATCGTCGCCGTACTGGTAGCGCAGCGAGCGGCCGATGCCCTCGACAGAGAGCCGATCGAGGCGGTCGGGCGCGAACTCCAGTTCGAAGCCCCCGTCCTCGCTCTCGCCCTCGTATTCGAGGCCGAGGTTGAACAGGTCGGCTTTGAGTTCGTCGTCGTCCTTGTCGGCGTAGCCGGTCAGTTCTCGCAGTTCGTCGGGGTCGATGTCGACGGTTGGCATCAGTAGAGCACCTCCTCGGACCGCAGGAAGTCCAGATCCACGAGCGTCCCGTGCACGTCGCGGATGTCTTCGGCACCGGTCACCAGCATGAGCAGTCGCTCCAGGGCCAGCCCCCAGGCCATCACGTCACAGTCGACGCCGAGCGGTTCGAGCATCTCCGGGCGGAAGATCCCGGAGTTGCCGATCTCGATGAGTTCGCCCGTCTCGGGGTGGCGACCGAACAGCTCGAAGCTCGGTTCCGTGTAGGGGTTGTAGTGGGGCTTGAACTGGATGTCCGTGATGCCGAACTGCTCGTAGAACTCGGTGAACGTCCCCATCAGGTCACGCACCGACAGCTCCTCGGCCATCACCCACCCCTCGATCTGGAAGAACTCCAGCAGGTGCGTAGCATCGAGGGTGTCGTTCCGATACGCTTTCTCGATGGAGAAGAACCGCTGGGGCGGCTCCAGATCGCCCAGCGCCTCCCCGGAGAGGTGGCGCGCCGTCAGCGAGGTCGTGTGACCCCGGAGCGCGAGCGCCTTCGCGAAGTCCAGATCCCACGGCGAGTGGTACCCCTCGCCGTCCGGGCCGACGCCCTCACGGTGGGCCGACTCGACGCGCTCGACCAGTTCCTCGGGCAGTTCGTCGATCTGGGCCGGTTGATCGAGCGCGAAGCGGTCCCAGTGGTTCCGCGCCGGGTGGTCCTGTGGCATGAACAGGCAGTCGTTGATCCAGAAGTCGGCGTCGACCGTCGGCCCCTGCATCTCCTGGAATCCCATCCCGACCAGCGTGTCCTTGACGTTCTCGGCCTGCTGGCGCAGGACGTGTTTCTTCCCCGTTCGCACCTCGTCGGCGTCGGCTTCGACGTTGTACTCGGCGAAGTCGACGTCCTGCCACTCACCGGTGGTGAGCAACTCGGGCGTGACCTGCCCGACGGTCTCGGCGACCTCGACGCCCTCCATCAGGGCCGTCACGCCGTCGTCGGTCAGGCGCACGGAGCGCACCGTCGACTCGGACAGTTCGACCAGTTCGCGCCGCCCCAGTTGCGAGAGCACGTCCTCGTCGTCGACGGTGTCGCCGGCATCGAGCGCCGCGAGTGCTGCGGCCTCCTCGTCGGCGTCGGGGTCGGCGTCGGGGTCGGCCGTCACCGCGCCGCTGTCGATCTGGCCGTACCCCTTGCGGGCGAAGTTCGCCAGGGCGATGTCGACCGCTCCGCCGTCGAGACCGGCCGCGCCGAGCACCTCGCCCATCGGGACGGGGTCGTCCACGGCGCCCGCGTCGCGCGCGGCCTCGTACAGCCGTACCTCGGGCAGCCCCGCCTCGACGTACTCGCGGCCCTCGTCGGTGAGCGAGGTCGTCGCCTCGGTCGCCTCCTCGACCGCGAGCAGCCCCTCGTCGCGCAACTCGAAGACGGCGCCGGTCGCCGTCTCGGGTTTGAGGTCCGCCTCGCTCGCTAGCTGGTCGATGGTCAGTGCCTCCGTCTCGCTCGCGGCGTGTAACACCGCGTACTGTGGTTCCGGGAGTCGCATTGGATTGGGAGTGGCCCGTGAGAGCCGTGGTCTTGTCCGAGTGAGCGCCTGCCGCTCAGTTAGTGGTTCCGAAGCGTCGTCCGGACGCGTCGCGGTCGGCGCCGCCGCGTCCGAACCGGGGCCGCAAGGGTCGATTTCGTCCGGCCCGCGCCCGCCGCGCCGGGCCGGAGTCCGCCGACCTCACACCCCGACGAAGAAGCCGACCCCCGCCTGTCGCCGTCGCTGCGGGACGATGCGCCGGACCTCGGGGTCGGACACCATGTGCGAGGGGAGGAAACACGGTCAAAAAAACGTTGCGTCGTCCCCCCGGGCGGCTGCGGCGGATCACGCCAGCGGCTGGTAGGTCTCGGGGTCGAGTTCGAGCAGCGCCTCGTCGCAGTCCTCACAGGCCACCCGAAACACGTCCCACGACCGGCAACAGGACTTCTGGGTCTCCTCGCCGGCGGTGACGGGGCCATCACACAGGGGGCAGGTCTCGGCGAACCCCCGGAGGCCGACGAGCGCCGTCGTCCGCGCCGTCGGGGAGAGATCCGGCCACCGGTCGTCGCGGTCCCGCAACACCTGGTCGGCCGCCAGATCCGCGATCGCTGCCCCCTCCGAGGGCCACTTCGCCCGGCGCTCGCCGTCGACGATGGCGCGATGCCAGGTCCCCGTGAACTGCAGGCCCGCCTCCGACCCGCCGAACAGGTCCGCGATCACTGCGGCGCGCTCGTCCTCGTCGCGGAGGCGCCGGCAGGTCTCCAGCCACGCCGTCTCGAACGACTCGTCGAGACAGAGGTCCTCTACCTCCTCGCAGGGGACGACTGCGCCCGCGTCGAGGAGAATTCGCTCTGGGTCGACGTCGTCTGTCGAGTCGGCGTCCGAATTGGCGTCGGCCGAGTCTGCGTCGGCGTCGACGGCGGCGTCAGCATCCGCATCGCTATCAGCGTCGGTGCCGTCCGCAGCGTCGGTATCGCCGTCCGCAGCGTCAGCGTCGTCCGTAGCGTCGGTATCGCCGTCAACGCCGTCGCCCGCATCCTCGCTCCCGGATTCGGCGACGGTCGCGGACGGGCCGCCGGCGACGCGGGGACCCTTGTCGAACAGGGCCAGCACCCGGTCGGGGAGATAGCGGGTCGTGAGCGTCGGCGTGCCGGGGACGAGGTAGCCCCGCAGGTAGACCGCGGCGAGACAGACCGCGAGCGCGACGAGGCCGACCGGCGTCGCGAGCGCGACGCCGACGACCAGGGCGACGGCCGCCGAGATGACGACGTTGACGACCGTACACGGCACACAGCGGTTCTCGCCCGTGTGCTCGGGGTTCCGAAGGGACGTGACCAGTTCGCGCATGGGGGTCACTGGGAGGGCGGGGGACTTGTGCGTGTCGCGAGGCGAGACTGGAGCGGAGTCGATCGCGAATCGAGAATGGGGGACGCGCCGGTCAGTGCCCGTCGCCGACGACGCCCCGGCGCGAGCCGTCGACGTCGAGGTCCAGATCCAGCGAGTCGAGCAGTTCCTTCGCCTCCTCGCGTTTCTCCTGGTGGTCTTCGAGGAACTCCCGCATCAGTTCGGCGGCCTGTTCCTTGCAGCCACCACAGAGGCGCTCGCCGCCGACGCACTCGTCGTACACCCGCTTTGCAAACTCGTCGTCGTCGCCCGCGAGCAGGTAGGCGTACAGTTCGTACACCGGACAGTCGTCGGCCTCGCCGCCGAGTTCGCGCTGCTTCTCGGCGGTCTCGCGGCCGCCCGTCGCGGCGGCCTTGACCTTGTCGTAGCCGTCCTCGGGGTCGTCGAGCAGCGAGATGTGCGAGGCGGGGATCGACGAGGACATCTTCCCGCCGGTGAGGCCAGTCATGAACCGGTGATAGATCGACGACGGCGGCACGAAGCCGAAGCCGCCGTGATCGAGTTCGACCTCGCGGGCGAGGTCATCGGCGTCCGCCCGCGAGAGATCGAAGGCGTCGACGTGTTCGTCGTACCGCCGTTTCTCGCCGTCGATTGCCTCGACCAGCGCGTCGAAGGCCTCGTCGGTCGCGTTGCGATCGAGGAACCTGACACGGGGTCGGAGCGGCTCTTTCCCGGCGTTTTCGAGCTTCTCGACCGTCCCCTCGCGGGGGGCGTCGTCCGCGAGGCCATGGGCCGCGAGGTCGCAGTCGGCGAGCCAGTCGGCGGCCTCGCCACAGCGCGGCCGGTCCGGGTCGGCGGCGAACTCCGCCCGGTGCTCGTAGGCCAGCGCCACGAGGAGGCGCTCGTCGTCGTCGAGTTCGAAGCTGGCGTACGCCTCGGTCACCCCGAAGTAGCGCATCCGCATCGCCAGGTCGCGGGCAAAGCGCATGTGCGGGTCCTGGTCGGGGCCGACGGGAATCACCGTCGGCTTCGGCTCCTCCAGTTGGGGGTAGAGGATGTCCGCAGTCTGGGTGACGACCGACTGCATGTGCGAGACGGAGGTCTCGCCGTCGAAGCCGTAGATCGCCTGGAACTCCGAGAAGTTCGCCTTCGAACCGAGTTCGAACGCCAGGTCCTGGACCTCGCGGTTCGTCGACTGCCGGTACAGTTCCCCCGCCTCGGGGTCGAACCCCAGTGCGAGCAGGGAGAGCAGGTAGTCGCGGGCGTGCTCGTCGATCTCCGCCCAGGTCATCCCGCGGGCCGAGTGGGCTTCGAGGTCGGCGATCAGGCCGTAGGCGTCGGCACCCTGCTCCTGGTGCCAGATGATCTCGTCGAACACCAGCTTGTGCCCGATGTGGGGGTCACCCGTCGGCATGAACCCCGACAGGACGGCGGCGTCCTCGCCTCCCCGCATGGCGTCGGCGACGGGGCGGTAGTCGCGGTGGCCGAAGATGACCCCGCGGCGCATCAGGTAGTGAGGGTGGGGGACCTCCTCGAGCACCTCGTCGAACTCCTCGATGCCGAACTGCTCGAACAGCTTCCGGTAGTCCGACACCGCCGACGATCCCCAGGGGTCGAGCGCGACGTCGTCGGCGCCGGCGGCCGCGTCCCCGTCGTCGGCGACCCCGCCGTCGGTCCGCCAGCGGCCCGCCGACTGCTCGGGGTGGTCGGCGCGCGAGTCCTCCGGCCGTGGGTCGTCGGCGTCGTCTGTCATGGTGTGAGTCGGGCCACGGAGAGCCAGTCTATCCCGCCGTTCGCGTCGGGCAGCGCAAAAACCATTCGTTTCCTGACCCCGCCGGCCAGCCGCACGTCGAGCGAGAGGTCCCGCGGGAGCGCGGCGTGGTCGGGGTCGACGACGCGCACGAGCGAATCCGAGTGATCGAGTTCGGACACGGACGTAAAGGACTCGTACACCCGGAAGTCGGCGCCGAACTTGAAACCGCTCTTGGGGACGGTGCCGGCGGCCCGGAGCGCCTCGTACACGCGGAGCCGACGGTCGAACCGGTCCTCGACCGCCCGGCCGCGGCCGACGACCGCGGCTTCGGGGTCGTCGACGGTAGTGACGTCGTCGGTCGCCGCGTCGTCGTCCGCCGCGCCGTCGAGGGTCAGCACGCCCCGCCGGGCCAGGTGGGCGGCCTCGATCAGCGACAGCTGGAGCGGGCCGCCCTCGGCGTTGCGGCCGCCGAGGCGCTGGCCGTAGAAGCCCCGCTCGTACACCGCCTCGGGCGGGTCCCAGAGGAGCACCCGGTCGGGAAAGAGGGTGGCATCGAGGTCGGCGGGCGGGTCGTAGGCGGCGTCGCCCGCGAGAGTCGGAGTCCCGGTCTCGAAGTACGTGAGGTCGCCGTCCTCGTCGACGACCGCGAGCGTCGCGCCGCCCAGATCCGCGACGGCCACCCGGTCGCGCTCGCCGAGGACCCGGACCCGGTGGGCGACCTCGTCGTCGCCCGGCCCCGAGCCGCGCGGGTAGACGACGAAGTCGGCGTCTGTTCCCTCGACCGCGGCCGCGGCGTCGGGACCGAGCCACGCCTCGCGGGCCGGCGAGAGGTAGAATCCGCGGTCGCGGAGGTCCTTGTACACGACGAACGCCAGGGGCGCCCCGGAGCGGGCGAGCAGACCGCGGAAGTCGAGGCGGCGCCCGTCGTCGACGACAGCGTCGAGGTCGCCACGCGAGAGCAGGTGTGCGGCCTCGACCGGCGCGAGTTCGATCTCGTTGCCGCCCACGGGCCGACCGTACCCCCGCGCGTCGTGGAACCGCTGGCGCGCGTCGCCGGCGACGCGGACGACGTCGCCATCCAGGGTGCCTTCCATACCGGACGGCCGGCCGGCGCAGGGGTAGGGTTTGCGATTCCCTGGGCCGTCGGTGGGGCCCCGGTCGATCGAACGCGGCGACGCCCCTCGGCCGGGTCCTCACTCCCCGTCACCGGCCGCCTCGAACCGCTCGCAGGACCCGTCGAGACAGCGCCGACCGCCGCCGGTCCGGAAGACCGGGAGCCCGCAGTCACACCGGCCGACGACCGGACCGGCCGGGAACGAAAAGGCCGTCTCGCAGTCGGGGTAGGCGTCACAGCCCAGAAGCAAACCGCCGCGCTCGATCACCCGGAGATCCGAGTCACAGTCCGGGCAGGACCACGCGCGGTCGTACAGGTCCCGTACCCGCTCCGCGAGTGGATCGCACCCCCTGTCGAGACACACCTCGATCGGGGCGCCGCGGCGGACCCGAACCAGCGGGAGGCCACAGGCGTCGCAGGCGGCGTCGAGCACCTGCCCGCCGTCGGGGAGGCCGTGTTCACGGTCACAACCCAGACACGCCACCGCGCCGCCGGTCCGCACCAGGGCGCTCCCGCAGTCGGGACAGGCGCCCACGGGGACGCCGGCCGTCGACGCCGGGAAGCGAATCCACCCCGCCGACCGGTGGGAGACGACCCGGAGCACCTGGTCGCCGGCGCGGGCGGTGACGCCGAAGCCCGCCTCGTCGGCGCCAGGATCGGCGTTGGCACCGGCGTCCTCCGGACCGCTTCCCGCACCCATCGCCCCGTCGGCCGCACCCGTCGGATCGTCGACCTCGACCGTGACGGCGTCGGCGCGGGTGAGCCAGGCGATCGGCTGGTAGCCCTCGGCGTCGTGGACCAGCACCGTCTTGTCCGGCTTGACGACCACCACGACGTGCCCCCGCTGGGTCCGCTCGCGGCGGCCCGAGAAGGTCGTCGTGCACTCGCCTGCGAGGACGCGGATCGACTCCTCCGGCGGGTCGGTGGCCGGTGCTGGATGATCGGTGGGAGCCGCACCGCCGGGGTCGGCGTCCCCGGAGGCGGCGTCGTCGGAGTCGCCCGCGTCCCCGGAGGCGGCGTCGCTGGAGTCGGCGGCTGGCGAGTCAGCGGGCGGTGCGGCGTCGGTGTCGGTCGGCGGACGCATAGGACCGGGTGGTCCCGTCATCGTACGTCAATCCACGGTCGAGTGGTCCGCGCATCCGGGCTACCCTGTGAGCACAGCTATCTCGGTTCGCGAGAGACAGGGACCTGTTTCCTTATCGGGGGTCCTCGCTGTGCTCGCCCCACCGGTGCGGTCGGTCGCAGTCGCCGAGTCAGTCCGCGAACGAGCGAAGCGAGTGAGCGGGCCAAGGAAGCCCCGAAGGGGCTGACGCAGGCTTTTGATCGAGCTTTTGCCAGCGAGGCGCCGAAGGCGCCGAGCGCAGCAAAAGGTCGGTGGGTCAGTCGCGGACGTCGACGGTCCGGGTCTCGACGTGAGGGAGCAAGGGAAGTTCAGGGGTGACGACCTCGACGCGGAACTCCAGTTCGTCCGCGTCGGCGCCGAAGACGCCGACCGCGACGGTGCTCACGTCCGAGAGGTAAGTCGTCTTGGCGGACATCTCGACGCCGTTTACCGTCACCCGGATCCCGACGCGGGCGCCACCGCCGGCGTTGCGGACGGTGATCTCCCGCATCTCGCTGTCGCCGCGGGCGACCGCGTCGGGGAACTCGCCCCAGTCGACCGCGAAGGCGGGGAGCCCGCGGGCCTGCTCGACGACGCGTTCAGCGACGCCCTCGGCGATGCCGGCGGCGGTCAGCGCGTCGACGCCGCCGTCGACGACCGCCGCCGGGGAGTCCAGATCGCCGCGGGCCAGTTTCTCCGCGCGGCCGGGGCCGACGCCGTCGACGGCGGTCAGCGGGACGGCCGCCCGCGAGACGCCGTGTTCGACGCGGGCCGCGACGCGGCGCGCGAGGTTGGCGGCGGCGGGCCCGGCGAAGGCGTCGAGGAACTCCCGGAGCGCCGACAGCAGGCGAAGCGCGTTCTGCCGGATCACCCAGGCGTCGCTCCGGAGTTCCGCAGGGGTAGCGTTGTCCATGCCCGCGTGGAGGATGGCCAGCACCTTCCGGGGGCCGTCCTCCAGGGTCGTGTCGACCCCCCGAAGGGCCTCGTCGACGGCGTCGACCTCGGCCGCCCGCGCCGAGACGTCGCCGAACTCCGCGGCGCCCGCGACCGTCTCCAGGACGTCGTCGACGGTCACCCGGTCGCGGTCGGCCAGGGCGGCAAAGCGCCGCGCGGTCTCCAGCCGGAGGTAGTACTGCGAGGCGAGCCGTCCCAACTCTGTGGATTCGACCGCGAGCCCATCCATCTCGACGAAGCCGTCGCCGACGAGCGATTCAAGCGTGTCGCGCACGCGCTCGCGCAACCCCTCGAAGTCGTACTCCTCGGGGCGGGACCGGGCCCGGACGTAGTAGAAGGTGGTCTCCAGCCACGACATCACGTCGTCGACGTCGCGGATGGTGCCCATCGAAATCTCGGCGTTGAGGTGGGAGTCCAGGTCCGCGGCCAGCCGCGACTCGATCTCCTTGCCCTCCCGCAGCAGCCGGCGGTACCTGTCGGCGTCGCTCCGGTCGCAGACGACCCAGCCGTAGCCGACGTCGTCGTAGCCCGGCCGGCCCGCACGCCCGATCATCTGGAGGACGTCCAGCGGCGAGATGTCGATCTCGCCCTCCAGGGGGTCGTGGTACTTCGTGTCCCGGATCACCACGCAGCGCGCGGGGAGGTTCACCCCCCACGCGAGCGTCGACGTCGAGAACAGCAGCTTGATCTTCCCCTCGCGGAACCACGCCTCGACCAGGTCGCGGTCCGCTTTGGACAGGCCGGCGTGGTGGAAGGCGACGCCGTCGACGACGGCGTGTCGGAGCTTCTCGTTCGACAGCTCCTGGGCCGCCTGGTGGAAGTCGTAGTCGCCCCGCGAGCCGATGGGAACGTCGCGCTCGGCGAGTTCGTCGCGGGTCTTCGCGGCGGCCCGGACGGTGTCCTGGCGCGAGGAGACGAAGACGAGCGCCTGGCCGTCGTCGCGGACGTGGGGTTCCGCCAGATCGAGCGCGCGGTACAGCCGGCGGTACTTGTCCGCGAAGGTGTTCTCGCCGTGGGAGTAGGTCTTGACGCCGGCGTGGAGGTCGACCGGGCGGTACTCCTCCCCGAAGGAGAACGTCGTTTCGGGCGGGGCGTCGAGCCAGTCGGCCACGTCGCCGACGTTCGGCATCGTCGCCGACAGCGCCACCACCCGGGGGTCACAGAGCCGTCGCAGGCGGGACACCGTGACTTCGAGGACGCCGCCGCGGCGATCGGAGTCGAGCAGGTGAACCTCGTCGATGACGACACAGTCGACGTCCGTGACGAAGTCGTACCGGGCGGTGTCGTGTTTGCGGGTGGCCGAGTCGGTCTTCTCGGGGGTCATCACGAGGATGTCCGCCCGCTCGGCGCGGCGGGGGTTGAGGTCGCGCTCGCCGGTGACGACGTACACCGAGTAGCCCAGCTCCTCGAAGCGTTCCCACTCGGCCTCCTTCTCGTTGGTGAGCGCGCGAAGCGGCGCGATGAAGAGGGCCGTGCCGCCGTCCCGCAGGCAGCGACAAATCGCCAGTTCGGCGAGGGCAGTCTTGCCGCTGGCGGTCGGCGCCGAGGCGACGACGTTGTGGTCGGTCTCCAGGATCGCCGGCAGCGCCTCGCGTTGCATCCGGTTGAACTCCTCGAAGCCGAAGGCGTCGGCGAACTCCGGGATCGCCTCCGCGACCTTCACGGTACCACCCGGACGGAAGCGGAGAGCGCGACGGGGGACATGGTCGAACCCGGGCGCCCGCGCGGGAAAGACCTTTCTCTGTCGTCGCCGACGGGTCGCGTTTCTCTGTCGTCGCCAACGGGTCGCGTCCGCCGGTCCCGTGAGGGCGCCGCGGTTCTCGGCTGTTGGTATTGTCCAAAAAAGCCAAGATAGTACACAACCAACGTCGGAGACGGTGATCCAGAGATGAACAAAAACGTCGGCGGCTACGACCGCTTCGGACGGCTGATCGTCGGACCGCTGCTGGTGCTCGTCGCGGTCGTGGGACTCGTCGGAGCCATCCCTGTCGGACCCCTCGTCGCGGGCGTCGCGCTCGTGATTGGCCTGGTGCTCGCGGTGACGGGTGCGGTCCAGCGGTGCCCGCTCAACGCGCTGTTCGGCGTGAACACCTGCCCGGTCGACGGTCGGTAGCGGCCCGGACGGGTGACCGTCGAGCGGCGGACTGTGGGGCCGAGACCCACCTCGCGGCCGGCGACGCGTTCGCCGAACCGCACGCTTTTGCCCGCCCGGGCCAAGGTGGAGCCATGAGCACGCATCGCAAGCCGGACTGGCTGAAGATGCGGCCCCCCTCCGGCCAGCGGTTCACGGAGATCAAGCGGACGCTCCGGGACCGGGACCTCAACACCGTCTGCGAGGAGGCCAACTGCCCGAACCTCGGGGAGTGCTGGAGCGGCCGCGACGGCCCGGGGACGGCGACGTTCATGCTGATGGGCGACCGCTGTTCGCGGGGGTGTAACTTCTGCGACGTCGAGACCGGCGGGATGGAGGCCCTCGACCCCGAGGAACCCGAACAGGTGGCCGGCGCCGTCGCCGAAATCGGCCTCGACTACGTCGTCCTCACCTCCGTCGACCGCGACGACCTCCCCGATCAGGGCGCGGCCCACTTCGCCCGGACGATCCGCGAGATCAAGGAGCGGGACCCGAGCGTGTTAGTCGAGGTGCTCGTCCCGGACTTCCAGGGCGACCCCGACCTCGTGCGGAGGATCGTCGACGCCGGACCGGACGTGTTCGCCCACAACGTCGAGACTGTCGAGCGCCTGCAGTGGCCGGTCCGGGACCGGCGGGCGGGCTACGAGCAGTCGCTGTCCGTGCTCGAACAGGTCGACCGCGAGTCCGACGTCCACACCAAGACGTCGCTGATGCTCGGCCTCGGCGAGTACGACCACGAAATCTATCGAACCCTCTCGGACCTCCGGGAGGTCGGCGTCGACGTGGTGACGCTGGGGCAGTACCTCCAGCCGTCCCGCTCGCACCTGGACGTCTTCGAGTACGTCCACCCGGACGCCTTCGACACCTGGCGCCGGGTCGCCGAGGAGGAACTGGACTTCCTGTACTGCGCCTCGGGACCGATGGTCCGCTCGTCGTACAAGGCGGGCGAGCTGTTCGTCGAGGCGCTGCTCCGGGAGGACCGCTCGGTCGCGGAGGCCCGGTCGGCGGCCCGCGCCGCCGGGGAGTGACCCTGCGGAGCGTTCGACACCCCGCCGGCCCCGCGGAAGCTTCAACACCCCCCGCCACCCAGACGGCGACATGCCCGAACTGCGCACCTGTTACTTCTGTGGCGAGGTCGGCGACGGCCTCGCGCGTCGCGCGGTCGTCCCGCCGGAACTCGACCCCGACGACGACCAGGTAACCGTGACGCTGTGTCCGACCTGCGGCCGAAAGCTCTCGAACGTGCTCGAACCGCTCGTCGACCGGGCGAGGACAGCCTCGTCCGCCGAGCAGGGCGCCGCCCCCATCACTGAGACGACTCCGGAGGCCGGAACTGATCCTGCTGCTGACTCCGGGTCCGAAGGGGAGGCCCCGTCCGACCCCGAGACGACGCCCGATACCGAGACTGTGTCCGCCGCCGACGCGGGGGCGGCCGGCGGGAGCGACGACGGAACGGGGGCCGGGGCCGACGACGCGACGGAGCAGGATCCGATCGAGTTCGATCCGACCGCGGACGAACCGACGGTCGACGACACCACAGCGGACGAACCGACAGCCGACGACGACGCGGCTGTGGGTTCGGCCGTGGAGGGATCCGAGAACGGACGGATGGCGGACGACCAACTCGACGATCCACTGGCGATTCGCCCCGACGACTCCGACGCCGGTCACCCTGCGGCGGACGGGATTGAGGGTGGCGGGGACGGCGAGGGAGGCGAGGACGTCGACGGCGACGCCGACGAGCCGATCGACGAGGCGCCGGAGTCGATACAGGTCGACCCGGCCACCTTCCGGAAGGTGATGCGGCTGCTGTCGAACCGGGAGTTCCCGGTCGACCGCGCCGAGTTCGTCTCGCTGGCGGCGTCGGCGTACGACCTCGACGACCGGACGGTGGGCGCGATGCTCGACGCCGCCGTCGAGAAGGACCTGATCGGCGAGCACGACGGGCAACTCGTCCGGGACTGACGGACGCCCACGGCCCCCCGAAGGGTGCCGACGGTCGCGAGCGGCGACTACAGGTCGCCTTTCGTGCTCGGCGTGTCCGAACGGCGCTCGTCGAGGCGGGTGGCGTCGTCGAGGGCCCGAGCCAGCCCCTTGAACAGCGCCTCGACCTCGTGGTGGGCGTTCGCGCCCGCGACGTCGGCGTGGAGGGTTAGCCCCGCGTTCATAGCGAGCGACAGCGCGAAGTGGCGGGCCATGTCGCTGGTGAACCCCCCGACCGCGTCCTGGGAGAACGCCCCGTCGAACTCGAAGTGCGGGCGGCCGGAGACGTCGACGACGACGCCCGCGACGGCCTCGTCGAGCGGGACGCGCCGGTCGGCGAACCGCCGGATTCCGCGCCGGTCGCCCAGCGCCTCGTCGAAAGCCTCGCCGAGGACGATCGCCACGTCCTCGACGGTGTGGTGGTCGTCGACGTCGAGGTCGCCGTCGCAGTCGACCGTGAGGTCGAACAGGCCGTGCTTGGCGAAGGCTTCGAGCATGTGATCGAAGAAGCCGACGCCGGTGTCGATCCTGGCGTCGCCGTCGCCGTCGACAGCGAGCGTCACCTCGATCGCCGTCTCGGCCGTCTCCCGCGAGACGGCGGCGGTTCGGTCGGTCATAGCCACACCTCACGCGCCGGGCACAAGTCCGTTGCGCTCCGCCGGAGACGACGGCCCCGCCGAGACTGGCCTCGCCGAGACTGGCCCCCCGAGAACGAACTCGCCCGGGGCGACGACCAGGCGGGAACCGGACCCGCCCAGCCGCGGACGGCGGAATCTATCCCGGATATTCATTACACTGGGGGTTCACAGTGGGCCCTATGAGCCTGAAAGGAGCGGTGCTCGCGCTGTTCGCGTTCCTCGTGGGCAGCCTGCTGCTGTTCTCGGGCACCGGACCGGGGATGCTCCTGGGGGGCACAGTGATCGCCATCGTGGCCGCCGCCGTGGGCACGGCGATCAGCACCAGCCAGCGCGACGCTGCCTGGCGACGCCTGCGCGGATAGAGCGGGGACGAAGTCTGTGCGCCCGCGGGAGAGCAGGTCCGCTGGCGGGTCGGCACCGCGGATCAGGCGTCCATCGCCGCCGCGAGCGAGAATCGGCCCTCGTAGAGGGCGGTC
>Ga0207720_100942_pt1 | contig 13412 bp, 12 predicted proteins | sample A23P2SouthBayCA_2_FD_187751 | JGI IMG/M metagenome (GOLD analysis project Ga0207720, IMG submission 187751) | Aerobic enrichment media microbial communities from Eden Landing Ponds, California, USA - A23 E3 (2) (SPAdes) | ecosystem: Environmental > Aquatic > Marine > Unclassified | place...
CCCGCCGCGACTCGTCGAGCATCCCCTTCGAGTGGGGCGGGCGCCCGCTGCCGTCGACGTCGGGGATCCGGACGTGGCAGTTCGCGGCCTCTAACACGCGCACCGCGGCCTTCCCCGCGCCGGGGTTCGTGTAGGTGGTGTACACGTCGGGGAACAGGAGCACGTCGCGGTCGGCCTCGGCGCGGGGGACGCCGGCGCCGCCGCGGGCCTCGAACCAGTCGGTCAGGCTCTCCGAGCGGAACGTGGGGAGGTCGCGCTCCTTCGCGATCCCGAGGGCCTTCTCCATGACGAGGCCGGCGCCCGGGAGCTTCCCGGGGAGGTTCGAGAGGGGCGCGAGCTTCGAGCCGAGCGGCGCCAGTTTCTCGAAGTTCCCGAGGAGTCGGGTCCGCAGGTCGATCCCGTGTTCCTCGTGGTGTGCGTGTTCGACCTCGGCCTTGAGCTTCGCCATGTCGACGCCGCTCGGGCAGTCCACCGTACAGCCCTTACAGCCGACGCAGAGGTCCATCACCTCGGTGACGAACTCGTCGTCGGTCGGATCGTCGGGGAGTTCGCCGTTTATCGCCCCGCGGAGCATGTTCGCCCGGCCGCGGGTCGCCTGGATCTCCTCCTCGGAGGCGCGGTAGGTCGGGCACATCACGCCGCCGGTGGTCTCCTGCGGGCCGCGACAGCCCCCGCAGCCGTGACAGAGCTCCACCATCCCCTGCATCCCGTTGTCGATCGCCCACTCCATCGCGGGGTCGAAGCCGGCGTCGTACTCGTAGTCGTCGTCGAACCGGAGGTTCTCGCGCATGTCGAAGTCGCCGCAGACGTTCCCGGGATTGAGCAGCCAGTCGGGGTCGAAGGCGGTCTTCAACTCGCGGAAGGCGTCCCAGAGGTCGTCGCCGTACAGCTTCCTGTTCCACTGGGTCCGCGCGCGGCCGTCGCCGTGCTCGCCCGACACCGACCCGCCGAGCCGGACCACGGCGTCGGTGACGCGGTCGGCGATGTCGACCATCGCCTCGACGTCGTCGACGTCCTTCGTGTTGATCAGCGGTCGGATGTGGAGGACGCCGGGTCCCGCGTGGGCGTAGAAGGTCGCGAAGGTGTCGTTGTCGTCGAGGATCTCCTGAAACTCGCGGGTGTACTCGGGGAGGTGTTCGGGCGGGATCGCGCAGTCCTCGATGAACGAGATGTGTTTCTCGTCCGTGGTCCGCGACAGGAGGATCGGGAGCCCGGACTTGCGCATCTTCCAGAATCGGTCGCGTTGCTCGGGATCGTGCGCCTCCATCGCGTCGACCGCGCGACGCGGCTGGCTCGTCGTCTCGGCGGCGCCCTCCCGCGGGTCGGCCTCGGTCTCGGGAACGATCGCGTCGGCGGCGCCGTCGTCGCCCACCCGGTCCGCGATCAGGTCCGCGACCTTCCGTTTCCCCTCGGCGTCGCTCTCGGCGTAGAACTCCACGAGGAGGACGGATTCGGTCCCCTCAGGCAACATCCCGACGACGTCCTCGAACTCCGGCGTGTCGGCGGCGAGCCCCAAGAGTACGTCGTCCATCACCTCGACGGCGGCGGGGTCGTGGTCGAGGATCGGCGACACGTCCTCCATCGCGTCCAGCAGGTCGTCGTAGGTGAGCAGCGCGACCGCCTTCGTCGCCGGAATCTCGACGAGCGAGACGGTCGCTTCCGTCACCGTCGCGAGCGTCCCCTCGCTGCCGGCCATGAGCCGACCGAGGTTCACCACGCCCGCCTCGCCGTACTCGCCGCGGTACTCGGCGAGCAGGCGGTCGAGGTTGTAGCCGGAGACGTTCCGCTTCATCTCCGGGAAGCGCTCGTCGATCGCGTCGGCCTCCTCGTCGAGGATCCGGACGATCTCGGCGTGGATTCGCGGCAGGAGATCGTCGCTCTCGGCGTCGGCGGACTCACGCAGTTCCTCGACGGCGACCTCTCCGAACGTCGCCACCGTCCCGTCGGCCAGCACGACCTCCAACTCCTCGACGTAGTGGTCGGTCTTCCCGTACTTCAGCGAGTGCGACCCCGTGGAGTTGTTGCCGATCGCCCCGCCGATCGCCGACTTGTCGCGCCACGCCGGGTCGGGCGCGAACTTCAGTCCATCGGGCTCGACCGCGGCGTTGAGGTCGCCGACGTACGCCCCCGCCTGCGCCCGAGCGGTCCCCGCTTCCGGGTCCGTCGACAGCACCTCGTCCATCGAGTCGCTGAGATCGAGGACGACCGCCTCGTTGACCGTCTGGCCCGCGAGCGACGTACCGCCGCCGCGGGGGAGGACCGGAATCCCCTCCGCGAAGCAGTACTCCTGGACCGCCGCCACGTCCGCCGTCGACTCCGGCATCACGACGCCGATGGGCGTGACCTCGTACGCCGAGGCGTCGGTCGCGTAGAGCCGCTTCGAGTAGTCGTCGAACCGCACGTCGCCCTCGACCCGTCGGTCGAGCGCGGCCACGAGCTCCGGCCGCTCGACGTCGCCCCCGGTGTAGTCGAAATCCCCCCCGTCTCGCGGGTCCGGGTCCGGCGTGTTGGTTGCCATGAGAGTTTGTCACGGTCGAACTACCAAAAACCCCCTGACCCCGCCGAGGGACCGAGAATCCGGAGCGACCGGCGACGACGCCCGTGGCGACAGAGAGCGAGGAACGTGCGGTGGCCGCGCGGCGATGGAGGGGGAGGAAGACGTGCCATGGCCGGAGAGTCGGAGAGGGGAACGTGCGATGATCGGAGCGCCGGCGCGCGGGAGTCGGCGCAACACCCATATATATGCCGTTAGATGATTACGTATGTCAGTCGCCGACCGCTCGACGTTCAAGCGCCGACTCGACTCTCTCGGCGTGACCGTCAGCGAGGGGGGCGAGAGCGAGTGCGCGGAACTGATCGACGAGGCCGCCGGCGATCCGGCCGTGGGGGTCGCGCTCGGCGGCACCGCGTCCGATGCGACCTCCCTCCCCGACCGAGTCGAGACCGACCCGACGACCGCGGACCTCCGGGCGGCCCACACCGGGGTCACGGACGCGGAGCTCGGCGTCGCCGAGTACGGCAGCGTCGCTATCGAGGCCGACTCGGCCGGCACCGAGCCGGTGAGCCTCTTCGTCGACCGCCACGTCGTCGTCCTCCGGGAGGCCGACCTCGTCCCGGACATGCCGGACGCGTTCGAGTGGCTCGGCCCCAAGGCGCGCGACGAGTCGAGCGACGTGGTGTTCGCCACCGGCCCCAGCGCGACCGCCGACATGGGCGGCCTCGTTCACGGCGCGCACGGCCCGAAAGAGGTTCACGTGGTGCTGTTGCGGGAGGAGGAACGAGCAGATGAGGGGACCGCCGATGAGTAGCGACGCCTCGAAGGCCGATCGGATTCGCGAACTGATAGCGACCGAGGGCGACGCGGTCGCCGCGAACACCCGCGGATTCAACGAGGGGCGGGTCGAGTCCACGGGACGGCTCGACGACTACGAGGGGCTGAAAGACGAGGCCCGCGCGATCAAGGAGGACGCGATCGCCCGACTTCCGGACCTGATCGATCAGGTCCGAGCGTCCGTCGAGGCCAACGGCGGGACCGTCTACGTCGCCGACGACGCCGCCGACGCGAACCGGTATATCACCGAACTGACCGCAGAGGAGCGCGACGCCGACCGCCTCGTGAAATCGAAGTCGATGACCTCGGAGGAGATCGAGGTGAACGAGGCGCTGGAGGCCGAGGGCGTCGAGGTGGTCGAGACGGACCTGGGCGAGTGGGTGCTTCAGCTCGCCGACGAGGCGCCGTCACACATCGTCGCGCCGGCGATCCACAAGTCGCGGGAGGGCATCTCGGAGCTGTTCGCGGAGCGGTTCGACCTCGACGATCCGCCCCAAACCGCCGAGGAGCTCACGATGTTCGCCCGCGATCGGCTTGGGAAGTTGGTCGAGGGCGCCGACGTGGGGATGACGGGGGCGAACTTCATCGCGGCGGACTCCGGCACGATGCTTCTGGTCACGAGCGAGGGGAACGCCCGGAAGACGGTGACCGCGACCGACACCCACGTGGCGGTCGCGGGCGTCGAGAAGCTCGTTCCGACCGTCGAGGACTTCTCGCCGTTCGTCGAGCTGATCGGGCGCTCCGGGACCGGACAGGACGTGACCTCCTACATCTCGACGCTGACGCCGCCCGTCGACTCGCCGGTTCCGGAGTTCCAAGACGACGGGGAGCCGCTCGCGGCCGGCTCGGACGGCGCCGAACCGGACCGCGACTTCCACCTCGTCCTCATCGACAACGGTCGGCTGGCGATGCGCGACGACGAGGAGCTGAAAGAGACGCTGTACTGCATCCGGTGTTCCGCCTGCTCGAACGCCTGCGGCAACTTCCAGAGCGTCGGCGGCCACGCGTTCGGCGGGGAGACGTACTCCGGCGGCATCGCCACCGGCTGGGAGGCCGGGATCGAGGGGCTCGACGTCGCCGCCGAGTTCAACGACCTCTGTACCGGCTGCTCGCGCTGCGTCCCGGCGTGTCCGGTCGGGATCGACATCCCCTGGATCAACACGGTCGTCCGCGACCGGGTCAACCGCGGCGAGGTCGACTCCCGACAGACCGACTGGCTGTTCGAGGAACTGGTCCCCGACGAGGAGCCCGCGGGCCTCGATCTGGGGACGCGCGCCGTCGGGAACTACGAGACGGTCGCGAAGCTTGGGAGCCTGACCGCGCCGGTCGCGAACCGGCTCGCCGACGCCGGCCCGCTCCGCGCGCTCGCCGAGCGCGTGACCGGGATCGACCGCCGGCGCGACCTGCCCGAGTTCGCGAGCGAACCGCTCGTCGACTGGTTCGAGCGCCGGGGCGGCGCCGCGGTCCCCGAAGACGAGGCGGCCCGCGAGGCCGTGCTCTACCCCGACACCGCGACCAACTACGTCGACGTCGACCGCGGGAAGGCCGCGGTGCGCGCGCTGGAGGCGCTCGGGGTCCACGTCCGCGTTCCCGACCTCCCGGGGAGCGGTCGCCCGCCGCTGTCGCAGGGGATGATCTCGACCGCCACGTCGGCGGCAGAGGACGCGTACGCCGGGCTCGTCACTCACGTCGACGCCGGTCGCGACGTGGTCGTGATCGAGCCGAGCGACCTCGCGATGTTCCGGAGCGAGTACGAGAAGCTCCTCCCGGAGTCGTCGTTCGAGCGGCTCGCCGACGCCAGCTACGACGTGATGGAGTACTGCTTCGGTCTGCTGGAGAACGGCGCCGACCCGGCGACGCTCCGGGCGCCCGCGGAAGGGACGGGCCCGGTGGCCTCGGGGAAGCGGGTCGCCTACCACCCGCACTGTCAGGCGCGCACGATCGGCGTCGGCGAGCACGCGACCGCCGTGATGGAGCGGCTCGGCTACGACGTGCGCGTCTCCGAGACGGAGTGTTGCGGGATGGCCGGCTCGTTCGGCTACAAGACGGACTACTACGAGCTAAGCATGGACGTGGGCGAGCCCCTCCGCGAGCAGTTCGGCGACACCGATCGGACCGTCGTCGCCTCCGGGACCTCCTGTGGCGAACAGCTAGACGCGCTGTTGGGGTCGCCGCCGATGCATCCCGTAGAGCTGATCGCGCCGCGCAAGTGACCCCGACCGGCGGCCGCGACGGCCCCGTCTCACCCGTCCCGTCTGACGGGCGTCGTTCGGGAACGAACGCTTAATAGGCGCGCTCGTGACCGTATCGCATATGAACGCTGCTCCGGAGGAGATCACGTCTCTCGTGGGTCGCGAGGTGTACTCGAACAACGGCGTCTTCGTCGGTGAGGTCGAGGACGTGCGCCTCGACCTGGACGCGCAGGCGGTGACCGGGCTCGCGCTCGCGGAACTCAACCACGAGCTGTTCGCCGGGCGAGTCGGCGGAAACACGGGCGTCATCGTCCCGTACCGCTGGGTCCGGGCCGTCGGCGACGTGGTGCTGATAAACGACATCATCGAGCGGCTCGACACCGGGAGCGACGAGGCAGAGGCCGAGGCGGAAGTCGAAGTCTAAGCGACGCTCGTCTCTCACCGGCGCGTAGAACCCGAGCGCCCGAGCACCCGCGCCGTCAGAAGGGAAGTGCGTCTCGCAGGCTCGTCAGGAATCCGCCGCCCTCCTGTCGCTTCCGGTCGAACACCGGGTACAGGGCGTCGAGAAGCTCCGTCTCGTTTTCGAACCGGTCTTGCGGCACCTGCTCGAGCGCCTCGTCAAGCGTGATCGATCGTCCCTTGGCGTCGTACGGGATCTCGCGGTCACCGAGGGCGTCGCGGATCTCGTCGGTCGTCGCCGGGAACGACACGTCCGCGTCCTCGATCCGGCCGTCGAGCACGGCGATACCGAACTCGATCGCGTCCGGCTCCGAGGATCCGCCGCCGCCGGGTGGGCGTGCTGCCATTACGGTGTATCACTCGCTCGGGACGTTTTAACCCCATGCTCGGGGCACTTACTCCGGGATCGACTCCTCCGGCGGCGCCGCGTCGATGACCGCCAACTCGATCCCGTCGCCGGCGCGGTCGAACGCGGCGACCGAATCGTCGTCGTACGGCGGGACCGCCACGAGCACGACCGCCGCGAGGTCGTCCCTCTTCGACACTCCGAGGAACCCGTCCGGGTGCGAGACGAACCGCGCGCCGCCCCGGCCCGCCGGCGTCCCGATGTCGACGCCGAACACCGCGTTCACCGACCCGCCGACCCCCGCGGGCGTGAAGTGTGTGAGAACGGGGACCTCCGGGTCCAGGCCGGTCTCCTCGTCGAACTCGCCGGCGCGGGTGGGCGAGAGCTTCAGGCTCGTCTTGTCGGGGTCGCTCTCGGCCGCTCGGTCGAGAAGCACCGTCAGCAGGTCGCGCGTGACGTAGATCACGATCGGAGAGGTGCCGACACGGCCAGATGTGATCGGAGAGGTGCCGACACGATCAGATCCCGATCGCCGACCGGAGCGCCTTCGCGTACAGCCCGGGCGCCTTGCGGCGCGACCCGGAGAGCGCCTCCTCGACGGCGAGGGCGCCGCGGTCCTCCACGCCGACGCCGTGGCCGACGCGCACCCGTTCCGGGTTCAGCCCGGAGAGCGCCTCGGTCGGCGGCGTCAGTCGGAGCATCGGGTGAACGCCGAGTCGCTCGCGCTTCCCCCGGAAGTACGAGGCGGAGCCGAGCGACTCGGGGACGATCAGCGTCTCGCCGTCGAAGAAGCCGACCTCCTGCCACGGCGGGATCGACGAGTCCCGGACCCGGAACGCGTCGAACCCCGAGTCCGCCAGCCGCGAGCCGAACCGCTCGACCGGCGCGTCGAGGTCGTCGGCGACGCCGGTCATCCACTCGGCGACGTAGACGGGCACGTCGTGACGGGCCGCGATCTCGGCGCTGTCGCGCTTGTGGCGGTCGAGTCCGACCGCGACGCCCGCGACCTCCCCGAGTTCGTCCAGCAGGTCGTCGACGCCGGGCGCGTCGACCGGGTCGAACACCCAGACGTCGTCCGTCTCGGTCTCCTCGTTCGGGACCGCGACCGCGTGGCTCGCCCGCTCCATCCCCTCGTCCGGATACGCGATCCAGCCGACGCCGCTGCCGAAGCGATCGATCTCGTGGAGTGCCGCGTCGCCGTCAGCTTTCATTCCCATACGTCCCGTTCGGCCCGGATCCTTTTTAACCCGTCTCCGGCGGCACCGCGGACCGACCGAAACGCCGTCCGTCGCCGGTCTACCCCGAAAACTCCGACTCGCTCACCCGGACGATCACCGTCTCGTCGACGTCGCGGAGGTCGTACGCCGGCGTCTCTCCCTGCGTCCGGCGGACGTAGAGGGGTTCGACCGGTCGACCGTCGACGAGGCCGAACACTTTTAAACGCTGATCGGTCTCTTCGGGCGGGACCGCGCCGTCGCGCACCTCGCGGGCGAGGTCGCGCGAGAGCCACTCGTCCGGAGAGACCGAGGGCTCGCGGACGAGCGCCTCGTCGACGAAGCGCGCGAGGTACCAGTTGAGGTCATTTAAAAGCGACACCGCCGCGCCGAGGCTCACGGTGTCGACGGCGACGCTGTTCTCGAAGGGCTCCTCGATGTCGTACGTCGCGAGCGCGTCCCGAGCCGTCTCGCGGGACAGCAGCTCGTAGGTGAGGTTCACGTCCGGATCGCCGAGGAGACACACCCGCGTCACACGCTATCGGAGTCGGTCGCTCCACAAATCGGTTGCGGTCGTCGGGGTGGGAATCGGGAGCCGCCGGCGGTCCGCGCCGGCGACCGCTCCCCGACTCAGAACGTCGACACGTCGCCGTCGATGACGCTGCGGGTCACGTCGGTGACGTTCGCCAGTTCGTCGTCGACGATGGCGACGACCTCGTCTTCGATGTCGGCGATGTCCAGCCCCTCCTCGGTGACGAGTTGGGCGTCGGCGACGTGGGGCTCGTCGATCGGGCGCCCGATCTGCGAGAGCAGGCGGACCTGCAGGTCGCGGATCCCGTCGACCTCGTCGGTGACGGACTCCGCGATCCGGGTCGACAGGAGGTTGTAGATCTTCCCGATGTGGTTGACGGGGTTCTTCCCGGAGGTCGCCTCCATGGACATCGGTCGGTTCGGGGTGATGAGGCCGTTCGCGCGGTTGCCGCGCCCCACGGAGCCGTCGTCGCCCTGCTCGGCGGAGGTGCCGGTGACCGTGAGGTACACCGAACCCTCGTCGTAGTCGTCGGCGGTGTTGACGTCGACGTGGACCTCTCGGTCCGTTCGCGCTTCGGCCAGTTCGGTGACGAACTCGCGCACGTCGGCGACGGCGTCGTCGTAGTCGTCGAGGTCGTCGACGTACCGGTCGACCATCGCGGCCGCGACGGTGATGTCGATCCGGTCGCCCTCGCGTTTGCCCATGATCTTCACGTCCGGGCCGAGCACGGGGTGGTCGGCGTGGTAGGTCGTGTTGAGTTCGTGCTCCGCCTCGGAGACGATCGCTTCTGTCTCCGTGAGCGGCGCGTGACCGACGCCGAATGAGGTGTCGTTGGCCATCGGCACCTGCTGCGTGTCCTCGCCGAACACGTCCTGGAGGTCGCCCGACCCCTCGCCGAGCTTCACGTCGACGATCACGTCGGTGCCGTACTCCAGTTCCGGGATCGCCTCGTCGAGGTAGTCGCGGGCGGCCCCGAGCGCGGTCGAGTCGACGGGGAGCTGTTCGCCCTCGTACTCCTTCGTGGCGCGCCCCACGATGAGGACGTAGAGCGGCTCGACGACCTCGCCGCCGCCGTAGGCGGGCGCGGCGCGGCCGGCGACCAACTGCGTCTCGTCCGTGTTGTAGTGGAGCACCTTCCCGACGCGGTCCAGATAAAGCTGCGAGAGCGCGCGCGACACCGACTCCGCGATACCGTCGCAGATCGAGTCCGGGTGTCCGATACCCTTCCGCTCGACGATCTCGACCTCCTGGTCCTCGACCGCTCGCCGGTCGAGGCGGCTGACCTGAATGTTCCGGTCCATTACCCGTCGGTACTGCATCGGCGACAGTATAACTTGCGGAAACCTCCCGGACCCAACTAATTCTCTGCAGTTATTGTTTGGCAGCTATTGCCGATACATCGGCTACTTCGTGGCCTCGTACGCGTCCGCCATCACGTCGAGCGCCTCGCGGAGTTCGCTCTCGTCGGTCGCGTACGAGATCCGGGCGTGTCCCCGCCCGTTCTCGCCGAACGCCTCGCCCGGCACGACGATCACGCCGCGGTCGAGACACTCGTCGACGAACCCGTCGGGTACCCGCGGCATCGCGTAGAACGCGCCCTGCGGCGTCGGGCAGTCGATCCCGATCTCGTCGAAGCCGTCGAGGAGGAGGTCGCGGCGGCGCTCGAAGGAGGCGGTCATCTCGTCGACGACCCCTCGATCGCCGCGCAGCGCGGCCTCGGCGGCGTACTGGGCGGGCGCCGACGCGCAGGCCTGGGCGTACTGGTGGACGCGCAGCATACGGTCGACGCGCTCGCCGGAGCCGTACACCCACCCGAGCCGCCAGCCCGTCATCGAGAACAGCTTCGAGGCAGAGTTGACCACCACGACGCTGTCGGTCTCGGCGAACTCAATCGGCGAGTAGTGGTCGCCGTCGAAGACGGTGTACTCGTACACCTCGTCGGAGACGCAGAGCACGTCGTGCTCGTCGGCGATCCGCGCGAACTCGCGCACGTCCGCCTCGGAGGAGACCGCGCCGGTGGGGTTGCCGGGCGAGTTCACCACGAACGCCGCCGTGTCGTCGGTGATGGCCGCCTCGATCGCGGCGGGGTCGATCGTGAGGTCGTCGCGCAGCGGGACCGGCACGGGCTCCGCGCCGGTCAGTTTCGTCAGCGCGTCGTAGGAGACGAACCCCGGGTCCGGGATCAACACCTCGTCGCCGGCGTCGACGTGCGCCTCCAGGGCGATATGGAGCGCCTCGCTGCCGCCCGCGGTGGCGATCACGTCGGCCGGATCGAGGTCGACCCCCTGATCGGCGCGGTGCTTCTCGGCGACCGCCTCGCGCAGCGACCGGGTCCCCTTGTTCTCGGTGTAGGCGTCGGCCTTCCCGGTCTCGATGGCGTCGACCGCGGCCCGTCGCGCGTGATCGGGCGTCGGGAAGTCGGGCTGGCCGAGCCCGAGGTTGATCGCGTCGTCTCCCGCCGCCTCGAACACCTCGCGGATCCCGCTTATCGAGATCCGCTCGACCCTGTCGGAGAAGTTCGGCATACCCGTTCGGGGGCGCCGCCGGGAGTTAGTTCTTGTCACGTCGCGGCCGATCCCACACGGGCCGGCGTTCTTCGCCCCCGGGGAGGTCCCGGATCCGGCCGTCCTCGTCGAGCGGGAGCGCGAACCGGCCGCGGAGCACGCTGAGAACCTCTTCGGGCGTCGCGCGGAGCAGCGCGTCGTCGACGGCGCGGAGTCGAAGCTGCGGTCGGCCGTCGCCCTCCGGCACCTTGATCGCCTCGATCAGGCCGCGCCGGACGAGCGCTCGCCGGTCGTCCGTGAGACCCTGTCCGGCGGCGATCCCGACGCCCTCGTCGGATTCGAGATCATCGACGCACCCGCCGTTCGACTCGTCGCCGATCCACCTCCTGAGGTCCCAGAGGAGGTGGTCGTGTCGCGCCGCCAGCGCCAGGAGGAGCGTCCGGTCGGTGATCACGCCGGTCCGGCCCACCGCGCCGTACGGGAGCGCGTCGAGCACCGCCGCCACGTCGGCCGCGAACCGGTCGTCGAGCGTCTCGCCGGCGGCCGCGAGCAGGCGGCTTCGCGCGGGCATGTCGACGGTCGCGGGCGTCGCCGCCGCGAACCGCTCGCGCACCGCTCGGGCCGCGCCCGCGACACGCTCCGGTCGCTCCTCGGTGACGAGCGTCCGATCCCCCTCCGGACCGGCGACCGCGTCGACGCGGTCCGACGACGCGAAGAGAACTCGGTCGGCGGCGCTATCAGGTCGGGAAGTCCGGAGATCGATCGCCCCCGCCGCGACCGCCTCGGCGACCGCGGTGCCGAGGACGAACGCCCGACCGAGCGCGTCGACGACGCCCGGCCGACAGGCGACCCGCCACGGCGAGTCGTCTTCGGTCCGCTCCCTCGCGGCGAGTACCGGTGGGAGAAGCGCCAGCGGGACGCCGACGGCGACGACCGCGGACCGATCGACGAGCGCCCCCTCGATCGCCTCGGCGAGCCGGTCGTCGGCCTCGTCGAGCGCGACGGCGACGTCGGAGGGGGCGCCGCTGTCGGGGCCCGACGTGTCGTCGCCAGCCGTCGGCGGAGCCATACGCCCCGTGGCGGCGGAATCGGAAAGAACGTTGCGCCGGTGGCGGGCTACGGCGCCCGACCGAACACCAGGTAACCGGTGTGGCCGACGCCCGCGGTGGAGGGGCGGGAGCCGCGGTCGGAGAAGTCCATCTCCCGTTGGATCGTTTCGAGGGTCTCGACGCCCTCGAAGCCGGCCTCGCGGGCGGCGAGCGCCGCCTCGCGGGTCCCCTCGACGAAGGGGGAGTAGACGGCGAGGCGCCCGCCGGACGCGAGCAGGTCGTCCGCGCGCTCGACGACCGCCGGGGCGTCACCCGTGTCGAGCGTCAAGGCGTCGAAGGGCTCCTCCTCGGCGAGCGCGTCCAGTTCCTCGGTGAGGTCGCCGGTGCGGACCTCGACGCGGTCCGTCACGCCGGCGGTCGCCATGTTCCCGCGGGCGACCTCGGCGAAGTCGGGATCGATCTCGTAGGTGGTCACGTCGGCGCCGGCGCGACCGAGGTACGCGGCGAGAATCCCCGTCCCCGTGCCGGCGTCGAGCACGCGGTCGTCGCCCGAGGCGCCGGTGTGGCCCATCACGAGGCCCACGTCGCGGGGCATCATCGGCGCGCCGGTGCGTTCGAGATGGTTGAACAGGTCGGGGCCGCGAAGCTCGCGGACCTCGAATGCGGTGCCGAGGTGGGTCTCGACGGTGTCGCCGCCCTCGACGTCGTCGGGGACTTCGAGCACGCCGAGGTCGGTGCCGAACTCCTCGCCCGGCTCCAACAGGTACTCGCGGTCGTCGTGGACCAACAGGTACGCGGCGTCCGTCACGCCGAATCAGTCACTCCAGGGCCGCGATGGCGGTCGCGAGGTCGCCGTCGGCGTCTTCGAGGGCCTCGCGGGCCGTCGACTGCGGCACGCCGGCGCGCTCGGCGACGAGCGCGACGTCGTCGTCGGGGATACCGGCGTCGTCGCCCGCGCCGTCGTCCTCGATCGCCGCCGCGCCGGAGTCGCCCTCGACCGCCGAGGCGCTTCCGCCCGCGCCGGCGTCGGCGACCGAGTCGGGCGAGCCGACGATCTGGTAGGTCTCCTGGCCCTGGGCGTCCATCTTGGTCACCTGGGCGCCGTCGAAGACGAGGTCGTCGCCGTCGGCCGTCTCGATGACGACCCGCTCGGCGTCGAGCTCCTCGACGTCGATCCCCATCTGTTTCATCATCTGTTTCATCTTTCGCGGGTTCATGCCGCCTCCTCCGAACATACGCCCGAATTCGGCGGGACGACACAAAAAGGGTGGCGACACGGGCCGAAGGGGTGTCGCTCGGCGTCGTCGTCGCCGCTCCCGCCACCGCCGCTTCCGGCAGGCCCGACCACCGCTTCCCGCAAGCCCCACCACCGCTTCCCGCAAGCCCCACCACCGCTCCCGGCGAACGCGACCGAGAAGGCGGGGTTGATACGTCCCCGAACCCGAGGTCGGGTATGTATCTCGCCGACCACACGTGGCCGGAACTCGGGGAGGCGCTGTCGGACGCGTCCGTCGCGCTCGTCCCGCTCGGCTCGACCGAACAGCACGGTCCGCACCTGCCGCTGGCGACCGACCACCTGATCGCCGAGGCGCTCGCGACCGCGGCCGCCGAGGAGACGGGCGCCGTCCGCACTCCCACGGTGACCGTCGGCGTCAGCCCGCACCACCGGCAGTTCCCGGGGACGATGTGGGTCGATCCGCCGGAGTTCCGCGACTACGTCGAGTCGTTCACGCGGAACCTCGCGTATCACGGAATCGACCGCGTCGTGTTCGTGAACGCCCACGG
>Ga0207720_100943_pt1 | contig 13402 bp, 9 predicted proteins | sample A23P2SouthBayCA_2_FD_187751 | JGI IMG/M metagenome (GOLD analysis project Ga0207720, IMG submission 187751) | Aerobic enrichment media microbial communities from Eden Landing Ponds, California, USA - A23 E3 (2) (SPAdes) | ecosystem: Environmental > Aquatic > Marine > Unclassified | place...
GGTTCGCGGCGAGGAGGCGATCCCCCTCTTCCAGGCGATGAACACCGGTCACACCACCTTCTCGACGCTGCACGCCGACTCGGTGCAGACGGTGATCAATCGCCTGGAGAACGAGCCGATCAACGTCCCGCGACCGATGGTCCAGAGCCTGGACGTGCTGAGCGTGCAGGTCCTGACCCGATCGGGCGGTGAACGGGTCCGCCGCGCCCGGACGATCGCCGAGATCGAGGGGATCGACCAGCGGACGGGCGAACTCGACTACTCGAACACCTACAACTGGGACGGCACCGGCGATTCGTTCACCCGCAACAACAGCGAACTCCTCGACGAGATCCGCGAGGAACAGGGCTGGAGTCGTGCCGAGTTGCTCCGCGAGTTGCGCAACCGTCGTCGGTTCCTGACCTACCTCCAGGACAACGACATCACCGACTTCCGCCGGTTCACGGCCATGGTCAACAAGTACTACGCCGACCCCGACGAGGTCGTCGCCATGATCGACGAGGCCGACGTGACCGTCGACGAGGGGACCGACCCGGCGGTCGGGGGCGAGGGCGACTCACCGGTCGACGACGGGACCGAACCGCCCATCGGCGACGGGGACGACCCGCCGGTCGGCGACCGACCATGAGTTCGGTTCTCGGGCTCGCGCCGTTGCTCGTCGCGCTGGCGCTGGCGGCGCTGATACCGCTGTCGTCTGTCCGTCCCGGCCTCGACACCGTCGCCACGCGGACGGCGCGGCGCTACTTCGGCCGGTACGTTCCCGAGGAGGCGCCCGACCGCCGAACTCGGCTCAAGGAGGCGTACGTCGACAAGACCTACCGCGCCTACGCCGCCGAGACCTACCTCGTGACGGTCGTCGCCGCGCTGGCCGGCGCCATCGTCGGCGTCTACGTCTTCGGCGGCATCTTGCTCGTGCTCCCGGCGGTCGGCGAGTTCGTCCAGGCGCTGCCCGACGCGATGGCGAACGCGCTCGGCCGGCCGGAACTCGAACCGGAACTGACTCCGAACCAGGTGTTCGCCGTACTGACCGCCGGCGGTGCCGTCTCCGGGCTCGTCGTCGCCGGGTTCACCTACTGGTACCGCTGGGAGAGCCCGCGGAGCCACGCCGAGGTCCGGCGGCGCGGCATCAACGAGGGCCTGCCGCGGACGGTCGCGTTCGTCTACGCGCTCTCCCGGGGCGGCATGTCCACTCCGGGCGTGATGCGCACCCTCGCCGAGAACCGCGACGTGTACGGCCACGGCGCCGACGAGATATCCGTCGCCGTCCGCGAGATGGATCTCTTCGGCCGCGACATCATCACCGCCGTCCGCAACGTCTCGAAGCGCACGCCCAGCGAGCAGTTCAAGACCTTCGGCGAGAACCTCGCGAGCGTCCTCCAGAGCGGACAGCACCTCCCCGAGTTCCTGCGCGACCAGTACGAGCGCTACCAGGAGGAGGCCGTCGACCGTCAGGAGGACATCCTCGAACTGCTGTCGACCATCGCCGAGGCCTACGTCACCGTCCTCGTCGCCGGGACCCTCTTCCTGATGACGATCCTGCTCGTCTTCGGACTGACGACGACGCAGACGATCAACTTCCTGCGGCTGCTCGCCTACCTGATGATCCCGCTGGCAAACGTTCTGTTCATGGTCTACCTCGCCGGGAAACTCGACCTGCTCGGCGTCGCGAGCGGCAGCGAGACGGGGGCGCTGGCCGAGTCGATGCGCGGCCGCTCGGGCCGCACCGAAGCGAACTCGGAACCGGCCGAGGGCGGAGCGACCGACGGGACGACCGCCGGCGAGGGCGCCGACGCACCTGTGGCCGACGGGGGCTACACTGCGTCTGCGACCCTTCGCGATCAACTCGCGGTGTACGACTCGCTGCGTCGCGTCCGGGCATTAGTCGACCGGCCGTTCCGCGGGCTCATGCGGCGACCGACGGCGATCCTCTATCTCACCGTCCCGCTTGCGCTGCTGTCGATCGCCCTCCGGGCACCGGGCGCGATCACCGCCAACGGCGTCCAGGCCCGTGCCCTCGACGACGTACTGATTCAGGCGACGCTACTGGTGGTCGGTTCGTTCGCGATCGTCTGGGAGATCTACACCCGGCGGATCCGCCGGATGGAGGCGGCACTGCCGGAACTACTCGAACGGCTCGCCAGCCTCAACGACGCGGGGATGTCCGTCGTCGAGGGGTTCGAGCGCGTCCGCGAGAGCGACCTGGGCGTCCTCTCGGTCGAGGTCGACCGGATCTGTCGGGACCTGACCTACGGCGCGAACGTCGACGACGCCCTGCGCCGGTTCGGCCTCCGCGTCCGCACGACCGCGACCACTCGCGTCGTCACGCTGCTCACGAACGCGCTCCGGGCGAGCGGCCAGCTCGCGCCGGTCCTGCGGATCGCCGGGGAGCAGGCCAGCGCCGAACTCAAGCTCCGACGCAAGCGCCGCCAGCAGATGTTCACCTACCTCGTCGTCATCTACATCTCCTTCGCGGTGTTCCTCGTCATCATCGTCGCCGTCCAGGAGGTGCTCGTGCCGAGCCTCCCGAACAACGTCCCGACGCCCGAGAACAGCAACCGGCTGGCGGTCAACGTCGAGTCGTTCGCCCGCTTCGGCCAGGTGAACAAGGCCGCCTACACCCTCGTCTTCTTCCACACGGCCATCGTCCAGGCGGTCCTCTCGGGCTTCATCGCCGGCCAGCTCGGCGAGGGGTCGCTCAAACACGGCGCCAAGCACGCGGCGATCATGCTCGCCGTCGCCTACGGCGCCTTCCTCCTCCTCTCCTCGCCGGTCGCGCAGGTCACCTTCGACGACCAGACGATGACCGGCGAGACCGTCACCGTCGACTCCGTCTCGCTCTCGGAGGGCGGCTACGTCACCGTCCGCGCCCGCACCGCCGACGGGGAGGTCGTCGGCCACAGCGAGTACCTCGCCGCGGGCGAACACGAGGAGCTGCGCATACGTCTCGAATCGACCTACAGCGAGGAGATGGAACTCTACGCGGTGCCACATCTCGACACCGACGGCGACGAGCGCTTCGGCTACACCGGCGGCTCGGTCGACCGCACTTACCCGACCGAACGGACGCGGATCTACGACGTGGCGCAGGTCCAGCGGTCGGACCGGGGCGGGAGCCAGTCGCTCCGGAGCTTCCTCGCCGGGCCGGTCCCGGCGGTCGGATCGATCCCGGACGGTGGGTCGGTCTCGCCCGGGGTCGGCAGCTTTTAGACCGGCGGGAGACCTACCGACGAGGCGATGGAGTTGGCCGCCTTCGCCGAGCGCGCCCGGGCGATCGAAGCAGAGAGCGCCGACACCGATATCGTCGAATCGGTGACCGACTTGCTGGAAGCGTCCGGCGAAGACCTGCCCGTCGTCGCCCGCTACGTCCAGGGCCGCGTGTTCCCGGCCCACGACTCGACGAAACTCGACATCGGGCCGGCGCTCTGTTACGAAGCGATCGCGAAGGCGGCCGGTCGGAACGTCACCGCCGACGACGTGGCAGCCCGGGTCGCCGACGTCGGCGACGTGGGCGAAGTGGCCGCGAGCTACGACTTCGGCGGCCAGCAGGGCCTGGCTGCGTTCGGTGCGGGCGCCGGTGCGGGGGGAGGAGACGGAGACGACACTGGTGGGACCGGCGGAGTGACCGTCGCCGAGGTGGACGCCGAGTTGCGCGACCTCGCCGCGAGCGAGGGCTCGGGCAGCCGCGATACCAAACGGGACATCCTGTTCGGACTGTTCAACCGAACGGGCGACGACGAGGCGCGGTATCTCGCCCGGCTCGTCCTCTCGGAGATGCGCATCGGCGTCGGCGACGGGTCCGTCAGAGACGCGGTCGCCGACGCGTTCGACGTGCCGGTCGACGCGGTCGAGCGCGCGCTCCAGGTCACGAACGACCACGGTGAGGTGGCGGTCGTCGCTCGCGACGAGGGCCTCGACGGGCTCGAATCGCTCGGGCTGGCGGTCGGCCGGCCGGTCGGCGCGATGCTCGCCCAGGCCGGCACCGTCACCGACGCGCTGGACGAGTGGGACGAGGCGGCCGTCGAGTGGAAGTTCGACGGCGCCAGAGTGCAGGTCCACTACGACGGCGAGGAGACGGCTCTCTTTTCGCGGAACATGGAGGACGTGACCGACCCGCTCCCGGAGGTCGTCGAGTTCGTCGAGAGCGCGCTCGACGCGCCCGCGATCCTCGACGGCGAGGTCGTGGCCGTCGCCGAGGACGGCTCGCCGCTTCCGTTCCAGGAGGTGCTCCGGCGATTCCGCCGGAAACACGACGTGGCGAAGGCCCGCGAGGACGTTCTCGTCGAGTTCCGCGCGTTCGACTGTCTCCACGCCGACGGCGACGACCTGCTCGATCGACCGCTGGTCGAGCGCCACGACCGTCTGGCCGACGCACTCGGCGACGCGGGCGCCCAGGCGTTGTCTGCACTGACCCTCTCGGAGGACCCCGAGGAGGTCGCCGCCGTCGAGGCCGACGCCCTCGATGCGGACCACGAGGGGATCATGCTGAAGAACCCCCAGTCGGCGTACACCCCGGGCCGGCGCGGCAAGCAGTGGCTCAAGCGCAAGCCAGACGTGGAGACGCTGGATCTGGTCGTGACGGGCGCGGAGTGGGGGGAAGGGCGCAGGGCCAAACTGCTGGGGACCTTCGAGATAGCGGCCCGCACCGACGACGGCTTCGCCGCGCTCGGCAAGGTCGCGACCGGGATCACCGATGAAGAGCTGGCGGAGCTGTCCGAGTTGCTCGAACCGCACGTCCTGAGCGAGGACGGCGCTGACGTAGAGATCGACCCCGCGGTCGTCTTCGAGGTGGGCTACGAGGAGATCCAGGCCTCGCCGACCTACGCCGCGGGCTACGCGCTGCGGTTCCCGCGGTTTCTGGGCGTCCGCGACGATATCGACCCGACCGACGCCGACTCGCTGGAGCGGGTCGAACGGCTGGCCGACCGGCAGTGAGACCGTCTCTCAGTCGAGGGCGAGGCGGTCGTAGAACGTTCTGGGCGTAACGATATCGACACCGCGGAACTCGTCGAGGTCCAGCAGGTGCTGGTCGCCCGAGACGAGATACGCTACGTCACCGGCGACTGCCGCCTCGACGAACTTGTCGTCGTCCGGGTCCGCGGGGACGGCTGCAATGTCTGGTTCCGGGTCGACGAACTCCGCGAGCGTGTCCGCCGAAGCCACGATATCATAGGTTCCGTCGAATCCGGCTACGAGAACATCGTGAGGAACACCAGTCGCGATCACGCCGGAGATGAGGACGTTCGTATCGAGGACCGCTCTCATTCGTCGTCTTCGCGCGCCTCGTGAACCAGCCGGTTCACGTCGTCCATCGAGAGATCGACCCCGTCTGAACGGCTCTCGACCCGTTCGTGGAACTGTTCGACCGACGGAAGCTCGACTTTCTTCAGGACCAGCCCGTGGTCCGTCGGGACGACCATCAGTTTCGTCCCCTTCTCAAGTCCGAACTCCTCGCGGAGGCGACTTGGGATCGTGACCTGCCCTTTCGAGGTCACTGTCGTCAGTTCCGGGTCGTCCGTGCTCATGTTGCGTAAGGATTTCTTACGCCGAGGCATGAATCTGTCGTCGAGATCGCCGTCACTACCGTTTGGCTCCCAGAGCCGGAAGGGGCCACCCGAAGCCGAACCCTTAACCGCGTCTCGGCGGAAATCGGGGGTATGACAGTCCGACACGACGGCCTGACCGTCGACTGGCTCGGCTACGCGACCCTGCGGATCGAAGGGGACGACACCGTCGTCTACCTCGATCCCGGCCGCTACGGCACGCTCACCGGCGAGTGGGAACCCGACACGCCCGGTGTCGGCCACCCGCCCGGACAGGACTACCGCGCCGAGGACGCCGACGTGGTCTGTGTCACGCACATCCACCACTACGACAGCGACGGCGTCGAGCGGGTCTCGAACGAGGACACCACCGTCGTCGCCTTCGAAGGCATCGACGTGACCGAGACCGACCGGGAGCTGACGCCCGTCGACGAACTGCCCTACGAGGTGGTCGAGGTCGGGATGGAGGACGAACTCGTCGTCGACGACGTGCCGATCGCGACGGTTCCGGCCTACAACGACCCGGACGGGAAGAACGTCGACGCGGACGGCGAGCCGATCCACCCGAAGGGGATCGGCTGTGGCTTCGTCGTCACCGTCGACGACACCAACGTCTTCTGGACGGGCGACTCCGACGCGCTGGAGGGCCACGAGGCGCTCGACGTCTCGCTGTTCGTCCCCTCGATCGCACAGTCGTTCACGATGGACCGCCACGACGCCGCCGACCTGGCCGAGGCGATGGACCCCGATCTGGTGCTGCCAATCCACTACAACACCTTCGAGGCGCTGGAGGCCGAGAGCGGCGCCTTCGCCGAAGACGTGGCGAAGCGCGGCGTTCCCGTGGTACTTGACGAGCGGTAGCTCGCCCGGTCACACGGCCGCTGCTCGGTCACATCAGCAGGGACGACCCCCTTCGTCCGGAAACTATTCGGCTATCGTGTCCCCACAATGTGGGAACTAACGCACACTTCTATTGCAGAGCGGACCGTACGCTCGTGTGATGCCCGAAGAGCAACTATTCAAGACGGAGAACTCACACACGCGGGCCGAGATCGCGGACGTGCTCGCATCCGCTGCCGAACAGGTCGAGGCGGGGACCGTCCAGCTGGCCGACGAGTCGACGACACGGCGCGTAGAGGTCCCGGATACACCGATGCTCGAAGTCGAACTCGAACGGCTCACCGATTCGGAGACCGGGGAACAGCGCTACGAACTGGAGTACGAGATCAGGTGGACCGAGTGACGGCCCCCGCGTTCGTCCGCACCCGGCTTGGCTGAGCGTGCCGGTCCGCACCGGCCGAGCCGCGACTGCCTCTCGTTACAACACGCCCATCTCTTCGAGCCGCTCGGGGAGATACGTGTCGGTCACGAAGTCCAGGCCGTACGACGCGAGACTCTGCTGTTCGGACTTCTTCCCGATGTCGAGCTGCAGTTCGATCTGTTCGGTCCAGTAGTCGGACTGGAACCGCGGGTCTTCCAGTTCGCTCTCCAGGGCGTTCACGTCCGAGTCGCTCAGGGGGTCGGTCGGGAGGTCGTACTCGACGATGTCCTCGGGCTGGACACCGATGAACTGCGCCTCCGGCGTCGCGAGGTACTCCGAGAGGTGCGCGCTCTTGATCGAACCGTAGGAGACCGACCCGAAGATGCGGTACGACCACGGGTCACCGTCAGTGAAGACCGTGACCGGCAGGTCGAGTTCGTCGTGCAGTCGTTTGGTCAGCCGCCGGGTCGCCCGCGCGGGCTGGCCGCCGAGGTGGACGACGAGCGCGTCGTGTTCGTCGTCGAACCCGTTCTCGACGAGGCGGTCGCGCATGCCACCGGTCTCGACGCAGAGGACGAACTCGGCGTCGTTGTCGAGGAACTCGATGGTGTCGGGGTTGTTGGGGATCTGGTAGCCGCCCTGGCCCACGTCGTCCTGGCAGTGGATCTCCCGGTCGCCACGGTTGGTCTGCTCGCGCAGCAGCAGCGGACCCATCACCTTCGCGCCCGACTCCTCCGGGCGCATGTGGAAGTCCTCGCGTTTGACCTCCGAGACGATCTCCAGGTCCTCGATGAGGTTGTTCGACTCGTCCTGGGAGCTGAACTGCGCCTCGTCGACGTCCCACGACTCGCTGAGGTAGTACAGTTCACGCAGAGTCGACGAGCGGTCCTGGTCGAGCTGGCGCGCCAGGAAGTCGATGGTGTAGGTGGCCTTCAGCAGCTTCTCCGCACCGGAGATGGTCTTGGCGGTGCGAGTGCTCTCGCGGTCGCCGTACACCCAGACCTTCTTGTCCTCGTCGTACTCGATGTTGGACTTGGTCCGGGTGGGGATCCGCATCGTCGGCACGTCGCCGCCCTCGAACTGCTCGTAGAACTCCTCGGCGAGGTCGATCAGCTGTGCTCTCGCGTCCGCGTCTGTGTCCGTGCTCATTGGTATGTGTCGGTGGTCGTTGTCATGTGCCGGTGTCCGCGCTCGTCGCTACGCGTCGATCGTGACTCGCTCGTCCTCGATGCCCTCGACGGAGATGTCGAACTCCGCGTCGGCGCCCGCGTCGTACTCCAGAGCGGCCTCGTCGCCGGCCGACACCGAGGTCGACCACTTGACGAACCACTCGCCGTCCATCTCGACGACGCTCGCGTCGCCGTTGGCGAGGACGGGCTCGCTCCCGGCGACGATGTCCGTGATCTCCACGTCGGCCGCCCGGTCGGAGTTGTTCTCGATCACCAGCCGGACGGTGTCGCCGTCGCGCTGGCGCTCGACGAGGACGTTGTTCATGATCCGCGCGAGCGTGTCGTCGATGTCCAGCTGGTCGTTGTCGGTGACCGCCGAGAGCTTCTCGGCCATCTCCGGGAGGATCGTCGCGAGCTTGTCCTGTTTCTCCCGGCGCTGCTGCATCGAGCGGCGCTTCTTCAGGAACGACTTCAACTCGCGAGCGGCCTCCCGCATCGCGAGTTCGATCTCCGACTCCAGCTCCGGGACGTTCGCGACGGCGTCCTTGGACTCGCTGGTGAAGGGCACGTTCGTCGAGGCGACGTGGACCATGATGACGACGGGGCCGTTCGGGATGCCCGAGCCGCCCGGTTGGTCGAGGTTGTAGTTGCGCCAGTTGATGTCCTTCACTACGTCCGTCGTCGCGCAGGCGCCGCGCTGGTAGACCAGCGGGACGCGGTTGGCGAAGCGCATCACTTCGGCCTTGCCCTCGGCCTCCACGTCGCCGCCGTAGGCCAGACCGGCCTCGACGATGAACGGGTCGCCGCCGTGGACGGAGGCGTCGCGGGTCGAGGCGGCGTAGAAGTCCGCGTCGTACTCCTTGCGCAGCCCCTCCTCGATGAGGTCCGACTCGATGGGCGAGAGACAGTCCGTGGGGGGCGCGATGATGTCCGTCTCGCGCATCGCGTCCAGTAGCTGGCTGGCTGCGTCGCGGTCGCCCGCGATCTCGGTCACGTTCGGCGGCTCGTCCGGGACGCCGCGAGCGCGTTCCCAGATTGCCTCGACGACGTTCTCGCGCGCCGTCTCGCCGAAGGTCGCGTCGTCGTACTCCTCGGTCGCGTCGGCGGCCCGACGGACGAACTCGCGGACCTCGTCGCGGGTGAACCGATGCCGAGCGTCGTCGGCGTCCCCGAACTTCGGCGCGAGCCGGTCGGCCAGTCCCTGGATCGTCGCGTCGTCTTTCTGCGTGGTCGTCACCTCGTCGACGACGGCGTACAGATCCGAGCGGAGCTGCTCGTACTCCTCGGCGTCGTCGTCGACGCCGACGGCGCCGCCCGCGCCGACGACCGCGGCCCAGCCCGCTTCGACGGCGTTCTCGCGGACCGTCGAGCCGAACGTCACGTCGTGTTTGTCCTCGATATCGTCGGCGACGTCGTCGACGAGGTCGGCGAACTCGTGGTGGGCGACGCGGTCGTAGCCGTCCAGTGCGTCGGCGACGCGGTCGGCGAACTCCGCGGTCGCCTCGGCGCCCTTGTTGGCGACGGCGGCGTCGAGCGCGCGGGCCACGTCGGCGGGCTCGTGGGCCTCGGGTGGTTCCCACGACATCTCGCGGCCGAAGTGGCGGTCGCGGAAGTTGTCGATGACCGAATCGGAGGTCTTCCCCCCGACACGGGTGAACTCGTTCTGCAGAAAGCCCGACACCGAATAGGAGTCGGTGGCGTCGAGCATCTTGATGAGCGTCCCGAGTTCCACCCCGTGAGGGTGGGGGCGGATCTCGTCGGTCTCGGCCGGGAGCTGGTCGGTCACCCGCTCGTATTTCATGTGCTCGCTCGGTTCCCGGAGCTCGATGCGCGCGTGGGGGTTGACGACCGCGGTGTCTTTGATGTAGTCGTGGAGCTGGTTGCGGGCGCGCATGTTCGCCTCCATCTCCAGTTCGATCCGGGTCCCGTGGGGTCGCTCCCACGTCGTGGTCTCCTCGACGTCGATCTCCGGCTCGTTGGTGTCGGTGTCGATGATGAGCTCGAAGTACTCCGCGTCGACGCCGCCCTTCGTTCGGGAGGTGATCTTCGCTGGCTTGCCGGAGGTCAGTTGCGAGTACAGCACCGCCGCGGAGATCCCGATCCCCTGCTGGCCGCGCGACTGCTCGCGGGCGTGGAACCGCGACCCGTACAGCAGCTTCCCGAAGACCTTGGGGATCTGTTCCTTGGTGATCCCGGGGCCGTTGTCCTCGACGATGAGCCGGTAGTAGTCGCCGGCTTCCTGGATCTCGACGTAGATGTCGGGGGCGATACCCGCCTCCTCGCAGGCGTCCAGCGCGTTGTCGACCGCCTCTTTCACGGCGGTCACGAGTCCCCGGGCCCCGCTGTCGAACCCGAGCATGTGCTTGTTCTTCTCGAAGAACTCGGCGATGGAGATCGACCGCTGGCTCTCGGCCAGCTCCTCGGCGATCCCCTCACCCTCGCCGAGTTGCGACTGATACGATGTCATCCGTGGAACCCCCTACTGCCGGACGGCTTAAAAGGCGTTCGCCGGCGCGGTGAAAGTGAAACCGGCCACCGTAGCCCGCGGGACGCGACCGGCGGGGGTCCGGTCGATGCGGTCGGAGCAGTCGGGGTGATCCGGTCGGCGGTCGGTGCGGCCGGGTGACGGGGAAGCGGACTGTGATATCACGGGCGAGCGGATCGCTGTCCGGTGAGTCTCGCGCGAGCGCGCGTGCGAGAGCTTTAAGGGAGCCGGTCTACTACGGGGAGACAGATTCTATGTCACGGGAGCCTGAAGAGTACGGCGCACAGCAGATCCAGGCCCTGGAGGGGCTGGAGGCCGTGCGCAAACGCCCGGCGATGTACATCGGGTCCACGGACGACAGGGGGTTGCACCACCTCGTGTACGAGGTCGTGGACAACTCTATCGACGAGGCGCTGGCCGGGTACTGCGACAGCATCTCGGTCACCATCCACGACGACGGGTCCGTCTCGGTCTCCGACGACGGCCGGGGGATCCCGGTCGATACCCACGAGAAGTACGACAAGCCCGCCGTCGAGGTGGTGATGACCATCCTCCACGCGGGCGGGAAGTTCGACAACAAGTCCTACCAGGTCTCCGGGGGGCTCCACGGCGTCGGCGTCTCCGTCGTCAACGCCCTCTCCGAGCGCCTCGAAGTGGACGTCAAGCGCGACGGCGCCGTCTACCGCGAGTCCTTCGAGCAGGGCGCACCGCAGGGCGGCCTCGAACGAGTCCGCGACATGGACGCCGACGAGGGGACGGGCACGACCATCCGGTTCTGGCCGGACGAGGAGATCTTCGAGGCCGACGAGTACGACTACTCCACGCTCGAATCGCGTCTGCGCGAACTGGCCTTCCTCAACTCCGGCGTCGAGATCACGCTGGCCGACGAGCGCGACGGGACGGAAGACACGTTCCGCTACGAGGGCGGTATCCGCGAGTTCGTCGAGTATCTCAACGAGACCAAAGAGCCACTCCACGAGGAGGTCGTCTACTTCGAGGACGAGGACCAGGAGATCCACGTCGAGGTGGCGATGCAGGCCACCAGCGAACTGCAGGGCTCTATCCACGCCTTCGCCAACAACATCAACACCCGCGAGGGCGGCACCCACCTCACCGGCTTCAAGACCGCGCTGACTCGCGTCGTCAACGACTACGCCGAGGACAACGGCCTGCTCGGCGAGATCGACGGCACGCTGAAGGGCGACGACATCCGCGAGGGGCTGACCGCCGTCATCTCCGTCAAACACCCCGACCCGCAGTTCGAGGGCCAGACCAAGACGAAACTCGGCAACAGCGAGGTCCGCGGCATCGTCGAGTCGGCCGTCCACGACGGGCTCGGCACCTACTTCGAGGAGAATCCCGACACCGCCGAGGTCATCGTCCAGAAGGCCGTCGAGGCGGCGAAGGCCCGGAAAGCGGCGAAGAAGGCCAAGGAGCTGACCCGCCGCAAGTCCGCGCTCGATTCGACGGCGCTGCCCGGGAAGCTCTCGGACTGCCAGACGCGGGACCCCGAGGACGCCGAGCTGTTCATCACGGAGGGCGACTCCGCCGGCGGCTCGGCCAAACAGGGCCGCAATCCCGAGTTCCAGGCCATCCTCCCGATCCGCGGGAAGATCCTCAACGTCGAGAAACACCGCCTCGACCGCATCCTCGAGAACAACGAGATCCGGGCGATGATAACGGCCATCGGGACGGGGATCGGCGACGAGTTCGACATCGAGGAGGCCCGATACGAGAAGATCGTGTTGATGACCGACGCCGACGTCGACGGCGCGCACATCCGGACGCTGCTGCTGACCTTCTTCTACCGCCACATGCGACCGCTGCTGGAGGCGGGCTACATCTACGCCGCCCAGCCGCCCCTCTACCGGGTCCGGTATCGGGGCAACACGTACGACGCGATGACCGACGAGGAGCGCGACCGTATCGTCGAGGAGAAGTGCGACGGCAACCCGACCCAGGTCCAGCGATTCAAGGGTCTGGGCGAAATGAACCCCCAGCAGCTGTGGGACACGACGATGGACCCCGAACAACGGATCCTCAAACAGATCACTATCGAGGACGCAGCGGCGGCCGACAAGATGTTCTCCGTGCTGATGGGCGACGCCGTCGAGCCGCGCAAGCAGTTCATCAAGGACCACGCGCCCGAGGCCGAATGGGTGGACATATGAGCCCGAGCGGAGCGAGCGGTGTGAACGACACCGACCGACGAGAGGTGACACGATGAGTTCCGACGTCCCCGACTCCGACGTGACGCCGGCCGCGGAGGTCGACCGCGTTCGCGTCGAGAACGAGATGGAGCAGAGCTACATCGACTACGCGATGAGCGTCATCGCCGGGCGGGCGCTGCCGGACGTGCGCGACGGGCTCAAACCCGTCCATCGGCGCATCCTCTACGCGATGCACGAGATGGGCGTGACGAGCAACACCTCCCACCGGAAGTGTTCCTCCATCGTCGGCGAGACGATGGGTGACTACCACCCCCACGGCGACAGTCCCATCTACGACACCCTGGTCCGGATGGCCCAGGACTTCTCGATGCGCTATCCCCTGGTCGACGGTCAGGGGAACTTCGGCTCGATGGACGGCGACCCCGCCGCGGCCATGCGCTACACCGAGGCGCGGATGGCGCCGATCGCCGAAGAGATGCTCGCGGACATCGAGAAGGACACCGTCGACTTCCAGTCCAACTACGACGACCGCCTGACCGAGCCGGCGGTCTTGCCCGCGAAGGTGCCCAACCTGCTGATCAACGGGTCGTCGGGCATCGCGGTCGGTATGTCGACGAATATCCCGCCGCACAACTTCGGCGAGGTCGTCGACGCCGTCGTCACGCTCATCGACGAGCCCGACTGCGAGGTGGACGACCTCGTCGACACCCGCGACAGCCGCGGCAACGGCACGCCCGGCCCGATCAAGGGGCCGGACTTCCCGACCGGCGGCACCA
>Ga0207720_100945_pt1 | contig 13373 bp, 12 predicted proteins | sample A23P2SouthBayCA_2_FD_187751 | JGI IMG/M metagenome (GOLD analysis project Ga0207720, IMG submission 187751) | Aerobic enrichment media microbial communities from Eden Landing Ponds, California, USA - A23 E3 (2) (SPAdes) | ecosystem: Environmental > Aquatic > Marine > Unclassified | place...
CGCCCCGGCCGGCGTCGTTGACGATGGCGACGGGCACGTCGTCGTGGCGCGCCTCGCGTATCGCCTCGATCGCGCGCTCGTAGTCGCGCCAGCAGTTGTACAGGACGATCACGAAATCTGCCGTCGCCGCGGCGTGAAGCTTCTCCTCGATCTCGTCCCAGCCGCGCCATTTGTCCGACAGCGAGACCGTACAGAAGTCGTTCGACAGCGGCGCACCCAGCGTCGCCGCGAGGCTCAGGCCCGCGGTGACGCCGGGAACGATCTCGACGGGAACGTCGGTCGCCTCCTCGGCCTCGGCCATCGTGAACAGCAGGTCCGACTTCCCGTACACGTTCGGGTCGCCCCCGGAGACGTGGGCCACGTCCTGCCCGTCGCGGACGCGCTCGAACGCCTCCCGTGCCAACTCGACCTGCTTCCCCATCGACGAGCGGACCAGTTCTTGGTCGCTTTCTTCCTGCTCCTCCTCCGGCGGTAGGGTACCGTCGTCCCGGAGGAACGCCTGGTACAGGTTCGATGCGATGACGCAGTCGGCTTCCTCGATCACGCGGCGCGCGCGCTCGGTCATCTCGCCCGGCAGCCCCGGACCGATTCCGACCACATAGAGCGTGCCGTAGTTGTCGGGAGCCACCTCCGACGGATCGCCGCCGGCGGCCGCCCGGGAGTCGGGCAGGAGCGGCCCATCGGAAACACCCCCCGTGGCGGCGTCGCCGTCGTCCACGTCGCCGCTCATCGCCCCACCGCCACGGTGACGCTGTCCTCGTAGCCGATCTTCTCGATGACGAGTTCGTGATCGCGGCCGCCGGCGATCGCCGACGCCTCCGAGATGCCGGGCCAGCCGATCAGCTCCTTCGAGCGCGACGGCGTCGGCCCCTCGTGGTCCTCCAGCGTCTCCCTCTCGAAGCTGACCACGCCGAGGTCGCGCGCCTCCGCGGCCGCCAGCAGCCCCGACTCCTCCTCCTTGCGGGTGCCGGTGGCGACGAACTCCACGTCGTCCCAGTCGGCGTCGGCCTCCTCCAGCGCGCGCTCCCACGCGGCGTCGAACTGCTCGGCGGTCGCGCCCGAGACGCTGCCCGTCCCGAGGACGACGCCGTCCTCCGGCTCGCTGTTTCGCTTCAGGACGGTCACGTCGTCGCCGACGAGGACGGCCCGCGGGCCGTCCAGCCGCGCGACCGGGCCGAGTTCGTCGTCAAGGACGGCGAGGTTCGTCGCGACCGTCGAGTCGCCGTTGACGACGTGGGCGTCCAGCGCCTTCGCGCGCTCCTCGACGCCCTGCTTGCCCGCGGCCTCGCTGGCGGTCGTCATCGCGGGCACCGCTCCCAGCGAGGCGAGGTCGTCGGCGACCTGGTTGGCGCCGTGATGCCCGCCCGTGAGCGGGATCGCCCACGTCAGCTCCTCGTCGACGACGACGACGGCGGGGTCCTCCCACTTGTCGTCCAGCAGAGGGGCGGTCTTCCGCATGGCGATGCCGCTGGCCATCAGCCCGCAGAACACGTCGTACTCGCCCCAGTGGTCGGCGAACACGTCGCCGTGGTACTCGAGCAGGTCGATGCGCTCGTAGCGGTCGGCCAGCCCGTCGCGGATCTCCTCGGCCGTCTCGCGCTTCCGCTCGAACGTCACGATCCCCACCGTCTCGGCGACCTCGCCGTCGGAGTCGGGCGTCGAGCAGTGCCCGCCGCCCGAGTCCCCGTCGGCCTGCGCTCCTGCTGTGTCGCCGGTCGATGCGTCCGTAGTCTCGTCGTCGGTGCTCATGTCATGTCCTCCGTGGTCGGAGTCGCTCCGTCATCTGTCGCCTCGTCCTCGCTCCCGCCGCTCGCCCAGTCACCGTAGAGGTACGAGCGTTCGTAGCCGCCGCCGGTCACGGCCTCGCCGATGACGACCAGCGCGGAGGCGCGGTACCCCGCCTCCTCGACGGCGTCGGCGATGTCGGCGACGGTCCCCCGGATCACGTCCTCGTCGGGCCAGGATGCGTGGTAGACGACCGCGACCGGGGTGTCGGGGTCGGCCCCGTCCTCCAGCAGGCGGTCCATCGTCTCCCGGACGGCGTGGGTTCCGAGGTAGATACATGTGGTGACGTCGCCCATCTCCACGAACTCCGAGATGTGGTCCTCCTCGGGTCCCAGGGTCTTCCCCTGTGGCCGGGTGAATGCGACGTGGTTCGCCACCTCGTTGAGCGTGAGCTGCGTGTCGAGCGTCGCACTCGCGGCGAAGGCGGCCGTGACGCCCGAGACGAAGTAGGTCGGGACGCCTTCGGATTCGAGTGCGTCCATCTGTTCGAGCGCCGCGCCGTAGATCGCGGGGTCACCCGAGTGGAGGCGAACGACCGTGCGGCCCTCCTCGTGGGCGTCCCGCATCAGCGGCACCAACTCCTCGAGGTCCTTCCCGACCGAGTTCACCTGCTCGGCGTGGTCACAGAAAGCGTCCAGCAGTTCGCTGTTCACCAGCGAGCCCGCGTGGACGACGAGGTCAGCCCGCTCGAGCAGCGCCCGACCTCGTACCGTGAGGAGCCCCGGATCGCCCGGCCCCGCGCCGACGAACGGGATCCCCTCGCGGTCGCCGACGATGTCGGTCTCCGGCTCTGGAGCCGCGTCGCTCATCCGTCGACCGCCTCCGTCGAATCGCCGTCGTCGGCAGCCGTCTCCGCGAACGCGGCCGTCGCGGTGGCCTCGCCGGCGTCGGGTCGCCGAGCGTACGCCAGCGTGTAGTAGTCGCGATCGGCGACCGCCTCGGGGTCATCGGTCACGAGCGTCTCCCCCTGCTCCATGAACAGTCGCCGTCCGTACGTCACCTCGTAACCGCCGTCGACGAGGCCCTCGTGGGTCGCCGGTGCGTCGGTCACCTTGAACAGGATCATGCGGTCGGGTCCAGTCGGCGACTTTCCGGCGTCCGCCTCCCGCAGCGCGAGTCCCGCACCCGCCTCGACCTCGACGCCGAGCGCCGAGGCGAACGCGGTCATCGCCGAGACTCCGGGAACCGTCTCGACGTCGACGTCGGGGTGGAACGCGTCGAGCGTTCGGCGCAGGTGGCCGAACGTCGAGTAGACGTTCGGATCGCCGAGCGTCACGAACGCGGCGTCGCCGTCCCGGACGACGGGGGCGACCTCCTCGGCGGCCGCTCGCCACGCGCGGCGCAGTTCCTCCGGGTCACGCGTCATCGGGAAGTCGAGATCGCCGAGCGTCGACGCGTCGACGTGCTCGACCGCGACCGACCGCGAGAGGCGGCCCGGCGTGTAGACGGTCTCGACCGACCGGAGCACGCGGCGTCCCTTGACGGTAATGAGGTCGGCGTCACCCGGACCCAGCCCGACACCGTACAGCGTCACGCTGTCACCTCTTGACCGCCCGTGTCGTCGCTCCCCGCTCCGCCGGTGATCACGTACACCGGGTTCTCGGCGTCGAAGCTCGTCGCGCCTGCGAGTTCGTACCCGTAGCTCGCCTGCAACTGGACCACTTCCGCAAGGATCCCTCGATCGCGAAACGCCTGTACGGCTTGTCCGGCTGTCTCCAGTCGAGAGACGTTCATCACGATCCGTTCGACACCGGAGTCGACCGCGTGGTCGAGGACCGCCTCGAAGTTTCGCGACCCGCCGAGAAACAGCGCATCGGCGTCCGCGGGGAGTCCTTCCGGGGCCTCGGCCCCGACGAGATCAACCGCCGCGTCCTCGAGCCCGTTCGCAGCCAGGTTCTTCCGTGTCACCTCGAGTTTCTCGGGCTTCCGCTCTAGTGCGGTGACTCGACCGGCGCGACGGGCTGCCGCGATCGTCACGGCGCCGGTGCACGATCCAACTTCGACGAAGTGGTCCGTCTCGGTGAGGCCGAGTTTCGATACCGTCACGGCTCGCACTTCGGGTTTTGTCGGTCCCGCTTTCGCGTCGTGCGGGAGCTCTATCGCCTCTGTCCGGGGCATCACACTGACAAGACGAGGAAAGCCACAAAACAATTTTGGTTGTCTTAACCCAAATCTAATTGTTCATGGACGAATAGACGCGTCGCTGGCGGGTCGCCACGGACGCCGACGGGGGCTGGTTCGCCTACGGTGATCTCACCTCGTGGTCACGCTGACCGGACCCGAGTGCCGACGCCTCGGACCCGAACTGCTCCTCGAGCAGGTCGGGCACGTCGTCCGGCACCACGTCTGAATACCATACACCGCGGGGGTGGATCGCGACCGCGGTTCCGTCGGCGCTACAGAGGCCGAGGCAACTCGTCTCCGCGACGTGGACCCGCGACCAGAACACTCCACGGTCCCGCAGCCACTCCTTCACGGCCTCGAGGACCGCGTCGCCGTGGGCCTCCGCGCAGGCCGCGTACTCGGAGTCACGCGCGTTCGTGCAGACGAGCACGTGGTCGGTGAACCCGTTCTCGTACACCTCTGCGGTACGCTCGCGCATCAGTCGCCCCCCGCGCTGTGGCCGACGCGTCCGTCGGCCGTTGCTGTGCTGTCACGTACGCTCTCGTCGCTGAGTCGGGCGTGAACCACTGCCAACGTCGCCCACATCAGGACCTGCCCGAACATCGTCAGCCCGACGACGCCCTCAGCGAGCGTGGTCGGAAGCGTGACCACTGTCTGGTCGGCTGGGAGCACAGCTGCCGCCGCCAGAAGCACCGCCATCGGGACTAGTCCGCCGGCGACGGCGGACGGAGTCGAGAGATCCGAGTTGGCGTGAAGTCGTCCGTACAGGAGCATACTCGCGACCACCGCGACTGCCCCGGTGATCATCATGCCACCGTACAGGAGGAATCGCGTCTGGACACCCAGCGTGTGGACGGTGCCCGGCGGTGCAGGAGGAACAGCGAGCCAGGGTGCGCCGGACACCGTGAGGAACCCGGCTGTGGCGAACACGTAGCTCTTGGCTGATCCAGAACCGGGAACGACGGGTTCGAGGAAGTAGTACGCGAGGCCGAACCCAACAGCCCCGAGTAGTACCCCCCACAGCACGCCCGAGACCACGCTGATCCCGTCGGGAAGGGACAGCCACGAGTTACTGTGGGCCGTCGACGATTCCTCGTGGTCGTGGGTTCCGTCTTCGTGTCCGATCGCGTCGGCGTACCCGAGAACCGGGTTCGCCACGAGCGCGAGCAGGAGGCCGAAGACGACGCCTGCGACGACCCCCGCCTTGACGCCCCGGACCAGGTACTCGACGATCATCTCAGTGGCAGACGATTCCGGCTGCGTGGCGGAACGAGTGCATCGCCTCGTGGGCGGCCGGCTCCTGCATCAACACCAGCGCGAATCCCAACGCGCCAGCCGTCAGTATCACTGCAGCAGCCTGCGCGGCCGTGAGTTCGTCTTTGGCGAGGCTCCACCGCTCGTGTACCGTACTGTTTACTGGCATACTCAAGCCAACTTGCTCAAACACAAGTGGGATTGTAAATCTTCGGTGGGGCTCACACCGACCGTGAATCTATCTTCTCGTTGACTTCTAGCGTCAACCTGGTTCAACGTTCTAGAACGCTGATAGACGACCATGAAGTCTCTCAGCAGTCCCCGGCGTAGATCGGTTGACACTCGTGGGGACTTCGATCGGGGGATTGCCAGCCTGTCAACTATGTTTACTTTCACATCCAAGGACTCATTGATCATGACTATTCCACCTTGGTTCAGATGTACGCGACTCTGAGCGGGAAGCACGCTCGTTCGGAATCGTTCGCCCATCGAACGAACTCACCGAGGCAAATCGGAAGCGGTCCTACGGTTAGGTTCACTAGATCCAAATGATTACCGACACTACAGCTAATAGTAGCATCCCACCACTGAAAACGAGCGCAAATTTTAATGCTCGATATTTTCTTGTGGCAACCTGCGCTAGGTGGTAGTTCTGTCGGAGAACTTCGCTCCGCAACTCTCCTGTATTTTTTTCCGCAATATCCGTTTCGTACTCGCGCCATGTCTCTCGCTGCAGAATACTCTCCCAGAGAAACAGGCCCTCATCGGTATCAACGGTTCGCGGCGTTATCACGGAGATAGCACAGCCGACAGCAGCCAATGATAGGATGCCTACCAGCGAACTACTTGTCAGGAGTGCATTGTTCCCTTGGATTGAACTTCCGAAAAAATTCAGGTAGAGGCCGATAAAGGCGAGCTGCCCACTCAATAATACCGAAGCCCTCTGATCGGCGAGTTTGATTGACGCGTTTAGATGTGAGAACGTCTGGTCGGCGATAAAACCGTCATCGATCTCACTCATTTGTAGTGGTCGGGGAATCTATGTGGAACGCATGAACTTTTATCCGCCGATTGACACCGTTGAACGACGTGATCTGTTCAGCCCGCTTGCTCACCTTCCAGTCCGTTAGCGTGCTGGGCAGATCACGGTCAAAGACATCAGCTAACACGTCCTCGGAGAGTGTCAGGGTATGCTCTCCAGCTGGTTCTTCGTAATCAGCAACGGCCCGCGGGAACTCACCTAGCCGATTCGACAACCGATGTGCTAAATCCGAATTGAACTTGCCGGTCTCCACGTTTCGCCGCACCTCATTGGGCCGCGTTTTACAGACTCCGACTCGCTCGACAATCCCCAAATCATCTGAGGCTTCCAGAAGTGCTTGGAGATATCGTAGCAGCCCCTCGCGAGAACTAGTAAAAATGTGCTTGGAGTCATCCATTCCAGTTTGGAAATATCCATCATCGGTTTCAGCCTTGATTTCCGAGAACCGGTTATTGAGATGGCTCTTCAAACGACTGGCCGCCGCTTCGTTGTCTGGGGCGGTGGAGTCTTTCATGTCGTACCATAATGCCCACGTGGTTTCGATATCTTCGATAACCGAGGAATTGGACTCCGGATAGAATTTTTCGTATCTTTCTTTCCATTCATCAACCTTGTAAGTATGCTCGTAGACGGCTTCGATCGCCTCCAGTTGTGACATCACAGGGTCGAGCAGTTCGTTCACGATACGGAGCGCGACCACCGTATCTTGGTAGCGGTCCGGGTTAGTCGACCGCTCACGGAGGGGAGTTACATTCGTAGAAGACAGATCTAACTTGGAAAGCTGAGCGAACTCTAGGTTGCCGGACCCAGGGGCTGTTTCCTCAATCAGATGGTTCCACTCGGTAATGCTGTTGAAGAATGTAGCGAGTGTGGGCCGAATGTTGCGCTGGGAGAGGATAGATTTGGCAGCAAGCGCGAGATTAATAATGAAATTGCTGAGCCTCTTGATCACCCGCGCCGTGTATAGCGTCTTCTTTCGGATATGATCTGATCGGTCTGTTCCGTCAGCCCGTTGTTGACTGAGGTTTTCGAGGTATGTCTTCAACCCGGACTTATAGATCAACTGTAGGTGCCGGCCGGAAGTGTCAAACATATTGTCGATATCTTCGATATACTCGTTCAAGTTCTTCCAGTAGCCGTGTTTCTGCTGAATATCACTAATCGCCGACTTCGCGGCACGAGCTTGGTTGATGATCTCGTCAAACGTATTGATTAACGAGCTAGATTCTAGATCAATCAACCCAGATTCGAGTAACTTGTCATGGTCTTCTACGACTCCCGAGAGATTACTGATTGATTTGGGCAAGGAGTATTGGGGGTTCTCGAAAACAAGCTCGATCTCTTTTCGTGCAGCGTTCACGAACTCACCCTCCGTTCGACAGGTAGTTATCGCAATGAGAGGATCGTTCCCCAGTTCTTTGTTGATATGAGAACAACATATGCCGATGGCCTCAAAATCGTTCAGCATCTCGTCCGGCACAATATTCCGGTCAATTTTCGAGGTGTTCTTCCACTCGCTCGATTTCTGAACCCCCTTCTTGTTCTCATCGACTATGCCTTCTTCTGTGGCCCACTGATTGAATAGGCGCTCAGTCCCCATCTCGCCGAGCATTTCGATTTCCTGAATTCGACCGTGTCGGTGGACACCTGGGCCCACTCGGATTCGGTTTGTCATAGCCTCTTTCGAGATCGGTTCTCGCAAGAGTGACAATAGATCGGTCGCTGTTTGGGCCCAGTATTTGTTATTGTCGAGCTTATCTCCAATCAAAAATCCGATCTTCTCAAACGCAACCTTTGAAAACAAACGACTGTTGTCAATTGCGCGAACCTCTTCGAACACCGCTTCTGCGACCGAATCAACGAGATACGCATATCGCGTGTTATTCAGGACACCCTCTCCATGGCGATATGCGCGTTCCAAGATATGATCCCGTTCATAGAACATTGGAACTTGGACACCGGAATCGATCAGAAAATCAAAACTCAACGATAACCCGATTTCAGCGCCGGTGTTATTTAGGTTAGCGCCGCTGTCCTCAAGTAGTGACCGAATCTGAGGATACGAGAGCCCAACATCCCTCTCCCGACGCGATTTTCCCTCTGTTTGCCCACCGTAGCGTCCGATTGCGTCGCGTTCAACCTCCACGTGGAACGCTTCGAAGACCGTCGCGAGTTGCTCCGAGATGGACGCCTGATGGTTGAGGTTCGTATTGACGTAGTCAGAGATCTCCTCGACGACCACATTCTGACTTTCGTCAAATGACACTGGGCTTTGACTTGAGACACCCTCTTGAACCTCGTCGTGTGGAGGTCCAAACGGGGTCGACGAGGATTCATTCGATGAGATTTGAGACTCGTAAAGCGAGGAACGAAGCTTCCATCCGAATTCCGGGCCGAACAGGATACTCAAATCGCGATGATTGAGGGCCTCTCCTAAGGGGCTTCCACACAAAGAGTCGTCAATATCAGTCAGATATTCCCGGAAGTATTGTTGTCCAGTAATTACACTGCGTAGATACCAGATTACCCTGAACATCGCCATCGAGGGGGAGTTCGTGTCAAGATAATTGTGTCCCATCGACAGCAATTCGTTGTACTGGTCGTACGACGGAGAGAATAGAGCCTGACTCCGCGCTAGTCGTTTATGAAGGGAAAAAATTGAGACTGGAACGTACCTGACGGCTCCGGTCTCCTCGTCATAATAGATTCGAAGTTTCTCGATCTGGGTATCACCGACCCCCTGATTGAAGACGTGTGAGTCTAAGAACGTCCGGTCGAGTTTTCCCGGAATAATTGCATATCTGCGAAATCCGTGTTCAGCCTGATATGGGGTGGTTAAATCATAGCAATCGTCCAGCGATTCGAACACTTCCCGATTGTTAGGGCCGATCTCAGAATAAAATATCGCGTGATCAACGTCGTAAGGCTTGTTTAGGAATGTAAATGCATTTACCATCTCGTGAATAAATTGGAATCGTTTCCCGGGGCTGAGCTCAAGTTGATAGTTCAGCGGGTCTCGATCAATTGAGAGTCGTTCATCGTCGATCGCAAGCAGATGCGGATAAACGTTCATCTCATACTCCATCTCAAGATGAGAGCACATCCGGCTGATAGTCTGGCCAGTGACTGCGATATCATCGAAGAGCGCTACATTCGCCCCTTTGAACGACTTGGACGGCATGAAGTCGAGGGACTTCTCTGAAACAAATGCCGCGTCATCGTATTTGATGTCACCGAGTTCCATTAGTTCGATAATTCGAGGGCCAGTCCTCGTTAACGAGAGGACATAGAAGTCTTCAGAATGGCCTCCCGGTTCTTTCGGCCCATTCGATTCAGAATATTCCAATTCAAGCTGTTTGATGCTTCTGGCGACGCTCCCAAGCGAGGTCTCATGCTTCTCAATAAATTTCGCGTCAAGTTCGTCTCGATGGATCGGCCGATTGATCCAGTTTAGTGAGTGGGTCCTCGGCATTTGTCACGTGGGATGTCACTATTGTCGGTTAGTAATAAATCTCAGTATTACATCATACTACCCCAAAATTATCGAACTAATGAAATATATAGTGCTACCGTCGTCTAAACTTGAGGTTCAGGATCCGGTTAGCTGACAAACTCACAGGTTGCTATTGTAATAATTCGGTTCAGGTGCGCGTCCGAGAGTATTTCACTTAACCCGGCAGGCCGCCCGCTACCGCAGGCAGACAGCCCGGAATGATCGGGCGCGAGCGACGCGGAGGGCAGCAGCGGCGAGCGGGGCGGACCGGTACGTACACACTTGTCCAGTTGGTCACGTCGCTCGGTGGGGAATCGACAATTCTGGTGGACTCAGAAAGGACGAGGCCGTCTCGGTCGTCCCCCGACCCCGTAAGCACCACAGGAACGAGACGTTTGCAAGAGTGCACGCTGACAATGGCTCACTCTATGGTGTCTACTCATCTTCTGAAAATTTCAGGTCTACGCAATATCATCAATTTCTTCGAGGGCCTCGGTGGCCACATCCCCCAACTCGCCGGCCTCGATATGCGAGTACCGTTCGCGAACCATTTCCTCGGAGTTGTCGAGATACCGGGCCGCCACCGTGTATCCGAACGCGCGGACAAGTACTTCCCCCATCCCACGCCGACCGCCGTGGGGGGCGAGATAGTCGTGTTTCGGATGGGCGATGTCGAGATCTGCTTCCTCTGAAAGTCGCTGGAGGACCGACCGGGCACCGTCAGTCGTGATTGACGGGGGCCGCACATCCTCATCGAGCGCCAGCAGTAAGTCGCGAGCGTATTTTTCACGGCATTCAGCGATTGCTCCCGGGCGTTCCCCTCGTTCGGCGAGTTCATCTTGGACGAGTCCCGCAAGCGTCCGTTGGTCGAACGTCGGAAACACCGGCCAGCGATCCGTTGGCGGGTCCATCAGCTGGCGGTAGCTTCGCAGCGGCGAGATCACCGGGTCGGGGAGACTCGCGGCGTCCCACTGCTGTTTCTTCCGATAGACGTCCATACTCCCGTCGTCAAGGGAGAGGTCCTCCCAACGGACGCCGCGCCGGCGCGGATCGTTCGGATCCCGCAAGAGTTCCCCGACACGGACAGCCGTGTACGCGAGGACGAACACGAGTGCCCGGTCACGAGCCGCCTTCAGCGCCGCGTAGCGCGCTCGCTGCTTGTCGAGTGGGTCAATATCCTCCGGGAGTGTCGTGTACGCCTCGACGGCGTCGCGGGCCCGTTCGTCGACGTGCCGGGTGAGAGCGTGGCGCTGCTCGGACGTCCAGGCCTGCTGGTCGCCGGGCTTGCGGCCGTCGTCCTCCGGTAACGGCGCCATCGCACTCGCCCGCTGTGCGTAGTGCGCTTCGAGATACCCCTCGTTGACGCACCAGCCACACCACGCAGAGATATAGCGGTAATAGGTTTGTACCGTGTTCTGTTTGAGTCCACGGTCACCAGCGAGATGCCGGGCGTATTCGCGGAAGACACGCTCGTCGAGGTCCTCGAAGGTAGGGGCGCGGTTGGCGTCGCCGGGGATGATCCCGGTCCAGTCGTCGCCGCCACGGTCGCCAGCGGCCCACTCGGCGAACCGTTCGAGCTCGCGGGCTGCGTTGCGTCGATAGTTCCCGCCGTCGCCACCGCGGCCTTTCCCCTTGTCTTGGAGGTAGCGGTCGAAAGACTCCGAGAGTAGGGTCAGTGGTGTCCGTTCCGTCGATGAATTCCGGTCCATAGTCTTGTGGAGTAAGGAACGTAGTCAGTCACATAGACAGACGCCGCCTTCCCGGATCTGGCTCACTGCGAACTGATGGACGGTGCGGGCGAGGTCAGTCATTGCTTCTGCTTGTTTTCAGTTGGACGCCCACCGCCGTAATAACTCTCTGTCCGGTTCTCGCTGTAGAGGTCTTTCATTGCCTCTGCGGTCTCCCGCTCAAATAGCCCGATCTGGTGGGCACGGTCGTAGCTGAACCTGTGGTCCTGAAAGTCTTGAAGCGTTCGTTCGTCATCGCGAGCGCGTACGCCTCGATCGACCGTTCGATAGCGCCAAAGCAAACCTTGATGACGGCCGTATAGTACCCGTCCTGTGCTTGGAGGGAATCAACGACCTCGAGGAGACGACACGCTTTCGTCAGCTGTGTCTTCCAGTCTTCATCGGCACTGATTCCGTCCTCGAACGCTGTCCGACCGCGTCCCACCATCTCGAAGGCATCCTGTGCGCGGTCGAGTGCTGCGAGCACAGCGGTTGGATCCAAGCCGTTACTCATCGGTGGCCCCTTCCTCCAAAAGGAGGTTTTCGACGGTTTCGAAGTCACTCGTCTTGTAGACCGGAATGCCTGACACGACGATCTTCCGGATGTCCTCGGTGTACGCCGGGAGCGCCTGAACTGCCTCGACGTCGATATCGTAGGCGTATCGGTCACCGTCGAACTCCGTATCTTCGAGGTCGCGGGCAATCGCGTTGGCTTCTCGTTGGCTTTCGGTTCGCCCAGACCGGGTTAGGACCCAGAGATCGATATCACTCCGTCGGTCAGCCTCGCCCCGAGCCACACTCCCATAGAGGATGATGCCGACGACGTCGCCGATGTTCTCACGGAGCTCCGTGACCGCAGCTTTGACCGGTTGGTGATACTCTGATTGGGGTATGCGGAGGATTAGATCGTCTGGGACGGATAGGCGCTGTCTGTTGATCTGGACGAGTCGCTGATTGCTTTCGGGAGATTCCACCACCAAGTCGTTCGCGCTGAGAACGTTCACTGCCCGTCGGACGGACTGATGTGAGTGGCCGATCTGTGTCGCGAGCTCTCGCAGTGAGAAGTCACTGAATCGGTGGTTTGTTAAAAAGAGAAGGACGTCGCTCGTCGCCTTATGTTTGGAATAAATCTGGATCTGAAGGGGGTAAGGAAAGAGAAATAGCGATTCCAGACGAATTCTCGGTATCCGCCTCACGGTTCATATACCGTATCACGGACCACTACTATAAAAATATTATATGCTATCTGGAGTTGCCCTAAATATATACTCTAACAGCAACGGGCGTGCGGAGGAAGAGATCCGTCAACGCCGGGCCTCACTACGTTCCGTCAGAGGCATCTTGTTGATCACGGGGTCCACGGCGACGACATCGGCTCGGCTGAAGAGACCCAGAGAGATCTCGGATCTCGTTATTGTGGGCGCTATCTGGGGGAAGCGCCGTCGTGAGGCGGTTGCAGCATTCGTGCTTCCCCGACAGCGTCGAGGTACGTAAAATTGGTCGTGATTATTGGCATAATCAGGTCCACTTGCTGTATTCAGTCCATCGGGAAAATTCGTAGATCTGGAGTCTCTTAGCGCCGGAATTCGGCACTATAGGAAAATGTATATCGTATATCGCTATACAAAATCTCGGCCCTCGCTCTGCGCGAGGTCATTCGTCTCCGAGTTCCGATAGCCGAGCCTGAATTTCCTCAGCATCCGCATCAGAGAGCGCTTCTACACCGAACTGGACGAGTAGCGGGTAGAAGTGGCGGTTCTTCTTGAACTCGTCCTGCCCCGCCTTGCGGAGCTTCAGCTGGGACTCGAGGTAGGTATCCTCCATCTCGTCGAGGACATCGTCGGGAATGTAGATCGTTCGCCCGTTCCACTCGTCCTTGATGTTCGTCTTCGTTTTGCTCGTTTCGCTCGTTTCACTCGTTGAAGTCGATTCGGTCGTTTCGATCGAT
>Ga0207720_100946_pt1 | contig 13368 bp, 8 predicted proteins | sample A23P2SouthBayCA_2_FD_187751 | JGI IMG/M metagenome (GOLD analysis project Ga0207720, IMG submission 187751) | Aerobic enrichment media microbial communities from Eden Landing Ponds, California, USA - A23 E3 (2) (SPAdes) | ecosystem: Environmental > Aquatic > Marine > Unclassified | place...
TACTACGACGCCTTCGGCAGCGACGCGCCGCCGCCGACCTACGAGGACATCCCCGAGGCCGACGTCCACGTCGTCTGGGGGGCCAACCCCGCCGTCGCCCATCCGGTCCTCTTTCGCTGGATCGAGGACGCCGTCGACGACGACGGCGAACTGATCGTCGTCGACCCCGTCGAGACACAGACCGCGGAGGTGGCCGACCGGCACGTCCGCCCGGATCCGGGCGGCGACCTCGCGCTCGCGCGGGCGGTTCTGGCCCGGGTCGTGGCGACCGACCGGTTCGACCGCGCGTTCGTCGAGCGCGCCACGACCGGCTTCGCCGACCTCGTGGCCGGTCTGCCGCTCGCCGACGAGGCCGCGGCCCGCGCCGGCGTCGACCTGACGGTCGTCGAGGCCATCGCCCGGTCCTTCGAGTCCAACACGCTGGTGTACTGGGGAATGGGCGTCAACCAGAGCGTCCGCGGCACCGCCACCGCGCGGGCGCTAATCGACCTGTGTCTCGCCTCCGGCAACCTGGGGCCGGGGTCCGGGCCGTTCTCGCTGACGGGCCAGGCCAACTCCATGGGCACCCGGGTCTGTTCCTCGAAGGGCACCTGGCCCGGCCACCGCGATTTCGACGACCCCGCCCACCGCCGCGAGGTCGCCGACGTCTGGGACGTGCCCGTCGAGCGCCTGCCCGACGAGACCGGGCCCGGCCCGGTGGGCATCTTTGCCGACCGCCCCGAGGCTATCTGGACGGTCGCCACGAACCCCGCCGCCGGGATGCCCGACGCCTCGACGGCCCGGGCGGCGCTGGCGGACGCCTTCCTCGTCGTCCAGGACGCCTTCCGGACCGAGACCGTCGAGTACGCCGACGTCGTCCTCCCGGCGGCGACGTGGGGCGAGTCCGGGGGCACCGCGATCAACATGGAGCGGACGGTGTCGCGGGTGCGGCCGGCGACGGACGTCCCGCCCGGGGTTCGTAGCGACCTCGGCATCATCGCCACCGTCGGCGAACGGCTCCATCCCGGCCTGTTCGGGACGGCCTCCCCCAACCCCGAGGCGGTGTTCGACGAGTTCCGGGCGCTCACCGCCGGCACCGACGCCGACTGCTCGGGCATCAGCTACGACCGCCTCGACGCGGAACTGGCGGTTCGGTGGCCCGCCCCCGACGCCGAGTCGGCCGGCGGCTACCGCTACTACGATCCCGACGACGGCGACTGGTCGTTCCCGACGCCCTCCGGGCTGGCGCGGTTCTCCTCGCCGCCGGCCGGCGAGACGTCGGCCGCCGAGGGCGGGGTCGCGGGCGACTCGGCCGACCACGCGGCGGCCGAGGCGGACCCCGCTCCCGCGCTGCCCGAACGCCCGGACGACGACTACCCGCTGACGCTGACGACCGCCCGCGAGCCCGACGGCTACAACACGGGTGTCCGGTCCCGGTCGGGCGACGCCGGCCCGATCAGGGCGCGGGTCCACCCGGACACCGTCGCGGCGCACGCGGACGCGCTCACGGCCGGCGACGCCGACGCGACCGAGGGCGACACCCCCCGGACCAGGTTGGTCTCGCGTCGCGGCTCGGCGACGGCGGTCGTCGTCGCCGACGACGCCGTCCCGCCCGGGGTCGTGTGGCTCCCGATCCACCACCCCGCGGCCAACGACCTGACCATCGACGCGGTCGATCCCCGCTCGTCGGAGCCGAACCTGAAGCAGTGTGCGGTCCGTCTGGCCCCGGTCGACCGACGCGCCGAGTCGCCGGCGGAGGTGCCGGCTGATGACTGACCGCCCCCGGCTGCACGCCGGCGAACCGCTCGCTCGGGCCCGGTCGACGGGTCGACGGGGTCTCTGAGTCGGATGGGCCCGCACTCCTTCCACCGTCCCGCCCGGTGGCGCGGGCCGCCGTCGAACGGGGGGTGGCGGCCGTGACGGTCCCCCCCGCCGGCGGTCCGACCGGAATCGACGGGACCGCCCCGTCCCGCCCGGACACCGGCCTCGCCGGCGTCGTCCTCGCGGGCGGACGCTCGACGCGCTTTACCGGCGCGGACAAGGCCGTCGCCACCCTCGCCGGCAAGCCCGTCGTCAGGTACGTCGTCGAGAACCTCCGGCCGGTCGTCGACAGCGTCGTCGTGAACTGCCGGCGGGAGCAACAGGAGCCGATCGCCGAGGCGCTCGACGGCCTTTCGGTCGGGTTCGCGGAGGACCCTATCACCGACCGCGGCCCCGTCGCCGGCCTCCGGACCGGGCTCCGGGGGGTCGACGCGCGGTACGCCGTGGTCTGTGCCTGTGACACCCCCTTCCTGCCGCCGGCGCTGCTGTCGGTGCTCGCGTCGCGCGCACGCACCCACACCGGGGCCGTCGCCGAACTCGACGGGTCGCCGCTGCCGTTGCCCGCGGCCGTCCACGTCCGCGCCGCGGTGAGCACCTGTACGGACGTGATTCACAGCGGCGGCAACAGCCTCAGGGAGTTCGTCCACGCCCTCGACCCGCTCGTCCTCTCCGAGACGGAGGTGCTGGCGTACGCCGACCGCGACGCCTTCCGCAACATCAACACCGTCGAGGACCTCCGCGCGGCCGCCGAGTGCCTGTAACCGCCGGCGTACCGCCTTTTTTCGGCGTTCTCTGCCTCGCCCGCGATCCGTCCGTACCTCCCTCCAGTCATCCTCGTGCGCGGGCGGCGCCCGTCCCTGGCGACGGTCGACCGTGTCGCCCGGAACAACTCGATTACGAACGAACGAAAATCGACTGGCCGATCGGTCACTGAATCGGCTGATTTCCTCGCATATTACGTCCTTATATCGCTTGTATCCGTTAGTAAACTGCCGCGCTGCACGGTTATCCGATAGAAATTACGACTTTTTCAAGGATCACTGTTTTATAGATAACTACTCCACGGTTAGAACATGAGTTACGACGCGTCATTCGAGGTGTGGTCCAGATTCCTGGACAAACGTCCGGACGAGCTGTCGTCGGACGGTCGCGGGGTGGTCCTCGATGGCTGACAAGGAACCGATCAAGGAGGAACTGTACGGCGACGCGGTCCGGGACCACCTGATCGAGTTCGCCGAAAAGGGCGGCTACGCGGCCATCCCCAAGGACGAGCGCGAGGAGTGGTTCACCCGCTTCAAGTTCTGGGGCGTCTTCCACCAGCGCGACGGCCAGGAGAGCTACTTCATGATGCGGCTGACCAACGCCAACGGCCACCTCGAACCCGGGCAGCTCCGGGCCATCGGCGAGGTCGCTCGCGACTACGCCAGGGGACCGGCCGAGAACCCCGAGTGGGGCAACGGCTGGATCGACCTGACGACCCGCCAGTCGGTCCAGCTCCACTGGATCAAACTGGAGGACGTCCCCGAAATCTGGGACCGCCTGGAGTCCGAGGGGGTCACCACCCGCTCGGCGGGCGGCGACACGATGCGGAACATCACCGGCTGTCCGGTCGCCGGCAAGGACAAGAACGAACTGGTCGACGCCCAGCCCCTGCTGGATCGCTTCCAGGACGAGATCCGCGGTGACGACGCGCTCCGGAACATGCCCCGGAAGTTCAACATCTCCGCCTCGGGCTGTCACGAGGGCTGTGCCCAGGACGCGATCAACGACATCGGGCTGGAGCCGGCGATCAAACGGATCGACGGCGACTCGGTCCGCGGGTTCAACGTCCGCGTCGGCGGCGGCCTCGGCAGCCGCCACCCCCGGACCGCCCGGCCGCTCGACATCTTCGTTCGCCCGGAGGAGGCCTTCGAGGTCGTCCGCGGCTTCGTCGAACTGTACCACGACCACGGCGACCGCGAGGTGCGCGCCAAAAACCGCACCCGCTACTTCGTCGACGAGGAGGGCCCCGACGCGATCCGGGAACTGCTGCTCAAGGAGTACGTCGACTTCCGGCCCCATACTGCCGGCGAGACGCTCCGCGACGAGTACACGCAGAACGCGGGGAAGCCCTCCGACGCCGGCCGGGCGGATCACGTCGGGGTCCACGAGCAGTACGACGGTCGCCACTACGTCGGCCTCAGCGTCGCAGTCGGGCGGCTCACCGCCGACGAGGCGATCGAACTGGCCGACCTCGCCGACGAGTACGGCAGCGGGGAGGTGCGGCTCACCCGCCGGCAGAACCCCCTCCTGATGGACGTCCCGGAGTCGGACCTGGGCGACCTGCTGGCCGAGGACCTCCTCGATAAGCATCCGCCGGAGCCGAACCCGTTCCAGCGGGGCGCCATCGCCTGCACCGGGACCGAGTTCTGTTCGCTCGCGCTGACCGAGACGAAAGCCCGCATGGCCCGGATGTTGCGGTGGCTCCGGGACAACGTCGACCTGCCGGACGACGTCGAGCACCTCCACATCCACTACTCGGGCTGTACCGCCGACTGCGGCCACGCCAACACCGCCGACATCGGTCTGTTCGGGATGCGCGCCCGCAAGGACGGCGAGATGGTCGAGGCGATGGACATCGGCGTCGGCGGCGGCGTCGGCGAGGACCCCACGTTCGTCGAGTGGGTGCGCCAGCGCGTCCCGGCCGACGAGGTCCCCGGTGCGATCCGCAACCTCGTCCAGGCCTTTGCGGCCCACCGCGAGCCCGGGCAGTCGTTCCGGCACTGGGTCGAGAGCTTCGGCACGGAACCGCTCGTCGAACTGGTCGAACCCGAGGAGACCGACTACGAGGATCCCTACATGACCGACGCGAAGCAGTCCTGGTACCCCTTCGCCGAGGACGACGCCGAGCCGGACGCCGCCGAGGCCCCGGCCGACGACTGATCGGCGCTCGCTCGCGCGGGTCGGTGCGCTCGCGCTCGTGTTCGCCCGTCGCTCCCGCGTCGTGGTCGTCCGCCCCCCGTCGCCGATGCTTATCACGCGGGCGGTCGTGGGTGTCGTATGCCGACACCAGTCATCGCCGCCGCGTACCGCACGCCACAGGGCAAAGACGGGGGCGCGCTTTCGGGCGTCCGGAGCGAGGACCTCTCGGTCGCGCTCGTCGATCACGTCCTCGCCGAAACGGGACTCGCACCCGACCTCGTCGACGACCTGCTGTGGGGCTGTGCCCAGCAGCGCGACGAGCAGGACTTCAACCTCGCGCGGGTGATCGCGCTCCTCTCGGAGTTGGGCGAGGGGACGCCCGCGACGACGATCAACCGCTGGTGTGCCTCCTCGATGCAGGCGCTCGCGAGCGCGGCCGACGCCGTCCGGGCCGGTAGCCGGGACTGCGTGATCGCCGGCGGCGTCGAGAACATGAGCCGGGTCCCGATGGACTCGGCGCCCTACGGGCAGCTCCACCCGCAGCTCTCGGAACTGTACAACGTCGGCGACCTCCAGATGGGGATGACCGCGGAGGCCGTTGCCGAGCGATACGACGTCCCCCGTGAGGCCCAGGACGAATTCGCCCTCCGCAGCCACGAGCGCGCCGCTGACGCGACCGACTCCGGTCGATTCGACGACGAACTCGTCCCCGTCGAGACGGACGACGGCCGCCTCGCCGAGGACGAGGGCATCCGCCGGGACACGTCCCTGGACCAGCTCGCCGGCCTCCCGACGGTGTTCAAAAGCGACGGCACCGTCACGCCCGGCAACGCCTCGCAGGTCTCGGACGGCGCGGCCGCTCTGCTGGTCACCTCGGCGTCGCTCGCGGCCGATCACGGCCTCGACGTTCTCGCCCGGATCGGGACGAACGCCGTCGCCGGCGTCGACCCGACGCTGATGGGGACCGGACCCGTGCCCGCCACCCGTCGGCTGCTGGAGACCGTCGACCGGAGTGTCGACGACTACGACCTGGTCGAACTCAACGAGGCCTTCGCCTCCCAGGCACTGTACTGTCGCGACGAACTCGGGATCGACGACGACCGGTTCAACGTCAACGGCGGCGCCATCGCCATCGGCCACCCGCTCGGGGCCTCGGGCGCTCGGCTCCCGGTGACGCTCGCCCACGAACTGAACAAACGCGACGCCGACCGCGGGCTGGCGACGCTGTGTGTCGGTTTCGGCCAGGGACAGGCGATCGAACTGCTCCGGGACTGACGCCGGCCGACCGGAGACGGTCCCACCCGACCCGCTCTCAGCCCAGTACGTACCGCGCCAGCGGGTACCGCTCGACGAGCGGCTGGCCGTCGATCTCGTACCCCTCGATCGCCCGGTCCAGCCCCAGGATCCGGCCGGCGCCGAAGGCCGCCACCGACAGGAAGACCAGCATGTACGCGAAGTCGCCGTTGATGTAGCCGTGGGCGATCTCCCAGTTGCCGAGGTAGAACATGAGCATCATGAACGCGCCCCAGAACGCCGCCAGTCGGGTCAGGACGCCGAAGACGAGGCCGAGGCCGATGAGCACCTCGCCCCACGGCACCGCGACGTTCACGAAGTCGACGAACCACGCTGTCTCCCCCATCGCGACGAACAGGCCCGCGACCGGACTCCCGTTCGCCGGCGGCGCGTTCTGGAGGTAGCCCGCCGCGCTGAAACTCCCGGACAGTACCTTGTCGAGGCCGCTCTGGAAGAACGCTAGCCCCATCATCAGGCGGAGTGCGAGGATGAACCACACGCTGAGCGTGTGGAGGTTCCCCTCCGCGGTGTAACTGCCGACCGTGCTTCGGATCGTTACCTCTTGACTTGACATTTGCCACATAGTCACGGGGTCGTTAGAAATAGCTTCCCCCGCGTCGTCCGCCCGTGGGGGCGACCACGGCGCCCGTCGCCGGCATCCCCAACGGCCGTAACGACCGCAGCGACCGGCCGTGGGGCTTAACACCGAGTCTCTCCCTCCCTTTCACATGGACGGCGAAATCTCCCCCTCGGAGGTCGAGGCGCTGCTTGACGACGACCCGCCGCGCGTGGTCGACATCCGGTCGCCCGGCGAGTTCGCCCGGGGACACATCCCCGGCAGCGTGAACGTTCCCTTCGCGGAACTCCCCCAGCGCGTCGAGACGCTCGCCGACGCGGCCCACGTCGTCACGGTCTGTCCCCACGGCCAGGCCAGCGTCCAGGCCGCCCGCCTGATCAAGAGCTACGAGGGAATCGACGACGCCGTCGTCGAGAGCATGCGCGGCGGCCTCGAAGCCTGGACCGGTCCGCTCGAAACCGACGCCGACCCGGACGAGGGGCCCGAGAGTCCCTTCTGATCCCGGCGCCAACTACCGTCCAGGCCCCCGCGCCACCCGACCGAGCGCGACTGCGAGGAGCGCGGCGACCGCGACCCCGGGACCGAATCCGACGCCGCGCTCGCCCGTCGTTTCCCCCCGGGCCGCGGTTCCCTTCCCGCCTTCCGCGTCGCCGCCTCCCCCGCCGGCCTCGCCGGTCGGTCCCTGCTCGCCGCGCTCGACTGTCACCCGTACCGCCCCCGCGCCGGCGACGCCGACCGTCACGGTCCCCGGTTCGGCCGGCGTCACGCTCGTCTCGATCACCCGTCGCTCGCGGGGCCCCAGCGACGCGTTCCGTCGTTCGACCGTCTCGCCGTCGACGACGAACGAGACGGTCACACGCCCGGGGACGGCCGCGTCGTTCTCGACCGCCGCCGCGATCCCGATCGGGTCCCCGACGTCGACGGTCCGGGGCTCGACGGCGACGTCCGTGACGGTCGCCCGCGCCGGCTCCCGCACGTCGACGACGAGCCGTTCGTCCCCGAGCGTCAGCGTCGTCGTCCCGGTGGTCTCGACCGTGAGGTTCGCCAGGAGCGTCTCGCTCGTCTCCGCTGGGAGGTCCCCGGACCACTGTCGTATCGGCTCGCCGTCGCGCGCCAGCGTGGCGTCGTAGCGTCCCGGCTGGCCGCCCTGGTTGCGAACGACCGTCCCGACAGTGAGCGTCTCGCCGGGGACCAGCACCACCCGTCCCGCGTCGTCCCCAGCGATTTCCCCGGCGTCGTCGCCCCCGCCGTCGTCCACCCGATCCCCGTCACGGGCGTCGGCTGTCAGCGTCCCGTTCCGGTACGGGCCGTCGACCCACAGCGCGCCGGCGCTCGACGCGCCGGTGGGGAAGTCGTAGGTGACGTAGGGCGGCAGCGGCGGGAACGCGGCCTCGTGCTGGCTGCGGTTCCAGACCGTCGGGGCCGCCCCGGTTGTCGCGTAGCGGCGCGCCGCCGCACGCGGACCGTCGCCGCCGACCGTCCCGACCAGGGAGACGAAGCCGTCGGCGGTGAGCGCGTCGTCGCGGGCGAGCCAGCGGTCGGCGACGGTGCCCAGACTGCGTTCCCCGCCGGTCGACAGCCGGATCCGCCTGTCGAGTTCGCCCGCGACGAGTGCCCCCTTCAGGTAGTTCGCGTTCGACTGCCAGGTTTCCGGCTCCGACAGGACGGACTGCGCCCGCTCGCCGTCGGCGCCCCGCGCCAGGAATCGCCGGGTTTCGTCGAAGCTCGCCCGGCCGGTGTCGAGCGCGAGCAGGGCGGCGTAGTAGGTCGTCGCCCCCTCGACGACCCAGCGCGTCCCGCTCGTCGCGTCGTAGGCGGTCCGCGTGTGGACGTACTCGTGATACCAGACGTTATCGGGTCCTTCGAGAGGCTGGTCGGCCTGCACCCAGAGGTCGCGCTCGCCCGCCTGGAGGCCCCGGACCCCCCAGTCGGCGCTCGCCGGCGCGGCCACCATGAACACGGCGTCGTCCCGCGGCCCGACCTCGAACGCCTCGGCGGCCTCGCCAACGGCGTCCAGGATCTCCCCCGGTGACTCGGCCGGCGTCGACGCCTCCGGGACCACCAGCCTGAACCGCTGGCCCGCCGCGCTCGCGCGGTGGACGGTCGCCGGGCCGAGGAAGGCGGTCGATCCGCCGACGGCTCCCTGGCCGTCGACGACGAACTTCCGGTCGACGCCGACCGCTCCGTCCCCGGCCAGGTACTCGCCCTCGGTCCTCGTCGGGGGCAGCCGAACCAGTGCCCACGGACCGGGATCGACGAACCGGAACCGGCCGTCGTCGCCCTCCGGCCCGGTGGCCGTCGCCGTCTCGTTGACCGGGAGCCGGTAGGTGAGCGTCGGGGCGTCGCTCCCCCCGTTCCACTCGAAGCGGTCCCCCCCGGCTGCCCGGAAGCCGTCGGTCGCTGTCACCGTCGCCCGCGACGGCACGATCGTCGTCAGGTCGGTGACCCGGTCGGGGAGCCGGTAGCGGAGCGTCACGTCGATCGTCCCCGGGCGGTCCGGGGTCAGCGCCAGCCCGGCGGTCAGGTGGATGTCGCCGTCGCTCGCTGTCCCGATCGCTCCGCCCCCGACGCGCATTGGGTCCCCGGGTTCGGCGGACGTCGCGACCGGCGCGGGACCCGACGCAGCCGCCGTGCTGCTGGCTGCCGCCCCAGTCGTGACGAGCACCACGAGGGTCACGACCGCGACCGCCCTCCCCACCCTGTGCATGGGTCGGCCGACGGAGCCGGGCGGTTTAGGTCATGTGACTCGTCGCGGTCGCGAAACGGTCACGTGGCCCGTCGTGGTCGCTGAAACGGTCACGTGATTCGTCGCGGTCGCTGCAAGTCGACGCGGGGAGCGCGGGACCGCCGGTCGGTGCGTCCGCTGGGCGGCACAGCGGCTCGCCGGTTCGGCTGTGACACAAAAGTCGCTCGACGTGCGAGGGGTTAGGTGAGGCTCACGCGACGTTGAAGCCTTTCTCGCGGAGGAAGTCCTCCACGCGGCCGGTGTGGTTCCCCTGGAGTTCGATCGAGTCGTCCTCGACGGTGCCGCCACAGGCGAACTTCGACTTCAGATCCGACGACAGGCTGTCCATGTCCACGTCCTTCGGATCGAACCCCTCGATGACCGTTACCTCCTTGCCGTAACGTCGCTCGTCGATGCGGATGGTGATCTCCTGAGACTCCTTCGCCACGTCTTCGCAGACGCAGAGCTCCTCAGGAAGCCCGCACGTCGAGCATACCTCGGACATTACAGCCTGGATCTACAGGATGGGGATATTAAACAGTATCGGGACCCCCGCTCTCGTCGCCCGTTCGTAGCCGTCGTGGCGGCGTTCTCTCCCGCGGTGGCGCGGGAGACTCGGGGCCCCCGGCGTTCCCAGAGCGGCGGCCGATCACGTCAGCCGTCGAACCAGCGGCGTCGCCTCCAGGACCAGCGCGTCGACCGCCGCGACGGCCTCGTCGGCGTCGTCCCGATCGACACCGGGGCCGTAGCGGGCCCGCTCGTACGCCCGCCCGACGGCGAGGACCCGCGGGTCGAGGTCGCCCCGCCCGAGCGCGGTCAGGTACGCCCGCGGCGTCTCGCCCGGTCGGCGCGGTCGGTGGCGCCGCGCGAGCAGGTGTTCGAGGCGCTTCCAGGCCCGCTCTACGTCCGCCCGCGGGTCGCCACGGGACCCCCGACCCCGACGCCACATCCCCACGAAGTGGACCAGCCCGCCGGTCATCCCGAGTCGTCGCGCCCCGGCGACGGCGCCGACGAGCGCGACCAGCCCGAACGCGACCTGCTCGCCCGACGGGGTCGGGAACCGGTTGCCACTCGACGACTCAGTCGACGCCGAGACCGCCCCGGGGCCCAGCCTTCCGGGCGTGCCGTTCCCTCGGGAGGCGACCACGCCCTCCTGGAAGGTGCCGTTTGCCGACGGGTCGGTCGGGTCGCCCCCGGAGGCGTTCGACCCCGCCGCCCCCGCGCTCGACGCCGGCGTCGCCGCCGGTTCGGTCGCCTCGGTGTCGACGTCCTCCTCGCCGTCCTGGCGAGCCTCGGCGACCCTGGCGTCCTCGGCGGACTGGCGCGGGCCGGCGGGTGTGGGGTCGAACCGGACCCACCCCACGTCCGGGAAGTACACCTCGACCCAGGCGTGGGCGTCCAGTCCCCGGACCACGTACTGGTCGGTGCCGACCCGCTCGCCCGGGGTGTAGCCCGTGACGAACCGCGCCGGGACCCCCTCGGACCGGAGCATCGCGACCATCGTCGTCGCGAAGTACGTGCAGTAGCCGGCGTCCATCTCGAAGAGGAACCCGTCGGCGATGGGGCCGTCCGGCCGCTCGACGGCCAGCGAGTAGCGCTTGTTCTCCTCCAGGTACGTCTCGATGGTGACGGCGATGTCGTAGGGCGTGTCGGCGTCGGCGGCGACCGCGGCGGCCCGCCCGCGGAGCCGATCCGAGGTGGCCTCGGGGAGCTGGGTGTACTCGCGGATCCGGTCGGGGTAGTTCGTCCCCGTCCGCCGCAGTTCGGCCGACGAGGCCTCCGGTACGCGACTCCGGACGGTGTAACTCTCGTCGGCGTTGAGGGGTCCCGCCGGCCGGACGCTCCCCTGGGGCGTCACCCGGACGCCGCCACCTGGGTCTCCCTCGACCGACACCGGCTTCCAGGCCGCCGGCAGCACGCTCAGGCGGTCCTCGGCGGTCACGGTCTGGTCGAGTAGCCGCGACTCCCCCGGCGGGGAGGCAAGCCGGCCGTCGAGACGCTCGGACTCGCCGGTGCGCACCCACCCCGATCCGGTGTAGCGGTCGTAGGCCTGGGTGGCCCAGTACTGGCGCTCGTCGCTCTCGACGGTAAAGCGCACCGTCGGCGAGAGGCGGATGCTCCCGAACACCTCGACCCGGTCGCTCGCCTCGACCAAGCTGGCCTCGACGGTCGGGGAGCCCCGGTCGGGCAACAGCGGCTGGGCGCCGCCCCCGGGGACGACCGCGACCGACGCCGAGAGCACGAGCATCGCCGACAGCACCACCGCCAGCGTGTCGACCTGCGCGCCCGATCCGCCCAGCCGCTCTAGCTCGCCGAAGCCGATGGCGACCGTCCCGCCGGCGACGCCGAACAGCGTCGTCGCCGACGCCGCGTCGCCCGTCAACACGAACAGGAGCAGCGCCCCGCTCCCGGCGAGCACGCTTCCCACGTACTGGCGTCTGGTCGCCAGATACCACGAGAGAAAGACCGGCCCCGGCGCGACGCCGAGCGCCCAGACGTCGGCGGCAGTCAGACGGAGCACAGACAGCCCGGTCAGCAGCGCCAGCGTGTCAGACAGCAGCCGCGACGGCGAGAGCAACTGGAGCTGCGAGGTCGGGATCGACGCGAGGTAGGCCCCGAGCCCGCCGACCAGCAGGACGGCGGTCAGCGCCAGCGCGGCCCGGACACCGACGAACCGCCCGAGCGCCAGCGCCAGCGCGAACGTGACCGCGCTGACGACGACCAGCCTGTCGGCGCCGCCGACGACAGTCGTGACGCGGTACAGGACGCTCAGGTACGACAGCGTCAGCGCCGCCACGCCGGCGAGGGCGGCGTACCTGAAGGTCGCGGCCGTCGACAGCCGGTCGCGCACTGCCGCTGTCGACCGCGCCGCACTCACCGCTCGCCACCCCCGCGTGTGGCGGCTCCGCCCGTCTTTTCGGCCGCAGCGGCTACGTCTGTCGCTCCCGCCGCGGCGCCCCCGCCGACCTCCCCGGTCGCGTCGTCGAGCAGCCGCTGGAACCGCCGCGTCGTCCCGCCGACGGTCACCCGGACGTCCCGGACGGTGGCGTGAACGCGCACGTCGGCGTCACCCCCGCCGGGACCGCGACGGTCCGACTCGTCCCGCCCGTCGCCACGGTGCGCCGACGCCTCCCGGCCGTCGCCGTGAGCGGCCCGCGCGCGGCGGTCGACGGCGTCCCCTCGGGCGCCGTCGTCCCTGTCGTCGTCATCGCCCTCGTCCCGACCGCCGGTCGTCGCGCCCGCGAGGTGTTCCAGCACCGTGGTCCGGTCGCCGGGGGCGGCCTCGACGGTTCCGTCCGGGGTCGACAGGCGGACCGGGACGCCGGCGTCGAGCAGCGTCACACACACCGAGGCCGCCGCCTCGGCCATCCGGTCGCCGGCGTCGCGGTTCGGGTCGCCCCGCCGCCCGTCGTCGGGCGGGATCGTCGCGCTCGCGACGACAGTGACCGGCCGGCTGGCGGTGCCGGCCGTGAACTCCTTGACCAGCAGTTCGTCGTGCCGGGCCGTGCTCTTCCAGTCGACGTCGCGCAGGGCGTCGCCGCGGTCGTAGCTCCGCAGGCGGTCGAACTCCTCGCGGTCGCTGCTCCGGCCGGCGTCGCCCGCGCCGACGAGGGCGGCGGTCGCCTCGCCGGTCAGCCGGCGGACCGGCGGGTACACCACCAGGCGGTCGGTTCCGGTGGCGGTGAGCCGGCGCGACACCAGGCCGAGCACGTCCCGGGCGACGATTTCGGCGGGGCCGACCTCGTAGACGCCGCGGGCCCGGTACTCGATCTCGTACTCGACGGGATCGAGGCCGACGGTCGCCTCGACGGTGGGGTCGCCGTCGACGCCGTCCGGGAGCGCGTCCCGGACGACCGCGCCGAAGGGCGACGCGGTCTCGACGGACAGCGTAACCGTCCCGCCGTCGCCGGGGGCGCCGTCGGGCGGGAGGTCCCGCCTGACCGTCGGGGACTCCCGCAGGCGGACCTGGAGGTAGCCGGCCGCGAGCGCCACGAGCGTCGGGACGACGACGGCGTTGATCGACCGGGCGCCGTACCGCCACGCGAGCGCCACGCCCGCCACGGCGGCGACG